>Ga0315288_10001177_pt1 | contig 33764 bp, 63 predicted proteins | sample YL17G11_20_MG_FD_203454 | JGI IMG/M metagenome (GOLD analysis project Ga0315288, IMG submission 203454) | Sediment microbial communities from Yellowstone Lake, YNP, Wyoming, USA - YL17G11_20 | ecosystem: Environmental > Aquatic > Freshwater > Lake > Sediment | place: USA: Wyoming | collected...
CCGAAGAAAACCGTATACTCCCACTTCGCCCCACGGTAACGCGTCTCCACCATCTGCACCATGTAGGTGTTGACGATTCCCTGAGTAGGCAGGTTAACCTTCAGCATCTGCCCAGCTTCGTACCCTGCGATATAGCTGATATAGCTACCATTTACGTACGGATCAGAGTATTGATTAATAACAGACTGAGCCAATGCTTCAACCGCTTCGATTGTTACTAGGGTTTCATCTGATACCCTGTCCTCATACACACCGTCAGTTCCCTGGATAGCTGCTACCGATGCCTGGGACGCTAGGTTTTCGGCTACTGTGATGATATCAATCTCATATTTGTATACCCACTTGATGGTCAGCCCATCGGCTGGTTTTGTACCGGATGCCAAGGTGACGCGCTTTTCTTTGGCGTTGCATAAGAAATCAAAGCTTGCAGCAGGGTCAACGTTCTCGATTCCGATTGTCTTTGTTACCTCATTGACCTTCATACTGATATCAAACGGCACATGAGGCAGTATCCAGGCAGATGACACACCATCGGATTTAATTTCATAGGTGTACGGGTCCGATAGGTATTTACCACCCAGAGCATAAACACGGTTCCGGAGATCCGATACATCAATATCGAACTCTAGCCCGGATATCTGGTTGATGCTTGTGATTTCCTCCGGCGCTGGGACAAGTACGTTCTCTGGCCTGAAGAACTTTATATCCTTGCTATAACTAACGTACCATTGCCATCCTACACGGTCACAGATGCGTTTAAAAGCCTCGGCCACCTTGACATAGTTGAACTGGATGAAGTCGATTGCAGGAGCGCCAGTGGTCACACCGACACTTGTAAACGATGCGTCAACGTACTTTGTAATGATATCCGCAAATATCGCGCTTGCTGTCTGTCCGGTGTATTCCTCGACTACCATTTTAGAGTCTAACTCTTTTGAGTAATCGTATCCGGTGACCTCCCAAACGCCGTTAACATCATCAATCAGGCTTGATGCTACCACCACCCCGGCAAACATGCGCGTTGTCCCATCGGTAACAATCAATTCCGCATGGGTCTGCGGTTTAGAGTTAGACCGCACATTCAGCCGACAAGAATCAACCTTATAGGTCAACTCCTGCCGTGCTTGGAATGCGTCATTAAGGCTTGTAAATGCTGCTCCGCCAATCGTCACATTTATCATGGTGTACTCAACCCCATTCGATTAAGTTCTCTTTTGACTCCGTTGAAACCATCATTGACGGTGATGTAGTTATTGACGGTTGTATTGCCACCACTCATGGCACGATTAGGGATTACCGTACCGGACGCACCAAACGCCACCAGTTCAGGCCCGGATTCTCCGACTCGCATAAGTTGACCCGCACTAAATCGACCGCCGTTAGCGTAACCGCGAAGTCCTTCCTCCGATAGTCTGCCACCCTGTGAGGATGCACCTTCGAGATTCATAAATGCCTTTGTAATATCAATTGCGCTCTGCATGGCTTTAATCAGTGATTCAATGATCGTAAGAGTCCCGTCAATGTAACCGTTTATATTCTGCATCGCAACTTGTATAATTGCAGACATTGCTGGCATTAACGGCTCTATGATTTTATACAATTCCTGAAATATCTTTATCAGCCTATCGACAATCTGCCAAACCCGTGTAAAGGATTCGTTTGACGCGTCCATTGCCTTTGTGATAAACTCCTGTATCTGTGGCATGTTTGTTATAACGAAATCGAGAAATTCCTGAAGGTACGGCATAAGCCCAGCTGCTATTGATTCCTGCACCTCTCCGAATGAGTTCTTCAGAATTTCAAGTTGTCCGCTGAACGTCTTTCCTGCAGCTTCAGCAGAACCGCCAAATTCTTTCTGCAACTCCTGAAGTATAACAGCTTGCGCTCCTGCCATGTCTCCGGATTCCTGCATGGACGTGATCAGGTTTTTCTGTTCTTCTGTGAACGTTACGCCAACCCTGGTAAGTGCCGTTAAGCCCTCGGTAGGATTATTAAGAGCCTTTCCAAGCTGGATTGACGCTGCACTCATATCAGTACCTAGAGCGGTAGCCATATCCCCCGCAATCCTGACAGTATCATCAAACACGCCAGAACCGATGTTGGTAAACGTTAGCAATAGGTTGGACGTTTCAAGCGCAGCTTCAGCGGTAAACTTTGTGTTCAGTTGCATCTGATCAGCCAATGCTTTTACTTGTTGCGATGTCACCCCGGCAGCACCACCGGTTGATTTTAACACTGCATCCAGTTGCGCGGTTTTGTCCTGGTACTCCGATAGGCCATCAACCCCGGCTTTTATATTAGCCACCAATATTCCACCAAGCGCAAGCCCAACGCCAGCAGCAACGGGACCAATCTTGCCAAGCGTCCCTGCAAACCCATCGGCCTTCTTTTCAACTTTATCAATGGCTGGGCTTGCATTGTCTTTCATATCAACTACGCCGAATATTCTAAACAGTTCCACTAACTTCACCTCTCAATCTATCTGAGATTGCATTCGCTTTGTCTCTTATGGCTTGCTTTTCTTCCTCTGTCAGGAGCCGTGACGCTTGCCCACTGTTCTTCACCTTTTCCATGTACTCCTGAAATGACATGTAGTCATTCTGTTCAGATAGCATACTCGCTATTCCGTGCATCAGTGACCCGTTCAGCCACATTTTAAAGTGCATATCCTCATGCTTGGCTTTGAATGCCTTCTCAACAAGTTTATATCCCGTTTCAATGTCCAGTGCTTGTATTGCGTTAAAGTCGCTGTAACGGCTCATCAGCACGTCATATATATCTATCTCATCGACCCCAACGCTTTGGTAAAAAAACCAATCACCTGTTTTGAATCATTAAGCTTTGCAAACTCTGAGATCCACTGTTCCAGGTCTGCGAATGTCATTCCGCGAACTTCCTCAGACGTCTTGCCGGATACGGACGCCATCAACTCGACCACATCAACCTCACAGTTATCATATCCGGATAGCAGGATACCGATATAGTCCATGGCCTTGTCGTTAAGGATGCGTTTCTTTTCGTCAGCATCTTCAATGCCTTTCACCGATTCAGTTGCATCATTATACATTTTCGCCAGCTTTTCAACGCCGACCTTCTTGCCAATTCGCGCAATCTTAAACGTGTCACCGAAATTCAACGCTCTCATAGTTACCCCCGGGTATAAAAATAGGGTGAGGTATAAACCCCACCCCGTATTGAGTGATTAAGCAGTCTCGTCAATGATGATGCTGTACGGCAGGATAGTAGCGGTGCTGTCCGTAGCGTGAGCCATAAAGCTGCAAGGAATAACAACTTCAGCTTTATCAGCAAATGACAGCGCGATCGGGCTGAATGCCAGCACGTTATCAAGCTTAATGCTTATGGCCTTGCCGTCTTTGGTGAATCCATCGAACTGGACATTCCCAAGATAGTCCGCGTCAACAATTGCAATGTCGCGCGTGAGCGTCTTGGTTGTAGTTCCTGCGATGTTCATTCCGCAAAAGATCTTCGCAAGGTTTGCACTGGATGCCTGTAATGCGTTGATTGTCAGCACTGGCTCAGCAACGTCCAGTACCTTTTCACCCTTGATAGGAACCCTGCGTCCGTCAACCTCGATAGTCCGGACGGTATACCCATCTGTAAACTCACCGCCACGTACAAATCCGATTTCCAGCACTCCAGCAAGGCCCTTATCAAGCGTGAGTGTGCCGGTATCCAGCATGATTTTAGTATAACTCTTTGCCATGTGTTACCTCCTATGCGTAGTAACTGTTAACGGTAAACGATACCCGTCTACGTCTGATGTTTTCAATCGGGTCTTTAATCTGCAAAGTACCCTCATAATAGCACGTTGCCCCAACGTTAGCATTGACCACGCTGTAATTGTCCATTGCTGCCCTGACGCTGTTTGCCATGGTTTCCAGTGCGGTTGTATCAGTGCCAGTGCCCCATACATCCACCTCTAAAGCAATGGCATCCATATCATAGCTGTCAATTGAGCCTGTAATGCTATAGACAATGTACGGCATGACCGCGTTGGTTGGTGCTTCCTCCAGGTACACTTTGCTTGTAACTGTCTTTAGGCGTGTAGCAATAGCGGTGAGCCATGCGATATTCATTTGAACCCACCCCCAAATATCCGTTTTGCTAGTGCGTTGATAGATGATGCTGACTTAAGCATCCCAGGCTTTAAGTACGGCTGCGCTTTCATCTTGCTTGTACCCAGTTCCTGCATGGGTGCATACTCTACAGATGAGCCGATGATAACCTCTCTGTCAGCCGGAGCCACCTGATACTCTATGCTGTTTCTGAGTCTTCCAGTATCAACCGGTACTAACAGCTTTGCGCTACTGCTTACAATCTCACCAGCGCCCGTAAGCGTCATGTAAAACAGCCTAGCTAGTTCGGTGTCAACGTTTTTCCGGTTGCTTTTGTACGTCACATTAGCCACCTGTGACCACCTCCAGCATGAACTCCAGGTGATGGTTACGGCTCATAACGTTGTCAGGCTTGTTGGTGATATTGTAGGTTGTCCCGTCCCAGACTGCGCGGTCATATTGCTTGATATCCTGGCCCGTCTTAGTCATCATAATCGGACGGAGAATGGTTTGCCGTTGTCCTGCTGCGTCAATGCCACTGTCGCTTATCCAATCAATAAACCCCTGGACTGTCAGGTGGGTAGTCCACGTTTCTGTCTGACCTCCGAACCCATTGTCAGCAACGGTCTTTCTTTGGATGACTACAGGCACATAATACGATTCAATGGCCATCTAATCACCACCCCTTGCATTCTGACTGTGCTTTTCGGATCATCCGATCAGCAGGGTCATAGATGCACCGCCACGCGTCAAGCTTGCTCCTAAATACCTCTGACCATCCTCCGCCGTTTTTATAACTGACTGAGTATCGGCTGATGGACTCGGATGTGATGCCATCTTTATTCGCGTTACTTGTCTGCCATGTGCTGATTTCAGTCACTAGGTCAAGAAACGCTTTAGGTGTAGCACATCCGATAACTGCTTTAAGGTCACTTGTAGCCTCTGCCGTAAGTGTTGCACCTGATATGGTAATCTTACTAGCTGTAGCCGATGCCACCAGGTAAACGCCATCATTGACGCGTGAGCCTACCAGATAAACATACTGGCCAGCAATGTAAGTCTCTGCAAACGTCCCGGTAATCCCATCCGATACAATAGCGGTGGCATACTCGATGGAGTTCGCAAAGTGGTTGTTGCATTCGTTCATTATTCTGTCTATCATACGACCACCTCATACCAGTCTAATACCACCGCCATGTCCTTTGCCTGTCCACTCACGTTCTGCACCACTAACAATACATCCCTGTTCGGTGGTATGATGCTTTCTATTCGGCTTGCGTCCGATCCACCTGTACTCTGAGGGCCTAATCCGCCCCATACTACGCGATTACCCCTGAGTGTGCCTAACACGTTTACCGTTGGGTTATACCTGACAGTGGTTGTTGTACCGTCATTGTCAATAAACCGGTTGAAAAACGTCAGCTTAACCCCGTCAGGGAGTGTTCCGTCAGCCGTGTAGGTTGTACCGCTGTGAGATTGCCAATAGGATTTACCCTCAGTGTCCACCGCTATGATGATGTGGACTGCTCTGGCTCCTGTGGTTATCCTGAGTCTAGCATACCCGTTATTTGCAACGGCTTTCTCCAAGTAGTTCACCGTATAGTGACGCCCTTCATGGACCTTCTGATGCTCTATATCAATCGTTATTTGTGGCGCCGACATATCTCTCCCCCTTATAGGGAAAGGGGGCAGGGCCTGAACCCCACCCCCCTCATCTTATTTGCGTCTGCTCCTAGGCTTGACTGCTGCAATAGGTGCGACCGCATCCACCGTATCAATCACAACCTCGTCAGGCTGGTTTTGTTTGACCGCCGAAACATCCACGAACCCTTTAGGTTGGTAGTGTTTGGCCCAGTCGCTCTCAGTTACGATGTAGCATATCCCATCTTTGCAGCATTCAATCATTGGAGCCTCCTACTAAGCTTTATTGTGGCAGTAGATCCCGGACGTAACATTATCCGGAACAAAGATATCATGGTACAGACGGTAATCGAATTTCCATGAGTCTCTGGTCTGGTTAACTTCAGGAGCGAAGATCCGTGGCTCTGAAGTCTTTGTGATAGCCAGTGAAGCAGCAGGGTCAACCAGCATGAAGTTGATATCCTTGCCAGTAGAAGCGTTTTTAATGTAACCGCCAGCTTCCTGACCGCCTGTGGAACCATCGTACAGTGTCAGGACAGTGTAGAACCGGCTTTGCGGTACAACTACCACGGGTACTCCGTCAAGCGTCTCGACTTCGCGGTTGACAGCGGTTGTGCCAACGTTGGTCACGAAGTATCGCGTGATCAGGTTGGACTGTTTAAGGAACGTGTAGACGGTTGGGGAAACGTAGCAGATCAGGCGCTCTTTTGGCACTTCTGCCTCTGCCATTACTTCAAGGCCCGTGTCAATTGCTTGCATGGCGGTGGAAGAAGTCAGAGTTGCAGGAGTTGCAGAGTTGGCAGCTTTGGAAGCCAGCTTTGCGAAACGAACGGCATCAACTTCGGGAACTACTTTGGTACGAACGAACTGACTCATAACGCCAGCGAATGCTACGTCAATGGTCTCCATGTTCTCGATCCGGTCAATCTGGAAGGACCGGCCACGGTTGTTAGCGAAGGTGTGCGTCTCGTAAGCGAATGTTACATCACCGGAAACGAAGCCGGAGTTAGGACCATAAGTACCAAGGCCCTGCAGCGCGATCTTTGGAATCAGGATTTCATTTGCATTCATACCAGCCCGAACCATCTCGGCGGGTGCTTCCAGTGCGCTTGTAAGTGCAGCTTGCTTGTATACGGCATCAAGGGCCGTTTGATATGCTTTTGACAATGCGATAGAGTTAGACATTTATATCCTCCTAGAGTTTAACCCCCATCGCTTGGGCAATCTGTGCCTCGAGCGTGGCGGGTGGTGTGTTGTTGTTATCCTTGGGCGGTGGTGAGTTGTGGGTCTCAGTGACAAACAGTGACTTTCGTTTCTCTTGGATCGGTTTAATCAACTCGTCAAACCCTTTGATCCCGTCATCCGTCAACTCGATGGCGTCCATGTCGAACTCTTTCAGCAGGAGGTCCACGGCATCCGGTGCAGCTTTGGCATCAATCAGTTTCCGTTCCAGCATCGACTGCTTTTGCATATTTACAATGCGCTTCTCAGCGTCAGCCTTAAACGTGCTAATCTCGTTCACCTGTGCATCCAGCTTGCCTTTGTACTCATCGGTCAGGTCTGCTTTCTTCTTCATCTCACTCAGCAATGATTGATTGCTTGTAAGCTGTGTTTCAAGCGTTCCGTATTCCTCTGCCTTCAGTTTGAGTTCGTCAACCTTCTTGTTGTACTGGTCTTTCGGAATAAAGTGTTTCGGCAACTCCTGCTTAAAAGCTTCAAGCTGTTCGTCAGTAATGCCAGCGACAATGTTTTTTAACCAATCCATCTGTACCCTCCTAAGCTGTTATAGGGTGCTACCCTGGGTATTTATTCTGATTTATAGCCTCTCGGCTGGTATCTGCAATTATTATATCACGTTTTTTTACTTGTGCAAAATACTGCATGCAATTATTTGCACTGTGTTAACCATTCTTTAACAGCGTAGTCCGTACCAAACGCCCGGAGCAAGGCAAGATAAGTGTTGTCCTGAACCTCCTGGCTTCCTGTCTGGTACATGACCCTCAGTGAGTCGAGTAGGTTGTCAATTAGATTCAAGGACTCGATTTGCATACCAGTCGGTATATGTTGTATACGGGATCACCTTACCTTCCGCTCTGCGCTGGTCTTTGATGTCCTCTAGGCCTACAATTTGGGTTATGGTTGTGCATCTGCAATTGATCACTTCGGCAGCATCTCCGGTCTGATCACCAGGGTACATAAGCCCATTTCCGAACGGCTCATCAAGGTCACGTTCCTGCCCGTCCAATTCAGCGTGAGTATCCCGGGTGCGCTGGTCCAGTGTAGCCAACCATATCTTTTTAAGCGGTAGCCCTTTAGACTCCGCATGCTCCATGGATTCCATCCGCGCCTTGTTCATTATCCGTGTGGTTTCTGTGCGTACTATTCTGGTGGCATTGTTCGCGTTTTTCTCCAGGTCAGCCTTGACCTTTGCTGACATCTTAGGCACGGATAGTCCCTGCATTACACCTTGCACCAATGAGGACCGGATATTCCTAACTACAGCGTCACGGTTGTTATCAATGGCAATCTTGTCGAGTGGCGTTAATAGCCCCTCAACAATAGCCTTCCGTGGTAGTAACCCATAGCCTAGCTTTACCTGGGCCGTGGTCTCTAGCGCAAACGCCGTATTGTAGTAGTTAACATCATACACATCCAGCAAGTAGCTTTCAATCTGCTTGTCTTTCAACTTACTCAATGTGTATAACTCTGCCTCTATTGACTTCTGCAATGTCACCATACGGTTATACTTTGCCATCTCTACGGGGTCAATGCTCCCATCAACCCCATAGTTTACAACGGCATCAGCTAACTGGCTTACAATGGTTTTATAGGCCACTGTGTATTGCTTTGTCAGGTCTGCGATAAACTGTTTTTCTTTTGCCTCGGTGATCTTAGTGGCGCGCTCTAATTTTTGCTCTATACCCATATCAAGAACCTGCTAAAGTGATTTGCCCCCATACAGAGTTAGTAACACCGTCTTTAAGTGCGGTACAGATATAGGGCACTCCTGCGGTTGTAACAAACGTCTGGCCCAGGTAATCACCTTGTACTACCCCGTTAGGATTAGCTGCTCCGGTCTTGCCTAGGGTGGCAAAGTTGTCTCTGACATCTGGAGCCTCATAAACCCATTCTGAATTAATGCTGATTTCTTTAATTGGCATGTTACACCTCCTCAGGAATAGTTATAGGGTTAGCCTCATTCTGTTCTTCAATCCGCTCCAATTCCAGTTCGATATCATCAACTAACGGATGGTTTTCAAGCAACGTTGTATCACTGATTACGCCTTTCTGCTTTACCAATGTCTCCATCATTTCAATCTGGTTGATAATCATGGTGCGGTCAAACACTGGTACGATATCCTGATAAACTGTCTTTCCGGTGCGACTATGCCACTCGTTGACAAAGTATAGCAAATCCTCAAACCACTCTTCGATCATGCCCTCATACTCGGATGCTTTCAGGTCAAGCCCGGCGTATCGGCTCTTAATCACAACGTTGGTAATGTTGCCTTCGCCGGTCTGCCCCACGTCAACGCCCATTCCAAATTTGAATATAGCGTCATTCGCAAGTGCCAGGAACTTTTCACGGGCTTCAACTGGAATCTCAATGGTTTCTGCTTTCGCTTCCCCACCTTCGCCCACCTTAAGCGCACGGAATTGCTTCACATCGTTCAGGAACTCATCAATGTTCTGGCCCTGGTAGTTTTTTAGAATCCAATATACATCTTGGAAATCGTCAATGTTGTTAGCAAAATCCGATGCGGTGATATCCCATATGTCAATCCACCGTTTAACTGTCCGAAGCTGGTTGAAGTGCTGCTCATTGAACCAGAGCGGAATGAAAGGAACTTTGCCCCATGACTGAGCCTTTGTCCCGGTAACGTTTCCATTTACGCTGCTGGTAGTGGTGATATGCGGTGCGGGATTGTATGGTTCTTCAATGCCCTCGTAGCACATCCGGTAGGCGTTGGAGTTGTGGCCCGTCTCAATGTAGTATGTCACCTGATAAGCGTCCCACACTTCAACCTTACGCACTGCTACAGTCTTACCACCCGCCATTACCTCAGTGCCATAAAACCGGATCACATAATCAATGATACTGTTATCATCCGGGTTATTAATCCAGATTATCTGCTCAGCTGGCATCCGCTTAAACGTCAGTTTGCCATCCTTGATATACGGATGGAGCCATGATACCCCTTTAGCTCCAGCCTCGTCTGAGCAGGACTTAGCCAGCTTATCAAATTTAGGCCCAAGCGTGCGCATAAGGTCAGTAACGTCCATGTCCGTCTGATACGTTACGCCGTTGCCCAGCAGATAGTTTGTCAGTTGCTTGACCAATAGCCGATTATACAAGCTACCTAGCTGATGGTTAGCCCGAAACGGATCATCAACAATTCCATTTTTACTGGTCTTGCACGTTTTGCGTCTGCTCATAATGGCAGTGTTATCACCGTCAAAGTACCGCTGTCCATCAGTCATCCACTGGTAAAAGTCGGACCCCGTGAATGACTCGATGTACGTTTTAATCTGTTTACCGTCCATCATTCACCTTCCGTAGCTGTGATTTTCCATTCTGCACTTTCCATCAGTACCAGTGCCTTTTTCTGGCTCAGCATGGTGCATTCAATGTCATCCACTCCAAGGCTGGCGAATTGGACGTCATCCAGCACCGCTTGCGTACTGTCCACGCTGACCCGTGTTGTGCCGGATAATCCTGGTATATCAGCTGTGTTAACTATCATGTAATACATTGGGTTCCTCCTACACTCTTGGCATTGAATATCTTGAAGCCACATTGTTATAAATTGATTTGCATTCTGCGCCTGACAGCGTTTTATTCATTGGTTGAAACTCTGCTACACGAACGTTGTTAAATGCGTTTATCAGGTAGTTACAAGCCAATACAATCCGGTTAAACTTGCGTGAACCGTTTGTAAGCGCAGATCCTAACGTTATAGCCGAACCGTTACGGCTGATTCCTGCTTTTTTAGTTACAGGGTCATATGTGCATGTAATCCCATACCATGTATCAAGCGCATTGGTTGCCGTTATGGTTGCCACGCTGGTTCCGCTCGTTGAGTCTTGTACCGTGAAAGTTACCGCTGTAGCCGATATTGCCAAGTCACCGCAAAGCGTTGTTCCTGCGTCCGACAACTGAAACAACCTATGAGGCGAAGCAAACGCTCCTTTAGCCTGATACACTCCAAACACACTGAATGCACTTTGCGCTCCTCTAATGTCAGTTGCGCTGTTGTGTATTAGATAGTCATTAACCCCATCAAACAGATAATCCGTTGGATACCGTGTCTCCTGCCCACCTGTGGCATCGTATGCTAGGTTTACAAGGTGTGGGTGTCGGTTCTGACCGGATACATCGGGCCAGTAGTAACGGCGTTGACCGGATACAATCGGGTTAATCACAACGTTCCGTGTGCCGTTCCAGAAGGTCGTCCCGGCGTAGGTCAGCATGTCGCTGAACTCTGTGGCTGTGGGTTCGTTTAGTGGGAGCGGGTTTGAGAGATCGATGCACATGACTTCTTGCACTTCCATTACTTTGCCGTTTGCGGTTGCGGTATCAGCGTAATAAGAACCAATTACAGGCCCACATGTTGCGCCGGTACTATTATTTAGTGTCATAATAATTTGCTTTGAATATACGGTATTTATAACTGGGTTGGTCTGCAAAGTATACTCAACAGATAAGTCGACCCCAGCTGTGTTTTTCATCTGCGCTTTTACAGATGTGCATAACGCATTTGTGACCTTGAATTTCAGCGTCAAAATAACCACTTTTCCAATTACAGGAGCAAAAGAACAAATCGTTCTGGAGCGCGGGTTGACTCCCGTACCATCCCCAGTTATCAAAATAGTATTATTCAACGCAGAAATAGTAGAACCCCCGTAAGCGGTCCACCCCGTAGTCCCATTACTGAAATCCCCATTCGTCACCCCATTTGTCATCGGCACGGCGTAGTCTCCAAGATATCGACCGGAGTAGGCTGCTAGTAGGGAGGGCGATAGATTGGACGGTACTAAAGGCTTGATGTTTGATCCTGCGTATTTATGTATCAGTTCCACATCATCACCCCTTTGTTACTACTTTGATTGTCCTTGCTGCGGTCTGTGTTGTTGGTGTGCCTACCGAGCCTGTTCGGATCTTCATGAACTTCCATGGAAACATACTTGCCAGCACAGTAGACAGGCTTACAGCTCTGGAAGCTGCGTGGGTTACTGTTACCTCAACCCCGGTATCATCGTACAATGGCACATAAGTACCACCCAGTGTATCACACACCGCAAACGTGATTGATGTACCATCCATAGCTGCTGGCATTACTAGCCCAATAGCGTCCACTGCTCCAATTTCGATAGCACCCGATAAACTTGTACTAATCGCAATCACTGCATCATTAACCGTTGTCACCTTGCTCATGTTGTCCCTCCTTGGGCTACCAGCCCCATGTATTTGATTTCATGTCTGATTCCATTCCATATCTCACAGCGGTTATGCTGTGGTCATCTTTATCTTGTAGCCTTGGGAGTGGATTCCCGTCCTTGTCAACGGCATAATCAATTGACTCAAACTCTCTAGCCACATTAGGACACCGCTCCGGGTCAATGATAATCTCGTCCAGATCATCCAACCACTTTTCCCCGTGTTCCACTGAGCCTGGGCCTTTCTTGGCTGATAATGCTCTGATAGCACATGATTGTAATTCTGCAACGGATCTTGGTTCCATTGTATTCCATAACGTTCGCTACTCGTTATGCGCTTTCGCTGCTCATAGTTTCCTATGAGATTAGACTATATCTTAGCCTTTAGGCTCCCGATGTTTCCACCCGCTTGGGTGTACTCTACTCACTTTTTCCCTTCGGTTTCTTTCGCGGGAAAGTTTTCGATAGTCGTTGAACTATTTCCTCTTTGGTTTTGAATGTATAGCTAAATACCCTTTTTTTATGTGTTTTCTCTTCACCTCTGGCAACCGCAAACAAATGACCTTGATTGTAACCATCCGCTTCTGCTTCGACCCCACCAAAGTATATCTTTTTAAGATTACCAGATGTATCATAACAGAATATTTTCTTTGTTAGCGAATGGTCATTGTTTTCTTTTGGCGTAACCCATTCAAGGTTTTTGTAGTTATTGTTTTGCCTATTGCCATCAATGTGATTCACATGTGGTTTGGATTCTTCGTTTTTAACATATGCGGAAGCAACTATACGGTGCAACCTTAACGTGCTCATTTTACCGCCAATCTTCATAAGATAAGCGTACATGTAACCGCCAGTTTTAGGCACGGATTTTTTTATCCGTCTTTTGCCTTTAGTGGTAGAGCCGTAATTGCCGTAACTGTAAACCGTTCCGCATTTGCCGATGTAATAAATAGGCATTACATCTTCGTATCCAGGTATTTCGCATATTTTCTTCATTGTATCACCTCCATAGTTATTATACCATGAATGCGACACACTTGGAACCATTGAGTAATAGCTGCTGATTGCCCAATCCTGTTAATTTTCAAACCTTCACGCTTATCTTTTGGATTACGTTGTGGTTTAACAGGCTCTAAGGGGTTCCCAGCAATTAATCGGGTTAGGAGCCAAACATTTAGCTCCATCACAGATTACATTTGCATCGTGCCAGTTCCGGTCCTTAATACGTTGTGCCATGTCCGTATTGGATATCTTGACACCGTACAGTTCACCGAATATATACAGCTTGCTGCGTGTATGGTCATAGTGCATCCGAACAAATGCTGAAGGGTCCACACTATAACCGAAGTCCATTCCTTGGCGTATGTTGTCGAACGCCTTGCACTCATCGTCTGTTATGGCACGGAATACTAGGTTGTCGAATGGTACTACCCCAGATCCGGTTGGTTCCCCAAGATACTCCCACCGATACCGCTGTTCGTTTCGTTCTCTGGTATCCTCTATCTCGTCAAGTAATTGCTTTGATAGGTGCGGATTGTCCCTGTAGTCTGACTGATGCACATAGGTATTGGCCGGTATAAACTGTGTTTCATATTTCTTGTTAAGCCAGTGGGTGCGTCTTTTCGGTGGGTTATATGATAAAAAGACCTTGTAATCCATGCCATCTTTCAACTCTGCTCTTACGATAGAGTTAACAATTGTGGTTACATCGTCCTCTGACCTAAACTCAGCCACTTCCTCAATCCACACATCAGCAATCGGATAATCAGCTGTCTTAATCGACTTGATTTTATGCGGATCATCAGCACCGTAAAACAGTATCTTTGTATTAGTAGGCGTGTATATCAGTTCAAGAGGGCTCAACTTCTGCCTCCAAAACTGGCCTACCCCCAGGTAATCAATAGCCCACTTCAGCTGCTCAAATGTACTCTTTGCGTTGTACTTCTCCCACCGTCTGATTGCTATCCCATGGGACTTGTGCCTCATACGCCGTAGTATCATATCGATAGCTATGTGCGTTGACTTGCTAGAGCCACGTCCACCCTTTAAGACGTAATACAGATACGGATTTTTTATTGCTCCGTGGAATCCATGGAAAGCTGGCAATAGTTTATCACTTAGCTTTACGCTTATCATTTTACATCATCCACAATCTGCACGGATACAGATGCCGTAACGTTGACGTTATCTGTAAACAGCTTCAAATACTTACCTAGCATTTCAAGCGACTTGTTAGCCCCTGCCTGATCAAACGTATCATCAGCCATACAACGTTCAGCAACGCTTTTAAATCCGTTTAGAACGTATTCTGCGGTGATTTGAGCATTATCTGATAGCTTCGCAAGTCTTTTATTAACTTCTGCCTGTATATTAACATTCGTTAACAGCCTAGAAGCTAATTGTGCAGCTGTTTTTTGAGAGTACCCAGCCCTGACAGCAGCAGCTGCTGCATTTTTATCAATCATATACTCATCGATAAAAGCACTCTGCTTTGGCGTGAGTTTCATTTGTAACCACTCCTTATAGTTTGCATCCGCAAATGGGACACTGTTTAGATTTCATCATCCAGTAAGCCAGATAAAAGATACCACCGATCCCTGTTATGCACCAGAGCAGAAACCAGATCCAGCTGAATTTCTTTTGTGGTACTACGTCACGCTTACACAGTGGACAGTATGCCGTCATTTCTTCCCCTTCTTTCTGCGCTTCAAAGCCTTATTCAGCGCCTCTCTTATTTGCGCGTCACTCTCAGCGTCTTTCGTTGGTGCGTATATCTTCAGTAGGTTAGACGCAAATGTAGCCTGTTTAAGATTCATCTCTTCTATACCTCCTGGGAATAGTTTATCACAGAATCAATAACTATGCACATACCGTGGGTTTATAGCGTTCAATAAACACAGTGTTTTCACTTATATACTCGATAGATTGGAGTGAGCGAAGGACACAGTTCACCCTGACCACAAGCTAATATCTAGCTGTGCAGTCAAGGTGGTTATACTCAATGAGTTATCGCTCACTCGGTACACCTGTGTTGTCCATACCTAAACCCTATAGATGATAACCAGTCCTATCACCAGTGTTTAAGCCCCAGGGTTGCCCCTCTGATCCCTCGTACCCTACCGTCTCCCGTAGTCGGTTCCGTTTTGGTCATCGGCGTAACACAGGTAATACCTCACAAAACGTGCCTGTTCTTTGTGCGTTGGGACAGTGACCCTTATACGTTTTTAAAGTGGGTACGGCATCCACTGTAATCATATTAAATTTACACAACCATTTTATAGCAAAGCTAACACAACCACAACGCCAGATATCTTGCACACAAATTATTACAATTGCCCAAAATTATGCACACAAATTATCCCATCAGAAACTATAGACGCAAAATATTTTGCACATAAATATTACCAAAACAAAAGAGCCTTTACAGGCTCAGTGTTATTTGATCATTCCGTCACCCCATACAACTCTCTCCATTTCGCTACAGCCTCTTCCCGTGTTTTAAAGCACAGGCCGTGGGATAGCCGCCATTGGTCATCCGGGCAAGGCACAAAAGTAACAAGATTTATCATTCCCGAATGAGGTGCAGGATAATAAAACATTTCTCCTTCTTTCGGCTTCCAAGGCAGCTTAGTGATCTCCATTCCTGCTATACCATGCCATGCAATACTGGACCATGTAATACCTACCGTCATTCCAGTATTTCGCATAATGCAACCAAGTTCGTCAATTTTGACACGCTCGCCTTCCAGTAAAAATTCTTCCCCAACCTCAACCCCAAACAATCCCGCAATTTTCTCTGCTGTTAGTTTCATTTTGCCTCCTGCTTGCTTTTGCAATCTTTATGAACGTACTTGCCATCAACCTTTACAAACGTCTTTCCTGTGTTTTTGCCACATATGGCGCACGTTACAGGTACAGAGCCTTTAGGCAGCGGCTTAAAATTGATTCCGATGCCCATGTTCATGTACTTTAACAATCCCATCATCCCCTATTCCCCCTTCGCCTCCTGTTCAATCTCTTTATCGAGTAACCAATATAACAATGACGCCCCGGCCCTACTCATCCCCTGCTCATAAGGCGTTGCAGGACTTCCACATTCGGTGTTTGCCATATCCTCTGCCCACTTTTCAACCTCACTCACCTTAACCACAGCTTGCTCCGTGTACCCTGCACCGTGGCAGATTTGGCAGTCAATTTCACACGCTGACGCAATCGGATGATCAATTTTTCCAGTACCGCAACATTCTTCACACCATATCTTAGCCATTCTGCGCCTCCATTGCGTCCAGTTTTAAATCAAGTTTTGTAATCGCTTCTTCAAACCCTTGCCTCCAGTAAATGTTCTGATGTGCACAGGCTATTTCAGCCCACTCCCTGACCTCCGCAATGACCGCCATACGTTCAGATTTGATACGGTGTTTGTAGTGTTCGCGTACTGCAATTACTAAATCTTCCTTGCTTGGCTCCCAAACATGGTCGCAATCATCGTAAAACTTGCATTTTAGGCAGAACCCCTCTCGTTGTGTTGTTGCACTGCATTTCACGCACCACTCCGCAGCCTCAATCAACTTTTCTGTATCCATACAAACCTCCTATTTATTTGATACCCCCATCTTATCACCTTTAATAGATACGGTCAATATATTTGATTAGTAATTGATACATCATTGACATATCATTTTAATCATTATATACTATTGGCATACCACTAAACAAGGAGGGCGTATGAACCTAAAAACAGTTAGAGAAAGATTGCAACTTACCCAGGCCGATGTAGCGCATCAGTGTGACATCAGTGTGCCAACAGTAGCACGAATCGAGAGTAACCCGGAGTATGTGCCATCGTTTCGCATCAGACGGAAGCTGGCTAAGGGACTGAAAGTAAAACTGGAGGAACTTGACCAATGACAATCACACAGATCAGAGACACGCTCACCCAGATGATTGGCGCAGGATACGGATACGCTAAACTGTGGGACGATAATAATCCCGAGTTTGCCGTATGCGAGGTACTGGTTAAACAAACGATAACCGCTGAAGGAAATCCGGACGCTTTTATCAGCTTAGACTTTGACGAGGTGAAATGATGCCAGAAGATTACTATCTAACCGATGATGAACAGCGTGATTACGAGCGGTGGCTAACTGAAAACAAGGAGGAGTTACGATGAAACTATACGAGGTAATCGAAGCATATCAGGACTTAATGAACCTGGAGGACATTGACGAAGAAACATTTCGCACGGCACTTGGAGCGGTCCACGAAACGCTTGACCAAAAGATTTGCAGCATTGGTAGACTGGTCCGGAACATTGAAGCAGATTCAAACGCACTCAAAGCAGAGGAAGAACGGTTATACAAGAAGCGAAAGGCAATTGAAAAGACCATAGAACGGCTTAAACAATACGCCCTTGATGCAATGGTAGCCACCGGACGCACGAAAGCAACTGATGGCATCGTGACATTCTCAACACAGCTTAACCCACCTAAAGTGGTTGTTGATCCGGATGCTGATATCCCACTTTGCTGGTACGTTGAAAAAGTTGAACGCAATCTCGATAAAAACGCAATCAAACAGGCGTTGGTATCCGGAGCAACTATACCAGGGTGTACGCTTGTAGCTGAGACAGGTATCCGATTAAAATAGGAGGATGAAATGAACGTATATGAGAAACTGCAATTACTCCGTGTCAAGCTGCAAGCCATCAACCCAAAGAAAACAGGTAACAACAAATTCGCCGGGTATAGCTACTATGAATTAGGCGATTTCATCCCACACGTTAACAGCCTGATGGATGAACTAAAGCTGACATCCGTTTTATCCTTTGGTGATATCGGCCTGTTGGAAATCATCAACGTTGAAGCACCGGACGAGCGAATCACGTTTACGGCTCCTATGAGTACCGCTGAATTAAAGGGGTGCCATGCGGTCCAGAACTTGGGGGCGGTTATCACCTATATCAGACGGTATTTGTGGACTAACGCCCTGGAGTTGACCGAACATGACACTCTTGACGCTACAACGGGCAAAGACGAAACAAAACCAGCCAGCCGACCCAATACACCACCAGCCGATAAAAACGCACCACAGAGACAGCCAACGGCACTGAGCGACAAACAAATGGGACGATTGTACGCCATCGCATCCAGCAAAGGGAAAACGAAAGAGGTTGTAGCTGCGGAGGTGCTGAAGAACTTCAATGTTACGCCGGAGCAGATGAGCAAGGCGAATTATGATTCCACGGTAAAGCACTATGAGAGTTTACCTGACAAAGCGTGACCATAGACCCTTCGGGGTCTTTTTTATGTGGCAAGTGTAGTAAAACTTCTACACTTTGAACCATTGACCACTATTATATAAAATGATATGATATGTCTGTAGAAAGGAGGTGATACAATATGCTAACAAAGAAAGAACTTGCTGAATATTTGAAACTCAGCATACCGACAATAGATCGTTATATGGCTGCAGGGATGCCTTGCTTAAAACTTCACACCGGAACTGTACGATTTGAACTTGACGCTGTTATTGATTGGTTTAAAGGGAAAGAGGTAAACGAGTGAAAAAAGACGCATATTATTTTCCGCATGATTCAAATGCAAAAGACGATCCAAAATGTGTAATGCTGATTGAGCAACTTGGTTTAGAAGGGTACGGCATATACTGGGTACTTGTTGAAATGCTTAGAGATCAACCAGAGTATCGTTATCCTATGTCTCTTGTACCTTCAATAGCCAGGAGATACAACACGCAAGCACCTAAGGTGGAAACCGTTATAAGAGGGTATGACCTATTCAAGATTGAGAATGAAGATTTTTTCTTTTCTGAAAGTTTGATTGAAAGAATGCTACCACTTGAAAGAAAACGTGAATTAGCAAGCATTGCAGGAAAGAAATCTGCTGAAAAAAGAGCATTAAACGCACCTTTACAATTCAACGGATGTTCAACGGACGTTCAACCAGCGTTCAACGGATGTTCAACGGACGTTCAACCAATAGAAGAGAGTAGAGTAGAAGAGAGTAAAAAAGAAAAGAATAATAAGAGTTTTGTTATACCATCCGTAGAAGAAATATCAGTTTACTGCAAAGACCGCAACAACAACATAAAGGCTCAGTATTTTTATGACTACAATTCGGCTAGAGGTTGGATGGTAGGAAAGAACAAAATGAAAGATTGGAAAGCTGCCATAAGAACGTGGGAAAACAACGATAAAACAAAATCAACAGAAAACCATACCAGAGAGGTGGCTGATTTTTAATGCTTAATAAAGATACGTTTAAAACAGGAATAAAAAAGCTAATTGTGTTTTATCCGTCATGGGGAATTAAGATTGAGGATTCAGATGTTGTGAAGTTATGGTATGAACAATTTTCCGATATGTGTAACGGTGATTTTGAAACAATGGTAGATTCATTTATAAAGAACTCTAAATTTTATCCATCGGTTGCAAGTTTAAGAGAGTCAAGGCAAAAGCATGACAAGGATTATTCCAACGAAACCAAGCACTTGTTTATTGACGGAAAGTACGATCCATTCAGGGTGACGTGATGAACGATAGCAAAATATCAGAACTCAAATTAAAAATAGGAAACGCTGCTGAAATCATGATTGCTGATGGCATAGGGCTTGAAAAGAAAAACAATATGTACAGATGCCCTAACTCGTCACAGCATACACATGGAGACAAGAACCCGTCCATGGGATGGGACACACAGCGATTTTGTTTTCACTGTTTTAGATGCCCAGAGGAAATTGATATCTACGATTACTTCACAAGATATAAAGGCTACAACCACGAAGAAGCGTTGAAGGCTCTTGGAAGTGACAATAAATCGCAGGAGGATAAATTCAGCGAAGGCGTTTCAAAGTTAAGAGAACTCACCAAGAGAGGGAAGGAATTTTTACTCAATAGAGGTTGGCAAGAAGAAACTATACAAGCATTGGGTATTATGAGTTACGTTGACGTTAAACAAAAGTTAGCGTATGTATATCGGGATTCAAAAGGTAAAATTGACGCTGTGAAGTTAAGAAGCCTTGACCCTAATTGTCAAAAGAACTTTAGGTTCACATCAATATCAGGTTCTAGTTTTCACCTGTACAACAAACAGAATATTGATTTAAGCGATCAAACGCTTTACATATGTGAAGGTGAGGGTGACAGCGGAATCATATGGCAGCTTGGATACCGGAATATTGTTTCGGTTGGATGCGGTGCTAATTCCACTAACAAGATGCTACAGCAGGAAAAGAAGTTTTTAGATCGGTTTGAAAACATTGTTGTTGTGTCTGACACGGACGAAAGCGGAGATAATTTAGATAATGCGATGTTATCGGCATTCCCTACCACGGCAAGGATTATTGATAAATCACTGTTCATGGATTGCAAGGATATTTCCGAACTGTATAAGACCCAAGGAGAGGAAGCAATAAAAGCACTGTTAAGGAGCGGAGAAAACAGAATAGAGGGATCATATAACCCTGGTGACATACCGTATGAAGAACGCATCAAACCAAAGCAAGGAAAGTTTATTCCAACTGGTATGCCATCGATTGATTGGGCGCTCAACCAACTACGCCCAGGGTATACCACACTTGTGACCGGACGTTCTAACGATGGGAAAAGTACATTTGTGGCGCAACTTATCGCAAACGCAATTGAAAAGGATTGCAAAGTGTTCTGGGTATCAGGCGAGGAAACAAAAGAAGATTTGCATTTAAAGCTGAATTATCTGCTTATCGGCAATAACCGGAAAAATTACATCTATGTCAAAGAGAACCTTGAACAAATCAAACACCCGACAAAAGAAGCTGATGCTGCTATGCTCCAATGGATGAAAAACAAGTTGGAAATATTCAATAAAGGGGAATCAAAGTTAAAGACTACTGATGAGTTTGTCAGCTTTATGGATAAGAAGATAAAGAAAGATCGTTTTAATCTTGTTGTATGCGATAACATGATGTCGCTGCTTAAATCTACTTCCGCTGAAAAGCTAACTGCACAAGCCGATTTTATGCAAAACCTGTCCGACATGGCGAAGAACAACAACTGCCACATTGTTCTAGTGCTTCACCCAAACAAGGAGTTAAAAAAGGGTGACGATATGGAATTTGAAATGATTTCAGGCACATCGGACATAGCGAACAAAAGCGACAATATCATTTTTGTACGCAAGGCACATGATGAAAACTTGGAGAAGAAAGGCGTAAGTGGATTTGTAACCGTGCTGAAAAACAGGAAATTTCCACGATTCCCAAAGGTTGAAACGTACTTTGATCAAGAAACCGGTATGTTATGCGAGATTCACAAAGAATCAAGAGATCCGATTAAGTACAATTACACATGGGAGCGGTTTTTACTACGATAAACGGAGGAATTATGAAATTAGGTATGAACGGAACAGTAAAAATATCATTGGATGATTTTAAAACAATCGATGACAATTCAAATGCACTTTGTAATTTTAAACAATCACTAGATAAATTAATTTCGGAAAAGCGTCTTGAAACGATTTTTCCTTTTGTATCAAATGGGTACAGAAGAATTGTGCTAATTGAGGATATTGAAATTGTAAAAGTTATGAGTTTGATATTTGAAACTTTTTATGAAAATGTGAACGTTTTTAAAACGACGAAAGAACTAGAAGATTGGATTGGAGGTGATAAATATTGAAAGAATCACTCAGCACCGTACTGTCAATGATGACAGAAGCAAGATTGGACGAACGAAACAGCGTACTGGACACCATTGAACTGTTCGCGGATAAACATGGGTATACTAACGGGTTTAAAGTCAAAGGCGTAAGCGTGGATGATCTGAAATTGTTGATTGAATCAATGAGGAGGTAAAATATGAAAATACTAAGTTATAACCACTCCTTTCGCATATGGGTACTGTCAGACGGGAACGCTATATCAGTTGATTGTCACCCTGAGTTTAGGGTGGGACAGGAATTACAGTGCGCGGATGGGGTTTATACGTTGGCAGCTACGGTTGAGGAATGCGAGACCTGAGGACGTTAATGGGGCCAGTTGGCTCAGGAGGGGTAATGATAGGCATGATACCAAAACTAAAAGTCCTGGAGTTGTTTGCAGGAACCCGATCGATAGGGAAGGCATTTGAAGCAGAAGGGCATGAGGTATACTCGATTGAGTGGGACAAACAGCACACTGACATTGATTGGCATGCTGATATAGGCACGATTACAGCGCAGGATATATTGGAGCGGTTTGGACAACCGGACGTGATATGGGCAAGTCCAGATTGCAGCAGCTATTCAATTGCAGCCATCAGCCACCACAGGACACGACAGGAAGATGGCCACTTGGAGGCAAAGTCTGAATATGGAAAGTTGTGCGACACAGTGAACCAAAACGTGCTTAGATTGATTGAGGAATTGAACCCTGAACACTGGTTCATAGAAAACCCACGTGGTGGACTCAGAAAGATGCGGTGGATGCAGGGATTTAACCGGGACACGGTTACATATTGCCAGTATGGCGACACGCGCATGAAACCCACAGATCTGTTTCATAACCACCCGAATCCAAGATTCAAGCCGATGTGTAAGAATGGCGACCCGTGCCACGAACCAGCGCCACGAGGATCTAAAACAGGCACTCAGGGATTGAAAGGCAGCAAGGAGCGGTCTGTGATACCGCCAGAGTTATGCAACCACATCGTTGAAATATGCGAATACTGATGTTTTAAACCACCGAAGGTTGAAGGAACTGCATGGAAGCCAAAGGAGAGCGAATGAAGCGCAGTAAGTTCACAAGACCAAACCCCGGGAAAGCATTTGAGGACTTGGTGGAACAGGCTTTAATCCATCATGACCTCAGATACACCAGGGAAAATGTGGCCCGAGTAGCCGTCAAAGCATCCCGGGGCCGGTACGACTTTGAAATACATACGGCATCAGGCAAGGTGTGTATGGAGTGCAAGAGTACAGACATACCCAGTAAGATGACACTTCCACCGATGATCAACAGCATGATTAAGAGCCACCAACTAAAAGCGCTCATGAAAGAGGACGCACAAGGTCATAAATCGGGACTGCTCATAGAGTACCGTAACGTCACTGTAGACAAACGAAAAGAGCGAAGGGTGTACTGGCTAGGTGTTGATGGGTTTTATTCGTTATACGCGAAGCTACAGCCTTTGAGCAGCATTCTGCCAAAGCACTGTGACGAGTACGGGAAAAGAATTGAGTTTGACGGCGACAGGTTGATGTTAGAAACGATATGGGGGTAGCACATGAATTTCATTTACAAATTACTTCTTAGCATATTCATGAAAGCCAGCAGAGACGAAAAAGGTGGCTACCCGATATTCTGGATATCGTACAATCCGGACATTGACGCGCCGAACATGTTCATTGGTTGCGTAAACCCTGAGATATCCGATGATGAAGTGTTGAACGACTTGTTAAAACAAGTGGCAGACAGGGTTATGGTGCATAAGGTAAAGATTGAAGCTGCTGCAAATATGAAACGAGAGGTGTAGCAATGTTCCCTGTATATGTAACTAAACTGATGCAGTGTTTTAACAAAAGTTTCATAAACGCGCATGGTGAGTTTATTGCGCATGAAAAAGCGAATGAATATTTTAAGCTTGTTGAATGCAAAGACGAAATAGAAGTGAAATGCAAGGTTTTAGAATGGTTTTCAAGGGGTGCATACAAAACACAGCCATTTGGATCAACAAAGAAGAATCAAGAATTCAACAAATTTATGCTTTGTGGTATTAACCAGTTTTTAGATACAAAATTCACAGAAGAAGACATGGTGTATGTATACACGAAGCTTGGAAATCGCGTTAATCACGACTTAACAATCAAATTTATTGAGAGCGGATATGATATGGCAGTTATAATTTAACACGCAAAGCGTTGGAGGAACAAAGTGGAACTTATAACGCCTGAACACCACAGGAGGAAACCAAATGTATCATAGAAATGCGAAATTATTGATTGAATCCGCTCACAATTGCAAAACAGAAAGAAGAAGTTGCGACCATTGCCCGGGTAATAAAGATTGCCCTGCAAGAAACCTTGATTTGTGGGACATTATTGCGGTTGAGAAATACGTAGAAGAGCATCGTAAAACGAAAGTTAAAATATATTGCGAAGCTTGCGAAGGAACTGGCACAACCGGCCCATCAGACAATTTGTTTGATTGTAAAAACTGCGCTGGAGACGGATGGACATGGAGCGAATAACAGCAGAACACCGCAAGAAAGCATTCTGCATGTTATCAGCGATTGTCGCTCACTGCGGCTACGAAGATAAAGCGACATTCTACGCCGATACGATTAAACCAATGTACAACAACGCCACGGACGGAAATTTCAGTTTAAGTGAAAAGACCTGCACCGTTGAGGAATATGACTTGTTCATGGGGTTTCTGTTAGAACTGGCGTTTTCATTGGGGGTACAGTTTGACCGGAACCCGAAAGAGTTCTTCCACGACACAGAGAAGTATTTGATTATGTGCGTGAAGAACCGGGTGTGCTGCATTACCGGGCAACCCGTGGCTGACCGACATCACACAATCGCAATTAAAATGGGTAACAACAGGGAGGATTGCAACCACAGTTTATTCCCTAGGATGGCGCTATGCCGGGAGAAGCACACGGAAGCCCATACTATCGGTCAAACTGCGTTCGATCAAAAATATCACGTGTACGGCGTTTACTGTGTCTGTGATGACGATGACGGGCCCATAGACGAAGAAGAACTTCCGAAGGACACGATATACCAAAACATCAAGAAAATCGCATACAGCGCCGAGAAAGGGCTTCTGGGGGTACGCTTTAATCGGCACGTGCCGGGATGCAACAAAGATAACCTGATTTACTACCGGATGACTCCGAAAGAGTACCATTTTCACAAGAACGCCATTGATCCGCTAAAGCACTTTACGGAAGAAGTTTATGGGAAGTGTGAAACCGTTGAAATGTAGGGGCCTGAAAAGGTTCCTTTTTTTATTTGCATATGCTATTGACTATACATATTGCATAGTATATAGTGATGGTAATGAACGAATCGGAGGTGATTGCTTGAAACTGAAAGAGGCAAGAGAGAAAGTCGAATTGACCCAGGAGGAATTGGTAAAGAAAGCAGATGTGAGTATTGGGACGATCAGAAAGATTGAACAGCGTGGACATGTCCCTTCCAAGCGAATTAAAAAGAAGTTGGCAAAGGCTCTTAAAATCGCAGTGAATGAATTGGAGGACTAACATGAAAAAGTATGAATTTACTGGCGAAGTTATGGTTAAGTATGGTGTTGAGTTCAAGCGCATTAAAGCGATTATTAGTTTTTCAAATGTCAAATCTGGTGACGTTGGTGGTTCGATTGAAAAAGAAGAAAACTTAAATCATGCCGGGGATGCTTGGGTGTCCGGGGATGCTAGGGTGTACGGGAATGCTATGGTGTCCGGGGATGCTAGGGTGTACGGGAATGCTATAGTGTGCGGGAATGCTATGGTGTACGGGGATGCTATGGTGTACGGGGATGCTGAGGTGTCCGGGGATGTTGAGGTGTACGGGGATGCTAAGGTGTCCGGGGATGCTAGGGTGTACGGGGATGCTAAGGTGTGCGGGGATGCCGAGGTGTGCGGGTATGTTGAGGTGTACGGGGATGCTAGGGTGTCCGGGGATGCTGAGGTGTTGTGGTCGAGCAAAATTGGTTCAAGACTAGGCACAACAACCGCATTTAAAACAGCATCAGGTGTTTCAATTTCTTGCGGTTGTTTCTATGGCGACTTGGCGAAATTTGAGCAAGCGGTGGAAGAAACACACGGAAATTCAAAACACGGAAAAGAATACAAAGCGTTTATAATGATGGTTAAGGCTCACTTTGAATTGGAGGACTAACATGACGCTAATTGGTAGCACGGACCACCGCACAGACTGCACATTACGGGCCATTAACCAGGCCGTTGACATGTGCAGCGTACATATGGACATGGGGCTGACTGAGATTGAGAATATTCTTGACCGGGATAGGCCGATAATGCACGAGATACTACGCAGGCACGGAATAGCAGGGGGGATGGAATGAATATATCAGCCGTAGCACATCGGGCAAGACGGGCGTACATGACTTACTTGATAATGTGCGTTATCATCTTTACGCTGGTATCGTTGTCCTCATACCTGGTGATCCAGTTACACGAATATGAAACAATGGCAGCGGTACAAGCTGGCCAGTTAAGCGTAGCGGATGCACAGATAGCAATTCTGAAAAAGCAAGTTAACGAACTAAACCAGGCGTTGGACGCTGCACGATTTGAGAGCATCATATCCAGGGGAGCGGAGCGTAAAACAGAGGTGACGGCATACACATGGACAGGTGACAAGACCGCATCCGGTACATGGCCAAAAGCAGGAAGGACCGTGGCAGGGCCTAGGAATGTGCCGTTTGGCACCGTGGTCTGGATAGATGGGGTTGGCGAAAGGATAATTGAGGACCGGATGAACGAACGGTATCCGAATCGGTATGATGTTTATATGGACACGGAGCAGGAGTGCTTAGAGTTCGGTATCCGGGAGTTGATTGTAAAATGATTATAGACTGCTGCAAGGACTGCCATCCACCTGAACGCCATCCCGGGTGCGGTGACATGTGCAAGGTGTACCAGGGTATGAAGCTGATACGCCAGAAAGCGAACGATAAACGGCAGACGGAGAACAAGGTCGATCAGTATGTAAGAGCGTTGGTGTGTAGCAATCGACAGAAGTCGATGAGATAACAGGAGGAAATTACATGTTCAATATCACAGGAAAGTATTGCAAGGTGTGGGCCGTGGATATCAAGGAAAACATGGTTTTGGTTGACCTAACAACCAGTAAGAAAGAGAAGGACGGATCCTACACGAACTCAAAGTATTTCAAGGTGAAATTCGTTGGCAAATGCCTACAGCAAGCGCAGCAATTGCAGGAAGGCGACAAGATTGATATCACTAACGGCATGATTGGGAAGCGTAAGTACCAGGAAAAATATTATGATGATGTTGTGGTATTCGGGTTTGAATACTCCGATGGTAGCACACGGACCAAGCAGGACGAATCAGGATTTGAGCCGATTGAAGATGACGGAGATGAACTCCCATGGACCTAATCAGAAAACTACTGGAACAGGCTATCAATAAAAAACTGGAGGAAATGAAATGGCGGGTTATTACGAGCGACCAGAGCGCAAAATGAAGATGAGATTGATTGATGAACGGTGCAAGCCTGAACAAAACGGAGACTGGATTGATTTACGGATGCATTGCCACGAATGCAACTCAGGTATCCATCCTATTATCAAATACAAGAAAGGCGACATTTTTAAGGTTTCCTTGGGGTTTGCTGCCGAACTACCGAAGGGGTATCACGCCCAGGTAGTAGCACGGTCATCCACACGCAAGCACTTTGGGGTCATGCTAACGAACGCAATCGGGATTATTGACGAGTCCTACATGGGCGATAACGACATCTGGAAAGCTGAATTTATATCCGTTGAAGATGGGGAGATGAAGCGCGGTGATCGGATTGTCCAGTTCCGACTTGTTAGAAACGGAGATCCAATCGAAATCGAATTTGTTGAGCACTTGGGAAACCCTGACCGCGGTGGATATGGATCAACTGGAAAGTGAGGAGGCAATCCGTGAGTGATATGATAAAGCAGGTAGATGATTACGCGGTACAGGTGTGTGAGGTGGTAGAAACGTTCCACAATGATGGCAAATGCGTAGGGTGCGGTCATAGCCTTGACTCCTGGTGCAAGAAACATGAGCAGTGGGGTTATGCTATCTCGAAGTGTGGGACGAATAGCGTTGTTGTTAAAGGCGAGCGTAAGAGCAAACGGTTTTCATTCGATGCCGAAGTTTTTCCTGATGCGAAACCAGACGCTCCGAAACAACACTACGGAGGCGTAAAAAAGAAGCCTGTATACTGTGTTACCACTAAGACATGGTATCCTTCAGCCGATGCAGCTGTTGACGCGCTAAGCGCTAAAGGAATCAAAATTGGCGTAACGAACATATACTCCGCTATAAAAGGCGTACAGCGCACAGCCGGTGGCATGCAGTGGGTGCGCGAAGGGCAGGACATCCCACCTATACCTCCGAAGCTAGCAAAACAAGTCAACTCAGGGACGAAAGCCAGAAAGGTGATGATACTTGAAACGGGCGTCACATACAGAAGCATTTCCGAAGCTTCTGAAGTGCTTGGATTTTCGCAGTCTACCGCTCACCGAAGAATAGCACCCACTAACCCGAATCGGATCATCGAATATGTAGCGGATTAAAAATCACACTATAGAGGTGAACTTTGAAGAAGCCTTGCGACAAACGGTTGATATGCGTTGAACCATGCAGTCGATTAATGCTTAATGACGAGTATAGGGCAATCCGTGAAGGTGATGGCGAGGTACAGGTGATGGACATCCAGGGAGATTACCGATATTTCAGGTATAGCCGATTCGTTTTAAAACGGGAGGACAGATAATGGCGTTTATATTCGGGTTTATCGCTGGTACGCTTGTAACGTTCATCACTATTGGTATCCTGATGGGGGCCGACACGGATGGAGATTAAAGAGTTAATCGTGATTGTCTGCACGGAGTGCGGAGGGTTGTTTAGTCTGGAGCCTTCGCGCATAGAGGATGCGGATTCGGTCGAATGCTATTACTGTGGATCTGATGCTACGGGTACTGTCGTATCTGGGGAGGTGATGTAATACGGCTAAACTAGTGGCAAACATTAACGGGTATCACATCTATAAATCAGCTGACGGACACATGATCTGGAATACCTCCCTGCCATGGGACGAAGGGCACACGCACGGCATCCGGTCCCTGGCTATGGCTGAACAGATAATCGACAACGTACATAAAAAAAGGATACCCACTACAAGGCGTGAGTACCTGCTGGAGTCGCATATTCGGTTAGCTGGTGATACGGATTACAAGGATAAGTTGATAGGGCTGAAAGCGCGTAGAATGGACAGAAAGCAGATATATTTTAATCCGCATTTAAAGAGATAAAAAAAGGGAGCCGTTAGGCTCTCTCTTTTATTTGTCTTTTAACCCTGGGGTTGTCGGATCAACGAAGATTCCTGCTGCGGTCATTAACGCCAATACCGCATTAACCCAGATATCGTACCCTTCAGGTACTTGGTATAGCCCGAACACTTGGCCAGTGATGGCAATCAGTGCGAACATGGCCATCCAAAACGGTTTATTCTCTAGTCGCTTCAACATTATTCCCTCCATGACTTGATATAGTTTTCAGGTGTGCCGTGTTTAGACTGCAACTCTTTCCATGTGTGGTTAGGCGCTTCAAAGTGCGGGTTGTCTTTAAAGGATGTCCAATCACCACCCCACGCAAGTCCGATAGACTTTCCAAGCGCACCGACACGGTTAAACATTTCAGGCTTGTTCCATATTGCTTTACCGCCGATGACTGGAACGAAATCAAATGCAATCCCCCAGCAATGGAGCGACTGAGGATATTTAGCGTTCGTCACCTTTAGCCCGGGCTTTGTACGGCCTTGTGAATACAGAACGTCCTGCTCCGATTTTGTGCGTAACGTTTGGGTTATGATGATGCTAATTCCGTTAGCTTTACAGAGCGCAATCAGTTCTTTCGCTTTCGTTCTCATCCACGGATGCAATTTGTTCAGGTCTTTCATTTTGCGCTCTCCTTTCGCACCATTTTAATTCATGGCACTTTGCGCCGGGGTAGTATAAACATGCGCCGTGTCTATCATATGTGCAGCTCACTTGCGTCCACCGTATATAGGCACGTTAACGCCGTTTATCGTCTCATATCCGATGATGTGGTACATTGAGTCAACCTGTCGCTCTGCATCGTTGTAGGGTACACCAGACGCGATTATAGCCTTAATCTGGTCCACTCTATCCTCTAGCCCGTTTTTGTTTGAGTCGAGTATCATAATCTTAACCCGTGTAAACTCGGATTTGTCCAAAGTGTAAAACCCGTACCCGGTCATGTTGTCCTTGCCAATCACGCCAAGATCCACGGTGCTTTTCTTGATGTGGTCCACCATCTCGGTATAGAGTGGGTGCTTGCCGGTAGTCTGCAATATCTTGCACCAATTAAGCGCAGCGGTAAACGCACAAGCTGCGGTTGTTGGGCTTGTACCTGATACAAGTTGTTCGGAACCATCTGCATTTTTAACTAGCACATTCTGCCCGAATCCTGTAATCCATCCGGTTGACCCGTGGCTAGACATTGAAGATGGAGTAAAATTGTTGTTTATACAAAGCACGGATACTGTTTCATCATAAGCAGCAGGATACCGTTTGATATCAATGTAATCCTGATATTCATCACCGCTATTGCCAGCGGAACAAAATACAAGAATCCCTGCGTTTTTACACGCCTTAACTGCATCATGGAGATCCATTGTGTCGTTATCGGTTGACCGACTTATGGATACAATATTCACATTTTGCTTAACGGCTTCATACAGCGCATCCCGAATCCCTTGCGCATGTCCGTACATTTCAAGCTTAACCAGTTCGCAGTCAGGTGCTATGTAATCCTTAACGCTGGCCATCTGGTGTCCGTGTGGTTCGTTGAAATTGTCAATTACGGCAACTTTTACACCTTGCCCTCTGAATCCGTTAGCCCAGTATGTTTTCCTGCCGTAAGCGTCATATCGTCCTTCAATAATCGGGTTATTGCTATACGTTCCCATGCGTCCCCCTTATCGGTATTTCTTCTTCAGTGCGTAAACCGTCTTTTCACCTATGCCATCTATCCGGTACAGGTCATCTATATCATCAGCACCGCTCTTTAGCACCAGCATGGCCCGTGTCTCACCTATCCCGCAGATGCTGACAAGTTCCTCATAGGTGGCATGCTCAATGGGTTTCTTGTACCACCATGGGACCGATGACACAGCCACTATCAGGAGTGCCACCAACCCGCATTTTAGTGACGCTACAGGTATTTTAATCATAAGCCGACCTTTCCAAGCATAAATGCCATAACAGCGGTAACTACAAAACCGCCCACAAATATCCAGCCTTTCATTGCGATGATTCCAGGTGCGTTCTCTAGCTTGTCAATGCGCTGGTCATGGGTATCAATGGCCCCGTCATGGCGTTCCATGCGTTCTAGTATGGCCCTAGTATTCATGGACCCTTCCCGCACTTCTCCTGCCAGGGTAATGATACTTTCTGTCAGTTTCTCCATGCTGTCAAGCCTGTGATGAGCGGATTTTGAAGACGCTTCCACGGCTGCCACCCTCTCCCTAATCTCATGTTGCCCTGCTACGATTAGCCTAGTATTTGCTTTTATGTCAATGCAGTCGTATTCAAGCATTTTCATCTTTTCAGTGTGACCCGTATGGTTTTGACATTGATGGTCCTCCATTGCAGTACCCCCGGTGGTTTATATGTAAATTATATCATAAAAAAGCAGGGGGCATTAGCCCCCTTTGTCACTCAACCTTATTTTCTTCGGGTACTACCGGCTCTAAATGTTCGTTGAATTGTTCTTCCGTGATTACTTCCCATGTTGTTTCTGCCGTTTCTGTCGCTAGGTGAACAACGCATTTATTATCAGGCAGACTCATGGCTGATATAACCGTAATAGTGCCAACGTCTGGCATTCCGTTTATTGCTGGTGTGATTGCGTACATGTGGCCTCCTTAGTTTATAACTACTACAAATTCTGCATATGCCAAATCGTATGCCCCTCGGAAGTTTCTGCAAAATGTCGTAACCGCCCCAGCTCGTTTGGCATATATTTGGATGTAATCCCCTTCTTTTACCGATAAATCCTCGGTGTATGTTGCGTAACTCACGCTTGAAAAAACTCTTTCTGTGCCAAACGCAACACCATTTTTATATATTTGTAGGAATCAGTTATCTGTTGTTGCTGATGTTTTTCCTTCAAATGAAAACCTCACAAACCCACTTTTTAACACTTGTATTGACTTAATCAATGTGTACGCCGATGCCACTGACGTTCGCTCCGTGTCTGCGCTGACTTTAAGATTTCCTGATGCTACAGTTACGGTGTTTGTAAGGTTAAAAGTGTATGATCTGAGTTCGCCAATCTTAGCATGTAAAGACCCTGTGCTTGATGCAGTATCCGTCCTGACGCCAATCTGTCTGCGGATAAAATTCTGCACTATCTCCCAACCTGGAATAATCATATTACGTCACCCCCAAGAGTGTATTCACCGGACGCAACCGGAGTAAATGTCTGCCGTATCCCTGCGCTGGTATCAATAGCAGGGACATAATACTGGATTAGCGTAATCAGTCCGTTAACATCATACGTCATCCAAGTGGTAATTCCGCCACCGTAGTATATTGCCAGTGCATCGGCGTCAGTTGCAGGGGTGAAGTCGTATGCGTTGAAGTGAATCGCATTGTTCAGCGTCCATGCTCCTGTTGTTCCTGCCCTGCGATAAACAGGGTGCGCTGCGTCTTGTGATGATTCGCCAATCAAGTCCAGCTTATTAGTCGCATCCCCTGATTTTTTTATGATTAGCCAGTAGTTAGCCCCTGATGTCAAACCGGATATACCCAGTGGTATCAGTTCGCTTCCTGCGGTTGTTGCGATAAACTCTTTTGGAATCTTCCGTGTGCATATTAGCACCCCGTCCGATGATCCTGTATTAGACCACGTTGCATCCCTCAACTCAATGTCAAAGTCCTGCTTTGTCCCGTCACCGTCAACCGTCATAGTTATGTATCCTAGCGCGGTTGTACCTGTAGCTGTGATTCGGACAGCATAGTTATAATCCGCCACGCTGTTTTCCGTGGCTCCTGCTCCTGCTTTAGAGTCTACGGATGCACCTGTGTATATTGTCCGGTAGCTTTCAAGGTTAACCAGGCTGTTCATGGTGTCTGCATCAAGTACCGACACACCGCCTACAAATGCTTTTAACACTGCGTCACCTCCTTATTGGGATATTGTAACCTTTACCTCTACGGTTAGGATTGTATTTGATGTCTTGCTGAATGGTTGTTTTAACAGATTAAACATGGTTCCGGTTCCTGCTACTGCGGTGGCTCCGTAAAACAATGAAGCTTTTTGATGGTTCCCGTTGCCATTGGCTGCCAGGATAACCGTCCTGAATCGCACCAATGCTCCCGACCTAGCGACCACGGAAACCGCCTGTCGATATACCTCTGTGATGGTTTCACCTGGAGCCGTATCACTCCCTATTACCAGGTACGGACTCGACAACCCTTGTATCTCAGATGCAATCAATTCCAGCCCAGCAGCCGTAATAAAGTTCTCCAGCCATCCGGTATCCGATACCTGATTTCCGTTTGGATCATGCTCTATAAAACGCCATTCGCCTTTAACGTTAACTGTCTCTTTGTTAACCAATGACTACCACCTCCCCAGTCACCACGCTAGTCTCAGCGTATGGCAACTTGTAGTTTCTAACCTCCAGGATATAGCTTGTGCTTACCTCAACCGTGCATGGGTGTGCAATCGTTGCATACATGACCGATGATGTGACAGGTATCCACGCTCCTGCATTAACCCGGTACTTTGCATCTCCTATGATATTCATTATATCAAATACCAGCGCACTACCGATAGAGGCAAATGAGACAGTCCCATTA
>Ga0315288_10001178_pt1 | contig 33755 bp, 22 predicted proteins | sample YL17G11_20_MG_FD_203454 | JGI IMG/M metagenome (GOLD analysis project Ga0315288, IMG submission 203454) | Sediment microbial communities from Yellowstone Lake, YNP, Wyoming, USA - YL17G11_20 | ecosystem: Environmental > Aquatic > Freshwater > Lake > Sediment | place: USA: Wyoming | collected...
ACCATCAACAACACCAGCGACCCGGGTCTCCGGCTCGTGGGCAACCTGCGGCTGCGGTTCTAGTCCGGATTCAGCGGATTTCCGCGGAGGGCGGGGCGAAAGCCCCGCCCTTTTTTTGTGCTTAGCAGGTCTCTATTCCTGCGGTGGGGCGGTGAGACGGTCCAGCTCGTCCCAGAAGGCTGGGAAGCTCTTGACGACGCAGCCGGGGTCGAGGATGCGCACCCCGGGAATCCTGAGGCCGGCCAGGGAGAAGCTCATCGCCATCCGGTGGTCGCGGTAGGTCTCGATCTCGGCACCATGGAGGGGACCGGGCCGGATCTCCAGGAAGTCGGGCCCTTCCCTTGCCTCGGCGCCGAGCCTTCGGATTTCCCGGGCGAGGGCCGCGATCCGGTCCGTCTCCTTGATCCGCAACGTCCCCAGTCCCCGGAGCCGGCTGGCGCCCCGGGCGAAGAGGGCGACCACCGCCAGCGTCTGCGCCGCGTCGGGCATCCCGGAAGCGTCCAGGTCGAAGCCCCGCAGCTCGCCTCCGGTCACCGTCCAGCCGTCGGGCTCGGGCGACACCCGGCACCCCATCGTCTCCATTGCGGAGAGGACCCCCCGGTCACCCTGGGGAGAGTCAGGTCGCAGGTTCCCCACCCGCACTCGGCCCCCGGTGATGGCCGCGGCGGCGAAGAAGTAGCCGGCGCTGGAGTAGTCCCCCTCGATCCGGTATTCCCGTCCGCGGTAATCCCGCGGCGCGCTAACCTCGAAGACCGGCCCCGGCTCCTCGGCCGGGGCTACTCCGAAGGAGGCCATCACGTCCAGGGTGAGACGGAGGTAGGGGACGGAGGCGACTCTCCCCTCCGGCACGAGGCGGATCGGAGCGGCGGCCTTCGGCGCCGCCATGAGAAGGGCCGAGACATACTGGCTGCTCATGCCGGCGTGAATTCGGACCGTCCCCCCCGGCAGACCATCCGCCAGGACCTCCACCGGCGGGCACCCCTTCTCCCCCAGGCAGCGCGCCCGCGCCCCCAGGCCGGCGAGGGCCTCCACCAGCGGCAGGATGGGCCGCTGCCGCATCCTCTCCGATCCGTCCACCACGAACCGGCCATGCCCCAGGCAGACCAGCGCCGTCAGGAACCGGGCGGCGGTGCCGGCGTCTCCGGCGTCCAGGACCGCCCCCGGGGAAGGGATCCGGCCCCCCTGTCCCCGGATCTGCCACCCCTCCGGGCCGCACCGGGACTGGATTCCCAGGTCTCCAAGCGCCTTCAGAAGGGTCAACGTGTCGGCGGATTCCAGAGGGGCGCACAGGAGGGAGGGGCCGGTGGCCAGGGAAGCCACGATCAGGGCGCGCTGGGTGACGCTCTTCGAGGGAGGCGCCTCGAAACGGGCGTCAACGGGACCGGTTACGGAAATTTCCCGAAAAGGAATGTCCATTCCAGGGCGGAGCCTAGCAGAGCCTTCCGGAGGGCGTCAACGCCCCCTTGCCTTGCCCGTTCCGGCACCGGATCCTATATTCCACCTCGGTTCGTCCCCGGCCGGAAGGCTCCTCCCCGCAGGAGATGCGATCTTGCTCAGCCAGCGTTACTTCCTCGGCTCCCTCGGGCTCGCGCTCCTGGCGCTGTTCTTCGCCCTCGGGATTGGGAGCTTCGCCTCCGCCCCTCCGGTCCTCTCCGAGGGGACTGCGCCGGCGGCCGCAAGCGAGACCTCGAACGGGGAGACGGTGGCCCGCTCGGACGACGGCGCATTCGTCATGAGGCTCCTGTCGCCCCGGGGACCTTACCTCTTCGGCCGCCAGCGGATCGAGGTGGCGGTGGACGTCCCGTCGGGCGACCGCGTGAAGACCCTCGATTTCTTCGTGGACGGGCGGCTGCGCCGGACGGCCACCGACGCCCCCTTCGCGCTGGAGGTCGATTTCGGCGAAGAGATCCAGCGGCACACCCTCCTCATCCTGGGGCAGACCGGTGAGGGACGCGCGGCCCGCCTTTCCCGGGTCTCCCGGTCCTCGAGCCTCCAGACCCGGGTCGAGGTGAGTCTCGTGACGATCCCGGTGTCGGTGGTGGACCGGGAGGGACGCTTCACGGAGGGGCTCGGCCTGAGCAACTTCACGCTCCAGGAGGACGGCCGGCCCCAGACCATCGTGCATTTCGACCGGGACCCCACTCCCGTCTCCCTCGCGGTGGCGCTGGACTCCAGCGACAGCATGAAGGGGACCCTCTGGAGCGCCCAGAAGGCCGCCAACGATTTCATCGTCTCCCTGCCTTCCTTCTACAAGATCTGCGTCATCGGGTTCAGTGACTCGGTGACCCTGGCCCGGGATTTCACCTTCGACCGGCGCGGCCTCGCCTTCGCAGTGAACAACCTCGCTCCCGCCGGACGGACCGCCCTCTACGATACCCTCCGGGCCGCCGCGGCCCAGCTCCGCGGGCGGGGGGACCGTCGCGTGGCGGTGGTCTTCACCGACGGGGGGGAGACCCTCTACGGCGACGACGAGGAGGGGAAGAGACGGCTGGAGGAATCCCTGCAGGTGGCCCGGGAGGCGGGAGTCACTTTCTACACCATCGCGTTCGGGCCCCAGGCTGCTTCGCTCCTGCTGCGCCGGATCGCCGAGGAGACGGGAGGCGCCTTCTTCGATTCCGCGGATCCCGCCGCCCTGCGCTCCATCTACCGGCGGATCGGCGACGACCTCATCCACCAGTACACGTTGAGCTACTACCCCACCCGCCCCGTCAGCGAAGGCGGCTGGCGCCGGATCACCGTGGGGGTGAGCGTCCCCGAAGCCACGGTCCACACCCGTCCCGGCTACCTCGCCACCCACTGATCCCGTACCCCGCCGCATGCTTCGTTGAATTGCCCACTTCGGTGGGCTATATTACCGACGCGGTCGCGCCATCCGTCCTCGATTCTCGCGCAACCCTCGGCCGACGAGGACCTCGAGGGAATGCCATGACATCGGTCCGCCCCAGACGGCTTCTGCCACTCCTGTTGCTTCTCGCGCTCCTCCCCTCCCCGGCTCCTCTTGCCCGCAGCGAGGGCTCGGAGCAGATGGAGTTCGGCGTGCGGGCCGCGAAGAAGGGACTCTGGAGGGAAGCCCTCTTCCGCTGGGAGAAGGCGCTGAAGATCTCGCCCGGCAATCCGAGGATCCTCAACAACCTCGCCGTCGCCTACGAGACCGGCGGGAACTACCAGAAGGCGGAGGAGCTGTACGGGGAGGCGCTGCGCCTGGCCCCGGACCAGAGCGACATCAAGCAGAACTACGAGCTCTTCTCCGCCTACTACAAGGAGCTCCTCGCCCGGAAGAAGGCCGGGGAGGGCCGGGAGGAGCCTCCCGTTGCGCCCGCGCCTGAAACTCAGCCGGAAGAAAGGCCAGCCGATGCGCCGCCCCGCTGAGACCCTGCTGATCGTCCTCCTGCTCCTGCTTCCCGCGGGCGCCATCACCGCCGGGACCATCCAGGTGCATGTGACCCTCCCCCTCCCGGAGCGGATCGACATGACGGGGATCGACACCATCCTGGTGACGCGGCTCGTCCTCCTCACCGACAATCCCAAGGTGGACCTGAACCGGGAGATGGTGGGGCTCATCAAGCGGGAGCTTCGGAAGAAGAGCCGCCTCCAGGTGCTGGACGTGGAGCCGCCGCCCCTTCCCGAGCAGTCGCTGGACGAGCTGACCGCCAACGCCCCCTTCTGGAAGGACATGGGAGAGAAATACGGCGCCGACCTGATCCTGACCGGGAGCCTGGGCTACGAGGTGACCGATAGGTCGGGCTTCGTCCAGGAGGACTTCATCAGCCCCACGACGGGCCAGCGGATCCGCCGCACGCGCTTCGCCGACCGGGAAGGCTTCGAGATGCACCTCCACCTCTATTTCATCCGTGGCCGGAGCGGGAAGCTGGTCTACGACGACCGGTTCAGCGAGGACAGCACGGTGGACGGGAGAGGCAACGACCCGCTGACCGCCCTGTTCTCCATGTTCGACAACATCGAGACGGACGTCCTGGGCATCATCGCCCGCAAGGACAGGAAGGAAACCCGGACCCTCTTCACGGAATGAATCGGGAGAACCCCTCTTGGACCGCACTGCCCGGCCCGGCCTGATCCTCCTCCTCGCGGCCATCCTCATGGCGGCCGCGGCCACCCCCGCCTTCGCGTTCGGCAAGAACAAGATCGCCTACGACCGCTTCGACTGGCAAGTTTACAAGGCCCCCCACTTCGACCTCTACTACTACCCGGAGGAGGAGGGCCAGCTGGAGCAGGTGGTCTCCTACGCCGAGAGCGCCTACGTGAAGCTCTCCCAGGCGCTGGACCACGAGATCAAGTTCCGCATCCCCCTCATCTTCTACAAGACCCACGGGGAGTTCGAGCAGACCAACATCACGCTGAGCTTCGTGCCCGAGTACGTGGCGGCCTTCGCCGAGCCCTTCGAGAACCGGATCGTCCTGCCGGTGGACCAGCCCCCCGACCTCCTCTACCAGCTCATCGCCCACGAGCTCACCCACGTCTTCGAGTATTCCATCCTCTACCAGGAGTCTCTGGGAAGGGCCCTGCGCTCCCGGACCCCCCTCTGGCTCATGGAGGGGCTGGCGGAGCACCTGTCCGGGGCCGCCAATCCCTTAAGCGAGATGGTGATCCGCGACGCGGTCGTCCACGACATCATCCCCCCCATCCACAAGGTGAACCAGCTCAACTTCCTCACCTACCGGTTCGGCCAGGCGGCCTTCGACTACATCGAAGAGAGGTACGGCCAGGAGGGGATCCGGAACTTCCTCTGGGAGTACCGGAAGGTTCTCCTCGCCAACAACATCGAGAAGCCCATCAAGGAAGCGTTCGGGGTGGATGCGGACGAGTTTGACCGCCAGTTCCGGCGCTACATGCAGAAGAAGTACTTGGGGCTGCTGCTCAGCGAGAAGGAGCCGGAGGACTACGGCAGGGAGATCGGGATCAAGCTGGAGGGAATCTTCACCTTCTCGCCGGTCCTCTCTCCCAGCGGCGATCTGGTGGCGGCCCTCACCAACCGCTACGACGACCTGGACGTCGCCATCTTCTCCGCGAAGGACGGGGAGATGATCCGGAACCTGACGAAGGGGTTCACGAACAAGTACGAGAATATCACCACCGAGGCCTTCGACGGGAAGAACGATCTCTCCTGGTCGGCGGAAGGCGACCGGATCGCATTCTTCGCCCGGAGGGAGAACGAGAGGCTGCTCTTCATCTACGACGCGCTGAAGGGGGAGGAGCTGGACCGGATCTCCATCCCCGGGATCGACGTGGAGGCCTCCCCAGCCTTCTCCTCCGACGGGAAGTCGATCCTCTTCTCGGGCAACAAGGGCGGGGTCGTCGACATCTTCCGCTACGACCTGGAGGCCCGGGAGGCGACCCACGTGACCCGGGACGAGTTCTACGACAGCAACCCTTCCTGGTCCCCCGACGGGAAGTGGATCGTCTTCAACCGGCGCATCAACCAGTACGAGAAGGTGTTCATGGTGGACGCCTCCGACCCGAGCCGGCTCACCCAGCTGACCTTCGGGGAATCCGGCGACATCCAGCCCTCCTTCTCCCGGGACGGCAGGACCGTCTACTATGTCTCCGATCTGGGGAAGAACCGGATCTTCAACATCTTCTCTCTGAGCCTCACCGACGGCGAGATCCGGCAGTACACCAACGTCATCGGGGGCTGCTTCACTCCCCTGGAAATCCAGGCGGAGGGGGGGGAGACATCCCTGGCCTTCTCCACCTACTACAAGGCCCGCTACCGCCTCTTCCGGATGGACCTGGGCGAGCCGGTGGCGGTGATCCGGCCGGCGGAGCAGTCCCAGGAGCCCCCGGAGCTCGAGCCCTTCGAGCCGCCGCTGAAGCTGGCCCTGGACGAGAAGGAGAAGAGCCCCTACACCAAGCTCCAGTTTCACGTGGAGAGCAATCCCAGCGTCCTGATCGGGATCGCGGACGACGGCACGATTCTCACCAATGCCCAGATCATGCTCTCGGACCTTCTGGGCAACCACCGGATCCTGATGAACTTCCAGTCGGTCTCGACCTACTCCAACGTCGATCTGGAGTATTGGAACCTGAAGCACCGCTGGAGGTACGGCTATCAGTTCCTGGATTTCCGGGACTTCTACACTCTCGGCACGGCCTCGGGGGACTTCCAGCTCCGGCAGAACAGCAGGGTCACGGGCCTCGCCTCCCACATCGCCTATCCCTTGTCCCGCGCCTATCGGGTGGAAGGGTCCCTGGGCTACTACCAGCGCAGCCAGGAAGTTCCCACCTCCCGGATCGTCAACCTGCCCGGCGTGGGATTCGTGAGGGAGGTGGAATTCCTGACCTACAAGCAGCAGTACCCCCTCCTCAGCGCCTCGTTTTCCGGCGATACCACAAGGTACAAGGAGTTCGGTCCCTACCACGGAAAGCGATTCGGTCTGAGCGTCGATTATGCTCCCACCGTTTCCGGAGACGGCCAGCCCTTCACCAACACGTACCTGGACTACAGGGCCTACGCCCATCTTACCCGGCGGTCCCTCATCGCCTGGCGGCTCTTCTCCGCGATCAGCAACACCCGCGGGGAGGTCGGGCAGTTCGGCAGCTTCATCTACTCCATCGGCGGCTACAACCAGATCCGGGGCTACGACTACCGCCAGTTCTTCGGAAACCGGGTCGCCTTCTCCAACGTGGAGCTGCGGTTTCCGCTGGTGGACGAGCTCCGGTTCCCCTTCGGGTCGATCCAGATGCTCCGGGGCTTCCTCTTCTTCGACATCGGGGCGGCCTGGTTCTCGGGGGATCGCTATTACGATCCCAACTGGGGCGGGCTTTCCCTGCCCGTGCAGGATCCCTCCAACCCGAACAACTACATCCTGGTTCCCCGGGAGTTCGACTTCTACGACAGCGGGAACGGCATGCTGGGGGACGGCCGCGCCTCCTATGGCATCGGTTTCTCCTGGTTCCTGGGGCCCTTCGAGCTGACCTGGACCTGGGCGAAGCGCCTGGAGAACAGCGTCGTGGCCGGTGTGGACACCGACGCCAACGGCATTCCCAATTACTTCATCTGGATCCCCGACCCGCGATTCGATAGCGGCACGCAGCAGTCCTTCTACATCGGCACCTCATTCTGATTCGCCCGATGGACCTCTCCCGATCGGAGAAGAACCGGACTCGCACCGGCCTGGCCCTCCTCCTGGCCGCGGCCGCGGTGCTCCTCTTCGTCAATCTCGGGAAGGAGGGGCTCACCGATCCCGACGAGTCTGCTTACGCCGAATCGGTGCGGGAGATGGCCCAGCGCGGCGACTGGCTCGTGCCCCACCTCTACGGAGAGCCCCTGCTGGACAAGCCAATCCTCTTCTACTGGGCCATGGGGGCCTCCTTTCGAGTGCTGGGGGAGAACGAGTTTGCCGCCCGCCTTCCCTCCGTCCTGGCCGCGCTGGCCCTGGTTCTGGTCGTCTACCGGCTCGGCCGGCTTGTCCACGGGAGCCATAGAGCGGGGCTGATCGCCGCCTTCTCCCTGGCCACCTCGCTGGAATTCGTCCTGATGGGGCGCGCCGCCGTCACCGACATGTTCCTCACGGCCTTCTGCGCACTGGGGATCCTCTGCTACCTGGAGACGCTGGACGATCCCGGCCGGAGGCTTCTCCCGCTGGCGGGCGCCGCCTGCGTCGGCCTGGCGGTCCTCACCAAGGGCCCGGTGGGGCTGATCATCCCGGCGCTGGTGCTGGGCATCCACCTGGCGGCGACCCGCTCCCTCCGGCGCCTCAGGGACTTCCGGCCCCTGGCGAGCCTCCTGGTCATCGCCGCCGTCTCGCTCCCCTGGTACGCGGCCATCGGGATCCTCCGGATGGACCTGGTGGAGCAGTTCTTCATCTCCGGAAACCTGGGGCGCTTCCTGAAGCCCGAGCACCGCTCCCAGTCGCCGCTCTACTATCTGGTCGTCCTCACCATCGGATTTCTTCCCTGGTCGGCCTTTCTGCCGGGCGCCGTGGGCCGCGCCCTCGTGGACTGGCGCCGGGGCACCGAGGGGTTCCAGCGCCGTCTTCTCCCGGCGCTCTGGCTTCTCGTCCTGCTGGTCTTCTTCACCCTGGCGGCCAGCAAGCTCCCTTCCTACATCCTTCCGGCCCTTCCCGCGGCGGCCGTCCTGGCGGCCGGCCCTCTCGAGACCTGGCTGCGGCCGCTCCCCGCGGGGAAACGGGCGCCCGGAACGGGCGCCCTGACCGGCCTGGTCCTGCTCGCGGCGGGGATGGCTCTTTACGCCTGGAGGACGGAGAACCTGGGGGTCATTCCTCTGGGATTCAAGACCGCCCTTCTTCCCCTCTGCGGCGCCGGGCTGCTGGTGGTTCTCTTCGCCCTGGGCGCCCTCCTGGTGGGAAGGTCCCGGATCAGCTACTTCCTCCTCCTGGGCGGCAACGGGGTCCTCGTCCTCAGCCTCCTGGTCTATGGCTTTCCGCAACTGGAGGTCTACAAGAGCAGCCGCGAGACAGCCGCAGCCGTGGTGTCTTACGTCCGGCCGTCGGACGGCGTGATCCTCTACCGCGAGAACCACCCCGGCTTCGCATACTATCTGCGCCGGGTGCCGGACCTCGTCCACCGAGAGGAGGATCTCGTCCTTCGGCTCGAGTCGGAGAAGCGGGTGTACGCTTTGATGGGACTCGACAGGTATGAGAAGCTCAGGGTCCGGCGGAGGGAACTTCCCCTTTACCTGCTCCGGAGCGTCGGAAACGTCGTGGTCGTGACAAACCTCCCCCCCGGAGAATCGCCTTGAATCCGGGTCGTCCCGTGGATCCGCGGGAGGAGGACCGCGGGTTTCCCGATATAATGACGGCCCCGGCGATCCCCGTCACCCAGGAGGGCCCATGCCTCGACCGTCTTCTCTCCTTCTCGCGGCCGCCCTGCTCCCTCTGCTTCCCATGACCTCCCGCCCCGCCTTCTCCGGTGATCCCGTGGCCACGTTCAGCATCGTGGCCTACGACCCGGAGACCGGCGACCTGGGAGTGGCGGTGGAGTCCCGCTTCTTCGCCGTGGGGTCGGTGGTCCCGTGGGCGAAGGCGGGGGTCGGCGCCATCGCCACCCAGTCCTTCGCCAACACCACCTTCGGGCCGAAGGGCCTCCAGCTCCTGGGAAATGGCCTCCCGGCGCAGGAGACCCTGGACGTCCTGGTGAAGGGCGACCCGCAGTCCGGCCAGCGCCAGGTGGGGATCGTGGACGCCCGGGGCCGACCGGCCACCTGGACCGGGGCGAAGTGCAACCCATGGGCGGGGGGCAAGACGGGAAAGAACTACACCGTCCAGGGGAACATCCTGACGGGAAAGGAAGTGGTGGAGGCGATGGCTTCCACCTTCGAGGCCACGGCGGGGCTGCCCCTTGCCGACCGCCTGGTGAAGGCGCTTGCCGCGGGACAGGCAGCCGGGGGAGATTCCCGGGGTCAGCAGTCGGCGGCGCTCCTGGTGGTCCGGGACAAGGGAGGCTACGCCGGCTACAACGATCGCTACATCGACCTGCGGGTGGACGACAGCCCCCGCCCCATCGAGGAGCTGCAGCGGCTCCTGGATCTGCACCACATCACCAACGCCTACACCGACGCCAGGTTTTACATGGACAAGGGGGACCGGGAGCGTGGCGTGGAGATCATGGAAGAGGCCACACGCCGGCGGGTCTCCGGCGACGTGGTGAAGGACGCCGAGAAGGGAGAAGCCTTCTACGACCTGGCCTGCTTCTATTCCCTGGCAAAGATGAAGGAGCCGGCCCTGGCCAACCTGGAGAAGGCCTTTCGGCTCAACGCCACCCTGATCGCGTACTCTCTGAACGACGCCGATCTGGATCCGCTGCGGGAGGACGCCCGCTACAAGGCCCTGGTGAAGGATGCCGCTGCGCCGAAGAAGTGACCTGCCCCGCCCCTTCCTCAAGTGGGCCGGGGGGAAGACCCAGTTGCTCGGCCAGTTCGAGCCCCTCTATCCCTCCGCGGGCAAGGTCAGGCGTTACCTCGAACCCTTCCTGGGGAGCGCCGCCGTCTTCTTCCAGGTCCGGCGCCTCTTCCAGCCGAAGCAAGCCGTCCTCGCCGACAGCAACGAGGAGCTGATCAACGTCTACAAAGCGATCCAGGGGAACGTCTCGAAGGTCATCCGGATTCTCTCGGAACACAAGAAACTGCATTCGGAGGAGCATTACTACCTGACCCGCTCCCGGCGGCCCCGGCATCTATCCCCCATCGAGCGCGCCGCCCGGTTCATCTACCTGAACAAGACCTGCTTCAATGGCCTCTACCGCGTGAACGGCAGCGGCGAGTTCAACGTTCCGATGGGTCGGTACCAGGACCCCCCCATCCTTGATGCCGGGAACCTCCGCAACGTCGCGCTCTCACTCAAGGGCGTGGAGCTGCGGGTGGCCCATTTCCACGAGACGCTCGATTACGCAAAGGCAGGAGATTTCATCTACTTCGATCCACCCTACCATCCGGTTTCCAGGACCTCGTCCTTCACTTCCTACACCCGGGATTCGTTCCGGCCATCGGACCAGGAGGAGCTGGCGGAGGTCTTCGCAGCGTTGAGCAAGCGGGGGTGCCTCGTGATGCTCAGCAACAGCGATTGCTCGTTCATCCGCAAGTTCTATACGAAGTTCGACGTCCACACCGTTCAGGCGAGGCGGAGCATCAACTCGAAGGCTGACAGGCGCGGCCGGATCCCCGAGGTCGTCGTGCTCAACTACGAGCCGCCGGACTACCCGCAATGCTTTCACTTCCAACGTGTTCTGCCAGAATGCGGAGCATTGCCATGACAAGAATCGACTGGCGGTACAACCGTCCCGGTTGAAAGACCTGCGGCAAGACGCAAGAGTTTCTTGCGAAGAAGGGAGTCGAGACCGTCGAAGTGGTGGACTCGAAGAAAAGGAAGATGGGGGAGAAGGAGGCGCTGGTCCTGGCCGGGCAGGTGGACGCGGTCTATGCCACCCGGGGGTCCCGGGTCATCCACCTCGATCTGAAGACCGAGAAGCCCGACGCGGCGACCCTCCGGGCGCTCCTCATCGGCCCCAGCGGGAACCTCCGCGCCCCGACCCTCCGGGCCGGGTGGGGAAGACCCTCCTGGTGGGATTCGACGAGGCGACCTACAAGAAAGTCCTGGCGAAGTAGCCAGCCTCCCGGCGGGAAGGGGCCGACCCTCTCCCGCCGGGGCCGCATTCCTCCCCAGCCTGCCGGGAACTTCTCCCTCGACTGCGCAGAAGTTGCGAGACCGAACGCGCCGGACGCATTAATTGCGGGGCGGTCGGGTATCTTGCGCTCCGTTTCCGGCCTTCTTCAGCCCCGCTTCTCCACCGGGACGTAGTGGCGCTCGGTGGCGCCCATATAGACCTGCCGCGGACGGCCGATCCGGAACGAGGGGTCCTTCCGCATCTCCTGCCACTGGGCGATCCAGCCTGCCATGCGCCCCATGGCAAACATGACGGTGAACATGTTCACGGGGATGCCGATGGCCTTGTAGATGACGCCGGAATAGAAGTCCACGTTCGGGTAGAGCTTGTGGCTGATGAAGTACTCATCCTTGAGGGCCACCTCCTCCAGCTTCATGGCGATCTCCAGCAGCCGGCCCGTGCCGGCGGCCCGCTGGACGACCTGCTCGCAGGTGCGCTTCAGGATGGCGGCGCGTGGGTCATAGCTTTTGTAGACCCGGTGGCCGAACCCCATCAGCCGGGTGGTGTCGTTCTTGTCCTTGGCCTTCTGGAGAAACCGCTCGGCGCTCCCCTCCTCCGCGGCGATCCGCTCCAGCATCTCGATGACCGCCTGGTTGGCCCCCCCGTGGAGCGGGCCCCACAGGGCGCTGATCCCTGCGGCGATGCTGGCGAAGATGTTCGCCCGGGAGCTCCCCACCAGCCGGACGGTGCTGGTGGAGCAGTTCTGCTCATGGTCGGCGTGAAGGACCAGGAGCAGGTCAACCGCCCGAGCCACCACCGGATCGACATGGTAGTCCTCGCAGGGGGTGCCGAACATCATCCTCAGGAAATTGGAGGAATAGTCCAGGTCGTTGCGCGGATAGAGGGCCGGCTGTCCGATGGAGTGCTTGTAGGAGAGGGCCGCGATGGTGGGCATCTTGGCCAGGAGCCGGATGATGGAGTCGTGGACGTGCTGCTCGGTCTCGGGCTGCTGGTAGAAGGTGGCCAGGGCCCCCACCGCGCCGGCGCATATCGGCATGGGGTGGGCGTCCTTCGGGAACCCGGCGAAGAAGCGCCCGAAGTCCTCGTGGAGCATCGTGTGATGGGTGATGTCCCGGGTGAAGTCTTTCAGCTCCACGGCCGTGGGAAGCTCCCCGTGGATCAGGAGCCACGCGACCTCCAGGAAGCTGCTCTTCTCGGCCAGCTCCTCGATGGGATAGCCACGGTACCGGAGAATCCCCTTGTCGCCGTCGATGAAGGCGATGGTGCTGGTGCAGGAGCCGGTGTTTCCCAGCCCGGGATCCAGGGTGATCATGCCCAGGGTGTCGCGAAGCTTGGAGATGTCGACAGCGAGCTCGCCTTCGCTCCCCGTCAACAGGGGCATGCGGGCCGTACGGCCCCGGTAGGTGATTTCCAGATGCTCCTGAGGCTCTTTCCGGGGAGGCTGGATTGCCATGGCACGACTCCTTTCCGCCGGCGCCCGGGGGCCCTTGGCTCCGGGCGTATCGGCCGGTGAAGAACGATGGGGGTCTCCGTGGAGCCTCGGCCGGCTTACCCCGGTCGAGGATGTCGATTATATGCATTTTCCATTCCCACGCAGGGCTTCCCCCGTCCACCCCCGCCGTCCGGCGGGAAGATGGGCGCAGAGAGGCCGGGCCTGCGGCCTCATGTTTCGCCGCCGACATCCCGCTCCTGCTGAGGCAGTTGGAAGGCACGTCTGTTGTTCGTGGCCTGCCCAGGGCATAGAATGACCGCCCCGTCGTTCTTGACGGCGACTCGCCGTGAGACTCCCGAGGGCGCGGAGTGCTGAGGTCGCGCTTGCGATTCCTGATGAGAAGGGCGGTGACGCTTTCGGGCGGGATGGTCTGGCTGCTCGCGGCAATGAGCCTCCCCTCCGTCGCGCTCTGCCAGGAAGCGGTCGTGGCCGGGCCCGCGCCGCTGACGCTCCCCGGCGCCGAGCGACGCGCGCTGGAAGCGAGCCCCTCTCTGAAGGCGGCCGACGCGCGCATCCGCCAGGAGGAAGGTCTCCTCCGCCAAGCGGGGCTCTACCCCAACCCGGATCTCTCCCTGGATCTCACCCGCTTCACCAGCGACTTCTCCCGGAAGGAAACGGTCCTGTCGCTCCGCCAGCCCATCCCCTGGCACGGGAAGCGCGACCTGGAGAAAAAGACGGCCCTGGAGCGGATCGAAGCGGCGCGCCTGGACCGGGAGAGGCTGCGCCTCGACCTCCTTCTTCAGGTGCGGGAATCCTACTTCCGCGTCTACTTCGCGGGAAAGGTCCTGCAACTTGATGAGGAGGACCTGGAGGCGACGCGTGAGATCCAGAAGGCGGTGGACACGCGGGTGGCCGCGGGAGACGCGGCCCCCCTGGAATCCCTCAAGGCCTCGGTGGAGGTGAGCCGGGCCGACAGCCAGGCGACCCTGGTCCGCGGAGAGCTGGCGGCCGAGATATCAGCCTTCAGTCTTCTCCTGGGCCTTCCCGCGGACGCTCCCACCACCATCGGCGAGCCGGAGGCAAGCCTCGATCCCCCGGGCGACTTGCCAGAGCTCAGCAAGCGCGCCCTCGAGAGCCAGCCCGAGATCCGGTCCCGGGAGCATGCGGCGCTGGCCGCCGGCTTCGCCGCCGATCGGTCCCGGCTGGATCGCCGCCCCGACTTCGCGGCGGGTCCCACGCTCGGAGAGGACCAGGGGAAGAGCTACGTCGGCGCAGGGGTCTCCCTGAGGCTGCCGCTCTGGAACCGGAACCAGGGGAACATCGCCGCCGCCGAGGCGGGGCGCCAGGAGGCCGCGGCGGAAGTGGAGGCCACCCGCCTGGCGGTATCGCGCATCGTGGCCGACTCCCACGGCCGCTTCCGCTCCGCCCGGGAACAACAGTTGCTCTACGAGCAGAGGCTGCTGCCGAGGATGGCGGAGCTGTTGGAGTCAGCCCGGAAATCGTACGAAGGAGGGGAGTCGGGGATCCTGGACTTGCTCGACGCCCGGCGGACGGCGCTGGCGGTCCGTGAGGAGTACTATCGGGCCAGCCTCGACGCGGCGCTGGCGGCGACCCGGCTCCGGCGCGCGGTGGGCGAGGAAGCGGAGGAAACGCAATGAAGGCGGCTTTCCGTCCGGCGGCTTCGGCGGCGATCCTGGCGCTGCTCTTGATGACTGCAGGGTGTGGGGAATCCGGCGCTCCGAAACGATACTCCTCCCGGCCGGCACCTGCCGCCGGGGGCCCGGCCGATTCCGGCCCCGCCCGGGTCGTCCTGACGGCGGAAGCGATCCGCCAAGCGGGAATCGTCACGGAGGTGATCCACCGGGCCCCCCTGGCCCTGACACTCTCCCTTCCGGCGAGGCTGAGTCCCGTTCCGGAAACCCCCGAGGAGGTTGAAGCGCGCCTATCCTTCGAGGAGGCCGACGCCCGCTTCCAGCATGCCTCGGCGGAGCTGCAGCGGGTGAAGAAGCTGGCCGCCGAGAACGTGGCCGCCTCCAAGGCGGTGCAGGCGGCGCAGACCGAGTATGCCCAGGCCGGCGTGGAGCGCCGGAGGAGCGAGGCTGCGCTGAGGAATCTGGGGATGGAGGGGCCGCGGGCAGGAGCATTCCCCGCCGCGGACTTCTGGGCTCTGGCGGACGTCTACGAGTCGCAGGTCCGGGACGTGAACCCCGGGGCCCGCGCCTGGGTCCGGGTGGAATCCTTCCCGGGAGAAAGTTTCCCGGCCCGGGTCGTGTCGCTGGCGCGCTTTCTAAGGCCCCAGACCCGGACCCTCACCGCCCGGATCGCCATCCAGGATTCCCGGCGCCTCCTCCGCGCCCAGGAAACGGCCACCGTAGCGGTCCAGGTCTCCGAGAGAGACACCCTGAGCGTCCCCTCCCACGCCCTCCTCTACGAGGGGATGGAACGCGTCCTCTTCCTGAAGCGGGGCGACGGCTTCGAGAAGACGCGCGTGGAGGTCGGGCCGGAGCAGGCGGGGCGGGCGGAGATCCTGGAAGGAATAGCCGACGGCGACGAGGTGGTGATCCGGGGGGCCCAGAACCTCCTGGGAGAGCTTTTCAAGACCCGGATTCCCGGACCCGGGGGGGGCGAGCCGGAAGACGGGGGAGGCGACTGAGTTGCTCTCCCGCCTGGTCGGCTTCTCTCTTTCCAACAGGCTCATCGTTCTCGTCCTCGCCGGTCTGCTCATTCTCTTCGGAATCCTGTCCGCCGCCAACGCCCCGATTGACGTCTTTCCCGAGTTCGCCCCTCCACAGGTGAACGTCCAGACGGAGGCCCCTGGCCTCTCCACCGCCGAGGTGGAGTCGCTGGTCACCATTCCACTGGAGCAGGCGATCAACGGCTCCCCGGGGCTGATCACCCTGCGCTCCTCCTCCGCCGCCGGGATCTCCGTCATCACCGCCATCTTCTCCGACGACACCGACATCTACCGCGCCCGGCAGGTGGTGAGCGAGCGGCTTCAGACGGCCTCCTCGCGCCTGCCCGCCGGAGTCGAGGCACCGGGCATGACGCCGATCGTCTCCGCCTCCAGCACGGTCCTCGACATCGGCCTCACCGGCCCGCCCTCCCTGGATCCCATGGAGCTGAGGAGCCTCGCCGACTGGACCCTGATGCCGCGGATCCTCGCCATCCCTGGCGTCTCCCGGGTCTCCGTCTTCGGGGGCGGCGTGAAGCAATACCAGGTCCTGGTTTCCGCGGGCGGCCTGCGCGACTACGACATCGGAATCGGCCAGGTGGTCTCCGCCGTCTCCTCGGCGTCGGTCCTGGCCGCGTCCGGCTTCCTCGGCGCGGGCGAGCAGGTCCTCCCCATCCGGGCGCAGGGACTGGTGACCACGCTCCCCGACCTGGAGCGGGCCGTGGTCGCCTTCAGGAACGGGGTCCCCATCACCCTGGGGCAGGTGGCCCGGGTCCGGTTCGGTCCCGAGTTCAAGGTGGGTGACGCCACGATCAACGGGACCCGGGGCGTCCTGCTGGAAGTGGACAAGCTCCCCGGCGCCAACACCCTCGAGGTCACCCGCGCCCTCGAGGAGGCGCTCGCCGAGGTCTCCCGCGCTCTTCCCGAGGGAGTGAAGCTCCACCCGGGCCTCTTCCGCCAGGCCACGTTCGTGGAGCGGGCGGTGGGGAACCTCCGGAACGCCCTCTGGATCGGCGGTATCCTCGTGGCGCTGGTCCTCCTCCTCTTCCTTCTCGACATGAAATCCGCCGCCATCAGCCTCACCGCAATCCCCCTTTCCCTTCTCTCGGCCGTCCTGGTGCTCCGGGCGGCCGGTGCCACGCTGAACACCATGACACTGGGCGGGCTGGCCATCGCCATCGGCGGCGTCGTGGATGACGCCATCATTGACGTGGAGAACATCCTGAGGAGGCTTCGGGAGAACCGGCGGCTGGGGGACCCGGTCTTCCCCCGCAAGGTGATTCTCCAGGCTTCGCTGGAAGTCCGCAGCGCCATCGTCTATGCCACCTTCATCGTCGCCCTCGTGGCCCTGCCCCTCTTCTTTCTGAGCGGGATTCAGGGAAAGCTCTTCGCCCCGCTGGGGTACTCCTACGTCATTGCGACCCTGTCGTCGCTCCTCGTGGCCGTGACCGTGACGCCGGCCCTGGCCTCCCTTTTCCTGTCCGGCTCCTCCGCCGGGCGGGAGGAGGGGAGGCTGGTGCGGGGCCTCAAGCGTCTCTACTCGCGGATTCTCTCCCCGCTCCTCGGGCGGCCATTCCTCGTGGCCTCGGCGGCCGGGCTCCTCTTCGTCGCGGCCCTGGCGCTGCTGCCCCTCTTCGGAGTGGAGCTTCTTCCCGACTTCCAGGAGGCCAACGTCATCATTCACATGGCGGGTCTGCCGGGGACTTCGCTGGAGACCTCCGTCCGGTCCGCCATCGAGGTGGAGAAGGACCTCCATGGGGTCCCGATGGTCGTTTCGACCGCCCTCAAGGGGGGGCGTGCCGAGCTGGGGGAGGACACCTGGGGGCCCGAGCACTCGGAGCTCATGCTGGCCCTCGATCCCCGGCAGGAGCGTTACGGTCCCGTGCTTGAGGAGATCCGGCGGCGGCTTTCCGCGTTTCCGGGGTTTTCCTTCTCGGTCAAGCAGTTCCTCAAGGAGCGGATGGAGGAGGTGATCTCGGGGACCCGGGCGGAGGTGGCGCTGCGGATCCAGGGGCCGGACCTGGCGGTGCTGCGCGAGGAGGCGGCCCGGGACGCGGAAGCGATGGCGGCGATTCCGGGAGCGGACCAGGTGCAGGTGGAGCGCCAGGTGGAGGTGCCCCAGGTGGAGATCCGGTTCGACCGTGAGGCGGCGGCCCGGTACGGCCTGACCATGGAAAACCTGCGGGAGGCCGCCACCGTCTCCCTCTGGGGCGTCCGCGCCGGCCAGGTCTATGAGGGGCAGAAGGTCTTCGACATCTGGGTCCGGGGGGAGGAGGGGGTCAAGGAAGACCCCGAGGCCATCGGCCGGATCCTGGTGGACGTGCCTGCCGGAGGACGGGTGCCCCTCTCGTCGGTGGCGGCGATCGGGATCGGCCTGGAGCCCAACGTGATCAACCGCCAGGGAGGGACTCGCCAGATCCTGGTCATGGGCAGCGCCGTGGGGCGCGACGTGGGAAGCTTCGTCTCCGAGGCCCGCTCGACGATTGAAGTCCGCCGGCTCCCCCCGGGATACTTCCGGACCTGGGAGGGGGAGTACGAGGCCCAGAAAGAGACGCGACGGGAGCTGTTCCTGATGGGGCTGGGGGCAGCCGTGGGCGTCTTTCTGCTCCTCTGCGCCGATTTCGGATCGGCGAGGCTGGCGCTCCTGGTCCTGGTCAACCTTCCCCTGGCGCTGGTGGGAGGGGTCGCCGCGGCCGCTGCGGGAGGCGGAAACCTTTCGATCGGATCCCTGGTAGGACTCATCACACTCTTCGGCATCTCCACCCGGAACAGCATCATGCTCGTCTCCCACTTCCGGCACCTGGAGACGGAGGAGGAGGGGATGACGCCGGGGGCGGAGCTTGTGCTGAAGGGCAGCCTGGACCGGCTCTCCCCCATCCTGATGACGGCGCTGGTGACGGGGCTGGGCCTGCTGCCGCTGGCGCTCTGGGGAGGCCGGGCGGGACAGGAGATCGAGCATCCCATGGCGGAAGTCATCCTGGGGGGGCTCGCCTCCTCCACGCTCCTGAACCTGCTGGTCCTTCCTCCCTTCTACCTGCGCTGGTGGAAGGGGCGGCGGACGGGACCCGCCGGCGCCTGGGAGATCCGTCCGTGAACTTCCGAAGCTTCGTCTGGTTTCTGGGCCGCCCCACCCTTTATCCGGAGCTGTTCCGGAGGCTGGGCCGCTCCCTGACCACCCCCCGGACGCCGCGGTCCCATCGCGAGAGGCAGAAGATGCTCAGCGCCGACTGGTGCAGGGAGAACGCCTGCTCGCGGGAGGATTTCCTCCGGGAGGTGGGATTCAATGGCGAGTGGCGGAATGTCTCGGAGATCGATCCCGGCATCTGGCGCCGGGCGGAGGAGATCGCCGCGTCCTGCCCCGTCCGGATGGGCGGGGCCGGCGAGGTGGATCTCCTCTACCACCTCTGCCTTCACCTCCAGGCGGAGCGGGTGGTGGAGACCGGTGTCGCCCATGGCTGGTCGAGCCTGGTGATTCTCCTGGCGCTGGACCGGATGGGGCGGGGATCCCTGGTGAGCACCGACATGCCCTACGCCCTGCGGCGCAACGACCGCTACATCGGCTGCGTCGTCCCCGAGAGCCTGCGCGATCGCTGGAAGCTGATCCGCCTCCCCGACCGGGACGCCCTCCCGAAGGTCCTGCGGGAGTGGCCCGCCATCGACCTGGCCCACTACGACAGCGACAAGTCGGATAGGGGCCGGGCCTGGGGCTACGAGCGGCTCTGGTCGGCCCTCCGTCCCGGCGGCTTTCTGATCTCCGACGACATCCACGACAACCTGGCCTTCCGGGTCTTCTCCGAAAAGACCGGCCGGAAGCCCTGGGTCCTTCCCGCCCGGGGCGGCGCCTACATCGGCATTCTCAGGAAGTAGGGCTCCCTGTTACCGGCGGGCCGGCGCTGGGATTCCGTTGGAGGATCCCATGGCGGCCATTCTCTCCCGGGCGATTCGGTTCGCGGGATCGGCCTCCAGGACGATGGCGTAGCAGTCGCGGGCCTCGGCAAACCTCTTCTTTCTGTAAAGCACGGCACCCAGGTTGTTGTAGATCTCGTAATAGGCCCCGCCGCTGGATTGGATCGCCTCGGCGAACCGTCCCCGGGCGAGATCCAGATCCCCGCGGAAATAGTGGAACAGGCCGCGGTTGAAGTCCTCCGCGGGGAAGTTCTCCGTCCGGACCAGCCCCGCCAGCCAGTTCGAAAATCCTCCCCGCCGGGACGGCCCTCCCAAGCCCGGGAGAGCCGGGACGGTGCTGCCGAGAACCGGGGACCCGGGGGTTGGAAGTTCCATCGCGGGAGGGGCCGTCCCGATCGGCTCATCGCTCCGGACGAAGAGGGCGGCCAGGTGATCGAAGTAGGCCAGCCGCCAGCGGGGATCGCGGCTCATCCGGCCCAGAAGCGACGGGGTCACGGCATAGGGAATCATCATCCATCGGATCCCGTAGCGGGCGACGCCGGCCTCGAGATCTTCCTGGGATCCGAGGAGCCGGTTGTAGTAGCGGTAGAACTCCTCCCCCACAACCTCCAGCCTCCCGTCTATGAAGACCGGCTCGCTTCGCGCCCACATCAGGTATCCGCCGAAATTCAGGTGGTTGAGAAAGCGTCCTTTCAAGGCCGCCTTCTTCGCGTACTCCGCGGCATCGACGGGGAGGACGAGACGGTTCCATCCCAGCCCGAACCGCTCCGGCCGCCGGCTGGCGATGTAGTAGGCGTCGTGGTACACCCGGAGCCCGAGGAGAATCAGGGCGAGCCCCAGCCCCGAGGCGGTCCCCGCGAGGATGAGCCGCCTCGCCCTCCCATGAAGCCCGATCCCTCCCAGAATCTTCCCGGCGGGGAGCACCCAGATCATTCCGGGAAGAGCGGCGATCACCAGAAGCGGGATGTTCCGGATCATCCCGGCCGAGAGCGGAAGGAAGGCGAGGATGATCAGGCCGGCGTGAAACCGCCTCCGGCGGAGGAGGACCAGGAGCGCCGCCACCGCCAGGAGCGCCAGGATCCGGAAGGTGAAGATCGGAAGGCGCGGGTAGAAGGGATTCTGCTCCGAGATCCCCAGCGCAAAGGGAGAGACGAATTCCCCGATGGATCCTCCGAAGGGGTTTTCCCGCTGGAGCCGCGTCGCCAACGTGAACGGGAAGAGGACGCCGCGCCAGCCATAGGGATTGAGAAACGCCACCGCCACGGAACCGAGGCCCCACGCAAATAGTCTCCGACCCGGCCGGCGGTCCCGGATCCAGAGCCCCGCCGCGAAGCAGGCGATGGCACCCCACCCCAGGATGAAGAGGCTGTGGCTGTTGGCCCAGACCAGGTGGATGACCGGGAGCGCCCAGAGCGGAGACCGGAGTCCCTCCGCGTGGCGGTGGAGGAGGTGGAGGACCAGTGCCAGGAAGAGGTAGGAGACCAGCTCCGGGCGCACCTCGAACCGCATCTCCGAGGCGACGCCCCCCGCGACCAGGAAGAGGACTAGGGAAGTGGGATCGACCGGCGCGATCCGGGCGGTGCGGTAGAGAATGAAGAAGGTCGCCAGGACAAGCGCCGCGTGGAGGATCACCAGCCCCGGCGCGTCCAGCGCCCTTCGCGCCATCGCGATGAGGACCTGGTATCCCCAGCTCGTATCAATGTACGGATGATCGTTCAGGGTGTAGGTGAAGGGATCCGTCCGGGGCCATCCCTGCCCGGAGAGGATGTGCTCCCCCGCCTTGAGATGGAACCCGACGTCCAGGCTCCCCACCTGCCTCGCGGCGAGGAGGGCCAGGACCAGGAAGCCGAGGACCAGCACAAGGAGAGGGAGGATCGGCAGGCGCTGCCCCGGCGTGACCGGAAGTGGCTCCTTAGGATCACCCCGCTTCGGCCGGGGACGCTTCCCGCCCGCAGGCTTTCCGGTCCTTTCGCGCCTGCCGTGCCCCTTCGCGCCCATCTCCGTGCTCCGGTGCCGGCGTCCTAGAGCGAGATCTTCCTCAGTGACAGGAGTCCCCCCAGGGCGCCGGCGGCAAAGCCCAGGAGGACGAGGAGCCAGGAAGTCGAGGGGGGGAGAAACGAAGCGGTGAGGAGGTCGTTGAAGAGGGGGACCATCTTTCCGGGGTTCCGGGCGAGATACTGGTAGGTTCCCTGGAGAGCGCCCAGGGCCAGCCCCCCGCCCAGAGCGCCCATCAGGGACGACTCCAGGAGGAACGGGGCCAGGATGAAGGTGCGGGTGGCCCCCACCAGCCGCAGGATCTCGATCTCCTGCTGGCGGGAGTAGATGGTGAGCCGGATCACGCTGGCGATCGTGAGGATCGCCGCCAGCCCCACCACGCCTCCCAGGGAGTAGCCGGCGGCCCGGGCCAGGGAGACCAGGTCCCTCAGCCGGCTCACCCAGGGGAGGTCGAAGGCGGTGTCATCCACTCCGGGGAGACGCTCCATCTCGCCCGCCAGGAGGCGCACCGAGTCGGGGTCCCGGTGTCCCTCCGCCATCCGGACCTCCACCGAGGCGGGGAAGGGGTTCTCCTCCAGGGCCTCGGGGACCTCCCGGAGCGCGGGGAAGAGCTTCCGGAACTTCTCCAGCGCCCCTTCCGGAGAGACGTACTCGAACGAGGCCGCTTCGGGCCTTTCCCGCAGCGCCGCCAGGATCCCTTCCCGCTCCGCCGCTGACGTCTCCGCCTTGAGATAGACGCTGAGAGTCACCTGGCTCCCCAGATCCGCCACGACCCGGGAGAGGTTGTGGGCCAGCAGGAGGAAGATCCCCACCAGCAGGAGCGAGACGGCGATGGTGGCGGAGGCCAGGAGATTCATGAACCGGTTGCGCCAGAGGTTCACCAGCGCTTCCCGGAGGATGTGACGGATCAAGTCGGCCTCCTAGTGGGTGACGACCCGCCCGCAGTCCAGGGTCACCACCCGCTTTCCCATCCGGTTGATCAGCTCCCGGTCGTGGGTGGCCACCAGGACCGTGGTGCCCCGGATGTTGATCTGCTTGAAGAGGGTCATGATCTCCCAGGAGAGGTCGGGGTCGAGGTTCCCGGTGGGCTCGTCCGCCAGGAGCAGGACCGGCTCGTTCACCAGCGCCCGGGCGATGGCCACCCGCTGCTGCTCTCCGCCGGAAAGCTGCAGGGGGTAGGACCGGACCTTGTGATTCAGCCCGAGCATCTCCAGGACCGAGAAGGTCCGGGCCCGCTGCACCCTCCGCGGGACGCCCAGGATCTCCATCACCAGAGCCACGTTCTCGAAGACGGTCTTGCGGGGGAGCAGCTTGAAGTCCTGGAAGACGACGCCGAGGCGCCGGCGCAGCCGGGGGACGCGGGAGGCGGGGAGGGTGGAGACGTTCAGGCCGTCCACCAGGATCTTCCCGGAGGTGGCGGTCTCTTCCCGGAGGAGCAGCCGGAGGAGAGTGGTCTTGCCGGCGCCGCTGGCGCCCGTCAGGAAGACGAACTCCCCTTTCCCGATCTCCAGGCTCACGTCCGACAGGGCGTGGGAGCCGCGGCCGTATTCCTTGTGGACGTGGTACAGTTCCACCATGATCGGCCTATGCTACGGGATGCTCCTCGACGGACGCAAGAGACGAATCCATGAAGCCTGAAGGTGGGAGGCTTTTCTCCCCGCTGCTGCTGGCCCTGGCGGCGGCGCTCTGCCTCCTGAATCTTTCCGGCCGGGATCTCTGGGAGCCCAACGAGCCGATCGCCGCGGAGGCGGCCCGGGAGATGGCCCTCCGGGGCGACTGGCTGCTCCCCACGGTCAACGGCGAGATCTTTCCCGAGAAGCCCCCCCTCCTCTTCTGGGGGATCCGGCTCGCATCGCTTCCCTCGGGGAGGATCACCGAGACCTCCGCCCGGATCCCCTCGGCCGTGGCCGGCGTCTGCCTGGTCCTGGCGATCTACTTCCTCTCGCGGCGCGCCCTGGGGCCCCGGGGCGCCTTCCTTTCAGCCCTGAGTCTCGCCGTGAGCAGCTTCTTCGTGGAGCAGGCTCGTTACGTCCAGCACGACATGCTCCTCCTTCTCGGGATGACCGTGGGGACGATGGCCCTGTTCCGGATCGCCGACGGCGAGGGGCCGGCCGGCGGATGGATTGCCCTGGCGGCGCTCTCCCTGGGGCTCGGGGTCCTGGCCAAGGGGCCGGTGGCCCTGGCGCTGCCGGCCTTCATGATCGTGGCCGACACCCTCTTCGAGCGGCGACTCTTCCGGCGATGGGGGTGGCTGATCCTGGCGGGACTTCTGGCGCTCCTTCCGCCGCTCTTCTACTACCTCGCCCTGGCCCAGAGGCACGGCACGGAGCTGCTTCAGGACTTCATCTTCCGGCACAACGTGAACCGTTTCGTGGAGGGGTTCGATCACCTTCATCCCTGGTGGTTCTTCCTGGCACGGACGCCGGTGGACCTCCTTCCCGTCTCCCTCTTCGTCCCCGCCGCCCTCTTTCTCCGGTCGGAGGATCCGGAGCGGCGCCGCTTCCTCCGGAGGATGGCGATCTGGATCCTGGTGCCGCTGGTCTTCTTCTCCTTCTCGGCCAGCAAGCGCCCCGTCTACCTCCTTGCCGCTCTCCCGGCGGCGGCGGTCCTCTGCGGCGCGGTCCTGGACGCCGCGGCGCGCGGGGAACTCCGGGCGGCGGGTAGGAGACTGACGCTGATCGCGGAGGGAGGGGCGCTGGCGCTCATGGGCCTGGCGGGGGCGGCCGCCCCCTTCCTCGCGCTGAAGAAGGCGCCGGAGCTGCTCCCCGCCTCGTGGCTGCTGGCTGCCTGCGCCCTGGCGGGGTCGATCTCCGGCCTCATCCGGCTCGCCCGGGGGAAGGTCCTCGCGGCCCACGGGAGCCTCGTGGCGGCGCTGGCCCTGATCTGGGTCGTGGCGATCTTCCGGGTCTATCCGATGGCCAACGGGTGGAACTCACCGCGCCCCTTCGCCGAGACGCTGGTCCGGGAGGTCCCTCCGGAGTCGCCACTGAAGACTTACGGGCTCTACCGATTCAGGTCGGGATACCTGTTCTACACGGGAAGGCTCATGCCGCTGCTTCCAGACCGCCCCGCGCTGGAGCGCTTCCTGGAGAGCGAGGAGAGGGTCTTCTGCGTGCTTCCGGAGGAGGACTACAAATCGCTGCAGGGAGCCACCCCCCGGCCCCTCTACCTCCTGGCCGCGGGGAAGGCGGGACGCCGGAAGGATTGCCTCATCTCGAACCTGCCGGGCGGGCCGACGGATCCCGCGACGACAGGATCTCCCGGTACAGATCCAGCGTCTCCTGTGCCTGGCGCTCGCAGCGGAAGCGGGTCCTGATCAGGGCGGCGCCGGCCGAGCCCATCCGCATGGCCTTCTCGGAATCCCCCAGGGCCTCCCGGAGGGCGCCCGCCAGGGACGGGGGATGATCGGGATCCACCAGCCACCCGGTCTTCCCTTCCTCTATTAACTCCGGGATCACTCCCACCCGCGCCCCCACCACCCCCTTGCCCAGCGCCATCGCCTCCATGATGCCCCGGGAAGATCCCTCGGACCCGACCGCCAGCACCACCACCTGGTCCACCGCCACCACCTGGTCCAGCCAGGGGATCCCCCGGTCGGCGAAGTCCCGGCTGAAGACCACCCGGTCCCGGAAGCTTCGCGATCGGATCTTCTCCCGGAGGAGCCGGACGGTGGACTTGTTCCCCTGTCCCAGGAAGACGAGCCAGGCCCGCGGGAACTCTTCCGCGAGGAGGGAGAAGGCCTCCAGAATCGCTTCCTGCTTTCGGTCGGGTCCGATGTGCGAGAGATGGGCGAGGATCCGGGCGTCGCCCGGCACTCCCCAGGTCCCCCGGACGTCGGGCGCCGGGCTCGATGTCCCAAAGCGGGAGAAGTCCAGCCCGCCGTAGATCGTCCGGATCCGGTCGGGCCGGATCGCCCCCCTCGTCTCGAAGTATTGCCGGGAGGCGGCCGAGACGGTCACGTTCATGGCGGTGTGGCGGTTGAAGATCCGGCGCCAGACGATGCCGGCGCGGATCCGCCGCGTCTCGTGGTGGGTCCTCACCAGCGGCACCTCGCGCCCGGCGAAAAGGGTCCGGGAGAGGGCAGCAAGCCAGTGGTCGTGGGAGGTGTGAGCGTGCAGAATGTCGATCTGCTCGGAGGCGACGTAGGAGGCGAGGCTCCGGGCGGCCCCCAGGATTCCCCAGGGGGTGTAGTTGCGCCCCAGGGGGGCGGCGTCCGCCAGTTGAGCTCCGAGCTGCCGGGCCTGGCTCTCGAGACTTCCGCCTCTCACGCAGCAGAGGCGCGAGTCGGCGCCCGCCTTCCGGAGGAAGCGGCAGAGGTTCACCGCCGGCTCGGCGCAGCCCGTCCAGCGGTATCGGCTGACTAGGTGAAGGACTTTCATGAGGGCCGTTGACACTAGCACCGGGCGTCCCTAAGATCAATCGCCCCCGAAAGGAACGAATGCCCAGCGTTTCCAGCCGGCCCGTCGCCACTCTCTTTTCCCCGTCCCGGGAGAAGCACCGCCTTCTCCTCCTGGTGGTCGGATCGGCGCTGATCTTCGCCGCCGGGATCGGGATGCGGGCCCTCTGGAACCCCAACGAGCCGGTCTACGGCGAGGGGGTCCGGGAGATGATGGTCCGGGGCGATTACTTCCTCCCCTACGTCAACGGGAAGATTTACTCCGACAAGCCGATCTTCTACTTCTGGGCGATGCTGGCCTCCTGCCGGCTGGCGGGGGGGCTCTCGGAGGCGGCCCTGCGCCTCCCTTCGGTGATCGGCGGAGTCCTCTCCGTCCTCCTGATCTACCGGCTGGGGCGCCGGGTCTTCGGAATCCGGGCCGGGTTCCTCGCCGGGGCTTTCCTCGCCACTTCGGTGATGTTCTGGTGGCACTCCCAGTACATCCAGATGGACCAGATCCTCTCCTTCCTGATGACGGGCGCCATGGCCTTGTTCTTCCTGGCCCGGGAATCGGCGTTGCGCCGGAAGGGGACGCTCCTCGCCACCGCGGGCGCCCTGATGGGGCTGGCATTTCTCACCAAGGGACCGGTGGGGCTGGTGGTCCCGACCGCCGCCATGGGTGTCTATCTCCTCGCCGTCCGGGACTGGAGGTGGGTCTTCCGGAGGGAGGTGGCCTGGATGGCGGCCGCCTTCCTTCTCGCCGCCACCCCCTGGTACCTGAGCCTGGCCCTCACCGGCCACGGCCAGGTCCTGACCGACTTCTTCATCCGCCACAACCTGGAGCGGGCGACCGATCCCTTCAACCACGTCCAGCCATTCTGGTACTACCTCCCGCGTCTCTTCTCGGACCTCTTCCCCTGGTCCCTCTTCCTGCCGGCGGCCTTCTTCGTGCCGGTCCGGAACGAGATGGAGCGGCGCGGGCGTCTCTTCGCCGCCCTCTGGTTCGGCGTCGTCTTCCTCCTCTTCTCGGCGGCGGGATCCAAGCGGGGCGTCTATCTTCTCCCCCTCTATCCCGCGGCGGCGCTCCTCCTGGGGAAGTTCTGGGACGAGGTCCTCTCGGGGGAGGTGTCCGCGTTCCTGAAGCGGTGGGCCCGGGGAGCGCTGGCTTTCCTCGGGGCCTTTCTTTGCGCCGGCTTTCTCGCCCTGGCGGGAGTCGCCGCCTGGGCCGCCCGGTCGGGGAAGTACCGGGCGGAGTCCCCGGCGCTCGTCCCCCTGGCCCTCATGGGGCTGGCGGGGGGCGTGGCAATCTTCCTTTTCCTCAGGAAACGGCGGCTGTCCGCGGCGGTGGCGGGACTGACCCTGGCCATGGCCGGCATCTACCTCTACGCCGACCTTTTCGTGCTGCGCCTGGCCGATCGCTACAAGTCCCCCGTCCCCTTCTGCGAGAAGGTGGCCTCCGCGGTGGGTCCCGGGGACGAGATCCGCTCCTACGGGCTCTGGCGCTGGGACTCCTCCTACCTCTTTTATACGGAGAGGCTCATGCCTCAGATCCCCTCGCGGGAAGAGGCGGATGCCTACCTGGCCCAGGACCGGAGGGTCTTCCTCCTGGTGGAGAGCAGCGACATGGACCGGTTCCTCGCGGATCTGAGGTCCCCCGCCCGGGTCCTGGTGCGGGAGGAGATCGGCCACAAGACCACCGCGCTTCTGACGAACCGGGCCGGCGATTCTTCCGTTCTCCGGGATGGCCGGTCAGATCGTCCGCTTCCCGGCGGGGGGGATGCAGGGCTGCTGTGAACAGGAATCTCTTGGAGCATCGAATGTCACAGAGAAGGACGCTTTCGGCCCTGCTCGGGCTGCTCGCGCTGGGGGTGCCGCTCCTCTTCGCCGCGTGCACGCCGGCGGCCCCCGTCCGGCCGGACGCGCAGGACGCGGTCCCCGTCACCGTCGGCATCGTCACCCCGAGGGATGTGCCGATCGTGATCCGGGTCATCGGGACGGTGGAAGCCCATTCCACCGTCTCCGTGAAGGCCCTGGTGGGGGGCGAGCTGCGGCGGGTCTCCTTTGAGGAGGGGCAGGACGTGCGCAGAGGCGAGGTCCTGTTCGAGATCGACCCGCGCCCCTATGAGGCGGCGCTGGAGCAGGCCCAAGCCCAGCTGGCCCGAGACAGGGCCCAGCTCAAGAACGCCCGGCAGGACGCGGAGCGTTACGCCGGCCTGGTCGAGAAGGATTACGTGACGCCGTCGGAGTACGACAAGGTCCTCACCACCGCCACGACCCTGGAGGCGACGGTCCAAGCCGACGAGGCAGCGGTGAAGAGCGCCGCACTGCAGCTCGAGTTCTGCACCATCCGGTCCCCCCTTGACGGACGGACGGGCCGGCTGATGGTCCACCGGGGGAACATCGTGAAGGCCAACGCCGACACGCCGCTGGTGGTGATCGAGCAGATGGACCCCATCTACGTCTCCTTCTTCGTCCCCGAGCGGAGCCTCACGGAGATCAAGAACCGCCAGGCCGAAGGGACGCTCACAGTCCAGGCGACGGTCCCGGATTCCGGAAGCCACTCCGTCACCGGCCGCCTGAGCTTCATCGACAGCACCGTGGACAGCCGGACCGGGACGGTCCTCCTCAAGGCAACCTTCTCGAACCCGGAGCGGCTCCTCTGGCCGGGACAGTTCGTCAACGTGGGATTGACCCTGGCGACGAAGACCGGCGCGCTGGTGGTCCCCACGGAGGCGATCCAGACCGGGCAGCAGGGGTCCTACGTCTTCGTCGTCAAGCCTGATCTGACGGTGGAGTCCCGTCCCGTGGTCACCGGCGAGACGCTGGAGCATGAATCGGTGATCGAGAAGGGGGTGAGCGCCGGGGAGAAGGTTGTGACCGACGGCCAGCTCCGGCTCGTCCCCGGGGCGAAGATCGCGCCGAAGGAAGGTCCGGAAGGGGGCGGGGAGGGGACGCCTTGAACTTCGCGGAGATCTTCATCCGCCGGCCGGTCATGACGACCCTCGTCATGCTGGGGATCCTCCTCTTCGGGATCCTGGCCTACCGCATGTTGCCGGTGAGCGACCTCCCCAACGTCGACTTCCCGACCATCGCGGTCTCCGCCGTCCTGCCCGGCGCCAGCCCCGAGACGATGGCGTCGGCGGTTGCGACGCCCCTGGAGCGGCAGTTCACCACCATCGCCGGGCTCGACTCCATGAGCTCCACCAGCGCCCTGGGGTCGACCCAGATCACCCTTCAGTTCAACTTAAGCCGGGACCTGGACGCGGCGGCCCAGGACGTCCAGGCCTCCATCGCCAAGGTCTCGTCCCAGCTCCCGAGGGACATGCCGAGCCCTCCCATCTACCAGAAGGTCAATCCCGCGGACCAGCCGATCCTGTACCTCGCCCTCACCTCGCCAACGCTTTCCCTCTACGCGCTGGACGAGTACGGCCAGACGATGCTGGCCCAGCGCATCTCGACGGTGAGCGGGGTCGCCCAGGTCATGGTCTACGGGTCCCAGAAGTACGCGGTCCGGATCCAGCTGGATCCCCGGGCCCTGGCCACGCGGGGTATCGGGCTCGACGAGGTCGGAGACGCCGTCCAGGGCGGGAACGTGAACCTTCCCACGGGGGTTCTGTACGGGAAGCACAAGGCCTTCACCGTCCAGGCCAACGGCCAGCTCACCGAGGCGGAGGCCTACCGTCCCCTCATCGTGGCCTACCGGAACGGCTCGCCGGTGCGCCTAGAGGAGCTGGGGCGGGTCATCGACGGCGTCGAGAACGACAAGACGGCCGCCTGGTACGTGAGCTCGAAGGCGGAGCAGCGGTCGGTCATCCTGGCGGTCCAGCGGCAGCCGGGGACCAACACCGTGGAGGTGGCGGGCGCCGTCCGGAGCCTCCTCCCCACCTTCCGCTCCATCCTGCCGGCCTCGGTCTCCCTGCACGTCCTCTTCGATCGCTCGGTCTCGATCCAGGACTCCATCACCGACGTGAAGTTCACCCTGCTCCTGACGCTGGCCCTGGTCGTCCTCGTCATCTTCCTCTTCCTGCGGAACGTCTCGGCCACCGTCATCCCGAGCCTCGCCCTGCCCATGTCCGTGGTGGGCACCTTCTCGGTGATGTACTGGCTCGGCTACAGCCTGGACAACCTCTCGCTGATGGCCCTGACCCTCTCGGTCGGGTTCGTCGTGGACGACGCCATCGTCATGCTCGAGAACATCGTCCGGCACATGGAGATGGGCGAGCCCCCGTTCCGGGCCGCCCTCAACGGCTCCCGGGAGATCGGGTTCACCATCATCTCCATGACCCTGTCGCTGGCCGCGGTCTTCATCCCGGTGCTCTTCATGGGGGGGCTGATCGGCCGGCTCTTCCACGAGTTCGCGGTGACCATCGGCACCGCCATCCTGGTCTCCGGCTTCGTCTCCCTGACCCTGACCCCGATGCTCGCCAGCAGGTTCCTGAAGCCCCCGGGGGAGGAGCGGCACGGCCGCGTCTACCGGTCCACGGAGCGGATCTTCCAGCGCTCGCTCTCTCTCTACGGGACCAGCCTCAAGTGGGCCCTCGGGCGGCCCCTGACCACCATGGCGGGATCGTTCCTCGTCCTGGCCGCCACGGTCTATCTCTTCGCCGCCATCCCCAAGGGGTTCCTGCCCACCGAGGACATCTCCATGGTCTTCTCCTTCACCGAGGCGGCCCAGGGGGTTTCCTTCGACGCCATGGTGGAGCACCAGCGGGCGTTGAACCGCATCGTGCAGCAGGACCCGAACGTGGACACCTTCATGTCCAGCGCCGGCTCCCGGGGCGGCGTCTCCAGCAGCAACTCGGGCATGATCTTCATGCACCTGAAGCCCCGGAAGGAGAGGAAGCTCTCGGCGGACGAGGTCATCCAGGAGCTGCGTCTCAAGCTGGCGCAGGTCGTGGGCATCCAGGCCTTCCTGCAGAACCCTCCGCCGATCCGGATCGGCGGGCAGCTCACCAAGAGCCTCTACCAGTACACCCTCCAGGGCCCCGACACCGACGAGCTCTACCGCGTCGCGCCCATCGTGGAGGCGAAGCTCCGCACGATTCCGGGACTCCAGGACGTCACCAGCAACCTGCAGCTCAAGAACCCCGAGATCGACGTGGAGATCCTCCGCGACCGGGCGGCCTCCCTCTCCGTCTCCGCCGCCCAGATTGAGGACACGCTCTACAACGCTTACGGCGCCCGCCAGATCTCGACCATCTACGCTCCCAACAACGAGTACCAAGTCATCCTGCAGCTCCTCCCCGAATACCAGATCGATCCCTCCGTCCTGTCCATGCTCTACATCCGGTCCTCCTCCGGCGCGCTGGTCCCCCTGGACGCCGTAGCCAGGCTCAAGCCGTCCCTGGGGCCGCTGACGGTCAACCACCTCGGCCAGCTCCCGGCGGTCACCCTCTCCTTCAATCTCAAGCCGGGGATGGCGCTGGGCGACGCGGTGCGGGAGGTCAACGCGGCCGCCGGCCCTCTCCTGCCGGCCAGCATCACCACCAGCTTCCAGGGCACCGCCCAGGCGTTCCAGTCCTCGATGCAGGGGATGGGCGTGCTCCTGCTGATGGCGATCCTTGTGATCTACCTGGTGCTGGGGATCCTCTACGAGAGCTTCATCCATCCCATCACCATTCTCTCGGCCCTGCCGTTCGCCGGCTTCGGGGCCCTGGTGACCCTGCTGATTTTCCGGGTCGATCTGTCCATCTACGCTTTCGTGGGCATCGTCATGCTGGTCGGGCTCGTCAAGAAGAACGGGATCATGATGATCGACTTCGCCATCGAGGCCCAGCGGAGGGGCGGAAAGGGCCCGGCGGACGCCATCTTCGAGGCCTGCATCGTCCGCTTCCGTCCCATCATGATGACCACCATGGCCGCGCTGATGGGAACGCTCCCCATCGCCCTCGGCTTCGGCGCCGGCGCCGAATCGCGGCGTCCCCTGGGTCTGGCGGTGGTGGGGGGGCTCCTCTTCTCCCAGATGCTCACCCTCTACGTGACCCCGGTGGTCTACGTCTACATGGACTCGTTCCAGAAGGTGATCGGAAGGAAGATCCCCCTCTTCCGCGCCGCCGGTCCGCCCGAGGAGGCTCGAGCATGACTCCGGCTGCCCGGTTTCGGAGATCGCTTGTCGGAGGAATTCTGGCGTTACTGCTCGTCGTGACGGCGCGAGGGTCGCGCCTCCTGCTCGCTTCGGAGGATCCCGCACCCCTCCCATTGAAGAGCGCCGAAAGCTCCGACGTGCTCCAGGAGGCCCGGAGCCGCGGCTACCTGACCCTCCAGGATTGCTTCGCCATCGCGGTCCGGGAGAATGAAAGGATCGGACAGGCACAGGAGGACTACACGCAGGCCGGCCTGGTGAAGCTGCAGGCCCGGGGCGCGGTCCTGCCCCAGGTCACCCTGGAGGACAACTACTACCGCCAGAACAAGGTCCAGAACAAGGTGACGCTCCCGATCATTCCCGGCTCGCCCACCACACCCCCACCCACCGACAGCCGCAACCAGGTCGCCCTCCACCTGACGCAGCCGATCTTCAGAGGCCTTCGGGAGCGGAACTTCTACAAATACGCCGACGCCAACATCCGGACCTATGCCTACGCCCTGGAGGACGCCCGGCGTCAGCTCTATATGAACGTGGCCCAGGACTTCTACGTCGTCCTCCAGATCGAGGGAGAGGTCCGGACCCTGGAGGACACGGTCCAGGTGGAGAAGGAGCGCTTCAAGGAGATCCAGGCCCGGCGCGAGGCGGGACTCGCCCGGAAGAGCGAAGTGCTCCTGGTGCAATCGCAGCTTGCCCGGGACGAGTCCCTGCTCACCAGCACCCGCAACGACCTTCAGGTCGCCCGGCAGCGGCTCACCTTCCTGCTGACCGTTCCGGCGGACCTTCCGCTGCGCGACGAGCCGTTCGCGTCGCAGGTGACCGCCGCCTCCTCCGGGACCGGAGAAGGAGCCGATGAGCTCGCCGCGCTGGTCCAGAACGCCCGCTCGAACCGGAGCGACCTCAGGCAGCGGGAGATGGCGGTCCGCGCCGCCGAGTACCAGGTGGCGGTGGCCCGCGGAGCCTACCTTCCCAGCATCGACCTGGATGCCTACGGCTACCTGGGCCGGACGAACTACTCCGAGTTCCAGGAGAAGACCGATTGGAGCGCCCAGATCGATTTCACCTTTCCGGTGTTCGACGGAGGCCGGCTCAAGTCGGACCTCCTCACCGCGAAGTCCCGGCTTCAGCAGGCCATCCTGGACCGGGACCAGATGGCCCGGCAGGTGGAGCTGGAGGTGGAGGCCGCCTACCTGACCGTCCAGTCCGACGCCGCCCAGATGAAGACCCTGGAGGTGAGCGTCGCGTCGGCGGACGAGAACTACAACCTGGTGAAGGAGGAATACCGGAACGGCCTCGCCACCAACCTGGAGGTCTTCGCCGCCCAGAACCAGCTCCTCTCGGCCCGGCTAGGCCTGGAGCGCCAGAAGTACCAGGTCGGCCTCGACGCCGCGGTCCTGAGCCTGTTCCAGGGAGTCGTTCCCACCGAGGCGAAGGGCGCTCCCTCCGAGGCCCCCGCGCCGGGATCGTCGGGCGACACGCCACCGACCCCGATCGATCCGGTGCCCTGAGACGCGCCCACCTCACTGACCTTGCCCCGAAAGCCTTGACGGACGTATAGTCTCTTTCAAGCGTCCCCGGTCCGAGCGAATCCGAGAGCCCCAACCGGAGGTCCCCATGCGACCTCTCGCGCACCACCCGCGAACCCCGGCCCGGGCAGAACCGTCGCCGCGCGCTCCTCGCTCGTCAGGCCGGTCTTACCCTTGGTGCGGTCCGCCTGCGCTCGCGCCACCCAAGCCCCCAGCGATGAGGGCGTCAGATCCAGCTCGCGCGCTACAGCGCCGATCGCTTTCCCCTCGTCCAGGACCAATCGAATTGCACCCGCCTTGAACTCGGAAGTGAATCTTCGTCGTGCCCGTCTACCTGCCGCTTTGGTTCGCATGCTGGACATCATATCCGCCTTTCAGATAGTGTCCACCGAACCGGGGGAAGTACAGTCCGGGCCCGCAGGGTTTATGCGTTTAGACGGAAATCGAGAAATCTAGTTAGCCAGACGACGAATGGTGTGCCTGAGATGGGTTGGCTGACCACTCCTCAGCGATTCCTGAAACCCGGCCGAGTCCGCTTGGTCTTTCTCTGTGTGGCTGTTCCGGCGTTCTTCCTCACGGAGTTCGGGAGGTTCGTCTATCGGCCGTATGTGCGGCGCCATGAGATCGCTGACTTCGGATTAGCCGACAGCATTGGCAATCTCGGGGGC
>Ga0315288_10001179_pt1 | contig 33737 bp, 21 predicted proteins | sample YL17G11_20_MG_FD_203454 | JGI IMG/M metagenome (GOLD analysis project Ga0315288, IMG submission 203454) | Sediment microbial communities from Yellowstone Lake, YNP, Wyoming, USA - YL17G11_20 | ecosystem: Environmental > Aquatic > Freshwater > Lake > Sediment | place: USA: Wyoming | collected...
AAACAAAATGGTAAATCAATACCGAAACATTATGAGACTTATGTATATAAGCACTCTTCGCCATCCATACAATATAATCAAATCTTCGCCGCAAGCGGCGGGGAATTTAACCCGAAGAGATTAAATTTGAATTGAAATTTTTCTCAGACGAGCAAGCATCTGTTTGAGTTTTACTCTTTGAGTTTGAAATTGTTTTATTCCCCCCTCACCCTCACCCTGCGAAGCTCGTGTGAGTGCATACAAACATGCATATGCATCTCCCCAAAGGGGGAGAGTTAACACTTACTTGAATCAAAAGAGTTCTTCTTTTCTTTTTTCTTCTTTGATTATCCTGTAAAAATCTTTCGCTTCCGCTTTTCTCACGCTCCCGGATGGAATAGCTAACACTTCGACTTCTAAGATTCTGCTGGCAAAGTTTATGGTTATGATCTGTCCTTCCTTCACCTCTTTGCCCGGTTTAGCTACTTTGCCATCGAGTAAAACCACCCCCTCTTCGCACGCTCTCTTCGCCTGGGTGCGTCTCTTAATTAGACGGACTTCGGAAAGGAAGCTATCTAAACGAAAGCTAACTGGATTATGGGCAGTGCCATGCACTGTATGGAGCATGGCGGCAGACAGTCGACTGCGGTCGGCGGACATTTTTAAAGCCTTATATCCACATAGGTTTCCTGCCGTAACTTCTCACTCCATTTAGCGACCAGCTCATTAGTTTTTTTTCTACGGACCATGTCTTTTATGGTATCCCAGTCATCTTCTAAGGTTATCTTTCTTTGTTCTTTTCTATCCAGAACTTTGAGAATATGAATCCCAAACTGGCTTTTGAGCGGGGGCGTTATTTCGCTGATCTTTAAGCTCTTCACTCCTTCTTTGAATTCCGGAGTCATCGAAGCTACGGGATACCAACCCAGCTCCCCGCCTAGTTTTTTGCTCTCTTCATCGGAGGAAAACTGTTTTGCCATCTCCCCGAAATCCGCCCCTCCCAAAAGCTTCTGATAAAGGCTATCCGCCAATGCGAAAACTTTTGAGGTATCTGCCGGAGACGAACGAACCAGAATAAGTATGTGCCGTGCATGCACCCGATCATCTTTTCTTTCTTCCACCTTAATGATATGATAACCAAATTCCGTTTCTACCACATCACTTACCTCTCCCGGATTTAAGGCGAAAACTGCTTCTTCGAATTTTGGGATCATGTCTCCCCTTTTGAAGAATCCTAAATCCCCTCCCTCTTTGCCACTGGGATCGTCCGAATACAAAGACGCCAGTTGGGTAAAATCCTCTCCCTTTTTAACCAACTCCAATACCATCTCCGCTTTTTTCTTCAAAGAATCTAAGGTAGCTTGAGAGGGCTTGATCTCCATAAGTATATGGCTTAACTTAATCGCTTCCGACTGATCCGGAATGCTGTCTTTGTAAGTCTCGTAGAAATCTTTTACCTCTTTAGTCGACACCGATACTTTAGAGAGCTTGGAGGATATCAAACGGTCAGTAACCATCTGGTCTTTTATCTGTTCACGATATTTTTTCCTAAGCCCGCTTTCGGTCAAACCCTCCACCTTCAGCTGAGCTTCAAATGCCTCCGGTGAGACTTCCGATTTCAACTTTTTCAACTGATCCTCTACTGCGGTCTCCACCTCTTTGGAGGTGACCTCGATGGTGGTGTCTTTCTGCGCCGCCAGTAAGAGCAATTTGCTGTTGATCATCTGATCCAAAAGCTCCCTTTCGAGATGGCTTTGTTCTTCTGCGTTCTTCACTTCAACTCCAGCTTGATTGAGATACATACTCATCTGCAGTTTAAGCTCCGACTCCAAGATGATCTCGTTGCCCACCACCGCCACGATTCTATCCAGAACCTGTTGAGCAGAGGAGACACCAAAGAGAAGACAGAATATTAAGATCAGGAATAGGATCACCCGGTTTGTGGAAATCGAAGATTTTAATCCATTGGTTTTCATTTTAGTTCTTCTCCCCATGAGTTCCTAAGAGAGTTCTAGGATTCAAAGGTTCAAAAGTTCAAGGTTTTTTTCACTCAACCACTTTCCGCCGAAGGCGATCAGACGACCGCCCCCAGACGGGAGGGCAGACGCCCCCGTTTGGGCGGATCCGCCTATGGCGGAGAATCCTCGACCTTCAGAACCCTTTCAACTATTGCAACCGCAATAAATTTACCTACCCAAATCCTACACAGCATGCATGCACATATCCCCAACAGGGTGAAAGGAAATTGAAAGCTCAAAGCTCAAGATTCAAAATTAAAGATTGTCCTTTTAATCCATAGGACAATTCAAAAATAAAAATTACTATGTTTATTTTCTAAGATTCTCGTTTTGAATTTTAACTTTCCAATTTGTAATCTGCATTCTGCTATCGGTTTTGATTTCCCCTACCCTGAAGGTAGAAGCAAGGGGGAGGGTGGTACGTCAATTCATATAATTCATTAGTAATAGTATCTAACTTGGAGATACCCCTGACCATCTATTACTTGCTTTCCAGCGGCGTGACATCGGATGCCCAGCCAAAAGTCTCGATTTTGGCTTTCTCTAAGAGCTGTTTTAGAATTTTATCGATCTCTATTTGTCTTTGTTCCGAAGCGAGTATGTTTATGATCTGTTCTTTCGCCCATTCGAACTCCTGGGCATTCCCCTTTTGTTTTCTATCCGTTATCCGTATAATCTCAAATCCATAGGAAGTCTGAATAGGAGGAGAAATCTCTTTGGGCTTAAGCTTTAAGGCAAATTCCGCCACCTCCGGAGGTAGATCTTGAATTCTTACCAGACCTACGTCACCCCCTCTTTTTTTAGTTTTCTCATCCTCGCTCATCCTTAAAGCCACGTCTTCGAATTTATTCCCTTGCTTGATTAGCAGATCAGCTAAGGTAGCCCCCGCCATTTTTTGGGTGAAGATGTGACCCAAGCGTATAAAATCGTCTTCCCATACAAACATCTGGTGGTTTTGCTGATAATATCTTAAAGCCTCCTCATCGGTCACGTTGATTTTGTCTTTGAGCTTGGCGTCTAAGAACTCCTTGACCACCAGGTCCTTGACCATTTGCTCCACCAGAGATTGAATCCTTTTGTCCTGATCGAATTTTTGATTTTTTGCCTCCTGGTAGAAGACGGCGTTTCTGATCCATTGTCTTACATAATCTTTTTTCTCTTCAGGTGTTACCGCTGACCGATAAACCTCCGGGATTTGGTATTCCACTTCCCTTTCGGTCAGACATTCGCCGTCAACACAGGCTAATGCATCTTTCGGACGGTTGGTTTTCTCCCCCCCACAACCCATACCACCCAAAAGAAAAATCGAAAGCAGAATCACATAAAGGTAAAGTTTTTGACTCATTTTTGAATCCAACTTTCTCCACTTAAGCAGCTGGAATTTTTAAATGAACTACCCCGCCGCAAGCAGCGGGGTATCTATGGATCTCTAAAAGAGATCCATTTGGGTTGATTTGTGCAATACCTTATATTCCTGTGCTAGACCTTGTTCTTTGACATAATTACTGATGGTATCTTCGTTCCCAAATTTGCTGACCGTGTTTACGAAATATCCATCAGCCCAAAACTCTCCACCCCAGAGTATCGCTTTGACTTCTGAATGTTTTCGTAAAATCTCTCGGGCCGTTATACTCTTTATCATGGTCACTATCTTGGTTGGACTATACGTCGGTACTGATTGCAGCAAAAAATGAACATGATTCTCATCTGTGCCTATCTCCAGAAAATGTATTTGATATCGTTTTGATATCTCAATACATATCTCTTTAAGCGTATGGTCCACCGATGAACTGAACACTACTCTCCTGTATTTCGCAGGAAAAACAAAATGGTAAATCAATACCGAAACATTATGAGCTTTGTGTATATAGTCACTTTTCGCCATCCATACAATATAATCAAATCTTCGCCGCAAGCGGCGGGGAATTTAACCCGAAGAGATTAAATCAGTGATCCAAGGGATTTTTGGAGTTGACGTTTAAAATCCCTATAGTGGACTGTAACATGAGTTCAAGGGGTTGTAGTTGATCAATTTATTGAGCATTGTCGCCACTACGCTTGTCCTTCAACAAACTCAGGATGGTGAGGGAATTGGACCATAAATCAGGCAACTGCAATAGCGAATAAATTTATGTTACAGAGCAATATTGTGGGATAGGAATGTCGGCCAAGTCAAGGGACTTGACCGACATAGAATTTTTTAGACCAGGTAAAGAATTAACCTTTTTTCGTAGTGTCTGCTGCTTCTTTCACCGTGGATTTTATCACCTCATCATAGATTTCTATTTTATATCGAGCTTTGGCGGTTTGCACCCACTGGTTGTAGACAGTGTTATCTTTCTCCCGACGCAACATCTGGATCACTCTATCTTTTATCTCCTCTAAAGGCTGGACTTTCTCCTCGGTCTTGTCTTCCAATTTGATCACGGCATAAGCTTCACCCAATTGCTGATCTTTTATCTTGATGGGACCAGCTATGTCATTTTTTTTCATTCCCATAGCGGCATCAAAAAGCTCTGGATAACGGGAGCGGGCAAAGCTTCCCAGATCGCCTCCTGAGTTCTTGGCGTAGGTTCTTATGGTTTTCTCCGTGGCTAATTGGGCAAAGTCAGCTCCTTTCTTCGATTGTTTAAGAATAGCCTCAGCTTCCTCCTGAGTCTTAACCAGAATTTCCCTAACTTTTACTTGGGCTTGGACCGTGAATCTGTCCTTATACCTATCGTAGTAGCTTTGGATCTCTTCATCCGAAACCCCCACCCCTTTCAGAATAACCTCACCTCTCATCCTTTTAATCATCTCTTGCTCTTTTAAAACGTTCCATTGTTTTTCAAACTCCTTGCTCTTCTCTAAGTTCTCCTTTTTTGCCACATCCGCCAGGAGATCCCTTACCAGGGTTTGAAAAGAGATCTCACCGAGCTTTTCCTTATCGGATAACGGAGGTCGATAGGGCTGAGGAATTTCATTAAACTGTTGGATGAAAGTTCCTACCGACACCTCTCCCCCCTGGTAAGAAAACAGGGTCATATTCAGCTCGTCGGGAGTAAATTTATTTGCATCCAGAACTTCGGTTGCTCTTCTTGCGCCCAGAGAATCAGGGGGTGCCTCCTCCTTTTTCGACATGAGCAGATTCAAAGCCTTCTCGTCTATCTTGAATCCCACCTTCTTCTTCAGCTCGTCAAAATATTCCTTCACCCTTTTTTGACTTTTTACCTGCTCCAGCCTGGCTTGTATCATCCTTTTTGCTTCCTCAAAGGGGGGCTGGTCCACTTTTCTCTTCTCAGCCACCTTGATTATGTGCCACCCATATTGGGTCTTGACTGGTCTGGAGATCTCCCCCTCCTTCATTTTGAAAGCTTCCTCTTGGAACTCAGGAACCATCTTACCCCAACGGAAGAATCCTAAATCTCCGGAGTTATTTTGAGCGGAAGGATCAATGCTTTTCTCTTTAGCCAGCTGAGCGAAATCCGCCCCATTTTTCAGAGCCTGATAGATGCTATCGGCCTGTTCCTTGGCGGTCACCAGTATGTGCCAGGCATGAATCTCCTCCTTCTGCTTTTCATACTCCTCTTTCAGCTCCGCCTCGGTGGCTTTAGCTTTATCCGCAATTTCTTTTTTGTATAGCACCTGCAAAAGCATGGTCTCTTTCTGTTTGGCAAAACTGGAGTCGGACTCCACCTCATTATTGATACCCTCTTTATATGCCTCCAAGATCACCACCTGATCACCGACCATCTTGTCCACCAGCTCTTTTTTTCGATCAAGCTCTGGGACACCTTTAATGATCATGCGGGAAGCATTCGCCCACTCACCTTCCAGGTCGTCCACCGTGATCGCCCGGTCTCCCACTTTGGCTACGACCTTTCCCTCCTTCTGGGAGCCACAACCGGCCAATGAAGCCAGAATCCACATCCCCGCCAAAAGAAATACACTCACCTTCTTCACCTTACTCCTCCTTTGATTAAATGGTAACTCCTTCAACTTACTCATATTAACATTTCTTACTGGTCCCCTCCCACCTTCTGGACGAATCTAGTGGATCATCCCCTGATGGTGGGATTTCCAACCGGATGCTCTCCAATATACAACTCAATTAAAGCCTTTGCAAGAGATTTTTGACAAAAAGGCTTTTTTTCTCATCTGTTCTATTTAAACCAATGAAAACCTTGAAAGTTCCATCCACTGCAAATTCCAAAGGCAAATTTATCTTCTCCCGCATGTTTTCTATCTCTTTTTTTCCTATCTTCTTCTCCGCCAAAAACTCCAAGGTCAAAGTATCCTTTTTCAAAACCAGCCTGGAAATCCCCAGTTGGGATGCTTTGATCTTGGCACAAGTGAAATTCAAAAGATCCTCCGCTTCTTTAGGCGGATTTCCAAACCGGTCGATGATTTCAGCCTCTACTCCGGCTACCTCTTCCGGTGTTTTGGCTTCCGACAGTTTCCGGTAAATTTCCACTCTCTGCTGGCTATCGGAGACGTATGATTCGGGAATGTAGATGTCTAAATCAAATTCCATCTTCACCTCTGGTAATTTTTCTACTGGTTCCCCTTTTAGCTCCTTTACCGCTTCATCCAAGAGTCGACAGTAAAGGTCAAAGCCTACCTCTTCGATAAAACCATGCTGCTGTGGTCCCAGCAGATTTCCCGCTCCTCTGATCTCCAAATCCCTTAAAGCTAAATGAAAGCCGGAGCCAAGCTGGGTGAACTGCTCTAAGGCTTTCAGTCTCTTTCGGGCAGTTGAGCTTAATAGCTTAACTTTCGGTATCAAAAGATAGGCATAAGCTCTCACGTTGGATCTTCCCACCCGCCCTCGAAGCTGATAGAGCTGAGCCAGTCCGAATCGATCCGCTCGATTAATAATGATGGTATTTACGCTGGGAATGTCTATTCCCGACTCGATGATGGAGGTGACTAAAAGAACGTCATATTGATGATCTAAAAAATCCAGCATCACCTTTTCCAACATGATTTCATCCATCTGCCCATGTGCGACCGCGATTCTGATCTGGGGAGTCAAATCTTTAAGAAATTCATACATAGCCTCTATGGTCTGAACCCGATTATGAACAAAATACACCTGTCCCCCCCGGTCCACCTCCCGGAGGATGGCATCGGCGATCAGTTTTTTATTAAACTCCACGATCTCGGTGTGGATGGGAAGTCGATCTTTAGGCGGGGTGTTGATGACGGACATGTCCCTGGCGCCAAATAACGAGAGCTGGAGGGTGCGAGGGATGGGGGTAGCGGTCAAGGTGATGACATCGACCGATCGGCGCAATTTTTTTATCTTCTCCTTCTGTGCCACTCCGAACCTCTGCTCCTCATCTATGACCAAAAGCCCCAGATCCTTGAAATAAACATCCCTCTGGATAAGTCGATGGGTGCCGATGACGATATCAATCTTTCCCTCCTTCATACCTCGAATGACCTCTTTTCGCTCCGGTGGGCTTTTGAACCGCGATAGCATTTCCACGTTTACCGGAAAACTCTTTAGCCTTTCGGAAAAGGTGAAAAAATGCTGGAAAGCCAAGATGGTGGTGGGGACCAAAACCGCCACCTGCTTTCCCTCCATCACCGTTTTAAATGCTGCTCTTATCGCCACCTCAGTCTTACCATATCCCACATCCCCGCAGATCAACCGGTCGGTGGGAGTGCTTTGTTCCAAATCCTTTTTTACCGCATCGATAGCGATGAGTTGATCCGGGGTCTCCTCATAGATAAAGGATTCTTCCAGCTCTTTTTGCCACACGGTATCCGGGGAGTAGGCAAAGCCGGGTTTGGCTTTTCTTTCCGCATATAGCAAAATCAGCTCCTGCGCCATATCCTGGATAGCTTTCTTGGTTCTTTGTTTCAGATTATCCCAGGCGGTTCCGCCCAGCTTGGATAAGGATGGAGCGCCTTCCTTTCCCACGAACCGGTGCACCCGATTGAACTCTTCTATGGGAACGAACAATTTATCTTCTCCCTGATAGACCAGCTTCAGGCACTCTCGCTTTCTTTCGTCCACTTCCAGAGTTTCCAACCCCGCATATCTGCCGATTCCATGGTCGATGTGAACTACAAAATCACCTATCTGAAGAGCGGAGTATGAAGATAAAGCGACTCCCTCGTTGAATCGTCTTTTACGCCGATGCCAAAAATATCGAGAAAATATCTGGTGGTCGGTTAAAACCACCAAATTTATCTCAGGAAAGCTAAAGCCCCCGGAGAGATTTTTCACCTCCCAAGTTATCCTCTCTACATATGGATCTGAAAGCTCAGCCAATCTATCCCTTTGACCCACGTTGTCACAGAAGATGAAGACCTTTTCTCCTTCAGCTTGATAAGCTTTAAGTGAGCTTTTAAGTAAATCCACATTTCCCCCGAAGACCTCCGGCTCTTTCATTCCCAGATTTACAGCATCTTTTTTCTCCCCGAGGAAAAGATGATTGATGGTTTTGAATCTATCAATCTCATCGAAAAAACTTCCCGATTTTCCCCAGAGTTTTTGAGTCTCCGGCACAAGCTCTCCTCTGGCTTCTGCTTCGGTGAAAAGCTTTTCTGTCTCCTGGTGGATATGATCCAGCTCGCCTTCTAATACCGAAGGCTCATCCAAGAATATGATGGCATCAGAGGAGAGATAATCCCAAATATGTGCTTGGGGTATGTCAAACAAAGTGACCAACCACTCCAGACCGGGCACCTCCTCCTGTAAGTTGATCTTCTCTCTTAAACGGTCAGCTTGATCTTTTCTCAATTGGGAAAGACGCTCCTCTATCTCCTCGTCTCTTATCATAAACTCCCTTTTGGGCAAAATCAGGGCGGAGTCGATCTTTTGAAGCGACCTCTGATCCATCACGGCAAACGTGCGAAGAGATTCGATTTGGTCTCCAAAGAACTCGATTCTTATCGGATCCGAAGAGGAATAAGGGAAAACGTCTATGATTCCTCCACGGATACTGAAAGTTCCGATCTCCTCCACCTGCGGATAACGTTTGAATCCTAAATCGTGGAGCTGGCGGGAAAGGTGTTCGATTTCAGCGCTCTGTCCTACTTTGAGGGTGATGCTCTTTTTCTTCAAATCTTCGGGCAGGATGGTTTTTTCTAAGCAAGCCCGGATGGTGGTCACCACAATCGAATTTCGTCCTAAAACCAGATCATACAAACTCTCCAATCTTCTGCCGATCACTTCGCTGGGAGGGATTTTAAACTCATAGGGGAGAATCTCCCAGCTGGGGAAAAGCCTAACTTGTTCCTCCCCCAGAAATGAGACTAAATCTTCATAAATCTTCCAGCTCTCTTCCAGATTTGAGGCTATTACCACAAGGGGAGAAGGAAGCTCTTTCTTCAGGTAAGCCAAAAACAGAGATTTACCTGATCCCGCCAGACCGGCAACAGAAACTTTTCTTACTTCAGAGGCTAAGAGATTTTTTACCTTTTGAAGACTTTCAGAGACGTCTGCACGTTTTAATATTTCAGCTAAAGCCATGTCAATTTCTCGTTGATAGACAGATCGTGAGAGATGTAAGGGAGGAGCTTTTCTTCTCCCGAAGGCGGGCGGGGACAAGCCCCGCCCCTACACGTTTTTTCTCGTTAGAGATACATCGCCCAAGACAAACCCCTAAGTCGCATGGTTCAAGGTAAGCTCGGACGCTACATTTCTTATCTCACACAATTAGACGATACGTTTTCTTAGGTTTCAAAATTGGAGTGCTTATCTCTTACTCCGGAGGTTGAGACTCTTGGAATTTTTACCACTAGATTGAACAGAATTCTCATCAGATTAAACAGATTAAAGAATACTATCCGTTTAATCCTTTCATCTGTTGGGAATCAAAGGAAAGTAAACGGATTCAAGTTTTTCGGGAGATCAAAATCATACGAGGGGAGTCTAAACAATATTCTATGAAATCGAAATCACCATATACCGATTCCAAAACAAAGCCCGCTTTTTTTAGCAGATTAAGCATTTCAGCAAACGTGTAAAGTTTCAGGGAGAAGGAATATTCTCTCTTTTTCCCGTTCTCAAAAAGAAGGGTACGGGTGCTCTCCCATCTGCCGGTGAAAAGATCGAAAAAGTTATCCTCCAGCATGATGAAATCTTTTTCCGGATGCCATCTTCTTCTCTGGAAATTCCGGATCAGCTGTTCCCGGTTTTTCAGATCCAAAAGGAAAAGCCCTTTGGGTTTTAAAGCATGGCACACCCCCTTGAGTACCTTCAGGTCGTCTTTCTCGTCATCGAAAAATCCAAAGGAGGTGAAGAGGTTCACCACTGCATCGAACTTACCCTCGAAGGGGAGCTTTCTCATGTCCCCTTTTATGAATTCCGTCTTCAGACCTAAGGTGGTTGAATCCTTCTTAGCTTTCTCCAAGAAGAAATCAGAAAGATCGTATCCGGTGACTTCGAAGCCTTTCTGGGTCAGCTCGATGGAGTGCCTTCCGTATCCACAGCACAGATCCAGAATCTTGGCTTTGGGTTTAAGAGCCATCATCTTGATGATGGACTCCACCTCTCTGGAGGCTTGGCTCTCCAGCTCTTTGTAAACCTTCAGATAATGATCGTCAAAGAATCTTTGCCACCAATACATGTTCTTCGCTAAGTTTAAAAATTAAAAATGCAAAATGTAGATTGCAAATTGCAAATTGCAAAATGCAAATTTAAAATCTAAAGCTTCCACAGTAAAATGATTTTTTTAAATCAATTTTGCTTTTTGCTTTTTGAATTTAAATCTCCGCTCCAGTTTTCCGTTCCTTACTCACCATGTGACCTATGATCTTATATATTAACTTTGCAGCTAGAAAATCCGGTGCCACCAGACCGGGTATGGGACAAAGCTCCACCACGTCGAAGCCAACCAGATTTTTATGGTAGACCAGCTGCTTTAAAAAATCCAGAGTCTCATACCAGAGAAGCCCTCCCGGCTCCGGAGTCCCCACCGACGGCATGATGGAAGGATCCAGAACGTCTAAATCAAAAGTCAAATAAACGTCTGATCCGAGTTTGTTTATGATCTCTTCTTTCCATCGGCATGAACCGTCTGGTTCATACCATCGGTCACAATTTCGCACATCTTGAGCTAAGAAGACGTCAATTTTATTGCGTTGGATAAACTCATGCTCCTCTACACTGAAATTTCTAATCCCTAAGCTCACAAAATGGCTCAACTCTCCGATTCTGCGCATCACGCAAGCATGGCTGAATTTGTTCTCTTGATAACTATCCCTTAAGTCCGCATGCGCATCCATCTGCAGAACGGAAAGATTAGGATATTTTTCTTTGAAAGCTTTGACCGCTCCAATGCTGATAGTATGCTCTCCCCCAAGCATGATTACTTTCTTTTCCCGATCTATCAACTCCTTTATAGCTTGATATACTTTCTCCAACATTCTTTCAGGACCAGCAGTGCTAATTTCCACAGGATTCAAGGTGCAGATGCCGGTTTTATAAGTCTCCAGATTGAGTTCTTCATCGAAGGTCTCCACCTCCTGGGAGGCATGGATAATGGCCTGGGGTCCATGTTTGGTTCCCACTTGATAGGTGGTAGTCTGCTCGTAAGGAACCGGAAGAATCACGAATTCAGATTTATCTAAATCCGAGAACTCGGAAGGAATGCCGAGAAAGTTGTTATGAAGTGATTTAAGATTCAAGATTCAAAATTTGAAATTGGTTTTATTTTTGCAATTTGCAATCTGCAATTTGCAATCTTCAATCAATAATAAAAATGGCGGCTGCTACCACCGAGGTCCACAGCCCATTCTTATCCCCTTCTGCTGATTGGGTATGGTTCATGGTACGCACGATCTCTCCGGATATCTTCCAGATTTCCTTTCTTTTGTCATAGCTGGCTTCCGCATCAAAATCGATACCCAAAGTGGAAGCCAACATGGTGGCAGCTAAGTCCTCCGCATAGTCCCCCGCCTTCTTTTCCGTTTGTCCAAAAGCTTTGTGTTCGGCTAAATAGCCATATTTGGATTTATCGTTGGGGATGGCAATTCCTACGGAGGCTGAGACCAAGCGGTTAGGCTCGTTGGTGGCGTTGGAGCTCATCACCGTGAAAACCACCTGCCCATCGTGCAGATACCTTAATCCCACCTTGGGAGGGATCAATTTGCACCCCGGAGGAAAGATGCTGGAAACCCGAACCAAATTAAAATTAGCAATCTTTGCGTCTCTCAATGCCAGCTCAAAGCTGGAGAGTTGTTCTGTGTGCTTGCCTACCCCTTTGGTTAAAAAAACCTTCCGAGGAATTATCGCCATTTCTTTCCTCCTTATGTCAAAAAAGAATGACCTACTCCAATTTAGTGTGAAAAAATAAACAATGCAAAATTAAAAAGCAATAATTAAAATAAAAATTTTTACCCCTTTGATATATAGGGTCAAGGGGCAGGAGTGAAAAAAGTGGAGAGGAGAGAGTCTAGCGCGGAGAGCATAGAGTGGAGAGTTTAGAGTATAGTGTTAAGATATAATCCCCTTTCCCCAATAGGGGTGTGTCATAATCATGTTTTTAAGTTGTAGCTGTCCATATGGACGTAAGCTGTTGGAATTCAACAAACGGTTTTCGTCCATTTGGATGGCTACAAAAAACCAAATTGTGACACAGTTTGTTTAGGAAAAGGGTAGGGTGAGGGGGAAATCAATAGTCGTAGGTTAAGTATGGTGCTGCTTTGTAGGTCGGGCTGTCGATGACTGTCCGACAAATTGTTCTTCAAAAAAATTCAATTTTCCTCTTGCTTGTTTTCTAAAATGATTGTTCATTATACCAGGTCTGAGAGATAATGCTATAACCTTCAACCATCGAATTGGATTTGAGCCGAAGAATCAAAAAGTTACACCTAGCACCAATATTCAGCGGATTTTTTATCCTATTTTTCTTTTTAGTCCTGCTGGGGTGTGGAAAAGATCCTCAAAAAGTCAATCCGAATCCCGCCTTTGATTTTAACCTTCCGGATTTGAATGGAAAAATCCATAGCATGAACGATTTCCGTGGGCAGATACTGGTGATGAACTTCTGGGCTACCTGGTGTCCTCCCTGCGTGGAAGATGTGCCCAAACTAAGTAACCTTTACAACAGATACAGAAACAAAGGAATACAGGTGATCGGGATTGCGCTGGATAAAGATAGCCTCAACCTTTTGGATCAATTTGTAAAAAGAAATGCAATAACTTATTCGATTCTTGTCGGCGATGAAAAGATCTTAGTCAGCTTGTCTGCAGGATCCATGGGAAAAAATTTAAAAGGTGTCCCCTTCACTCTTCTTTTCGATAAAAAGGGGCAAATTTATAAGAAATTCGATGGCTCGTTTGATTTGGAGCAACTTGAAGAAAGTTTGCAAGCACTACTTAACCAGAAGAACTAAGATTACGCGTAGACAAGGCTTTACGCCTTAGGCGGGCAAGCCATAAAGGCTTGCCTACGCGGGATCTTTATGAAAAAAACATAATTCTTAACATATAAAGAGGTGTCTGATATGAAAAACAAATACCGATTTTCCACATTAACCATTCATGCGGGAGAAGATAAAGCATCTCCCTTCGGAGCAGTAACCACGCCCATTTTCCAGACCTCCACCTTTGCTTTTAAAAACACGGCAGAGGTTCTGCAATGCCAGGAAGGAGATTCCTCCAAATATCTTTACACCAGATATGGCAATCCTACTCTCAAAGTGGTTGAAGAAAAGATGTCGGTTTTAGAAGGAGGCGAAGCTTCTCTGGTAGTCTCCTCCGGCATGGCAGCGGTCTCTACCATTGCATTGACTTTAGTCTCATCAGGAGAAGAGATAATCTCAACCGAGCCGGTCTACGGTGGAACTTATCATCTTTTCAAAGACGTTTTTCCCAGGCTGGGGATAAAAGTGCATCTGATCAGACCGGAAGAGATAGATAAAGTTAAAGGTTTACTCAATCAGAATACCAGACTATTCTTCTGCGAGACGCCCACTAATCCCAACATAAAGATAGTGGACATCAGAGGAATTGTAGTCATTGCTAAAGATAGAAAAGTGCCGGTAGTGGTGGACAACACATTCGCCACCCCATATAATCAGAGTCCTCTATCTTTAGGAGCAGATTTTGTGGTTCACAGCGGAACCAAATATCTGGGCGGACATAGCGATCTGGTAGCGGGAGTTATAGTGGGACCAAAGAAAATCATAGACCAAGCCAGAGAAACCATGAAGGTGCTGGGTGGCTGTATCGATCCATTTGGTGCTTTTCTTCTTTTGCGCGGGTTGAAAACTTTAGCTATAAGAGTGGAACGACACAATCAGAATGCCTTAAAGGTGGCAGAGTTTCTCTCTGAACACTCCAAAGTTAATCGGGTTTTCTATCCCGGACTGTCTTCTCATACTCAACATGATTTAGCAAAAAGTCAAATGAGAGGCTTTGGGGGTATGGTATGCTTTGAGGTAAAAGGCGGTCTTGAGTCCGCCACTATTGTAATGGATAATCTCAAGCTCTTCATCAATGCCACCAGTCTGGGTGGGGTGGAATCTTTAGCTAGCATCCCGGTTCTAACCTCTCATTTTGGCTTTGAAGAGGAGGAGATGGAAAGGGCTGACGTCACGCCGGGGATGATTCGTCTCTCTTGTGGCATCGAGGATGGAGACGATCTGGTGGAGGATTTAAGACAAGCCTTAGAGAGGTAATAGGTGATAGGTGAAAGGTGTAAGGTTAAAGATGAATATATACAGCTATGGCAAAAGGGATCTATCCATTATGGTTCTTCTCCAAAAAAGTTACTAAAGAATAGACGTAAGTAGAACATTTCCCCCGGTGAATATGATCCTTTATGCTCTATGTCCCTAAAAAGACAAACAGATCTGTTTGAACTCACCCCCTTTTGTTCCCCCTCTCTTAATAAGAGAGGGATTCACCCTGAAGGGGATAGGGGGTGAGTTCTCAGTTTGTCATGCCACTTAAATCAAAAAGGCATTTTCTCTTGCCAAGAATCACAACAACTGAATTGGAGAAGAGCCAAAAATGAAAGTTTAAAGCTGGTTTACCTAAAGGTGAATACACCAGTTTGTATCTTCAGAGTAGTTTTCGAGAATCTGTGAAAGAGATTCAACTCATATGATGTTTTCATAATAAAGGTATTAGCTTCATGCCCCAAACAAAGAGGTAAAAAGAGATGCCCAGCAAAGTTTATTTCATAAGCGCACGAGTAGAAAGATTCGATTACCAGTATAGCGTAGAAGGACGACTGGAGAGCATTTTGGAGAAGATCAATCTGAAAAAGTATTTCTCCGAAGATGAGCTGGTGCCCATTAAAATGCATCTGGGCAATCCGGGAGCGCATCACACCATCCGACCGAATTTCGTGCGGGTGGTGGTGGATCAACTGAAAAAGATCAAAACCAAGCCCTTTGTGACCGATTCAGTTCGCATAAAGGGATACGAGTATCTGGAGACCGCTAACCGGATGGGTTACAATCCCATGAGTCTGGGAGCACCGGTGATAATTGCGGACGGCATCTTTGGACTGGATTCGGTCAAGGTAAAGGCGGGTGAATTACTGAAAGAGCTTTTCATTCCCTCAACTATCTATGACGCAGGTTCCATGATGGTTCTCTCTCACGTGAAAGGGCATATAGACTCAAGTTATGGCGGAGCAATAAAGAATATAGCTATGGGATGTGTTAGCGCGATCCCTCGAGGATGCAAGTGGAGTGAAGGGGGGAGAGGAAAGATGCACTTTCAGATGGGCGATTTGATGACCTGGAATAAGGATTTGTGCTCCTTCTGCGCCATCTGCGCTCATAACTGTCCTTTGGATGCCATAACTGTGGAGGGGAAAGCATTCGTGGTGGATACGGATAAGTGCTGGAGATGTGGAAGATGTGTGCGGGTTTGTCCGGAAGGGGCATTGACTGTCCCTCTCTCCATGGAGAATTTCTCCATCGCCTTAGCCGAGTCTGCTCAAGCAGTTTTGTCCACCTTCAAGCCAGAGAAAGTTTTCTACATAAACTTTCTTTTCGACATCCAGCCGGAATGTGACTGTTCAGCCACGTCTGATACTCCCGTGGTTCAGGATCAAGGCATCTTGCTCTCAGATGATATCGTGGCGATTGATAAAGCCTCCCTCGATTTGATTTCCCAAGCCCAGCCTTTGCCCCAATCTAAAGCTGAAAATCTTGTGGTAAAGAAAGGCTCCGACATTTTGAGCATGATTCACGGAAAAGACTCCAAGACCCAGATAGAGACAGCAGAGAAGATAGGTTTGGGGAAGAGTAATTATAAGCTTATCGAGGTTTAAACTAACCTTCCATTGCTCACAGCGGGTGTTTCGTATGAATACATACGCATCTTAAATAATAACCCCTTATAAAGAGGAATTAAGAGAGATTTATATAAAAATTCTTCCCTCTGGTGAAGCCTGCCAGCCATGGGCGGTCATCTCCGTCTGGGGAGCATCAATAGGGAGCGATAATTTCAGTTACGGAGAGTCTGCGGTGCACCAGAGGAGCCCACGATAGTTTAATCCCCCACAATTTCTTGCCTTTCTTAGCGGATTTTACTTGCTTTTTGCCGATCTTTGAATTATATTTTTATCAGATTTGTTAATAGTTTTATACCAAAAATCTAACTTTGAACATTTAACGCTTTTTTAACTCTAAACTCTTTACTCTAAACTCTTAACTTTTCAGAGGTGCAACATGAAGACAAAGCTATTGGCTTTGGTGATTTTCTTCTTGTGGGTGATGCCCACATTTGCCCAGGTAGACACTGCCTGGGTGAGAAGATATAACGGACCGGGTAACAGCTGGGATGGGGGACGTGACATTACAGTAGATAGTCTTGGTTATGTATACGTGACCGGAGGAAGTTATGGTATTGGAACCTACGCTGACTTTACCACGATAAAATATTATCCCAATGGAGATACGGTTTGGTTAAGAAGATACAACGGTCCATCTAATCTTGATGATTGGGCTAAGGCTATAACCTTAGATGTTCCAGGAAATGTCTATGTGACGGGGTCGAGTAAAAGCAAAAGTGGGTTTTATACCGAAGATTACCTAACCATTAAGTATTATCCTAATGGAGATACTGCTTGGGTAAGAACATACAACGGACCAGGAGACTCTATGGATCGCGCCAGCGACATAGCTGTAGATGGTTTTGGTAACGTGTATGTGACCGGAGAGAGTTACAACACCGGAGCTAATACTGACTATGTTACCATTAAGTATTATCCCAACGGAGACACTGCTTGGCTACGAAGGTACAACGGACCGGGAAACCAGCGGGACGTAGGACAAGCCATCGCCTTAGATAACTCTAACAATGTTTATGTGACCGGAACAAGTAGTGGAAGTTTGCTGCTGTCTGACTATGCCACCATAAAGTATTCCCCGGACGGAGATACTTTTTGGGTGAGGAGATATAATGGGTCAATTGATTCGAGCGATATGGCTTTTGCTATAGCCATAGACCGGTATAACTGTGTCTATGTAACCGGACTTAGTCAGGGCAGCGGAACGCGGACTGATTATGTTACGATAAAGTATTATCCAAACGGAGATACTGTTTGGGTAAGGAGATACAACGGACCCGGGAACTCAAGTGATGAGGCATGTGCTGTTGCGGTCGATGATTACGGTTATGTTTATGTGGCGGGAAGAAGTGCCGGGGTGGGAACCGGTTGGGGATACGCCACTATCAAATATAACTCTTATGGAGATACTGTCTGGGTAAGAAGATACGAAAAAGCATATGCTTATGATATGGCTTTAGACAGCTATGGTAATGTCTATGTAACAGGTGATGCTTGGACCAATGAGTCGTTCTCTCAAGATTATGCTACCATCAAGTATTATCCTAATGGAGATGCTGCCTGGATTACAAAATATAATAGTCCTGCAGATTCAGATGATTACGCACTAGCCATAGCTGTAGACAATTCTTCCAATGTATTTGTAACCGGCGACAGTCACGGGGCTGGGTCGCATTTTGATTTTACCACCATTAAATACCATCAGACCAATAAACCCCCCGATTCTTTTTCCTTGCTCTTACCTCCGAATAAAGCTTCTATCCTGCGGGTTGTCCATTTTGACTGGGAGACCGCCACCGATCCGGATTCATTCGATCAGGTCAAATATGACCTATATGTGAGTACAGCCTATCAATTTCCTTCCGGCTCTACTACCATCGACAGCGACATAACCACAAGCGAGTTTGCCAAGGCTTTTGATGCTGGATTCTATTATTGGAAGGTGAAAGCGAAAGATAATTGTGGAGCAGAGAGATGGTGCAAACAGATTCACTACTTTATGGTGACGGGGATTGTTGTTCTTCCCGCAGACTTTAATGCAGATGGATTAGTCAACCTTGGAGATGTGACATTTGCAATCAATTACCTCTACAAATCAGGTCCTGCACCCGATCCTATGGAATTAGGGGATGTCAATTGTGACAGATCGGTTGACCTGGGTGATTTAGTGTATCTGATCAGCTATCTATACAAAGGAGGACCACCACCTGGATGTTAGAAGGTTTTAGGTGATAGGTGATAGGTGATAGGTGAAAGGTGTAAGGTGAAGGGGAAAGAACAAGGAAAGAAAAGAAGATGGATAAATAAAATAGGACATTAAAACTAACTTTCAACGGATAGAACGGACTCGTAGCGATCAAAGCGAATCTACTTGTAGTGAGCGAAGCGAATCTACTTGTAGTGAGCGAAGCGAATCTATTAAACGGATTACTGTGGTTTTCATCCGTTACATCCGTCCAACGGACGCCCGTCTGGGCGTTCAAACCGTTGACAACTTTTCTAGAGGTGTAACATGAGGTTAAAACTATTTGCTTTGGTGCTCTCCCTTATGTGCGTTGTGTCTCTTTCACAGATACTGGGCGAAGCCCAAGTATTTGCCCAGTATGTCGACACCGCCTGGGTAAGAAGGTATAATGGACCGGCAAACTCGTTTGATGGGGCTTGGGCCTTGGCGATGGATGGCTCAGGGAATATCTATGTGACGGGACAAAGTATTGGCAGTGGAACATCCGATGACTATGCTACCATAAAATATCTTCCTAATGGAGATACCGCCTGGGTGAGAAGATACAACGGTCCGGGAAATGCAGGTGATAATGGTCACGCCATAGCAGTAGATGGTTCTGGCAATGTGTGTGTGACTGGAGAAAGTTTTGGCAGTGGAGCAAATTATGATTATGCCACCATAAAATATCTTCCCAATGGAGACACTGCCTGGGATAGGAGGTATAATGGACCAGGAAACGCGACTGATGTGGCTGTTCGCTTGGCGGTGGATGGTTTTGGCAATGTCTATGTGACGGGACATAGTTATAGCGGGACATCCGATGACTATGCTACCATAAAATATCTGCCGAATGGAGATACTGCCTGGGTTAGAAGGTATAATGGACCAGCAAACGATTTTGACGAGGCTCGTGCCTTGGCAGTGGATGGCTCAGGGAATGTCTATGTGACGGGACAAAGCATTGGCAGTGGAACAGACTATGACTATGCTACCATAAAATATCTTCCCAATGGAGATACTGCCTGGGTTAGAAGGTATAATGGACCAGGAAACGATTTTGACGAGGCTCGTGCCTTGGCAGTGGATGGCTCAGGGAATGTATATGTGATAGGAGGAAGTTACGGCAGTGGGACAGGCACAGACTGTGCCACCATAAAATATCTTCCCAATGGAGATACTGCCTGGGTTAGGAGGTATAATGGACCGGCAAACGCGAATGATGTGGCTCATCGCTTGGCCTTGGATGATTCAGGTAATGTCTATGTGATAGGATATAGTTTCGGGAGTGGAACAGACTATGACTATGCCACCATAAAATATCTTCCCACTGGAGATACTGCCTGGTTAAGAAGGTATAATGGACCAGGAAACTCGGGTGATAAGGCTTATAACTTGGCGCTGGATGGCTCAGAGAATGTCTATGTGACGGGATATAGTTTCGGGAGTGGAACAAACGCAGACTATGCCACCATAAAATATCTTCCCACTGGCGATATTGCCTGGGTTAGGAGGTATAATGGTCCAGGAAACGAATATGATGAGTCTGGTACTATAGCTCTGGATGACTCAGGGAATGTCTATGTGATAGGATATAGTTTCGGGAGTGGAACAGACTATGACTATGCCACCATAAAGTACATCCAGTTTGATTCCATTCCCTTCGCCCCAGCCGTGAATTATCCGTTAGGAGTAGGAGATAGTCCTTCATCTGTTTTCTGTGCGGATTTAGATGGTGACAACGATCTGGACTTAGCGGTGGCAAATTCTGCGACCGACAATGTCTCCATCTTGAAGAACAACGGAGATGGCACCTTTGCCAGTGCGGAAAACTTCGGGGCAGGAGATGGTCCTTACGCTCTTTTCTGTGCGGACCTGGATGGGGACAACGATCCGGACTTAGCGGTGGCAAATTATTGGAGCAACAATGTCTCCATCTTGAAGAACAACGGAGATGGCAGCTTTGGCAGTGTGGTCAGCTATGGGGCAGGAGATGGTCCTCACTCTGTTTTCTGTGCGGACCTGGATGGAGACTTGAATCTGGACTTAGCGGTGTCGAATGCTTTGAGCGACAGTATCTCCATCTTGAAGAACGACGGAGACGGAACCTTTACCAGTGCGGTCAACTATGGGGCGATATATGCTCCTTGGTCTGTTTTCTGTGCAGACTTAGATGGGGACAACGATCGGGACTTAGCGGTGGCAAATTATGGGAGCAACAATGTCTCCATCTTGAAGAACAATGGAGATGGCAGCTTTGCCAGTGCGGTTAGCTATGGGGCAGGATATGGTGTTTGGTCTGTTTTCTGTGCAGACCTGGATGGGGACTTGGATCTGGATTTGGCGGTGGCAAATTATAATAGCGATAATGTCTCCATCTTAAAGAACAACGGAGATGGGACCTTTGCCAGTGCGGTCGACTATGGGACAGGAGATGATCCTCATGCTGTTTACTGTGCGGACCTGGATGGGGACCAAGATCTTGATTTAGTGGTGGCAAATTCTGCGAGCGACAATGTCTCCATCTTGAAGAACAACGGAGATGGGACCTTTGCCAGTGCGGTCAACTATGGGGCAGGAGATGGTCCTTATTCTATTTTTTGTGCGGATCTGGATGGGGATGGTGATTTTGACTTAGCTACAACAAATTACTGGGGGGACAATGTCTCCATCTTAGAGAATTTGACCCAGGTTCCAGCTAACCAGCCACCCTGGGCTTTTTCGCTTATTTCTCCCGCAGATCAAGATACGATTTTTGGTTCTATCATGTTCCGCTGGCAGACTCCTTACGATCCCAATTTCGGAGACCAATTAAGATACGATCTGTTTATCAGTCCCGACCCCGATTTTGAAATGCCTTATGTTGATAGCAATCTAACAGTTAGCATGATTACTAAACGTTTGGAGCCGGTAACTCACTGGTGGAAGGTGAAAGCCAAAGACAATTGGGGAGCAGAGACTTGGTCATCTCAGATTTGGAGCACTACCTTTTCCTATTTGACCGATAGCCTCCGCGTCTTCGCTTTTTCTCCGGTGGACCTGATCGTAACCGATCCCCTGGGTGATTCCATTAGTTTGAATTTCAACTCCATATTGGATGCCAGTTACGACACCACCTTAGACTATAATCACGACGGAGATAAAGACGACATAATCACCCTGCCGAATCGTTTAGTGGGAGATTATACGATTCGGGTGATAGCTGAGCCAGTGGTGGATAAGGCGACCTATAGCTTGGGGATAAGGATTGACGGAGGAGCTGACGTGATGTTGGTACAAGGTCACTCCGAACCTGGTGCAGGGGAGGCTGATACTTTTCATTACGGTGCTCCTGAGTTCTTGAGAGGAGATGCTAACAATAACTGGACTATTGAGCTGGGAGATGTAGTATACCTAATCACTTATTTATACAAAAATGGTCCCGCTCCCGATCCTTTGGATGCAGGAGACGTCAACTGCAGCGGATTGGTGGAGTTAGGAGACATAGTTTATCTCATCACTTATCTTTACAAAGGAGGACCACCACCGTCCTGTTAAAAGGTCTTAGGTGATAGGTGTAAGGTGTTAGGTCTCGACCTTAAACTTTGAATTTTGAACCTTGAACGCTTTTTAACTCTTGACTCTTCACGGAGGTGTATGTTGAAGACAAAGTTTATTGGTTTCGGGCTTGCTTTAGTGCTAGCATTTAGTCTTTGTGCCGATCTTTGGGCGCAAGATGGATACGCTCCACTCCAGTCCGTAGGATCAAAATTCGGACATGAATTAGATTGGACAATAATTTCCCGATTCTTTCCGAAAGAAACCAAAATGTCCTTATCACCCGATCTTTCGATTTCACAGAAAGGTCAGGAATTTGACAAAGCTCCGGCTGGGACAGGAGCGATTCGTGGTCGGGTTACCAATGCCTCAGGAGGTGCTCCCATCTCTAACATAGTGATTACATCTCGACAGCTGACCTGTCCGTATCATAGTTTCTCAGACACTACCGGTTCCGATGGTTATTATCTCATCGGTGGTCTTTCCTGTGGAAAGTATTCGGTTCGAACCACCAGTGATACTATTTTCGTGAACGTTTATTGGAATAACAAATACGTTTGGGAAATCCCGGATACGGTAGCCGTATCTGCAAATGACACTACCGAAAACGTAAACTTCTCTCTTCGAGTGGGAGGAAAAATAACCGGAACGATTTCGTTGCCCGGGTCCTTGCTGGTTCTGCTTACTTTTGTATTCGCTATTGATACCACCTCAGGAACTTTGTATTATGACATGCCCACAGGCATTTTAGGATCTGCCAGTTATAGCATCGAAGGATTACCTACGGGAATCTACAAATTGAGGAGTTTCAATTTATTGGGATATATAGACGTTTATTACAACAACAAATCCAGCTGGGTAACCGCAGATCCGGTTTCAGTAACTGAAGGAAGCACCACCTCTTCCAAGAACTTCAGTTTAAGCTCCGGTGGAAAAATTCAGGGGAACGTTTCCAGCACGGCCAAGGTTCCTTTGGATAGCGCCCTGGTTTTGGGAGTTCTATTGCAGGACACTTTAGAGTGGTTCCAGATTGCCTTTACCAATTCCAGTGGCAACTATTCGCTGGCTGGACTTCGAAGCGGATACTGGAAGATCTTTACCCTGGGGGATACCACTTACGCTTCTGAGTTTTACAATAACAAAGGTACCTGGAGCAGTGCAGATTCCATATTGGTTACGGCTCCATCCACAGTAACCGGAAAGGATTTTTCCTTAGAATTAGGAGGCTCGATCAGCGGGCATGTATACGATCTGGAAGGAAATCCTATTTCCAATTGCACCGTGGCGGCATCTGAAAGCTCCTTAATTCAGCTTCTTAATCAAGGAGGAATTCCGCTTATTGCTCAAGCGGGAATTTCGTTAAGAGGAGACAACACCTCTGCTGACGGAAGCTACAAGATAACCGGTCTGCGCACTGGTGACTACTATGTAAACGCTTCCGCCGAATGTGACAATCAATGGTATGATCACCAGGACTCCTTGGAAGAAGCGGATTTAGTTTTTGTCACCATGCCCAGTGATGCCCCCGGCATAAATTTCAATCTTCCTTCTTTATTTATCCAGGGTGATGTCAATGGTGATGGGGTGGTAGACTTAGGGGATGTGGTCAATTTAATAACTTATTTATATAAAAGCGGCCCGGCTCCGGATCCTTTGGAAGCTGGAGATGCTAATTGTAGTGGATTAGTGGAATTGGGAGATATAGTGTATCTGATCTCCTATCTTTACAAAAGCGGACCACCACCGTGCTGTTAGCTGTCAACGGATGTAACGGACTTGTAGTGAGCAAAGTGAATCTATTAAACGGATTACAAATGAGTTTGTCCGTTCTCTTGCTCACGGCGGGTGTTTCGTATGAACGCATACGCGTCTTCACCCGCCGTGTAAGTCACGTTGGTGCTGTTCGACTGTGCTCACCGTCCTGAGCCTGCTGAAGGAAAGAACACCAACTGGGAGCAGAAGGATTAGTCAACCTTGGAGATGTGACGTTTGCGATCAATGGCCTCTACAAATCAGGTTCTGCCCCTGATCCTATGGAATTGGGGGATGTCAATTGTGACGGAGCAGTCGACCTGGGTGATATAGTGTATCTGCTCAGCTATCTGTTCAAAGAAGGACCACCACCTCCCTGTTGGGAGTAAAATTTCAGCCTCCTTCTAACCGTTTTATAACTATACTTGAGGACAAGAAGAATTTTTCTAAAATAAAACATGACTAAATAGATCAAATATGTTTTCATTGTTCAGCGTTATATTAGAGAAGAAGTTTTTGATTAACCATAATGTCTTGGAGGTCGAACGAATGATAAAGATATTAGTCCTTTTGGCGGTAGTGTTTTTGGTAAGCATGCTAATTGTAGTGAGCTTGTTGAACTATGCCTTTGCTCAGGTCGACACTGCCTGGGTGAGAAGATACAACGGACCAGGGAATGACCTCGACTATGCTTCTGCCATAGCTGTAGATGGTTCTGGCAATGTCTATGTGACGGGACCTAGCACCGGGATTGGGACAAACTGGGACTACGCCACTATAATTTATTATGCCAATGGAGACACCGCCTGGGTGAGAAGATACAACGGGCCGGGGAATTACGGCGAATGGTCTTCTGCCATAGCCGTGGACGGTTCAGGCAATGTCTATGTGACCGGAGAAAGCTACGGGAGTGGAACAAGCTACGACTACGCCACCATAAAGTATTATGCTAATGGAGACACCGCATGGGTGAGAAGATACAATGGACCAGGCAATGGGATTGACGTGGGTTATAGCATAACCGTGGATGGTTCTGACAATGTTTATGTGACGGGAGGAAGCTACGGGAGTGGGACAGGCTACGACTACGCCACCATAAAGTATTATGCTAATGGAGACACTGCCTGGCTGAGAAGATATAATGGATCAGGCAATTTGAACGACTATGCTTATCGTTTAGCCGTGGATGGTTCTGACAATGTCTATGTGACGGGAAGAAGCTACGGGAGCGGGACAGACTACGACTACGCCACCATAAAGTATTATGCCAATGGAGACACCGCCTGGGTGAGAAGATACAATGGACCAGGGAATGTCGAAGATCGAGCTTTAGCCATAACTGTAGATGGTTCAGGTAATGTCTATGTGACGGGATATAGCTACGGGAGTGGAACAGCCAATGACTACGCCACCATAAAGTATTATGGTGATGGAGACACCGCCTGGGTAAGAAGATACAATTATCCGGCAGACTCAAGCGATGAGGCTTCTGCTATTGCTGTCGATCATTCTGGCAATGTCTATGTAACTGGTTCAAGTCGAGACAGTGGGACAGACTACGACTACGCCACCATCAAGTATTATCCTAATGGAGACACCGCCTGGGTGAGAAGATACAACGGACCAGGCAACGGGAGTGACGTGGTGTCCGGTGTAGCTGTGGATAGTTCTGACAATGTCTATGTGACGGGAGTAAGCACCGGAAGTGGGACAGACTGGGACTACGCCACCATAAAGTATTATGCTGACGGAGACACTGCCTGGGTTAGGAGATACAATGGACCAGGGAATATCGAAGATTGGGCTCAAGCCATAACTGTAGATGGTTCAGGCAATGTCTATGTGACGGGAGGGAGTTGGGGTAGCGGGACAGCCGATGACTTCGCTACCATAAAATACATCTACCATTATATATCAGATACTCTTACCATAGTGGCATTTTCTCCAGTCGACCTGATTGTAACCGATCCTATTCGTGATTCGATTAGCTTAGCTTTCAACACGATCCCGGGAGCAAATTATGACACCACCAGAGATTGGAATGATGATAGCGATTTGGATGATATAATCACCATCCCAAATGGTCTGGTTGGTGATTACTCGATTCGGGTGGTAGCTGAACCGGTGGTGGAGAGGGCGGCGACATATAGCTTGGGGATTAGGATTGATGGAGGATCTGACGTAATGCTGGTACAGGGTCATTCTGTGCCTGGTGCAGGGGAAGCGGATACTTTTCATTACAATGCTCCTGAGTACCTGAGAGGAGACGTTAACAACAACTGGACCATTGAGCTGGGGGATGTGGTTTACTTAATCACTTATTTATACAAAAACGGTCCTGCTCCGGATCATGTAGAGGCCGGAGATGACAATTGTAGTGGAGTAGTGGAGTTAGGAGATATAGTGTATCTAATCACTTATCTTTACAAAGGAGGACCACCACCTTCATGTTAGAAAGAAAAATAAAGGTAATGACGAATGACGGATGACGAATCCCCTCTCCCCACCGGGGAGAGGGATACAGGTGCGGGGGAAATAAAATCAATGACAAATGACTGATGACGAATAAAAGCATGTTTCATCTTTGAACCTTGAACTTTGAACCTTGAACGGCTTTAACTCTATACTCTTTACTCTCAACTCTCAACTCTAAGCTCTTCTCTTTCCCTTAATGATGTTTGCTTGCCATAGGCAGACGTCCCCGTCTGGGGAATACCAACGAGGAACGAGAAGTGCAACCTCCTTTTTAGGGCTTATCTGTCGAAATCGGGTTATACGATTTCTACTGCGTTCCCATCAATGCAACTCAATGGCGACATTAAAGGTCTTATATGTCTTTGTATTTTTGTATTCTATAATTCAAAATTTTGCTTGACAAAGCTAATATAATCGTTATTTTTAAGGTAGATAACTGTAGAGATTTTCTACAGTCTAAGATAACAAGTTGAAAACATATTAACGAATATGACTTTGAAAGGAGATGTAAGATGAAATTAATTCTATTCTCTTTTTTAATCGTCTTTTTGTGGGGTGTGCCTGGTTTTGCCCAATTTGCAGAGAGTAGTAACACATCTTTGATTCTTGACTCCATCCCTTTCGCCCCAGCGGTGAATTATCAAGTTGGACACTCTCCTCGTTCTGTTTTCTGTGCGGACTTGGATGGAGATGGCGATTTGGACTTAACAGTTGCAAACTTGGGCACTAATAATGTTACCATCCTGAAAAACAACGGGGATGCAACCTTTCAGTCTGCGGTGGACTATCAGACCGGGGGGGTACCCCGTTCCGTCTTTTGTGTGGATCTGGACCAGGACGGGGACTTGGATCTGGTTGTGGCTAATTCCGGAAGCAACAATGTCTCCATCTTGAAGAATAATGGAGATGGGACTTTTCAAGCCAAAGTGGACTATGATGCTGGTAGTAAGCCCATTTCGGTTTTTTGTGCGGATTTGGATGGAGACTATGATCTGGATTTAGCGGTCGCAAATTACAGTGGCGATAATGTCTCTATCCTGAAGAACAATGGGGACGGAACCTTTCAAGCCAGAGTTGACTATGCTACTGGCAGGAAACCTGTTTGTGTTTTTTGTGCGGATTTGGATAGGGATGAGGATTTAGACTTAGCTGTGGTAAATTATTTCGACGGGGATGTGTCCATCTTAAAGAACAATGGAGATGGGACTTTTCAACCTAAGGTTGACTATACCGCAGGGGAGAATCCCATCTTCGTTTTTTGTACAGACTTAGATGGTGATTCAGATTGGGACTTAGCCATATCCAATACGGCGGGGAACAATCCGCTTCTCTTAGAAAACAATCTAGAGGTGGCTGATTCTAGCGTGGCTGATGGTAGTCCTAATTGCGGCAATGTCGCCATCTTGAAAAATAACGGGGATGGAACTTTTCAAAATGCGGTCAACTATGGAACGGGAATTGATCCTCGCTCGGTTTTTTGTGCAGATTTAGATGGGGATTCAGATTTTGACTTAGCCACAGCAAATTACTTCAGCAACAACGTTTCCATCTTAAAGAACAATGGTGATGGAACTTTTCAAACCAAGGTTTATTATGGCGTAGGAAGTAAACCTATTTCTGTGTTTTCTGCGGACTTAGATGGGGATGGTGATTTTGACTTGGCTGCGGCAAATCATCAGAGCAACAACGTCTCCATCTTGAAAAATTTGACTCAGATTCCCGCTAACCAACCCCCTTCAGAATTTGCTCTCATTTATCCCTGTGGGGATGAGGAAGGGCAAGATACCACTTTTCAGGCGGTCGATTTCGATTGGCAAACAGCCTATGATCCGAATTTTGGAGATCAGATAAGATATGATCTATATGTCAGCACCACCCCCAGTTTTGACGAAAGCTCCACCACGGTTTATACTGATTTATTAATCAGCCAACACCATGTTACGCTTGGAATGGGAGCTTATTATTGGAAAGTCAAAGCTAAGGACAACTGGGGAGATTTTAGGTGGTCTGACCAGACCTGTGAATTTTACAATAGGATTTATTTAACCGATACCCTTACCTGCGTAGCATTTTCTCCGGTGGATTTAATCTTAAATGATCCCAGAGGAGACTCTATTGGACTTGGATTCAACACCATTCCGGATGCATACTATGACACCACCCAAGACTACAACCATGACGGAGATAAAGACGACATAATCACTTTACCCGATCGTTTCATTGGTCTTTATAGGATTCGGGTATTTCCTGAGCCGTTGGCGAAGGGAACGTATAGTTTGGGGATTAGGATTGACGGAGGCGCCATGAACATGCTGGGAAAAGGTTATCACTTTCCCGTTCCTGAAGGAGTGGATACTTTTTATTACTATGCTCCTTGGTATCTGGCCGGGGATGCCAACAGCGACTGGATATTGGACATAGAAGATATAGTTTTCTTGATAAATTATCTATATAAAAATGGTCCTGCTCCCAATCCTTTAGGAAGAGGAGATGTGAATTGTGATGGAATGCTTAAACTTGACGACTTGGTGTATCTTATCAGCTATCTATATAAAGAAGGACCACCACCATCGTGTTAAAACGAAATAAATGCAATGGAAGATGGAAGAAGGAAAAAGGAAAATAAAAGCAATGATGAATGATTAATGACTAATGACAGACCTGTAGGGAGCGAAGTCGAACCACCAAAGGCGGGGTGAGGGGGGAATAAAAGCAAATTCTAACTTTGTTCCCTGAACGATTTTGTCTCTAAACTCTCTACTCTTAACTTTGAACTCTTATCTTTCCCTGCTCAATGTGTTTATTTCGTTTTAGCCTAAGCTCAAATTCAGGTCTTTACTAAAACTAAAGTTATATCGTCGCTTTGGGGGACGCTACCGGAAAATAAAAGAACGTCATCTACGATTTTCTGAGAGAGCTGATGGGCAGAAAGAGCTTGATTATCCTTAATAAGCTTCAATAGCCTCTCCTCTTCGAACATCTCCTCTTTCTCATTTATCGCCTCGGTTATACCATCTGTATATAAAAGCAACAGATCTCCCGCTTTCAACTGAATAGTCTCTTCATCATAGGACAATTTATCAGAAATACCCAAGATGGTTCCACCTTTTTCCAAAGTTGTCAGATTATTATCCTTGTCTAAAAGAAAAGGAAAGTTGTGTCCAGCGTTGGTATAGGTGAAGCTTTTGTCTTTGATATTGATGATACCGTAAAAGAGGGTAATGAATTTCCCCATATCCATAAATCTGGAGAGCATGAAATTAGCATTAGTCACGGTATCCTTTACGCTACGGTTTATCACCGCTTGTCCTCTCAAACATGCCTGTAAATTCGCCATCAATAAAGCTGCGGGAGTCCCCTTACCCGAGACGTCGGCTATGGCAATGCCCAGATGATCATCGTCGATACGGATGAAATCGTAATAATCACCCCCCACCTGTTTAGCTGGAATGGAAAGACCGGCAATGTCTATGCCTTCAAGCTTTGGATTCTCCTTGGGTAGAAGGGATTGTTGAATGTGCCGTGCTGTTCTCAAGTCCTCCTCCAAGGCTTGAAGTTTCTGTTCCTCCTCGTAAAGTCGGGCATTTTCTATGGTCTGGGCGGATTGGATGGCGATTATGGACAAAAGCCTCTGGTCATCTGTACTGAAATCGGAATTGTCCTTTTTGTTGAATAAACATAAAATCCCGATCATCTTGTTTTTCAGCGTCAAGGGGACGGCTAAAAGCGATCTTATCTTCTCAGACTCTTTTTCGATTCCTTTAAATCGCTCGTCTTCAGCTAAGTTGTTACTCAGTAGTGGTTTTTGGTTCTTTAGCATCCAGCCGATGAGATTCATACCCATCCGAAAAGGAAGACCGGAAATGATGCTGGTATCGGTCACTCTCACAAAAGTTTTTAAAGGATCAGTCTTAGGCTCCTGCCCCACTAACCAGATGGCGCCTTGTTCCGCTCCGACATGATGAATGCACTTTTTCATTATCAGCTCGGTCATCTTATCCACACTCATGGTGGAGCTGATGGCCGCCCCTATCTCATTGAGAATGGAAAGCTCCCTCACCGCTCGCTTAAGCCTTAGGTTTTCCTCATCTAATCTATCCACCATCTTTTACCTTTCGATTTTGAGATTCTAAGCCAAACGCTCATTCCATTTATAATCACAGATGCAGAATTTTCCAAGAGTTTTTTTGCGCATAAAAAAACCAGCGTTTAACCTCTAGGAGAAAAAGGGCAAGCGTTGGTTTTGGATTTAAATAAAAGTCGATTATCGGTTTCGCTTTGGGACTTTGATCAGCGCCTCTTTCTCCCTCTAATAACGAATTTTACTTGAAATTACGTTGTGACGAGTTGTGGTTCTTATAGAAAGCTGCTGTTGACTATCCCTATTAAAGCAGAAGTTTATGTGCTACCGGGTGTTATTCCGCAGAATTTTTCCGTTGCTCCAAAAGCTCCTTTAAATCGCTTCGCACATATTGCAAGTCTCTTTTGATGATCAAAAGATCGTTTTTGAAATCTTCGGTGAAGTCTTCCTCCTCGGAGCTTTCTTTTTGCAAATCTATCAATCTCGATTCAACTCGAGAGACCGTGTTTTCAAGACCGGAAACCACCTCTTGGATTTTCATCATCTCTTTTTTCATCTCAAGTGATTCTGTTTTTAATTTCTGTTCTTCTTCTTTCTGAGCAATTGAGGAATAAATCTCATCCAGACGCTGGTGGATAACACCCAGCTCGTTTTCTAGCATGATCCCCAGCGCCTCCACTGCGTCGCCCACTTCTTCAATGTCTCTTCTTTCCAAAATCATTATATTTACCTTACACCAGACCTTTCCCTATGTTCGGATAGGATTTACCCCCCTACCCGAACACCGAGAGTGAGGCAATGAATAGCCATGCGACTCTTAGCTTCCATCATCTAATTGGGGTGAAATCTCCGATTTATCTTCACGTGTTGCCCATTCCACTATGGATTTTATCTCTTTGAATCTGGTCCCGCTGGAGGGTGCTCCCAAGACTACCGCTATGATTTCCTCTCCGTCTCTCCCTTCAACCAAGGTGCTCAAACAAAATCCTGACGCCCCATTATAACCCGTCTTCCCACACCTGACATTTCCTGCAGCTCTAGGAGTCCAGGAAGTAAATAAGAGTTTATTGGTGCTTCTGATTTGGTGCATTCGTCTTCGTTTGCCCAATGAGTTAAATTGATATGTGGTTTTCCCCATGATGGAGGCAATCAAGCTCTCTTTTTGGGCAAAGTATAATAATCGAGCACAATCTAAAGCGGTGGATCGATTATTCGTATCTAAACCGGTTGGCTCAAAGAAGATGGTATTCATCAAACCGATTTTTTGGGCTTTCTGATTCATGCGCATTATAAACTCGTCTGCGGTAAGACCACACGAACGGGCTAAGGTTCTGGTAGCCCGATTATTAGAACTCATTAAACTGGCGTGGAGAAGATCATATAGGGTAAAAGTTTCCTTGATCTTAAGCTGGGACCATCCAGCACCTTCGGCATCAGCCGGGGTGATGGTGGTGGTGTCGTTTAGGTTTGGATTTGTCTCCACAAACACCAGTGAAGTCATTAATTTAGTGATGGAAGCGATAGGGAGTTTTTCCTCCATGTTCTTCTCAAAGAGGATTTCTCCTCTATTCGCATCCAACACCACCGCGGCTTCCGATTTTATGGGAAGCTCATAGCTTTTGTATGCTTTTTGATTGATCCGAATCGTCTGGAGTGGCAATGGCGGTTTCCAGATTGAGCTTAGCCCTTCCAGTCGGTTTATACCCCAAAACCATCCGTTATAGGTAATTTTCGAAATCGACAATACTAATGCAAGTAAGATCAAAGGAATCAGTATTTTTTTCATTCGCTAGGTCCTCTCATGAGGATGGTATAGAAGTTCAAAGGTTCAAGAGTTAAAAGGATCAAAAGTTCAATAAATCTTTTCTATGCATCCTTTGCTTTCTTAATCATCTGGAATCTTACCCTGCCACATTTTGGACAAACCCATTTTCTCTGTTTATGAAAAGCTCTTTTTATCTCCTTCATCTTAATTTTACATTTGCGACAGTGCATAGTCAAGGATTAATTCAAACAATAACCCAGTCCTTCCCTCTCCTCTTTGGCGGTTCGACTTCGCTCACCGCCCTGAGCCTTTCGAAGGGGGAGAAGATTAAAGTGAGGGGGATTTTTTCAGCATACTCCAAGCACTCATATATATTATCGGTTTCTTAAGAATTCTATCGCCTTTACCAGCTCTTCGCATCCGAATCTCACCGGATCCACTGTGGGTAGCCCAGTTTCATCTACGGTTCTTTTAATCTCCCTTTTGGCTTCATCGTCTGTCAAATGAGAGGTGTTTAAGGATATGCCGATCACTTTAGAGGGTTTAACCGGCTGGGCAATTTCCTCATGCAGTTTCACCAGTTCCGAGAGTGGCGGAATTTTCACTTTATAATTTTTTATCCTTTCTCTTCCCGGATAGTGGCAAAGAACCATGGCATCAGGCAGACTGCCATGGATCAAAGCTAAGGACACTCCTGAATATCCCGGATGGATGATTGTTCCTTGACCTTCCACACATAATAAATCATACGAGCTAGCTTTTTCAACCAAAAACTCCTCGATCGCTCCCGACATAAAGTCACCTATCACTGAATCAATCGGCACTCCTTCTCCTGCAATCACCATTCCGGTTTGACCGGTGGCAATAAATTCAGGATTCCAGCCATGTTTTTTTGCACATCTTGCCATTTCCAGAGCAGTAACCATCTTCCCCGTTTTACAATCAGTGCCTACAGTCAAGATCACCTTTGCTTGGATTAAAGAAGGATCGCCTAAAGAGACTCGGTTGTATTGTTTCGATTCCCGCAAATCATGAATCTTAGTGTCATTCAGAGTCGTCAAGGCGGAAAGCTCTCGGTCTTCATTCAACATATCATGTAACCCGCTGATCACGTCCATCCCATTCTCCAGAGCTTGTTTGACCACAACTCTCCATACTGCGGGAAGTTTTCCCCCTCTGGGGGCAATACCGATCAAAAGCGCATTAGGACCATATTTCAATGAATCGGTTAGATTAGCAACAACGGGAATATCTCCTCCAAATCCTAAAATCTTTTGAACGGTTTTGCCTGCTTGAGTGGAATCAAGAACCGCTACTACGTCTTCGGGTTTATACATGATAAGTCCGGAAGCAGTCTTTGCCTCCAAATCACCGAAGTAACCTTCGGATAAGATGACTATGCGTCGTTTTTTCTCTGGCATGGTCCTTTTATATTTCACCCTCCGTTGATAGGAAGGAGTATGATGTAATATAAGAGTTCGAAATTCTAAATAAAAAGATAAAATTACAATTTAATAATAAGAGACTGTTTAATCTCTTCGGGTTAAATTCCCCGCCGCTTGCGGCGAAGATTTGATTATATTGTATGGATGGCGAAGAGTGCTTATATACATAAGTCTCATAATGTTTCGGTATTGATTTACCATTTTGTTTT
>Ga0315288_10001181_pt1 | contig 33736 bp, 20 predicted proteins | sample YL17G11_20_MG_FD_203454 | JGI IMG/M metagenome (GOLD analysis project Ga0315288, IMG submission 203454) | Sediment microbial communities from Yellowstone Lake, YNP, Wyoming, USA - YL17G11_20 | ecosystem: Environmental > Aquatic > Freshwater > Lake > Sediment | place: USA: Wyoming | collected...
TTCATTGTAACCGTGTACGGGCTCGCTGATCCAACATTTACTCCGCCAAGCTCCCAATAATCAAGAACATAGTTCATGTTTGGAGTTGCGGTGACCCCGACGGCCGTTCCGTTGGAGTAAACATGTGTTCCTGGACTTGGGCTTGTATTACCTCCAGTTGTCGTTTGTATCGTCAACGTGTAGTTTATCAGACTGAAAAATGCGTACAAACTGTGACTGCTTCCTACGTGAACGATTATTGGATTTTGTGAACCCTTGTCTACACCGTCATATACCCAGTGGTCAAAGAAGTAGGTGGCATTTGGAATAGCTTGTAGGCTCACGTTTGTTGGGTTGTCATAGGTGTATGTGCCTGGAGCAGGATTGGTGGTGCCACCTTGTGATACAGAAATCGTCAATGTGTGAGTCTCGACGAAAACCGCTTGGAGCGTGTGGCTGCTGTTCATGAGAATGCTTACTGGGTTGGGCCAGCTACCTGCCACGCTGTCGAAGACCCAGTGGTCGAATCTGTACCCTGAGCTAGGTATTGCGTTGACTGCAACGGTGGTTCCACCCAGATAAGTGTATGTTCCGGGGAGGGGATTCGTGGTTCCACCGGTCGTCGCAGTTATTGTCAGAGTGTAGTTGACGTGAGCGAAGATTGGTTGAAGAGTGTGGTCGTCCATCATCAATATCGTGAATGGATTCGATGAACCGGCTTTGTTGCCGTCAAGCAGCCAGTAGTCCAGCACATAGTAAGTGTCTGGAATCGCTGTCACACTGGCACTGGTTCCATTGGTGTATACGTGAACGCCGGGACCAAGGTCCGTGGTGCCTCCAGTTGAGCTTACAATCGTCAGCCTGTAGGTCAGAAGCTGGAAAACAGCATTCAGCATATGGTTACCATTCATCTGCACCGTGATCGGATTATCCGTCACGTTGGAACCGTCAAGTTGCCAGCGTACAAACTTATAGTTGTTGTAAGGTGTTGCCGTGACGTTAACAGAAGAGCCTGAGGCATAAGTGTAGGTTCCGGGTGCAGGATTAGTAGTTCCGCCTATGGTCGTTGTGATTGTAAGTGTGTAGTTGATCAGCGAGAAAACTGCTTGCAAAGTGCGATTGTTGTTCATCAAGACGCTGATTGGGTTGGCTGTGCCTGCTGGAGACCCGTCCAATACCCAATGGTCAAAGAAATAGTTTACCGAGGGAAGAGCTGTGACGTTAACAGATGCACCTAAATCATAAGTGTAGGTTCCAGGTGCTGGACTGGTCGTTCCTCCTGTAGCGGTCGTTATTGTCAAAGTATATGTGACCATGGCAAAAACTGCCTTCAACGTGTGATTCGTATTCATCAACACGGTTGTGGGGTTGTTGGTGCCATTATGGGAACCGTCAAGTTCCCAATATACAAACTTGTAGTTTACGTTCGGAGAAGCACCTACCTGAACATTTGTTCCTTCTATGTAGGTGTATGTTCCAGAAGCAGGATTTGTCGTTCCGCCAGCAGTTGTGATAATTGTGAGAGTGTATGTCCGAGGATTAACTGTAACGTCGGCCTCATTTGACAGCTTAGTTGCAGACGCAGCGTCAGTTACTTTCAGGGACACTAAGTAATACCCTGTTGACGTAGGCGTGAAAACCCATGACGCAGAAGTAGCTCCCGAAACCTCTGTGTCGTCGAGATACCATCTGTAAGAGTAAGGCGTTGTTCCACCTGAAACTGTTGAAAAGAAGCTCACTGATTGTCCCAATATTATGACGCTTGAAGCTGGCTGAATTGAGACAGACAAGGCGGGGTTAACCGTGACTCCTGCAACATTTGATTTCACCCGCGTAGAGGAACTGTCTGTCACGTTGACATAAACCTGATAGTAACCCACCGAGGCCGACGTGAAAATCCAACTACTTGACGTGGCCCCGCTGACGGCTGAACCGTTGAGATACCACTGATAACTGTATGGCGGCGTTCCGCCTGAGACGGTTGAACTGAATGATACTTGCTGTCCGAGGTCAACGATAGCTGAGGCCGGACTTATTGAAACTGTAAGCGGCTGGGGTGCAATTTGGTATTGGGCAGTTGAATCTTCGCTGTTCGGAGACCATGTTACTTGGGACCATGAGATTGGCTCACAGTCATGACCATATGCGTCAAAGTGCGTTTTGGCGTTTGTGGCGGCCGAAAACGTTACAGAAACTGTCAAGATCGTGTAGCCCTTAGGCAAAATTGTTCCAACGTTTATGTAGGTATCATTAAACCATGTTGGATAAACACAGTCTGGCCAATATTTTGTGCCGTAGGGTTTAGGCGTGCCGTACTTGAAAGCGGTTTTCGGTATGGATGTGCCGTTTATTGTTAGGCTTTGAAGGTTGTTGTAGGAGGCATTGTTAAGAGCCACTATCAAATGTGTGTCATCGGATTGAATTTTGTTGCTAGTATCATATATTTTTACGTTGAAACTCCACGAGTTTCCAGTCTTGTTCAAGAGCCAACCTTCGTCTATCCAAGGATCACCCAAATGTTGTTTTACATAAATTCCTTCAGGCAGAGAAACTCGCAAAATTGCAGGGTCAACTACTTCTACGATCTGTGTTTGGGAATTGTTTAGCCCGTCGTTGTCGGTCACTGCTAAGGTTACTGTGTAATTGGCGTATGTTGCGAATACATGTTCAATCGTTGGGATTGTTACGGTTGTTATGTTTCCGTCTCCGAAATCCCAAGAATAGTTTGTAATGTATCCGTCTGGGTCATAGCTTTCTGAAGCATTGAAAGCAACCGTGTCATTTGCAACCGGGTATGTTGGTGAGTAAGTGAACGAGGCTGTTGGAGACGTATTTTCGTACGTCACTTCCAGATATGGATCTTGCGCTGTGCCTGTATACTCCTTGCTTGCAAAGTACCTTGCAAGGTTTGGATTGTTTTGGGTTGGATCGTCCAAAAGAAGTTTTACAACCACGCTCAGCAGGTTGTCTCCGGAGTATTCGGCTTGTCCATAAGGTGTGATGTCCCAACAATAGTATCGCCCAGTTCCTCCGACAGAGATGCTCGTGATGAGTGAGCCTACGGCAGGTGCATTGTGCCACGTAATGCTTGATTCGTCCCAATTGTCACCTGTTCCATGGACATAAACTTGGATGTCTGGATTAGCGTCTGCGAGGGTGCAGTATAGATAAAGCTTGACAGAAGTTGCTGTTTTGCCGTTTGGAATAGAACTCAAATCAAACTTGAGATAACTTCGTCTAGTTCTAGAGTCAGATTTGACTCGTATGCTTGTATCAGATCCATGATTAGTATCAGGATATTCAGCTTCAACCCATGAGTCGTTCGTTGGATATAGGTGTGAAGTGTATGATTGAACTGGAAATATCAACAGAGGGGAACACGCCAAGAATATTACCAGCAGTACCGCAACTAGCTGCCTGAACCGTGACTCCACTACTCCTCTCCCCTCGACAGACTAAAATGGCAGTTCTGTCAATTTAAGCCTTTTGGAATTATCTTCTATAGTACAACACGGCTATGCGAAGAAATTAAACAGATAAAGCATGAAATTCTTTTGAATGAAAACAGAGTTTATTCTGAAGAACTGTTTGAGAAGAGTATGATGTTTTCCACACGTCTCCAAAACTCTTTTTGAAGTTTCACCCAATGCTCTTCTGAACGCAGTGTTCTATTAAGAAAATACCCTCCCACAAGCAATGTGGTAAAAATAACAGGGACATACAGATTCCTCTTACGTTCCCTGCAAAGTTCAAGCTTCACTGTGAAGTCGTCAGGTTTTCCCTCGATGGCCACGCTCACATGACCATCCAATCTAAAATGTGGTGAATTCTCTGCAAAAATGTAGTAGCCCTCAGAAGTCTGGCCTTTGATTGCCTCAAAGTTTTTTTCCTTGAAATACTTTCCTATATGTTCACTAAGCCATGCTAATTCAATGTTCTTGCAGGTCCATCTTTTTTCCATTCTGACCCACTTTGAGATTTCGCACGTTTGAAGAGCAAAGTGATTCTAGTTCTTGAGTTCAGTCAATGCTACGATACTCAACATTCAGGTTCAATGAACAGGTGGCATGCGACCAAGTGTCCATTCCCTACATCTTTAAGCTCAGGTTCCTTGATGTGGCATATTTCGAAAGCTTTAGGACATCTTGTATGGAACCTGCATCCTGCGGGTGGGTTGACTGGGCTCGGCACTTCTCCTGTAAGTATTATCCTTTTTCGTTTTATGGTTGGGTCTGGTATTGGAATTGACGAGAACAGTGCTTGAGCGTATGGGTGTAGCGGGTTCTTATATAGGTCTTCTGTCCTAGCCATCTCAACTATTTTTCCCAAGTACATGACTGCAACCCGATGAGCTATGCATTCGACCACGCTTAAGTCGTGACTTATGAAAGTGTAAGTCAAGTTCAGTTCCTTCTGCAGATCCTGAAACAGATTAAGTAGTTGAGCGCGTACGGAAACATCAACCGCAGATGTTGGCTCATCAAGAATTACGAAATCTGGGTTTGTAACAAGCGCCCTAGCCACAGCGATTCTTTGCCTTTGCCCACCGCTGAATTCATGTGGATATCTGAGGAGGTGCCGTTCCGTGAGCCCCACCTTGGAAAGCATTTCCACAACTTTCTTTCTGACAGCTTGTCCTCTTACTATGCCCTGTACTATGAGAGGTTCTGCTACAATATCCTTCACCAGCATCCTGGGATCCAAAGAGGTCGTGGGATCTTGGTAGACTATCTGCATCTTTCTTCTCATCATCTGAAGCTTGATTCCCTTGTACGTCGCCAGGTCGTACATTCTCCTAAGTTCCCTAAGTCTCCTAGAGTCTTTTGATTTCTCGAGTTTCTCGATCTCCTCCAAGACAGCAGGTGGAGCGTTAAAGTATATGGCACCTGACGTGGGCTGAACCAGTCGGAGAACGGTTTTGCCAAGGGTTGTCTTACCGCATCCTGATTCGCCAACCAGGCCGAAACACTCTCCTTTGACTATGGTTAGATTGACCCCGTCCACAGCTCTTATATCAGCTACTTTCCGCCTTAAGACTCCTCCGAGCACGGGGTAGTATTTTTTCAGCTTCCTTATCTCTATTAGGGCACTCATTGATTTCGCCTTTGATCATTCATGTAGAAAACATTCGACAAAATGGTTCTTTTTGACCTCCACACTTTTAGGCTTCACTGTGTGGCATACCTCCATGGCGTAGGGGCACCTGTCGTTAAATCTGCAACCCTTCGGAGGGTTTATCAAGCTTGGCACTATACCTTCGATAGACTTGAAAGGCAAGCCTGGCCTCGGAATGGATTCCAACAAGGCTCTAGTATATGGATGGAGCGGTTCCTTGAAAACTTCGCCTACTTCGGCAAGCTCCACTACTGATCCTGCGTACATCACTGCGACGCGGTCACACATTTCAGCCACAACACCCATGTCATGAGTTATGTAGATAATAGACGAGGAGAAGCGCTCCTTAAGTTCCTTGATCAATTGTAATATTTGAAGCTGGACTGTCACGTCGAGGTTTGTTGTAGGCTCATCCGCAATCAAAATATCAGGGTCGCATGCAAGTGCCATGGCAATGACTACCCGTTGCGCCATGCCGCCACTAAGTTCGTGTGGGTACATGCCCACGACTCTTTCAGGGTCTGGTATCCTCATGATTCTGAGTATTTCGACGGCTTCGTTCTTGGCTTCTTTTTTCACCAGCCGCCTATAGCCGTTTAGTATCGGAATCCTTCGCATTATCTTCAGTCTCAGCGATCTAGGATTCTTCAGTAGTGCCTGAAGAGTGTTCTTGTAAAAGTTGTGGAGAAAACCAGGTTTCTCTCTTTTGACTTTCTTTCCGCTCTTGGCCTGTTTTTCGCTTTCAATCTTCTTGACGCCTTCAGTTTCCTTTCTGACGCCCTCATCTTGCTTATCGAGTCTTTCAATAGTCTCCTGTATGAGTTCCTTTGTCCTGTGATGGAGGAGAACCTCAACTATCTGGTCTCCAGCAGTGTATACAGGGTCCAGGGCTGATCTGGGATCTTGGAAAACCATCGATATGTCTCGTCCTCTGACTCTTCGCAGGAAAACTTCTTTTTCTGTCAGCAGTTCTACTTCTCTTCCTTTTCTTTCTAGGACCACTTGTCCTCCTTCTATTCTTCCAGGCGGAGGAACCAAATTCAAGATTGAAAGCCCTGTGACGGATTTTCCGCAGCCAGTTTCGCCGACTATACCTAGGGTTTCTCCCTTTCTAAGATTCAGGAAAACTCCATCTAGAGCCTGAACTACTCCTTCGTACGTGTAGAAGTTCAGTCGAAGATCGCTCACTTTCAAGATTTCTTCGGTCATTCCTATCTCCTTCTAAGTGTTGGGTCCAGTATATCTCTGAACGCATCGCCGAGCAGGTTCCATCCCAAGACAAACAGGAATATGAACAGACCCGGTATGGTGAACGTGTACCAGAACTGCCATGGATTTTCCTTTCCTGCCCAAACCCAGTTTCTTGCGAAGCTTATCATTTGCCCCCAATCTGCATAGCCAACTGGTGCGCCGATGCCTAGGAAGCTCAGAGCGGCAGCTGTCAAAACGATTGCCCCAATGTCAAGCGACGCCATGATTATGACTGGATAGATTGTATTGGGCAGAATGTGTCTCAAGATTATTCTGAAATCGGAGCAGCCGACAGCCTTCGCGGCTTCAACATAGTCTTCTTGTCTGACTCTGAGCACTTCTCCCCGAATGACTCTGGTGTAGCCGGGCCAGCCGACCAAGGCAAGGGCTATCAGGACTTTGTCCAGATTGTTCAAGTTTAGCCTTAAGACCCAGACTGGCGGGCTTCCCAATCCCCATACAAATAGCCCTGCAAATGCTGCGACACCAGCTAACCCAAGCAGGAATCTCCATATGCCGGGAAGTTTGAGGAGAAAGCCAACAACTCCTATTGCGACGACAATTGCTATCCCTATGCCCATGACCCCCAAGTCCAACGGCCACTGAGGCGGCAAAGCTATGACCAAGGCCATGGCAAAGACCAAACCTGGGAAAGCCAATATAATATCTGTGAACCGCATCAAGAGTTCGTCAATTATCCCTCCGTAGAACCCAGAAATGCTTCCTGTTATGAGACCTATTGCAAGTGAGATCACGACTACTAGTACCCCTATACTGAATGCGGTTCGAGCTCCCCAAATACATCCGTAGTATATGTCGATTTGACCTTCTTCGGTTCCGAAATAGTGGGTTGTCCATCCCGTACCGCGGATATAGCTGTCTAGGATTTCTGAGCCTGGAGGTCTTGGTGTGGGTCCGTAGCCGTCAAGAAATATTGAATAGGGGTCACGAGAATCTACTGGAGGAGCCAAGATCGGTGCAAATATAGCGATTACGGCAAAGAATATTATTATTGCTGTGCCGACCATCGAAAGCGGACTTTTCCGTATTTTCTTGAGGGTAAATTTCAGTTCATTCAGCCAAGGACGAATTCCGGATTTGAACTCTCTCAATCTGTAGCCTATGCTCAATCTTATCCCAACCGTATTCGTGGATCTACATATGCGTATAATAGGTCTACTATTAGGTTTGCAAATACGTAGACAATGCCTGTGAATAGGGCAAAACCGAGAACGGCGGGTATGTCAACTGCCATTGCAGCCTGAGCTGCCCATCTTCCGACACCGTCAATGTTGAAAACCGTTTCTGTTATGGTAACGCCCGTTATTACACCAGCTGTTAAGAGTCCAGCGACGGTCATTGTGGGTATCAAAGCGTTTCTTCGGGCGTGTCTGTTTATTACTTCGCTGTTGCTAAGACCTTTTGCCCTAGCTGCGGTGACGTATCCCTTGCCGAGGGATTCCAGCATGCTTGAACGCATTACCCTTACTATGAGGGCTATTTGAATTGTGACTAGGGTTATCGTTGGAAGAATCATGTGTTTCAGTACATCCAAGCTTATCCAGAGTTGTCCGTTTAGCAAGCCATCTATTGTGAGCAGACCTGTGTAGTGTTGCCATTTGCCCGACAAGGTTATGTAATTGAATACGTCGGTACCTGTCCTTTCTGGCGGGAACCAGCCTAGGCCTGAGAAGAATATTGCAATCAGCATGATGCCCAGCCAGAAGCTGGGAAGCGACCAGCCAATGATGGACACCGTTCTAGTCACGTGGTCTACGGGCTTGTCTCGATTGACTGCGGATTGAACGCCCAAGTATACGCCTAGAAGAATGGTTATTGGGATTGAAAATATGACAAGCTCAAAAGTGGCTGGCAGCTTTCTGACCATGACTTCTAGAACTGGGCCTCCTCCACTCTTCGAAAATCCTAGGTTACCTTGTAGAAGTTGTGAGAACCAGCCGCCGAACTGTACTAGGATTGATTCATCGAGGTGGTATTGTCTGATGATGCCGTCGATGTTTTTCATCTGCTTTTCGTTTGTTATGTAGAGGGTGGCTCTCTGTTGAGGCGTGAACATTTGTGTGACGGCGAAAATGAGTAATATGACACCTACTAGTGTGGGAATCATTAGAATAACTCTTCTGATCACGAATTCGAATAGGCCCATCTCTTTTTCCCATCTTATGAAAGGGGAGATACGTATTTATAACGTTGTCGATTCTAATTTGAAACAAGAATTGAAAAAAAGGAGGTTATATTCTAATTCCAAAGTGCCCGCCTAATATGATCAGGTCCAAGATGTTGATCACGTTGTCATTGTTCAGGTCGCAATCGGGGTTCCAATATGGATGTTCCGGGAAGGAACCGAATGCATTTCCAGCCAACAAAGCGTCTAAGATGTTGACTGCGTCGTCACTGTTGATGTCTCCTGGGATCTTGACTTTCGCCATGCCATCTGTTAATGTGTTGTCCGCAGTGTCGGTTTCGAATAGTAGTGGTGGGGCTTCTGCCCGCAGAGTGTATCTGCCATATGGGTGGCCAGCGGTGTTCCATGCGAATGTTTCTGTTGCGTTCTCGTTTGGTGGGAGGCCTGTGATATTTATGGTTGTGAGTAGTGTGGCATTGATGTAGATGTTGACGGTGAAGGTTTCTGTGATGTTTCCTTCGTTTCTCACGACAACTGTGATGTTGAGACATTGACCTTGGTACACTTCGGTCGGGGCAGGAAAGATGTCGAGAACTGCAACATCACGTATTAGGCTCTGGAAGAATCCGTTCTGGGTTTCGTGAGCTATGGGGTTACCTGAGGAATCTACTAGATTTGTGTTGGTTAGGGTTAGGTTGCTGGCTCCTACAGCCCTGACTCTGAACTTGATGGTTACCAGTGGTGTTGGACTGTAGATGTTGAGTGGGACGGCTGGTGGAAAGTAGGTCACGTTGATTTTTACGTATCCGTGTATGCCGTCAATGTATTGGTTGGGAATGTAGTTTGTCTCGTTCAGTACGTCGCATATTGAAACTTGCAGACATACCAGTATGCTTGGATCAAATGTCAGGTTGAATTCGTATCCGTAGAGGTCTTCGACGTCGGTTATGGTCACGTTGATTGTGAAGGTGGCTGGCGGAAGCAGTGTTGGGTCGATCAGTTCTGGAGGGTCAACAGCGAGTTTGGCTAGTAATGAGTTGCTGAAGCTTCCGTCTGTTGCACTGTGAGCTAATGGTTGCCCGATTGCGTCAAACAGTTTTGTGTCATAGAGGTCGAGGTCTGTTCTGCCCAATGCTTCAACGTGGAACTCGATAATGGCTAGGGTTCCGTTGCCGCTGACTGGGGTTCCTAGGGTTGCGTTAAACATGATGTATCCAGCGGTGTTGTTCCTCTCTACCGTGGGAGTCACTGATGGTGGGATGAAGTCACCTGCGACTGCACTGTTGGCGTGGAGTATGGTGGGGTCGAAGCCTAGTTTGAATTCAAGGGCGTAGACATCGGTTGCGTTGGCTATATTGACGTTGACGGTGAAGTTGTGGCTTGGGGTGAGGCTTAGGTTGGATATTTTTGAGGGTTCGAGATAGATTTGTGCTGGTGGAGGTGGTGGCGAGTTTTGGAAGTATCCGTCATAGGCGTCATGTGGAATTGGGTCGCCATCTGCGTCTCCCGGGATCGTGTCCCTTAAGTCTAGGGTGGTCTTTCCAATGCCTTTCACTTTCATGTTAATTGTTGCTACGGTGTAGTTGCCTGAAATTGGTGCGTAGCCGCCGTCTATGGCACGTTCGACGTCTAAGTATGTGTATGCATATTCAATGTGGTCGGTGGTCACGACGTGTTTGAGTCTCCATACGTTGTCTTCCTCGCCTGCCGGTGTCACGGTTGAATAGAGTTTCTCGCTCATGTTTACGCCTGCTAAAATGCTTGGATCCCAGTAGATCTTGAATTGAAGTCCTACGAGTCCGATTGCGTCGGCTGTTTTGACGGCAATCTGGAATGTGCTGTTTATTGTGAGTGCTTCGTTGATGATTTGAGGGGGATCTATGTAGATTTTCATTGTCGGGGAGGCACCTACGTTAGTTTGTGTGAAGGTGCAAGTCATCGATATTGTGAGAATTGCGACCAGAATTCCGATTATTATTTTCTTCATTGTCTCCTTTCTCCTTTACTGTTACTGAGTAATGCTTTTGAGATTATAAAGATTCTGAAACTGTTTTCTATATTCTATTATGGTGGTTTGTTTGCTTCTTCTCCAAAATGGTTTCCGAACATGATTGCGTCGAGTATGTTTACTTCGTTGTCGTGGTTGAGATCTGCCTTAGAGTTCCAGTTGGGGTCGCCTGGTTTGGAGTTGAATGCGTTTCCTAGTTGGATGGCGTCTAGGATGTCTACGGCGCCGTCACCGTTTATGTCTCCGATGAGGAGTACTTTGAATCCTGTACTGAGTGCTGTTAACACTCCGTCATAGTAGCAGCTTGCATAGACTGCGTAGTTGCCGAAGAGTGCTTCGGGGCGGGGTATCTTGAAGGATAGGTCGTATGTTCCGTTTGTGCTGGACGTGGGGGGTTCGGTTGGGGGTGTTGATCCTGTGCCTGTGATGTTGAAGGTTGCTGGTTTTTCGGGGCAGTATGGATATCCGTTGTCCTTTGGGAATTCTGTGTATGCGTTTGCGTATATTGTTGCAGTTCCTAGTGCCGCTGAACTCGGGATCATGTCTGCCAAGAAAACTACAGTTTTGGATTCATTTGGCTCTAAGATTGTGACGTAGGGATACCACGCTCCCAACGGAACTGACACCGGGTCGTAAAGGGTCAGACACACTATCACTCCGTGCGACCAAGTCAAGTCAAAGTTCTTTATCGTGAAAGAAATGTGCAACGTGGAGCCTCTGATGAATGTGGACTTCGGATTTCCAATGGAGTCACATGAGAACAACGATGTGAAGTTCACAAGCCAGTTGCCTGTTGTCATAGGGCCCGTCGGACGGGTTCTGAAAACAAACGGATGATACATCGAGTCTCTGACTTCTACAGCAACGAGCGCGTCTCCGACTGGCAATCCTTCATTGGTTAGGTTTCCACTAATGTACACATTTTCACCTGAGCCATATTCCCGCTTGTTTGTCGCGATCGTGAAATTCAATTCGGGATTGCTGAATGCAAGTTGTGTGTGCGCGAGCAATAACAGAACCAGCATGATTATCAAAATTGATGCTGGGATTCCAAGTTTCTTTGAGAATTTTAGGCTTTCCATTGATCTTCACAATTTCATTGTTTGCATTGAGTATAAAGGTTATGGAATTCTCTTCTATAATGTGTCAGGGCTAAGCGGTTGTTTCTTCGAGATGTTTTATACCCGCCATTGTACAAGTTTGTTTACTCCACACACGTTTTGTCCCGTAGGTCATAGCAGTAATACCAAGCAGTCCAGCCTGAATAGAACGCGACCTCAGACTTCTTCCTCCTTCTGTACAACCAAGCGGATAGCAATATGCCTATCAAAATCAGAAGCAACAGCAGCAAGAACCAATAGAACCAGTCAGGAACAAACTCGCGCCTCGGAGCAGCAGCAACCCTCACAGTGCCATCGACATGACGATTATTCTCGTAATCCACTTCGCCAGGGACGTAACTGGCCAACGCACTGAGCATGTAGTCTCCTTCAGGCACATGACTCGTATCCCAGCTAAAGACAATCATCCTCTCAGCACCAGCCCCCAAATTCTGAACAAGCGACGTCTCTATGGCAACGGAATTAGCGAGCGCCGTGACATTGAAAGACTCGACTTGGTTCCCCTCATTCTTGACGGTGACATTTATGTCAAGAGTTTCCCCGATGTACACTTGGCTGGACAAACATGTGACATTTGAAACTGCAATATCATGAATGGAAGACCTAACCTCTATGATTCCGTCGGTGAAACTGTTGTCTGATATGTCGATTTCATTTGGAACAGGCTCTGCATAAGCGCTAAGCTCATAGAAGCCTTTCGTCACAGTGCTCGTATTCCAAGCAAAACGAATTGTTGTGTTCAAATGCGGTTTCAAACCGATAACAGGCAACGTGCCCATGAGCGTTCCATTGTAATAGGAGGTGACAATGAAAGACTCAATTCCTTCACCCTCGTTCTTGACATTCACGTCTACGTTGACTGTTTCGCCCCTATTCACAATTTCGGGGGAAGGTTGTACATCAAGAATAGCGATGTCTCGACCTGCAATCAAGAAGTGTTTCGAAACCTTGGGAGAGTACGGGACGCCACCTGAGCTCACTAGGGCCGTGTATGCACATGTATCAACAGTAGCCTCGCCTGCGAAAGCACTCTCTGGAATGAATAGTGAAGAATAGGAGTAGACAAGCGTTTCATTCGGTGGTACTCGAAAATCGTTTATCTCTGTCGAATTGATCAATCTGCTCATGTTGTCATAGAGCGTGATTGCCAGCGTTGCAGTTTTTTCACTCATTGAGATGCTTCGTACTGCCAACTCTATTCCTACGGCACTGTTCCTCATGAAACTTGTCTGCTCAACATGGCTCTCATTCAAGGTTTTTATTGAAACCATTTCTACAATCCACCCCACTCTGAAAAAGAGGAAATCCAAGGAGACTTCGCCAGCAAGGAACACACTTCCAATAGCTGCCCATTCACCAAAAGTAATTTCAGTTCTCAAGCCTATTCTGAAGCTAATCCTGGCAATCCCTGATTCATTTGTTTGTCCGTAATTGAACAGAGTAATGTTTTGCATGGGGTTGCTGGGGCCGTGAATTTCAAAAGCAATCTGCGCAGATGAGACAGGATAATCATTGTAAGTCACCAACGCATAGATTACTACTTCCTCTTCTGGGCCGAATGCGTCGCTTGTCATGTTTGGGCCTTTTCCGTCAAAGGGTCTTTTTTGCGTGAATAAGTCGATCTTTCTTGTACTACTGCTCGAAAAAGCCAAATGCGTGTTGGGCTGTATGCAGCTTAGTAAAATTGCCGTTATCGCGAGCGCTACTGCTAAGTTTCTCAGCCATGTACTCATTGTCATCAACTATTTAGTTAATGGCAGATTCTTTAACTAATATTCCGCAATCACGAATATTACTACAAAAGATGCGTCCCTGTCAATGAACAGGTTTTCAGGATCAATCTTTGCACATTTTCATCGAAAAGATTACCATGTCTTGTATTTTGAGTTGATTAAACAAAAAAGAGGGGAATGGTTTGGTTTTGTTCTGTCGCTTAAGCCCACTCAGCTAGTATGATGATGGGTACTGGCTCGAATGGACCGCTTGCAACTGTACCGCCCTCAGCTGGCCAACCGTCTAAGACGCCTGGCACTATGTGAGCGGTTCCAGCGCGCGCCCATTTGATCACGTGTATGTTCACTGTTTCTTCGTAGTTCTTGTAGTGGCAGTATACTGCTCCGCCTATTGTTGTTTCAACGTAGGTGAATCCGAATGGTACGCCTGTCTCATCGAGTGTTGTGACAGTGAGTATCACATCGTAGGTCTGCATTGCATATGACTTGAACTCAACGGTTATGTTCATGAATTCGCAGTGTGCGTACGTGTCCTTGTCTGTCGTTACCTTGACTATGCGCACTAGGTAGTCGTACTTGAATGTCAATGTGTCGTTGACGACGGTGCATGCAACGTCAACGGTTCCTATCACCGTCCATTCGCCGAAGTAGTATTCGGGCTCTTCGCACGTCCAGGGCAGCCTGAAGCTTGTCATGGCATAGCCTGTGTGGTTCGTCCTTGCGTAGATGACGGTGTAGGTGTCGCCGTGTGGGTCTATTACTTGGAAGGCTACGTCCTTGTTCTGCTCTGGCCATTCGTTGTACGTCACATATCCGTAGAGCACAACTTCCTTCTGTGGCCAGAACATGTCACTTGGCTTGTCGCGGCCTTGTCCGCCGTATGGGTCTGGGTATTGTGTGAAGATGTCAATGTTGCGGCCCAACACTTTGGGTCTCATTGAGTAGCTGCCGTTGACTGCCGGGTCTAGTTCCAACTCCTCAGGTACCCAGTTTGCAACTAGCATGCCATAAAGACCTAACGGACATGATGCAACCTCTGGGAACAACCCTTGATATGTGGCGTTGAAGGTGATTATGGCTAACACGCCCGAGCCGGATGGGAACGGTGTATGCCATGTGCCGTTTTCATCTGGCATCACTACATCTCCGAATTGTATGTAGTTCGGTCCCTCATGCTGCATCGGGAGGGTTCCACCGTTCGGTGCGTTTCCAAATGGTGGTAGCCATGGGCCTTCGTATATTTGTTCCACATCAAGCAGAGTTGTGTTGAATTGCAGCTTGAATTCGAAGCCAACTGCTTCCCAGCCTACGTCTAAGTTGTTGATCTTTACGCTTATGTTGAATGCTTCATAGAGTGCTGTTGCTTCATAGTTTGATGGTTCAACTGAGAAGTATGGGTTAACGGTCGGTGCGGACCAGATGATCTTGTAGTAGCCGTCTTCAGCAGTGCACGTGATCGGATTGCCAGGCTGGTCACCGAGAACTATGTCCTTGATGTCAAGGACGCAGTCAAGGAAACCTTCAGCCATCGTTGGCACTTTCAAGACTTTAAGTATCACTGAGCAGACTAGGTACGGGTCTGTTACGTTGAACGGAGCGTAGCCTCCTGTTACGGCGCGGTTGACGTCTAGGTACGAGTAGGCATAGTCGATGCGGTCGGCCGCTACAACATGCCTGATCTTCCATATGTTGTCCTCTTCACCTGCAGGAGTCTTTGAGGTGTAGAGATTTTCAACCATCTTTAGACCTTGCAGAAGCGTCGGGTCCCAATACATCTTGAACTGGGTACCGATCAGCACCGTATCGTTTACCGAAATATATATGTTGATTGTTATGTTATCGTTAACATGTGTTGTGTTTGTGTAGTATATATTGTCGTGTGGCGTCACCGAGAGCGTGGCGATAGGTGCTGCGTGTGCATGGAAGACGCCTGCGAAGCTTAAGAGTGCAATTGCAATCAATGATGTAGACAGAACTTTCGCTATGTTACTTTTCATGTTTCTTTCTCCTTTCTCCTTTTCTCACACTTAGTATCCGCATTCTCCCAATTTAAAGATTCTGGAATTATCTTCTATCAATGCACGCTCTATTGCTCTAGCAAGTATAAGCCGACTTATCGATGTGACAAAGTTTGCAAGACAACCGCCCCTCAGGAAATCTTGACACTGAATCAGTAACAGACGGTGCCTGAACAAAGAGGATACAATATCGTTTTGCTATTTAGACAATAAAAACGTTTTGCTATTTAGACAATAAAAAAGTGGGGATAGGTTTATTGTTTGGTCTTCTTATGGCCAGTGCTTGCCGAAGTTGTTGCCTAATACGATAGCGTCGAGGATGTTAATTACCTGGTTGCCACTTTCATCTTCGACATCCTTCAGGTTAGCGTCTGCGTTGTAGCCAGTCTCGGTCTCGATCAGTCCGAAGCTGTTACCAAGTCTGATGGCGTCAAGTATGTTGACTTCACCATCTGGTCTGACGTCGCCAATCAGTTCCCTAGCATCAACATTGTATAGGCTTGCATTTCTGTTGTTAGCAGTGTTGGAGTCTTCAACGTCGTCACCACCCGCCGTAGCAGTTGGACTTGCATACAGAATTTGCGTCCAGTTGCCTACCGACATCGTCGAGGCCTCGTACCATTGGTAACCCCCTGAGAAGCTGCCTCCAGCTGCGAGTTCGATCTCAAAGTCCTTCGGGAATAGCCAGTCATTTGCATAGTTGGTGTCGTTTCTGAGGAATCCAACGAAGACCAGCGCGTTCGGGCCGGTTCCTAGGTACGAAACGGTTAAGGTGTAGTTGATCTTTGCTGGACTGCCGTACAACTGCATTTCACCGTGGAATATTTGAATGCGTGGATAGACCTCTGTTGTGTTTGAGATCGTGCCTGCAGCTGAAATGTCTATTGAGTAGATCGTTGCACTTCCAGACTTGTACTGCGTGTAGAAGTAGTGACCTGGAGCTATCGGGTTCTCGTTCCACGTGCCTGCGAATCCTTGTATCCATGATCTTTCGTAGTGGCGGCCTACTGACTGGTATATTGGCATTATTCCGCCTTCTGCGTATTGAATCTCCATCAGCTCGTTGTAGAGTGCTTCCCGCATTGCTGGGGCTTCACCAATAGCTGTTGAAATCAAGTGCTCAACGTAGCTGTTGTTGATTGCTGAAACGTATTCGCCAAGAGCGTTCGTGTATGGTGGCGCAGGGTTGTTGCCACTCATGTTCCACTCTAATGCCATGTTGCCCAGACCGTATTTGACGTTTGTGGATCTACCGTAGTCACCTGACGGGTGCATCATCGGATAGAACCAGTTGTGTGGGTCTGGAAAGTCAGCCAGCCAACCCACGACGAAGCAGGGCAGTCTCTTAGCGTTCATTTCAGGTATGTATGTAGCCCATGGAATCGCAACGATGTCAATGTTAACGACCACGCCTGTGGGCCACGCAATACGGTGTAGGATCATGTCCTTTATCATGTCACAGACTGTCTTTCTTGCGTTGTTGCCTGTGTTGTAGGTCAGCTTAAGTGAGAAGCCTTGGCTCCACACTGCTCCACCCCAAGCAAGCTGGAAGTATTCCTGAGCCCTCGTAAGGTTAATGTTGCGTGTCGGCTTCGAATTGTTGTAGTAGGCTGTTCCTTTAGTCATAACCGTTGTTGGAATCCATGCTTCACCGAGCCAGTACTCTTCCAAGTATTTTGTTGCGTTCCAGCAGTACTCAATAGCCAGTCTCATGTACCTGTCTGAGAGCAGGGTTGCATTGTCGTTCGCCCCAAGTTTCGGCATGTAATCGCCGGAAGTTACGTTGTAGTTGAAGTAGAAACAACCCATAGTCTGTAGGGGTATCATTATCAGCCTGAAACCTGGGTAGACGGGATTTATTTTAAGTCCGCCTTGGTGCATTTCTCCAATGTTTGCTCTATTAACAACACTGTGGTCTGATTGCATTGTCGGATCTGTTGAGAAGAACTGAGCTTTTCTGTTCGACCATTCCTCAACGTTCTTCACTGTCGCGTATTGAACGTGGCTGCCAGTCCATCCGGCCCAGTATCCTGGGTTATACCATTCATACACTTCGTAGCCAGTGTGTGGGTCGGTATTCATAGCCGCCAGCTTGTATGGACCTGCGCCACTCGCCTTAGGACCAGGTGTCATCAATGGTCCTGGTGATATCGGGTCGTAGCTTCTTATGAACTCCGTGTAGTTGTTGTATTGACCAGTCCAGCAACCTGCAGCAATTGCCCAATCCTTCTCAAGGATCATACCCCATGATTGGCATAGGATCTGCTGGAAGGGCGCGTAAGGCGCAGGAAGGTTAAACCACACGTGAGTGGCGTTAGATTCGACACTAGCCTTGATCGCATTTTCCAACGTCAAGTATTCAGTTGCCTCTAGTGTTCCGTTTTTGTCTGCATCATAGTCCATCGAAGCGTATTTTCCAAGCAGCGGTTCATAGAACATCCACTGTGGACCACCAGTGTGATCCATCAGCATGCCTCTTTCAAAAGTGTACTCAACATCTGCAGGCACAAGCGTAGCACCGTGGTGGAATGTCACACCCGTTCGTATGTGGAAGTACCAAGTTTGGGCGGTTCCTACTGGTGCTCCTGCGTGTGGTGCACTCGGTATGAGTGCGTGTGTTTCCCCGTTCTCAACGTAGCCTGGCCAATCGTCAGCCAACCTAGCAACGAAATTCGCAGTGGACATTCCGTCGAAGGCGCATAGAGGTTCATACACGTTCTGAATGGCCTCAGCGCTAGCAGTGTCATAAGCCCAAGCAGGGTCAACAGTTTCAGGACCACCGAAAGTTGTGACGTATATGTGATCGGCGTTAGGAACCCCCGCACCGCCTACTAAAGCAATCGGAATCACTATACTGAATGTCAAAGCCAATACTAAAGCTATCGATATAATTTTTCGATTCATTTTTCCTTTCTCCCTTAACTTTATCAGCGAATAATAAGTTCCCAAACTGATATTTAATGCTTATGGAACAAATCTCTAGTACATTTTCACGTTCAGAAGCTCTCCCAGATTGAAAAGCCGAAGTTTCCCAGGTTTCCCTTTCCAACCTCAAATAATCGCTAAGGACTGCGAAAATCTTAAATGTTTCACATTTTACTTTCTATAGTAAAGGCGAAAATCGGCATGGCAGGCAAAAAAATCGTAATATCCCTCTTAATAGTCCTACTTTTCCTCGGTTCCAGCATGATCATGCACTCATCTAAAGCCCAAAGCGAAGTCACAATAGGAATATCCCCGATAGAAACCACAGTAGATCAAGGCGAACTTTTCAACGTCTCCATCTACGTCCAGAATATTCCACAGTCAGCAAACCTTGTAGGAACCGAACTCAGAGTCACTTGGAACTCAAGCCTTTTGGCAGGCGTAAACATGACCGAAGTTCTCTACACGAGCAACACGCCTGCAGGCGAGGAAGACAACATATGGAAGATCAGGCATGTTGTAGCGGCCGACCGCATCGACTATGCCTACTCGTACCTAGACGTCAACCGCGCCGTAACAGGAGGCTACGCACCAATCTCAGGCAGCCACACGGTGGCGATAATAACGTTCAATGCCACTGTACCGACTGGAAGAACCACGCTGCACTTTTCAAAGATACTCTTAGGCGATGTCGACGGTGAACCCATCATATGGGTTGATGCAACCCACAATATTAACCCTCTGAATTGCGTAATAGTCGATGGCAGCGTCAATATAGGCAACCCGCCACCAGAAATAACTGTTCTCTCACCACAAAACGTAACCTACTCTCAGAAAAATGTCGACCTAACCCTACGGTTCAGTGAAGCAACATCATGGATTGGCTACAGTCTTGACGGACAAGCAAACAGAACTGCCAGCGGAAACATCACGATTCCGCAAGACATCCTGTCCGATGGAAACCACGACTTGCAAGTCTATGCAAACGACACGACAGGCAACATGGGCTTCTCAGAAAAAGTATACTTCACGATAGACGCCACACCGCCAGCAGCTCACTTCACATACTCTCCAGCGAACCCAGAGGCCAAAATGATATTGGGCACTTACAAATGGGAAACCCAATTCAACGCATCCACAAGCTTCGACACAGTAACAAGAATCACAAGCTACTCCTGGGACTTTGGCGACGGATTCAACGGAACAGGCCTAGCCATAAATCACACTTACAGAGCAAAAGGAACATACAACATGACTTTAACAGTGAAGGATGTGGCCAACCACACTGACACAGCTTCAGTAACACTTACGCTCGTGGAACCACCTCCAGAAATCATTCCAGCGTCGTTAACTTGGTGGATAGTAGCAATCATCGCAATACCAGCAGCATGGATAGCCGCCGTAGCTCTATACATAAGGATAAAGACAAGAAGAAAGGTTAATCCAAGAAAAAAACTTAATCCGTAAACCAGCTTGTTTTTCCAACTAATCGCAATTAAAGACTACCATTTAAAAGATTTCTGATTCTGGTCCCGCTTCAACATGGATTCTCGATAAAAAAATGTTAAATACTAGAAGAAAAACACTAAACTCTGACCTAAAATGAGAACCATTTTAAACCAAAAAACAAGATCAAGTCTTCTGCTTCTGATTGCAGCACTGACACTATCAACAGTTCTGAACGCGATAATGATTCTTCCAGCACATGCACTAGAAACACCAAAGCTCTTCGTGGAACCTGAAAACAACATTTTCTACACGACCGACATGGGCATAAATTCGACTTTCAAAATCAATGTCACACTCGCAAACACCACGGGACTCGTAGGCACCCAATTCAGAGTCTACTGGAACTCAACCCTCTTGGCAGGCGTAAACATGACCGAAGTTCTCTACACGAGCAACACGCCTGCAGGCGAGGAAGACAACATATGGAAGTTGAAACACGTTGTAGCCGCTGACCACATTGAATATGCATACACATATCTAGATGTCGGCCGTGGCACCAGTGGCGGTTATTTACCCATTAATATAACTACAACAACAAACCCGCCAAGCGGCAAGCGCACGGTTTGCACGATAGCACTCAGGGTTAAGGCAGTGCCCGCTCCTGGCCAGATTCTGAATTGCACTCTTAAGGTAAACACTACCATCCTCGGCGACCAAGTCGGAGACCCGATTACCCACGAGGTTGTGAACGGATATTATGAACTGAGAGCTCCACCAACGCCCGCACCAACGCTCAAGGTGGAACCCGCAACATACGAGGCTACACACAGGAACGAAACTTTCAACGTCAACATCACCATGAACAATCTAGACGCTGGATCCGAAGCCATAGGCGTCGAATTCAAGCTCCGCTATGACCCTACTCTGCTGAAAATCAACAACGTTACTGAAGGACCATTCATGGCAGCTTTCGGAGGATCGCCAAACCAAGGAACATTCTTCCTGAAACTCAACCGAAGCGACTATATGAACGTGGGAATCATGATATTCCCAGATGAAAACGGAACATGGCATACACCGTTCCCAAGCGGAAACGGCACGTTGGCAACCATAATTTTCGAGGTTATTAGTGGACCAGTCGTCTCCTGCAACTTGGACCTATTCGAAACGATAATCTCAGACTGGAACACAACTCCGATAGACCACACGGCACAAGACGGGGCATTCGTGTTTAACTATGAAATACTCACGCACAATGTAGTAGCAGACGGACAGAACTTCCTCGTAGTAACCAAGAGCAATGCAACAGTTTCACCAGTCACATGCGCTCCAAGACAAAGAATGCTCATCTTCAATGCAACCGGACCAGACGGCGGAGTCTGCTTCGTCAACATAACCATTCCTAAGACCCTCTTATCGCTTGAACTCATCAGCGACAACTGGTTAGTCTTCGTGGGAGGCTTCCCAGTAACACCTACCGCCGGCGGAAACAGCACACACACATGGCTCTACTTCACATTCACCACTAGCCTGAAGCCTGTTCAAATCACAGGCACAGCAGCAATCCCAGAATACCCAGCGCTAGCAATTCTGCCACTATTGTTCGCAACTTTGACAGCCGTGATTCTGAGCAACCGTAGAAAACTCAAGAAATCCATGACCATTGAGAAGTCAACTCCCTAACTCTCCTTTCTTTTTTTCGTTTCCACCTGCAAATCGCCGAATTCTGTAAGGAATCAAGAGTCTTCCAGATGGGATTTTCAAAATCACATCGTAAAGGATATAAGTTTCTTGCAAGGCTAAGATTAAACACAAGTCGCAGAATCATGGATGCACAAAGGTGAAAAACTTGAAAGGAAAATTGTTGTTCTTGATCTTCATCATCATTTTTGTCGTTGCAGTAGTCTATACACTACTGCCCCCGCCAGAACCCACTTTGGCCCTCAGCCGAGTATACAACACAAGCCTTCAACCAGGACAGACAATCGTGATCAACGTCACAATCCAAGAAACCACATTGTTTTCCAATGGAATCGTTAGCCTGCAATGGGACCCATACATTCTAAGGATCACCGAGGACCCGAAGGGTTTCTGCCCTCCCTTGTCAAGAGCCAACTACAGCATCTATCAGGGACCTTTCCTCAAGAACTTCAGCAACAACACAAAGTTCGGAGCTAACAAAATAAACAACACAGCAGGCATAATAGAAAATCTCTACTTTGGAATCTTTGAAAAAGAGGTAAGTGCAAACGGAACCGGTGTGCTAGCAACCATCAATTTCACTTGTATCAATCCAGGGATCACAAGCATAGACGTAATCGGCCCACAAGCGGGGCATGCCTCACTTGAGAACATCAACCAAGAGTCAATCCAACACGAGGAGGTTTACGGCCTAGTGACTGCCGACGGACCCCCGCCAGTATGGACGGAACTCGGCTTCCAGACAAACGTTATTTACGGCGAAATCATAGCCTTAACAGTAGTGACGATTGCGATAGCAATAAAGAGAAGACCAAGAAGCAAACGTGAAGAAAAAGTTGAAAAAGAAGAAGAAGGAATAGCACTCTAACCAGCCGCAGAACCCTCTCTCGTCGTTCTTTCTCCGGCCCCACATTGAAACTTGATCTTCAGCAGACAACCACAGACAAGAACACAATAAATCATCACGAAGCTCCAAGAAATAGGCAAGTAAGCCTACTTTTGTTTGGTACGCTCCTTCAATCTTAGTTTCTTGCGTGGCCTTGCCTTAGCCCCGACCACAGAAAGTACAGCTCCAGCTATGCACAATGCACCGCTGCCTTGGAGGAAGACAGCATACAAGGGTTGGATTTCCATAATTTCTTTGTAGATGACTATTTCTCTTGGCGGTCCGGTAGTCCAATTCAATGTATCGCTGATGATTCGCGCCGTATAGTTCCCACCTCTTATGACAGTGAAACGAACCTGCGGATAGGACCTGTCAACCTTCAAACAATCAGCATCGACGCTTCCATATTCCACATAAACCAAACTTGGAAAAGTTCCCGGATAGTATTGACTTTCTGAATATCTGGCAACAAAGAAAACTTGAATCCCAGTTTCATTGCCGCATGGCGAAACTACCGCCAGATCTACAGGTTGGGCGGTATTATATCCGCCGTTCGTGAAATCGTCTTTCCATTGAGAGCTTGACATAATATCCAAGATGTAGGTAGTCTCGTTCTCAAGGCTTACAGTAATGTCCCAACTTCCAAGAACATTCTTGAAGCGTCTCTTCTCCCTAGTCTGCATAGCTGCACTAGCAACCAGAAAGACTAAACTCGCTAAGAGCAGAAACACTCCCGCGTATAGCAGTCTCTTTCGCAATGAAGCTCCTCCTTCAACACTATTGCTAGAGAACTGCTTCATTAACGTTACTTCCAAGAAGTAGCTGAAAGAATCAAGATCATACACAGTAAAGAACACGTTGGCATTTCTTTTTGATTCCGAAGCTTGGCCACTACAGCTTAACAATTTCCATGCAACAGAATTATATGTTTCAGTCGGCAGTATGAAAGGAATGAGGAAGAGAACGAAATCATCCTCAAAAGATCAAAGAAGTCGAGAAAATGAAGAACAAAGCCTGCATTCCACTAATACCAACCATTCTAGTAGTAATGCTGGCCAGCGAGATGATCCCAATAATATCAGCAGACTTGGAAGAACCGAAAGGCGCCCACTTCACACGTGTGGAGTACCAGACAAAGATATATGCAAGTAGGCCCACTGCGTGGAGATTCACAATCTACAATGAGAATCGCACAACGATCGAAGGAAACCAAGGTTGGTTCTTCCTCGTCTTTTACCTTGATGATGACCTATTGTGGAGTGAATACAACGACACAGAGTATCAAGTCTGGCAGTGCACAACAGGACGATCGGTTACACTGAGTTATGAGCCGGGAGAATGGGAAGCCAACACACCACTTTCACACTATGCAAAGATTGACCTATATTGGTACAATAATGGCACATACCACCTTGAAGACACAACGTCTTTCAGCTTTGACGTCGTACTTCTCACTACTCTTAGACACTTACACCCATTCAGCTACCTAGTGATCTATCTGCTTGCCTCTTTCGCCCTGCTATATTATTATTACACGACAGGAGTTGAACCTGAACTGTGACAAGCCGAATTCGAGTTTCTGTGAGCATTGCTACGATAACCAAGACTCAAATTCCAAAGTCAGCCAAACAACCAACATCATCGACAAACTCACCTTTCAAAGTTCCCAATTCAAGGATTGAGACCCAAGGAGGATGACTGTGCAAAAACGTGACCTGACAAAGCCAAGTTTTCTCCTTTTCCTTTTCGTCGTTGGAATTCGCCAACTTACAGCTGCTACTGCAACTGCAATGTTTTCCGAGTCGATCCGAGACTTGGCTTACGTTTTGACTAACATCTTGTTCATTGCAGTTTCCATCTTACTCATCAAGACAACGCACGGCAGTTTCAGAGACCACGGTTTCTGGATACCTAGGGATTGGAGAGGGTCCTTGGCAGTGACGCTTTTTCTCGCATTAGCATACATGCTCATTACTGTCTTCTTGCCTGGAAGCTTCTGGGGTTTTGAGTCCTTTCCTACAGGTTCCTTATTCTATTTTTCCTTGGATTTTCTGAACAACCTGCTTGCCTACTTCGCAGTTGAAAGCGTGTTCAGGGGTTATATACAAAGGAATCTAACGAAGGCCCACGGTTTTTACAATGCTCTGTTTATGAGTGCTGTCATGTCAATACTCTATGTTTTTTCAATCCAGACATATGCCCAACTCGACATAACCACGATTGTTTACACGCTTTCTCTTTTCTTTGAGGCCGTCTTCCTCGGCTTTTTCTTCCAGAGATCAAGAACTCTGTTGTGCCCAATAGTTTTTAGGGCAGTTGCGTCCACTTTGTATCGTTTCACTCCACTTGTAGTGACAGCCCCACAGCATACCGTCTTACTTTTCAAGGTCATTGCTTACGTAATCCTGGTGCCTTCGATCTACATTCTCCTTGCAAGAAAAGCCGAGATGGTAGCTCGTTAATTCAGCCAGCCGCAGGGGTTGAAGACGTTAGGATTCAATCCCAAAAGTTCGGTTAACCCAACAAAGCTTTATATTGAATGGAACTTAGATATCGTTTGGGGAAAGGGGGGTCGTTCATGGCGACTCTATTAGTGGAGCTACGATGTCCGGAGGGCGGTTTGGAACGTTTCTCCATCAAGGTTATCAAAAAGTACAACGTCAGCCCTCGTATTATTATGCCTAAGTTCAGGACAAGACCAAAGCATGAATTGAGCGGCGTGATAATTGGAAAAAAAGTGGAACGTATGGAAGTTAAAGATTATGTTGTGGAATACTTTAAGGAAGCAGGGTTGATAGACAGGATCTTAAGCATAAAGCTCATTTAGCACAGTTCTTTAGAGTAAGCGCAACTCCTAGACTGGGTTTTTGCTCATCACTTGTTAGGATTCAAAATAAGAAAAAATGGGGTTAGGACTCTTTTTCGTCGAAGTGGTTGCCGAGTATTATCGCGTCCAAGATGTTTACGTATCCGTCACCGTTCAAGTCTGCGTTGGGGCTCCAAGCGGGCTCGCCAGGTGCGCTGTCGAAGGCGTTGCCCAAAAGTATGGCGTCCAGTATGTTGACGTGTCCACCGCCGTTGATGTCTCCAACAATGGCCACTTTGACTGCGCCATTCACGAAGGTGTTGTCCGACGTGTCTGTTTCGCCTGGAACAGGCCAAACATAAGCGCTTATCGTATACTTGCCCTTAGCAAAGCCAGAGGTGTTCCAAGTGAAGGTTATGGTTGTGAAGTTTCCGCTTGTCAGGGTTACGGCTTGCGATGCAATTATGGTTGTGTTGGCGTAGGCTGTGACGTCGAAGGTTTCCGTAAAACCTCCATGGTTCTCTGTGGCAACCGTTATGTTGCACCCGTATCCTTGGCCGACGACGGATTTGTTTGGAATCACGTCTGTTATGGCAACATCGTGGCCGACTCCGGAGACAACCTGAACTGTTCCGTCAACTGCTGTATAAGGAATCGGTTGTGGCGGTATTTTTTCGTCTCCCAGCTTTATGTCAGCCATGTGCAGGGGAGTGTTGCCTCCTCCGACTGCTTTGAACGTCACCGTAAGTATGGTTCCGCTGCCGGTTATATTAGTAATCAAATTAACTGTGCAATAGGCGACAAGTTGGCCGTGTGTGACGTTGAAGTTATTAGTTATAGTCTTACCGTAGTATGTTCCGTTTTCGGTCTTTAGGAATGGACCTTCGACTGCTGCCGTGCAGTTTAGGACTCCGTTTAGGAAGTACAGTTTCAGTTCCCAACAAGTGAAGTTGACTATGTTTGTGACGGTTATGTTGATGTTGAAAGTGTCTCCGATTGTCACGTTGGAGACTGGCGGGTCCACTGCAATTGTTGCAGGTGCCCCATAGGCTTTGAGGATTGGCAAAATGGGAACTAAGAGGAATAATAAGGAAAATAATAGAACGTTCCTTCTAGATGACAACTGTCTCCTTTCTCCTTCTAATTTGCAAATAAATAAGTGAAGCAGAAGGTATTTAAGACTTCAGGAACAAACTTCTATACGTGAATTCGCAAAAAGCCATTGACGGTTGGGCTCAGACAAACTGGCAATCTGTCTGCAATCTATTATGAAAAAATGAGAATTTAGCGGTTGACTGAGTAACCGCTCTTTATGGGGGTGGGTATCCGATGTTTGTGGCGACTGCAACCAAGTCGAATATGTCGATGGTGCCGTCCATCGTCAAGTCGTATTTTTCAGGTGTAGATTGATCGTAGTAGTTGGCTACACAGCGAAGGTCAAAAACATCCACATTGCCATCGCAGTCCACGTCTCCTCGGATCAAGTGTACAACTATGTTTAGAGGTGCGGGCATCGTGATTCCGATCATTGGGATTGTGCCTTCTAGGAAGCTCAGTTGAGCGTTCTCGAACGAAACGTGTGCTGTAAGGTCGTGCGGAGTGCCTGTTCTCCAGATGTGTTCAATCCTGTCGTCGAATTCAATGTGGAACGTAAGTGTGAACAAGAGTCCTTTAAGTCCGCTCCAGACGAGGCCGCCTGTGTCAACAATAGTTATCGTTCCCGGTGGCAACTCAGTATAGCTTGCCCCATCAGATGGGCCTCCGAGAACTCCGTCTGTCCAGTCAACGCCCGTTAACTTCAGCAGTTCGGTGTCGTACAGTATCACCAAGTTGTAGTCTTTGAGGTTCGCGCAAATGTGCGTAACGTAGACCTTGATTTGGAAGGTCTTGCAGAATTCAAATGGCTTTGTTGGAGTAGTATCAACAAGCTCGAATTCGAGGTCGGGCACCGTCTTATCCATAATGTATTGCCCATTTGTCTTTGCGTGCAGGATAGGTTGCCAGTTTTTGTCGCTAAGTTTTACCAAGTCGAAGTAGAATGGTGTCTCGAGGATGAAGTTGCAGCTCTTGATTATCTTGAAGTGCATTGCGAAAAGGACTTGGGCTCCCGGGTCTTTTGTAAAGCTATTATGCAGTGACAGCGCAACCAGCTTGTAGCCTCCTCCGCCTCCTCCTCCACCACCATAGGCTCCCTCCACAGAGATTTCCCATCCTGCGGGGCCCCACATAGTGTCGAAATAGGTGCCTTTTACGGTGCTATCAAGCGTCAACAGAGTATTGTCCCATGATACGCGGATGTCGAAGCCGTAGAGGTCTGTGACGTTGTCTATCGTCACGAATATGTCAAAGAAGCTGTCAACGTCGCCTGGGGCCTTGTTTACTAATGGCGGGTCAATGTAGAGTTTCACATTCTCGTTTGCAGCGTTTGCTGGACCTACCTGAATTGTAATTGCCACAGCACTTGTCAACAGTGACAGAAGTATCAGAACAGCTAAGAATTTGCTTTTCATTTTCCTCCTTTCTCCTTCTAATTTGCAGTTAAATGAAGAGCAAAGAAGGTATTTAAGACTTCAGGAACAAACTTCTATGTGATGCAGCTAGTCGTACAATTCTCCCGTTGAATTCTCTTTTCTCTTTTAATGTTTTCCTGATCCGCTTAGGTTTCGTACTTGATGAAGTCTTCTCCTTTTTGTTAAATGAAAAAAAGGGATGTTTTGTAGGGTTAGCATTGTTATGGATAGGTGAAGCCAAAGTTTGAGCCTATTACTACTAGGTCGTAGATGTCGATGGTGTTGTCGCCTGTCAGGTTGAAGTCAGGATTGGCCGTGTCGTAGAGTGAGGCGACTGTGCGCAAATCGAATATGTCGACGACGCCGCTGTTGTCTATGTCACCTTGGATGGGCTGGAAAGTGTATTGAACATCTGGGCCTACGTTGATTTGGTTCAATCCCCCTCTTTCGTATCGTAGGTCGGGGGTGGCTACATAGCTTAGGTTAGCCCACTGGAAGAAGATAATTCCCGTTTGAGTGTTCTTCCAGCCTGAGATTGTACTCTCGTCCTTCCAAATGTGATAGTAGGTGGCGTTGAAACTTATCTCTGCCAACGTTTTATTGCCACTGATCGGACTGCCATAAGTGTAGCCGGTAATGTTGCCGTTGACTTCGTCTATGGTCATGGTTCCTGTTTGCCAGGCGCCCCATGAGACGTTTGCGACGTCAAGAAGCGTTGCGTTGTAGTGAATTTCAAACCTGAAATCTTTGACGTTCCCAGCATTAGTAACGTTGATTTGCACGGTGAAGGTTTCATTATACGTACGACAGATCTTGGTGTTTGGATTCATGTCGAGTCTGGGTCTTCCACCCGTGATTCTGTATGTTCCATCCTCAGCGGTGTGTCCAATTGATGCCCAGTTTGAGTCGCTGAACTTATGGATGCCGAAGTGAATCGCTGTTTCTTTCATGAAGTTGGCGAGCGGATCTTCAACCCTGAGAGTCAACGTTGCCAGAGGGGTTGGTCCTGTGCTGTTAAAACCTGTTGATAATGAGACAGCTGCCAGCTGATAGTAACCTGCGCCAGATTGGTCATAAGCTAAGAACCAATTGTCATGTCCCCATACTGCGTCCAGTGTAGAGTTGAAGTCAACACTTACAAGGGTTAACAGGCTGCCATCCCAAGTCACGTTGAAGTCGAAACCCCACATATCCTTAATGTTATCAATGGTGACGTTTATTCTGAAATTCGTGCCGATGTCGCTTGGACCTTTTTCTACGAGTGCTGGATCAACGTATATCTTCGCAAACCGTGTTTCCTCGTTTCCAATAGTGTAGAATGTTGATGGACTGTTTTGGTTGTTATATTCAGTTGATATCCAGCCTATGCTTCTAGATGTATTAGACATTCGGACTTCATCGAGTGTGCCGTTAGTATACTGAGTCGTATATCGGCCGATGTAACAGGGATCATTTGTTGACATTACATTGCCAGTCAATGCGGCTGGCGTGCCAGTCGATACTCCGTTTATGTAGAGGCGTATCTGTGAACCATCATAAACGCCGACGACATGGTACCACTGACCAACTTGTAGGCCGAATGTGGCAACAACGGTCTTGTATGTGGGGCCTGTAATGACTCCCCAACCTACGATCCCGCCACTTGACTGCCACATAATATAGCTTCCTGACGTGAAGCTGCTCCATTTTGATACTAGGCCGCTTCCGGCTACAAGGTTCGGTTTTATCCATGTTTCGATTGTAAGCTGGCTCATTCCCTTCTGACTTACATTGTTTCCACAGTCAATGTAGTCACTGCTCGGGATGAAACCGTATGCGCCGTCAATCTTCCCAGTTGCAGATCGATTCACGCTTCCATATACTGCGCCATTGTTTTGGTTTGATGTGGAGTCGTAGGCTATTGGTGGGTATTTGACTGGCTCGCGAGAGAGTGCCTCAGTGATGTTATCTATACACATCCCTGTCCACCAGTCGGCTCCCGGTCCGCCAGTTACGTTGCCCGTGCCTCCGTAGTAGGTCCACAGCTGATTGTTTGATGAAGCGTATGTGTCTCTGTATATGGTATCTGTAAGCACGGCCGGAGTATCAAACCTGTGGTCGTCCCACGCGCCTGGAGGACCATATGTGATTGGTACGCCGAGGTATTCTCTACTGCTTGGGTAGAATGTTGGATTGACATCCCTGTAGAGCTCAATTTCGCCGTAGCCCGAAATTGGCAAGTATTTCGGAACAAGCATGTAATAGTAGCTACCATACTTGAATGAGTAGCCGCAGAACCTGCCGCCCTGAAAGATTGGATTATTAACGTTCTTAGTCCAAGTTTTAAGATCGGTTGAAGTGGCTAAGCCTATGCAACGTCCTAGTGCACCACCACCTACCGTGTTGTACCATTGGTAGTACGTGGTGCCTATCTTGATAACGCCCCAAGGGTCGAGGCCGTAGCTGGGATCTTCCCAAGTGCCCGTGGCTCCGGTGAGGACAGGATTTCCTTCGTATTTGGTCCAATGAGTTGCGTCTGTCGAGTTCGCGAGTCCAATTACCATTGGACTACCATACCTGTACAGCATGAACCATGTTCCGTTTTCTTTCCATACCATAGGAACATCAGCAGAACTCAGCACTGGGTTGCTCGAGTCTGCGGTCCACCCTGTTTTTCCGTTTGGCGAAGTGAAATGAAGGATTCCGCTCCAACCGCAGAACAGGTGATAGGTGCTTGTTTCTGTTTCGTAGAATACTGAAGCAAAGCCATTGCGGGAGCCATTCAGAACAGGGTTGCCTTCGTATTTGTGCCAGTATTCGGGAGGGGACGGAGGAGTTTCTTCGAGGTGTTGCACCATGATGTAACTTGAGTCCCAAACGGCTGTCGCATTCTGTTGGCTTGACGCAGCAGCGTTGCCATAATACATGTACAGCACCGTGTCTGATGTTGAGGAGAGGCTCGGCACCCTCACCCAAGCAACCAAGCGCCCAGTATTGTAGTCATAGCGTTCTATTTCGTGGTCAAGCTTGTTCATTAAGTAGTCGGTGAAAGCGATGTCGTCGCCGTCAGATTGTGCCTTCGATGAAAGATCGGAGTCGATGATGTCGACTAGAACTGGGAAGTTGGTCAGGTCGGCCGCAACCTTTGTGTGGTTGATTGTCACCGTCTTCCTATGTGACCAACTCGAATCCCACCAGTCTCCCTGCGCATTTGTGGGACGAATGTCTAGCAAGACAGCGAAAGTCCCTAGCAATATTAGCCAAAGTGCAATTGTACAACTTAATTTTCCCTGAAGCGATTTAGATAATAACATGTCTACTCCTTTCTCCTTTTAATTTGCAGATAAATAAAGAACAAAGAAGATATTTAAGACTTCAGGAACTAACTTCTATTCTCGGGTCTTAGATCGATAACAAAAAGTGTGACTAACTAGGGATACGTGAAGCCGAAGTTTCTGGCTACTATCGTAAGGTCAAAGATGTCTATGACGCCGTCTCCTTTCAAATCATAGGTTGCTGCTTCTGCCCAGTTTGGATCGCCCTGCTTTGCGTTGTAATACGCTGCTATTGTGCGCAGGTCTAATATGTTCACGGTTCCGTCGTTGTTCACGTCGCCTTGTATGGGCGAGAATATGTAGGTAACGTCAGGTCCCATGCTGATCTGGCCCAATCCGCCTCTGACGTAGCTGAGGTCAGGACTATTTGAATAGCTCAGGTTAGCCCACTGGAAAAAGATGAGTCCGAATTGATTGTTCATGTAGCCTGGGGAGTCCTTCCAGATGTGATAGTAGGTCACATTGAATTCTACTGTCATCAATGTTTGAATTCCGCTTATAGGTATGCCTGAGGCAATACCGGTGATGTTTCCACTTGCCTCGTCGACAGATACTGTTCCTATTCCCCAAACAGGGTTCCAAGTCACGCCTGCTATGTCTAGTAGGGTTGCGTTGTAGTGGATTTCGAACTTGAAATCTTCAACGTAAGAAGCATTGGAAACGTTCACGGCTATCGTGAACGTTTCGTTGTATTTTCGGCAAGTTTTGCTCGAGGGAATTAGGTCTAAAGTTGGCTTCATACCCGTGATCCTGTATGTTCCATCGTTCGACGTGTGCACTATTTGTGCCCAGTGCGAATCGCCGAGCTTGTGAGTTTGGAAATGTATTGATGTTTCTCTCACGGAGTTCGTGAGTGGGTCTTCGACTCTGAACGTAAATGTTGCCAGAGGAGCGGGTCCGGTGCTGTTGAAACTTGACAATGTAGATACTGCCGCGAGTTGATAGTAGCCTGAACCAGTCTCGTTGTAGGCGAGATACCAGTTGTCATCTCCCCATACTGCGTCTAGTGTTGAGTTGAAGTCGATACCTACAAGAGTTATTAGGCCATCATCCCAAGTTAGGTTGAAGTCGAAACCCCACATGTCTTTTATATATTTGACTGTGACGTTTATTTTGAAATTGGTGTTGACATCGCTTGGACCTTTTTCCACGAAGGACGGATCAACGTAGATCTTCGCAAACTCTTCTTCTTCGTTTCCAACGGTGTAGAACGTTGATGGATTGTTTTGGTTGTTATATTCAGTTGAGATCCAGCTGAGGCTTCGAGAGGCGTTTGAGATGCGGACTTCGTCGATCGTTCCATTCATGTACTCACTAAGATAGTGTCCTATGTAGCACGGGTCATTAGTTGATGCTATTTTACCTGAAACCGGTTGCGGTGTTCCGACCTGTGTTCCATTTATATAGAGCCTGATTTGTGAACCATCATAAACGCCGACAAGATGATACCACTGCCCTGCTTGCAAAGCAGGCGTATCGTAGAAGTTGGCAGATGACGTCTCAGTAACCACTCCCCAGCCAACCTTGCCAGTGCCCGATTGCCACAGAATGTAGCTTCCACCAGTTCCAGCTGTCCAGCTGCTCCATTTTGACATTATACCGCTTCCTATTGCACTGTTTGGCATGACCCAAGCTTCAACTGTGAGGCCGTTCATCCCCTTCAGACTCGTATTGTCCCCACAATCAATGTAATCACCGCTTCCATGAAGCTCGTTTGCACCGTCAATCTTGCCGGTAGCATTCATGTTCATAAGGCCGAAAACCTCGCCATCATTTTTGTTGACTGTTGAATCAAACTCCGCCAAGACGTTCTTGCTGACTTTGGAGATTGCTTCGGAAATGTTCGCTTCTATGCACATGCCAGTTCGCCATGCACCACTATACTCACCAGCGTAGTATGCCCAGAGTTCGTTGTTTGAAGCTACGTAGGAGTCCCTGTATATAGTGTCGGTAAGCACAGTCGGGGTGTCTTGATCATGACTGTCCCATTGAGCTGGACCATAATTAATAGCAACTCCAAGATACTCTCTACTACCCGGGTAGAAAGTTGGACTGCTGTCCCTATACAGTTCCATTTGACTGTAGTCACCGCCGACGGTGTAGTGTGATACGAGGAAATAATAGTAGCCTTCATACTTGAATGAGAAACCACAGAACCTGCCGCCCTGAAAGATGGGATTATTAACGTCCTTCGTCCAGGTCTTAAGGCTTGTGGAAGTAGCCAGGCCGGTGCAACGTCCCAGAGGCCCACCGCCAATCGAGTTGTACCATAGGTAGTAGGTCGATCCCACTTTTATCACACCCCACGGATCCAATCCGTATGAAGGATCGTCCCATTGGCCAGTGCCCCCTGTCAATACAGGGTTTCCCTCGTACCTCGTCCAGTGAACGGCATCAGTTGAGTTTGCAAGCCCTATGACAAGTGGGTTTCCATACCTGTACAGCATGAACCATGTTCCGTTTTCTTTCCAAACCATCGGAACTCCTTCACCATTCCCGCTCAGAACTGGGTTGTTTGGATCAGCAGTCCAGTTTTTCCCGTCAGAGGACGTAAAATGCAGAATTGACCCGTAGCTGCAGAACAAGTGATAGACGCTTGTAGCACTATCATAGAACACTGACGCAAAACCTTGCGACGTGCCGCTTAGTATAGGGTTACCTTCGTATTTGTGCCAATAGCTCTTGGACGGACTCTCGGTTTCTTCGAGGTGTTGGACCATGACGTAGTTGGAGTCCCAGACGGCTGTCGCATTCTGTTGGCTTGACGCAGCAGC
>Ga0315288_10001182_pt1 | contig 33723 bp, 33 predicted proteins | sample YL17G11_20_MG_FD_203454 | JGI IMG/M metagenome (GOLD analysis project Ga0315288, IMG submission 203454) | Sediment microbial communities from Yellowstone Lake, YNP, Wyoming, USA - YL17G11_20 | ecosystem: Environmental > Aquatic > Freshwater > Lake > Sediment | place: USA: Wyoming | collected...
CGAAGAGTAACGAAGGCGGCCGCCGGCCGGAGCAGGGCGGGATCGGTGTCGGTCACCGGCACTTCTCGGCCGGTCCGCACGTGCTCCTCGATGGCCTGCCGGGCGAGGGACAGCAGCCGCTGCTGCTGCTCGGCGTTGAGTTCGCCCTCGCGCTGGCGCGCTTTCGTGCGGTAGATAGCGACAGCAGAGTAGCCGACGACGCTCTCTCGGGGGCCCCGGGAGGCATCGCCGGAGTTCGCGTAGTGGAGCACCTGGACCCGATCGGCGCCGAGGAGGCGAGCGGCCATAAGCACTGTCTTCACCGGCCCTTCCCCGCAAAGACAGGTGGAGAGATTGGGGACGCCCTCGTCCATGAGCTTGCGGGTGGCGGCCTCGACCTCCACGGGGTCGAAGGTCTCGATCGCCTTCAGGGTTTCCTTGTCCACGCGCACCGCGTCTTCGTAGCGCGGGTAGTGAGACATGTCGGAGCTGGCGATCAGCAGAAGCGACTTGTCCCGGGCGTAGTCAGCGAGGGCCTTGGCGAGCGCCGAGCAGTTCGATCTAGAGAAGTCTGACATGAGGAGCGGGAGGAGCTTGAAGCCTTCACCGAGGGTGGCCTGAAGGAACGGCAACTGCACCTCGATCGAGTGCTCCTGGTCGTAGGCCAGATTGTTGACACGGGCAGCGGCATCGGCCTCGCTGATGGCATTCGTGCCGTCGCGGTCAACGACAACGCGGCCCAGGGGCGTGAACCACTGGTCCCAGTCGCTGAGGGCGACGCCGCCGAAGGGAAGCCGGTGGCTGGGGCCGACAATGGCGACGGTGTCGAACCGCTTGCCCTCGAGCAGGCGATAGGCATAGGCGGCCACAGGGGCGCTGTAGCTATAGCCCGCGTGCGGCACGATGAGCGCGACGAGCTCGCCGGACAGCGGCCCGACGTCGGCCTGCTTGAGGAGGCCCCGCACGACCGCGCTGAGATCGGCGGGGTCGGCTGGGTAGAAGGTCCCCATCACGGCGGGCGGCCGCACCCTTGCCTCGGCCTGCGCCGCCGGCATGGCTTCAGCTTCCTTGCGCGGGGCGACGCGCCACAGGATGAGGCCGGCGGCGATGAGAAAGCCGACAAGGAAGAAGACCGGCCGCAGTCGGCACCCGACCCGCAGTCGGCACCCGACCCACGGTGCTCGCATCATCGCAGTCCCCTCCGTTGCAAGAATGTTACCCACGAGGAGCGCGAAATCCTGCGGCGAAGCGATGCAAGGAAATGGTTTACAGCGACGTTCTGGGGAATTGGCTCTCGAAACACCGTCTCGAAGGAGGCTCGGCATGGCGCGATTGGTGTTCCCGGAGGGTTTCGTGTGGGGGGCGGCGACGGCCTCGTACCAGATCGAGGGGGCGTGGGATGCGGACGGAAAGGGCCCCAGCATCTGGGACGAGTTCTCGCGTGGGCCGGGGAATGTGAAGAACGGGGACACCGGGGACGTGGCCTGCGACCACTACCATCGCTATCGCGAAGATGTGGCGTTGATGAAGTCGCTGGGGCTGAAGGCCTATCGCTTCTCCATGTCGTGGCCGCGGGTGATGCCGGAGGGGAGAGGGCGGGTTAACGAGGCGGGGCTCGACTTCTACAGCCGGCTGGTGGACGAGCTGCTGGCGGCAGGCATAAGGCCGGCGGCCACCCTCTACCACTGGGACCTGCCGCTGGCGGTGCAGCGGGAAGCCGGTGGATGGCCGAACCTCGAGGTGGCCGAATGGTTCGCCGACTACGCGCAGGTGTGCTTCAGGCGGCTGGGCGACCGGGTCAAGTTCTGGATTACGCTGAACGAGCCGCAGGTGGTGGCGAATGCCGGCTACGTCGGAGGCGTGCATGCGCCGGGGCACAGGGATCGGGGGGAAGGGCTGCGAGCGGGGCATACGCTGCTGGTCGCGCACGGGTTGGCCGTGCAGCGGCTGCGGGCGATCCGGCCTGACGCGCAAGTGGGGATCACGCTTGACCTGTGCCCGCAGCACCCCGCCACTGACAGCGAAGAAGATCGGGCGGCGGCGGCGCGGATGACGGAGACGACGGCCTGGTTCCTCGACCCGGTCTACCGCGGCGAGTACCCGGGGATTATGAAGAGAATGTGGGGTAATCTTCTGCCGGAGTTCACCGAGCAGCAGAAACGGATCGTGCAGGAGCCGACGGATTTCTTGGGCGTCAACAACTACTCGCGCTCGTTGGTGAAGCGCGACCCCAAGGTCCCGGTGCTGGAGGCCTCCCACCTGCCCCCTCGGAAGCCGGTCACAGAGATGGACTGGGAGATCTACCCGGCGGGGCTGGGAGACGTCCTCAGCTGGGTGCACGAGCGCTGCTCCCCGCAGTCGGCGCCCGACCCGCAGTCGGCGCCCGACCCGCAGTCGGCGCCCGACCCGCAGTCGGCGCCCGACCCGCAGTCGGCACCCGACCCGCAGTCGGCACCCGACCCGCAGTCGGCACCCGACCCGCAGTCGGCACCCGACCCGCAGTCGGCACCCGACCCGCAGGCTGTCTATGTAACGGAGAACGGCGCGGCCTTCGATGACCGGCCGGATGCGAACGGCCGAGTGGAGGATGAGGATCGGCGCCGTTTCCTGCGCGACTATATCTCGCAGGCGCACGCGGCGATGGAGCGAGGGGCGCCGTTGAAGGGCTACTTCGTCTGGTCGCTGCTCGACAACTTCGAGTGGGCGGAGGGGTACAGCAAGCGGTTTGGGATCGTGCGGGTGGACTATGAGACACTTCGGCGGACGGTGAAGCGCAGTGGCGAGTGGTATGCCGGCGTCGTGCGGGCGAACGCGGTGGAGACCGAAATCTAGATTCTACGCGATCTTGACCGGATTATACATGAACGTGACAAGCGCGTACAATCCTCTGGAGCCGCATTCTTGGTAGACTGCAGGCTGAGATTGCTCCTTTCGTTGGCCGGGCCGCGGAGGAGAGCTGGCTGGCCACGGGCCCGGGCAAGGAACGAAGCGTATATCGGGATAGCGGGGGTGACGGCCATGACGTGAGAGATGGCGGAGGCGTTCCGTAAGTGGCGAGTGCCTGCCTTTCGCCAGCCGTCCCCGAAGCAAAAGAGAGTTCCGGCCCGGGTCTGACGTGCGACCGGATTCGCCCACTCAGCACGATTCCAGGGTCGGGACTCTCTCGCTGGCTCGGTGTGGCTCAGAGCGCTCGGCCCAGGTAGGGAGTGGTCCAGTCTCCTTCGCTCTTGTCTTCGCTCAGCCGCGCGGCGACGCGTCGGGCGGTATTGCGGGGCGCGCCGAGGGCATCTTGCAGGGCGGTGAGGCGGTTCAGTTCGGCCATCGCCAGCCGTCTATCAAGGAGCCTGGGCGCGGGTGAGACAAACCGACGGAAGTTCCCTGCGTAGATCTTCTCGAGCACCTCCTCGGGCAGCGAGATCCCGCGGATCATGGTGCGATGATCCGGCCAGAAGAGCGGCTCATCGGTAGGCACGTGGAACTCCTCTTCGGTCTCGAGGAAGTTGCGCACCACCCAGATGCGAGAGGGAATCCCGTCGGGGCCGCAATCCGTGCCAAAGATAATTCTGTCCTGATACTTGAGGAAGAAGTCGCGCGCGTGGTCGGGGCGCTTGCTGAAGTTGTGCAGCATCTCGATGCCGGGGGCCAGGTCGAAGCAGAGGGTGGGATAGCGGTCGAGCAAGGCGGCCGCCCGGGGAAGGTCATCGGACAGGAAATAGAAGTGGGCGAAGATGATCCTCAGGTTCGGGAAGCGCTCGAGCACGCGCTCGCACTCCTGGTAGATGGATTCCTTGGTGGGGGAAGTCTCGTCGTAGAGCCAGCCGGGGTCGCGGGCCCAGGCGGGAGCCGCGGCCGGGTCCCAGAACTCCTCGGGGTCATTGACATGCCAGAGGACGGGGAAGCCGCGCTCCTGGAGGCGCGCGAAGTACTCATCGTAGATGACGCAGTCGAGGGCCAGCCCGGAGGCCCTGCGGTAGTTGGGCTTGCCGTTCAGCATCTTGATCCCATCGCAGCCCATGGCGAGGAGCCGGTCCACCTGCTCCGCGAGTGAGTAGGTGAGGCGATGATCAACATCGCGGGCGATGGCCGAGTAGTCGAGCCCGGCGAACAGGTAGACCCGGTCGGGGTGGCGGCGCTTGGCGTAGATGCCCTCGGGGTTGGCGTTGACGCGACCGGGGAAGCTGCTGATGAGGATGGCGATCTGCCCGATGCCGCCGGCCTGCTCGCGGCCGAGCATGACGTCAATGGCATCCAGGTCTTCGCCTCCGAAGTGAGTGTGGCAGTCAACGATGTCGAGTTGAGCCAGCCTGCCGATCTCCATGGGGCAACTCCTTAGCTGCGGCCTGGTCGCGGACTCACTGGTATTCCGCTGGGCCCGGCGAACCCCTGCGATTGCGGTACTGGCGATCAGGTGGCGCGCGCTCGATACTCGCGGGGCGTGCAGCCGTAGTGCTTGACGAAGGTCCGGTGGAAGTGACTGGCATCCACGAAGCCCGCCTTCTGCGCGATTGCGTCAACGGATAGGTTGGTTGTGAGAAGGCGATGGGCGGCATAGCCGAGGCGCGCGCGGAGCGAGAACTGCCCGAAGCTCGACCCAAGCGTCTGGCGGAAGATCGTCCCGAAACGGGAGCGGCTGAGTCCGCAAGCCGCCGCCGCCGCCTCCACGCTGACCGTGCCCGGCCGGCGCGCCTGGATCAGCGCGATGGCCGGCATGATGCGGCTGAGAGTGCTGGGACTGACCCGGATGCCCTCCGACGGCTGGGCAGGCGGGTCCCAGTAGCGGCTGAGCAGGAACAGGAGACGAATCAGCCCGATCCGGACCGCGGTCAGCCAGCCGCGCGGCTGGGTGGAGATCTCCTCGGCCATTTCGCGGCCGACGGCGAGCGCCTGGGTTCTGAGCTTGTGGTCTCGCACCCAGGGCCGGAGTTGGGGCGGGGGGGCGAAGAGGCTGAGCCAGGAAATCCCACCCAGCATCTCTTCACCGAGGAACGGCGGCAGGAAGATAAGGACGATGTTCTCCGTATCGGGCACCACGGCGCGCCAGCCATGGGGCTCCCACATGGGCTGAAGCCAGACGTCGCCCGCGGTCAGCTCGACCACTACGTCCGGGTAGTGCCGTTCCTGCTTGCCCCGGAGCATGATGCCCACCTCTATTCCGTCGTGTAGGTCAATGAGCAGCGGCGTGGGGCGCGGATGAGTGCTCAAGATGGGATGGATGGGCGACTCGGGCGTCAACTGGTAATCGTGCCAGGTGGCGCGAAGCACCCAGTCGGTTTCGCTGTCTCTTCCGGCTCGTCCAGTCTTGGAGTTCACGTAGGCCAATTCTACAAGACTTCAGTCCGCTTATGCAATGACCGGGAGGGGGGATTCAGGTATCGTTGGTTACAACTGCGGAGAAAGCAAGCGCACTTTCACAAGCCAAAGATCACGGTTGGGCAAGTCCGACCGGAACCATTCATACCAGGAAATAGCAGTGCCAGGCACTGCTCAGATGCCGTAACCTCCTCCATTACGGCGGCGAGTTCCGGCCCCGGTAGTAGCTTGTACCTTATCTCCCACGGTCAGTGTGCTGCTCGGGGCCGGAACTCGGTCGTTCGCATGACTGCTTTCTCCGACCCTCCGCATAGCTTCGCTTTGCTTCCCGTTTCTCCTGCGTCGAAACGCGCGTTCCAGCCGAGTTCGGCCGCGCCTGTGCCCCTCTTGCCTCTCAAGGATAAGCCGCCCGTGCGTCGAATCCTACGATGAAAGATGGCAACGGCTCAAGAGGCGAAGTCGGCGAGCGGCGCAGGGGCGGGAATTCCCTCGGCAGAGGATCTGTTCGAGGCGATGCTGCTTCAGATGGGAGCGCGGCGGAGAGCGGATGATATCCTCTACGCCCGCGTCGGCGCGAGCAAGGTGGGCAAGGAGGTCGCGACGCCGTTCGGTCATCGGGACCTTCACGGCTTCTACGAGCTGGCATTGGTGACTGAGGGGGTGGCGCGGGTTACCACCCCGACCGACAACTTCGAGCTACGGCCGGGGAGGCTGCTGCTGATCGAGCCGGGGATCGAGCATTTTGAGTCCCCGGGCGACGTGCCGATGCCCTATGTCGGGTTCTGGTGCGTCATCACAGAGACCGTTGCAGGCATCTACCGCACCAGCTACTCGCCGCCTGGCACCTGGCGTCGAGGGCCCTCGCTACAGCTTGCAGGGCGGACGGGGATCGACGGGATGGTGCGGGCTATGGCCGCCGAGCTGGAGACCCAGGAGTGGAACTGGCTGGCCAGTGTGAACGCGCTGCTGGTATACCTGACGTCCATTCTCGTGAGGCGGGTCAGGAGAGGGAATGTTCTTCGCCTGCGTGCGACCGAGTCGCCCGCCATCTCGGCCGACCCCCATACATGGAAAGTGATTCGGGAAGCGCTTTCCTACTGTGAGCTGAACTTCCGGCGACCTACTCGCCTTACCCACGTGGCCGCGGCGGTCGGCTACAGCCCCACTCACCTGAGCCGCCTCATCTCGACCCATCTGGGCCACTCGCTGTCGGACCATATACGGAGTCTGCGCATCACGGCTGGCAAGCACTTGCTCGAGACCTCCGACCTGGCGATCAGCGAGATCGCGCACTCGCTTGGCTACAGCGACCCGGCTCACTTTAGCCACGCCTTCAGCCGGGCCACCGGGCTTTCGCCGCGCGCATACCGACGGCGGATGGGTGTTCCGTAGCCCCCTGCCGGGCACTGGCAGATCCATGCAGGGATTTCCCGGCCGGGAGCGGATAATAGGCGCGGAGGAGAACTCGGCATGAGACACCCAAGGCGTGCGGCGGCGAGAGCGAGGCCGTTTCTGGACGGTGCTTGCTTGGTCGCGGGTGCAGCGGCCCTCTTCTGCCTGGCGCCCATGGCGCCTGGGGGCGAGCCGCAAGGCGCCGCCACCTATGAGATCTTCGTAATCACCTCCGATGGAAAGCCGGCGTCCGGGGCCGTGATGAGGGTCATGGGGTCGGAGGAGGAGCTCCCGCCGGCCACCGCAGATGAGAGGGGGCGGGTGAAGATCGAACCGCTGAAGCCCGGTGAGCCGGCTTTCTTCCTGGCGGCCTCTGCGGACGGAAATGAGAAGATGTTCGTGCCCATGCTGGTGGTGCCGGAGGGGAGGCACCGGATGACCATCCGGCTCTATCCGCCGGGGCTCGTAAGGGGCGAACTGCTGGACGAGAAGGGGCAGCCGGCGGAGGCGGCGATGGTGCGCCTCTCGGGATGGGAATGGCTTAACGAGCCGGAGCTCGAGGGAGAGGCGAGGACGAACACGCAGGGGCAGTTCGAGATACATGGGCTGATCGCGGGCGCCTACTACACGGTGACAGCGGCCCAGGGACCGGCCGAGGAGCCGGCAAGGGCTTGGCGAAGCTCGCCGTTCACGCTGTGGGGATGGGACGGGTGGCACGATGTCGGCATTCTGCTGCCGGAGGGATCGGAGCCCACGGAGGAGCGGCCCGCGGGGAAGGTCGTGCAGACCGTAGCCAGCGGGACGGAGGACGAATGGTACGATCAAACCGATCAGGCATGGCTACCTGCGGTTGAGACCTATGACCCGAATCGCGCCTGGGCGCCGGCGCCGGAGGGGGCAATCTGGATCTGGCGGGCGGGGCGGCCGGATGCGGCGGCGGAGCGATATGGCGCGACGGTGGAGTTTCGCAGGAAGTTCGCCATTGAAGAGAAGAGCAAGCGCCTGGTAGAATACCTCACGATCGCGGCCGACGATTACGCCGCCATCCGGCTCAACGGTCAGTGGGTTGGGCAGACCAACCAGTACATGCGGACAGTAGGGATCGTCGTGCCGGTCGGCCTGATCCGGGTGGGGGAGAACGAGCTTCAGCTCACGGTTCGGAACGCCCCTGGGACGATGCGGGATTTCTACAATCCCACGGGTGTCACCTACGTGCTGGAGTTGATCGAGCCGGCCCTGTAGGGCATCTGGGAGCGCAGGCGTCTCGCCTGCCCGAAGAGTAGCTTTATGGGGGGCCTTCCCAACATATCTCTTGACAGGCGTGCCACTCGTGGCATATACTACTAACAACGCATTAGTAGATGGGGGTTTGGACATGGCGAGGAAAGTCGAACGGAAGCTGGGCGAGCTGGAGCTACGGATTCTTAATGTGCTGTGGGCGCAGGGGCCCGCGACCGTGCGGCAGGTGCTCGAGGCGCTGCGAGTTCAGCCGAGGCCGGCGTATACCACGGTGCTGACCATGATGCGGCTGATGCATGAAAAGGGCTACCTGGACCGGCGGGAGCAGGGAAGGGCCCACGTCTACCAGGCGCGGCTTAGAGAGGCTCCGACGAAGCGAAACCTGCTGCGCCAGCTCGTGGACAGCGCCTTCCGCGGCTCGGCTGAAGCCGTCGTCGTGCGGCTGCTGGAGGACGAGAAGCTGTCGCCGGAGGAGTTGAACCGCGTCAGAAAGCTGATCGCAGAGAAAGAGGCAGGGGGATGATAGGCTTCGCTTCTGCAGTTGACGGTTGGGCTTCGCTGGCGATCGCAGTCACCTGGCAGCTCGCCGCCCTGGCGCTCGTCGCCTGGGTGTGCGAGAAGGTGTTCCGGCTGCGGACGTCGGTGACATCGTACTCGAACGGTCCGAGCCACCCAGGAGAGACTAGCAGCCTACCTTACCCCCACACTCCCAAACCCAACACTCGATTGCGTCTGCGGTTCGGTCGCAGGGAAGAGGGCCTTGCTGTACGAAAGGTTTTCCGGGTCGGGTCGCTCGGGGCTGGGGCAGAACGGCTTCAGGGATAGGGGGCCGGGTTTATGTCATCGGACCGTGACGTGAGCTATTGGAAGGGCGAGGTGAGCACCGGGAAGGAGCGATAGGACGAAAGGGCGCGAAACCGCTATAATGCGTGTGGGATGCTACCTGGGAGGACACTGCAGTGGACCTGCGAGAGCTTCTGGAAGGCAAACGGGAGGAGATTCTCCGTATAGCCCGAGCGCACGGCGCACGGAACGTGCGCGTTTTCGGCTCGACCGCTCGCGGTGATGCAGATGAGACCAGCGACGTGGACTTCCTGGTCGAGTTCGAGCCGGGAACGAGTCTGCTGCAGCACGGTGCGATGATCGCCGAGCTGGAGGAACTGCTCGGACGCAAGGTGGACGTGGCCCCAGAGAAGACGCTTCGGGAGCGAGTCCGGGAGAGAGTCCTGCGGGAGGCCGTGCCTCTATGAGGGACGACCGAGCAAGACTGCTCGACATCTCGGAGGCGATCGAGAAGATCGAGCGCTATTCGAGCATCGACAAGGAGCGCTTCGCGCGCGATGAACTCGTCCAGACGTGGATGGTGTACCACATCCAGGTTATCGGAGAAGCCGCAAACCAGCTATCTGACGAGCTTCGCTCTCGACATCCTGACATCCCCTGGCGCGCGATAGCCGCGATGAGACACGCCCTTGTCCACGCCTACTTCCGGGTTGACCTCGACGAAGTGTGGAGCGTCGTGCAAGACGACCTTCCGGGTCTGAAGACTCGCATTCTGGAACTATTGCGCTCTCTGTCGGATTGACGTAGGCTGACGCGTGCGATACCCCCCTCACCTCATCCCCACGCTGGCGAAGCTGACGGAGGATTGTGTCTGTGGTTCGGTCGCCTGCTTGTAGGAGAGCAGGCGGCCGGTTGTTATGGCAAGGGCGCGGAGCAGGGTGTAGATGCAGGGGAAGCCACAGACGTTGTAGCGATCCTGCGCCTCGGCGATGAGTTGGTAGAGGTCGTCGGCATCGCCGGCCTGCGCGCGGTCGAGGACCGCCAGGTCGTGGCGACGCGCCATTTCGAGGCGGGCCTGGGTGAGGGGAGGAGGCTGGCCGAAGCGCGCGCCGATGTGGCTCAGGTCACCCGAGGCGATGACGGCTATCCGGCGGCGGTCGTTGGCGATGACATCATGAAGGGCTGAGAGGAAGTGGTCCACGGCCGGCACTTCGCGCGGGTTCACGAACTCACTGCTCGGGGCAGGAGCACGCTCCTGCCCTACGTTTCGATGGATGCCGCCGCAGAGGATCGGCACGATCTTCGGCGGCTCTGCCGCTTCCCGATACAGGAAGTGCAGCAGCACGGCCTGGAACTCCACCGAGTGCTCATCGCGATGCGCGAACTCGTCCGCGAACAGATCGAACGGCGCGGCCGCCGCGAGTGCGTCCACGATGGCGGGGTCGGTCTCCAGCGCGCCGAACGGGGTCTCGAAGGGCTTGCGCGTCAGGATGAACGGCGAGGAGCGACCGTTGTGCGCGGTGCCGAGAACGATCACGACCTCCGGCGGCAGGCACTTCGCCAGCAGGGCGTAGGCGGCCGCATAGCAATCGCCCGCCTGGCTCATGTCATAGTGGGGCGCGATGAGAGCGGGGCGGTGTTCGTCGAGCGCGAAGTCATCGGGAATGCTCGCCGCCTCGAGCTTCGGCTGCCACTCACCTATGAACGCGGCGGCGCCGTCGGGGTAGGACCGGCCGGCGTGCGCGGCGGCTCGCGTCGGCCGGGCGCGGAAGTCGGCCTCGACCTGCGCGGCAAACTCGCGGAAGCGGTCGGTATCCAAGAGCAAGGCCTCGTCGAGCTGCCGCAGGAAGTCGTTGATCTTATCGGTGGTGATGAGCGAACCGAACCGCCGGACGTAGCTCACCTGCGCTTCGCGCACGGTTCGAGTGCCGTCGAACTGCGTAAGCAGAAAAGCCAAATCGGCCGGAAGCAGGAGTTGCTGAGTTGCCAGGCGTTGCGGGTCCCGGAGCAGGAACTGCTGGCCGGCGGCGGTCCGCACTGGCACGATATCGAGAGGTCGGAGTTTCGGTTGCTCGTCTGACATTGTCTGCGGATCAACCTGACAGCTTCCAGTAGAAGTACTGCGCCCGCAGGGTCATTTCCCCCGTGAGCGGCCCGTGTTCAGGCTGTTTACACGAACCCCGCGATGTGCTATCATCCCCGCTGGTCGCCCGGGCCGTGCCCCGGGCGCTTGAGCGACGGGAAGCGCGAGGAAAGGAGCAGCCGGTGCCGCTGGTCAAGGAGTTGAAGGACGGTATCGTCGCAGATAACCGCATCCATCCGAGTGATACGGGATCCCCGGAAGTGCAGGTGGCCCTTCTCACGGCGCGCATCAACCAGCTCCAGGAGCATCTGCGCAACTTCAAGAAGGATCATCACTCCCGCCGCGGGATGCTGGTAATGATTGGGCGACGACAGCGGCTGCTGGACTACCTCAGCCGTGCGGACATCACCAGATACCGCACCCTCGTCGCCAAGTTGGGACTACGCGACAAGACGAAAGCCCGGCGACTGTAGCCGGGCTGTCTGTTGCGGTGCAGCTTAGCAAATCAAAAAGGGGAGGGCGTTTAGGCTGAGACCGCGGCCGGACCTCGGCGTTGGGAACGGTCCTGAACCGATGTGTGCCGCCGACAGTTGCACCCCACCGGGTGTCGGCAGACATAGGTGCAGGAGATGTTCCTATCGGGGACCGGGCGCGGCGAACAACCATTTTGCGCGCTCCCCGGATAGGTGAACAGAAGTGGCAATAGAGCAGCGTGACCTCGACGGGCGACCCATTTCCGTCGAGACCGGCACCCTAGCCAAGCAGGCCGATGGATCCGTCTGCGTGCGGCTCGGGGACACCATCACCCTTGTTACGGCAACCATGGCGAAGCCGCGCGAGGGCATTGACTTCTTCCCCCTTCTCGTTGACTTCGAGGAGCGGATGTACGCCGCGGGCAAGATACCCGGGGTCCGATACATCCGCCGGGAAGGCCGCCCCAGCGAGAACGCCATCCTCTCGGCCCGGCGCATAGACCGGTGCCTCCGCCCGCTCTTCCCCAAGGGCTTCCGCAATGACATTCAGGTCGTCGTGACCGTCCTTTCCGCCGACCCGGACAACGCGCCGGACATCTGCGCTACGGTGGGCGCTTCCGCCGCGCTGAGCGTCTCCTCCATCCCCTTTCTGGGGCCTGTGGGTGCGGTGCGAGTGGGGCGGGTCGAGGGCGGTTTCGTCGTCAACCCCACCTATGCCGAGCGCGACCAGAGCGACCTCGACCTGATCGTGGCGGTCGGGACCGACGGCGTTCTCATGCTGGAGGGGATGGCCGACCAGCTTTCCGAAGACGTGGTAGCTGAGGCCATCGCCTATGCCATCCCTCATGCCGAAGCCATTCTGGACATGCAGCGGTCGCTGCGCGCGGCCGCCGGCAAGCCCAAGCTGGAGTTCGAGCCGCTGAAGGTCGCCGATGACCTGCGCACTGCGGTCGCCAAGTTCGGCCCCAACCTGCGGCAGGCGATCCAGAGCGATGACAAGAAAGCCCGGGAACAGGCGACGGCCGAGGTCCTGGAGCAGCTCCAGACCGACCTCGCCGACGAGTTCCCGGAGCGCATGCCCGAGATCCGCGAGGCCCTCGAGCAGCAGACCGACGCCGAGCTTCGCGGCCTGATACTGGACGAGGGCCGCCGGCCCGACGGCCGCACCCCGGAGGAGATCAGAGCGGTTTCGTGCGAGGTTGGCCTGCTACCGCGGGCTCACGGCTCGGCGCTGTTCACGCGCGGGCAGACCCAGGTCATGTCGGTGGTGACCCTGGGTGGGGTGGGCGACGAGCAGTTGATAGATGACATCGGCGTGGTCGAGTCCAAGCGCTTCATGCACCACTACAACTTCCCGCCCTACAGCGTGGGCGAGGTGCGCCCGATGCGCGGCCCGAGCCGGCGCGACCTGGGGCACGGCTCGCTCGCCGAGCACGCGCTCCTGCCGATGCTCCCGGAAGAGGAGGAGTTCCCCTACACCGTGCGCGTTGTCTCCGAGGTGCTGGAGAGCAACGGCTCCAGCTCCATGGCCAGCGTTTGCGGCAGCAGCCTCGCCCTCATGGACGCCGGCGTGCCCATCCGCGGCGCCATCGCCGGAATCTCCATCGGCATGGTGAGCGATGGCGCCAGGCGCAAGCTCCTCACCGACATCCAGGGGGTCGAGGACTTCAGCGGCGACATGGACTTCAAGGTCGCCGGCACGCGCCAGGGTATCACCGCCGTGCAGATGGACGTGAAGCTCTCCGGCCTCAGCATGGACACGATCAGCGAGGCGCTGGGCCAGGCGCAGAGAGCGAGGGCTTTCCTACTCGACAGGATGGAGCAGGCCATTAAGACGCCGCGGCCGGAGCTTGCCCCGCATGCGCCGCGCGTGTTCACGATCGAGATAGACCCGGAGAAGATCGGCGATGTGATCGGCCCCGGAGGCAAGATGATCCGCAGGCTGGAGACCGACTTCGAGTGCAAGATAGACATCCAGCAAGAGGGCCGCGTTTTCATCGCCGCCCCGAATCAGGTCTCCGGCGAGGCGGCCGTGAAGGCGATCCAGGACCTCACCCGCGAGGTCAAGGCCGGAGAGACTTATACCGGGAGGGTGGTTCGCATCACGCCGTTCGGTGCCTTCATCGAGCTGCTGCCCGGCCGCGACGGGCTGCTGCACATTTCCCAGATCGCCCGTGAGCGCATCGAGCGCGTCGAGGACGTCCTGAAGATGGGCGAAGAGGTGACCGTGCGCGTGATCGAGATTGATCCCCAGGGCAAGGTGCGCCTCAGCCGAAAGGACCTGCTGGGGCCGGACGAAGGCGGCGAGCCGCGCGAGCGATCCGAGGGCGGGCGGGGAGGCCGGCCGGAAGGCCGCGGCGGACGAGGCGAGTCGCGCGGTGGGCGCCAGCAGCGGCGTTAGCCCACATGTCTGCGCGACCGGACGGAGGCGCGGGAAGCTGCCGTGGGTTGCCCAGAGTGAGCGTGGGCTGAGCCATGACACTGCCCCCCGATCACTCCGGGCCGCTCGCGCGCAAGACCGTCCTGCCAAACGGGGTCCGGGTGCTGACCGAGCGCCTGGACCACGTGGATTCCGTTTCGCTGGGGCTTTGGAGCGCCTCCGGCTCACACAACGATCCGCCCGGCTCTGAGGGCGTGACCCATTTCCTCGAGCACATGCTCTTCAAGGGCACGACCACGCGCTCGACCCTCCAGATCGCCGAGGCGATAGACGACATCGGCGGCAATGTCAACGGGGTGACTGATCGAGAAGACGTGTGCCTCTACGCGCGGACCTCCAGCGAGCAGACCGAGGCGGCGCTCGAGCTCCTCTTCGACATGATGCTAAACTCCGTCTGCGCCGAGGAGGACGTGGCGCGGGAACGAGAGGTCGTCCTGCAGGAGATCGGCCACCTCAGCGACTCCGCTGAAGACTGGATGCACGAGCTGGTCCCGCAGACCACCTGGCCGGATCATCCGCTTGGCCGGCCTTTGCTGGGCACGCGCGAGAGCGTCGGCGCCATCAGGTGCGAGGCCCTGCGCGATTACCTCGCCGAAGAGCTTCAGGCCGCCGGGCGGTTGCTCGTCGCCGCCGCCGGGCGGGTTGATCACGACCGGATAGTCGAGATGACGGAGCGATTCGCCGCCAGGCTCACGCCCGGCAGGCCCCGGCAGGACCAGCCGGGGCCGCAGTTCCATGCCCAGTGCCGGTACTTCCCGCAGCCGGGATCCCAGGTCCACTTCTGCTGGGTCTCGCCTGGAGTCTCGCGCACCGACGAGGCCAGACATGCCTTCGCCGCGCTGGACACTTTGCTCGGCGGCGGAAGCAGCTCGCGGCTCTTTCAGGAGATCAGAGAGAACCGAGGGCTTGCTTACGGCATTGGCTCGTACCTGCAGGCCTACCGGGAATCCGGCCTCTTCGTGATCGCGGCCGGCACATCGCCGGGGAACTTCGAGCTGGTTCTCGACCTCATCGGGCAAGAGGTCAAGCGCCTGTGCGAGGAGGGCCCGACGGGGGAGGAGCTTGCCCGCGCCAAGATGCAGCTGCGCGTCGGCCTGGCGCTGGCCACCGAGAGCACCGGGTTCCGGATGCAGCACATCGCGACCTCGGAGATCTACACCGGGCGGGTGGTCTCCTTTGAGGATATGGTCGCAGGGGTGGAGCGCGTCACTGCGGAAGACGTGCACCAACTCGCGTGCGGGTCCTTCGAAGAGGGGAAGCAAGCGCTGGTCGCGATAGGGCCGTTCGACCGAGACGGGAGGGCGAGATGAGCGAGATTCGTGTGCTCGTGACCGGAGCCGCCGGGCGCATGGGCAGCCAGGTGGTCCGGGCCGTCGTGGCGACCGATGACCTGAAGCTGGTCGGCGCCGTTGACCGAACCAGGGCAGGGGAGGACGCCGGGCGCGTGGCCGGCGCGGGCGCGGCCGACGTTATCATCACCGATTCCCTGCCGGATGCCATCGCCGCCTCCTCCCCCGACGTCATGGTTGACTTCACCCTCCCCGACTCGGTGATGGCGAATGTCAGGACCGCGCTGAAGGCTGGCGTGGCCGCGGTCGTCGGGACCTCTGGCCTCACCGAGAGGAACCTCGAGGAGCTGGCCGCCCTGAGTGAGGAGCGGAAGCGGCCGGTCTTCGTCGCCCCCAACTTCGCCATCGGCGCGGTGCTGATGATGCAGTTCGCCGCCCAGGCCGCGCGGCACCTCGAGGCCGCAGAGATCATTGAGTTACACCACTCTGGCAAGGCCGATGCCCCCTCGGGCACGGCCCTGCGCACCGCTCAGTTGATGACAAGCGTCCCCGGAAGCAGGTTCTCAGGCGGCCAATCGGCCGATGGCCGGCCTGCCCGCGGCCAGGCGGAGGGCCCCATCCACATCCACAGCGTCCGCCTGCCCGGATTGGTCGCGCATCAGGAAGTCATGTTCGGCGGGCTCGGCGAAACGCTCACCATAAGGCACGACTCCACCAGCCGCGAATCCTTCATGCCTGGGGTCCTCCTTGCCATCCGCAAAGTTAGGGGACTGCGCGGGTTGGTGGTGGGGTTAGAGAAGCTGCTGTAGGGCGCGCAAGTCGACGCGCGGCGTCTCATGCGCGCCGGCTTCTCGGTTGGGCAGGACCTTGGTCCTGCCACTCTGGCAGCCTCATCTCCCGGCCAGAAAAGCATCGCGGCCCCATGGGGCCGCGATGTTGCTGTCGGCTGTTATAAACTACGAATGCCTGCTACTTCGGCTCGATCATGAGGCGGATGGCCGTGCGCTCCTGGCCGTCAACAATGATATCGGCGAAGGCCGGGCGGCAGATGAGATCCACACCGGAAGGGGCCATGAAGCCGCGGGCAATCGCAATTGCCTTGACCGCCTGGTTGAGCGCCCCGGCCCCGATCGTCTGGATTTCGGCGGCGCCCTTCTCGCGGACGACTCCCGCCAGAGCCCCGGCGACCGCGTTCGGATTCGACTTCGTCGAGACCCGTAGGACCTCCATGTCTGAAGTCCTCCTGCAACTTTTTGATTGGACCCGAACTGCTTAACTCGCTGCGAATGAGCCCCCCAGCGGGGCGCTCGACCTTACTGCTCTGGCTCGATCAACTCTATCACACGCTCGATGGAACGTGCAGTGCCTGTTTCTGCGTCAATCGTGACTGCCACGCCGTTCAGAATCACAGGTCCAGTTGCCACTTCGAAACGGGTCGGCAAGCCGGTCAGAAAACGCTCTATGACCGGCTCGCGCCTGATTCCGATGACCGAATCGCGGGGCCCCGTCATGCCGACGTCGGTGATATACGCGGTCCCGCCGGGAAGAACCCTCTCGTCGGCCGTCTGCACGTGGGTGTGCGTTCCGATGGCGGCGCTTACCCGACCGTCCAGATGCCAACCGAGAGCTACCTTTTCGCTGGTCGCCTCCGCGTGTATGTCTACCACAATCAGGTTGGTTCTTCCACGAAGAGCTTCGATTTCCCTGTCGGCTGCGCGAAAGGGGCAATCCAGCGGCTCCATGAACACCCTCCCCACCAGGTTCAGGACGGCCACGGGGCCGCTGTGGGCCGTCTCGAACACCTCGGCACCCTGCCCCGGCGCGCCCGGCGGGTAGTTCGCCGGCCGCAGGATGCGCCGCTCCGACTGTGCGAAATCCGCAAACTCGCGGTGCTTCCATACGTGGTTGCCGGTCGTCAGCACGTCCACGCCCGCCCCGAGAAGCTCCTCGGCCACGGTCGGCGTAACCCCCAGCCCGCCCGCCGCGTTTTCCGCGTTGGCGATGGTCAGGTCCACCTGGTAGCGGCTCACAAGCCCCGGCAGCCGCGCCTGTATCGCGGCCCGGCCCGGCCTGCCGATGACGTCGCCGATGAAGAGCAGGTTCAAAGCGCCTCCCTTATGCGCGGCGGCTACTTCGCGTATTCGACCGCCCTCGTCTCCCTTATGACAGTGACCTTGATCTGGCCGGGGTATTCGAGGTCCGACTGCTGGATCTTCTCGGCGATCTCCTTCGCCAGCGCGGTCGCCATCACGTCATCCACATCCTCGGGCTTGACCAGTATGCGCACTTCGCGGCCCGCCTGGATCGCGTAGCATCGCTCGACGCCCGCGCACGACTGCGCGATCTTCTCCAGCCGGTCGAGCCGCTTGATGTAACCCTCCAGCGTTTCGCGGCGCGCCCCGGGGCGGGCCGCCGAGATGCTGTCCGCCGCATAGACCAGCACCGCCTCCACCGACTTGAACGGCTCGTCCTCGTGGTGGGCGGCGATGGCATGCACCACCTCCGCGCTCTCTCGGTAGCGGCGCGCCAGGTCCACGCCGATAGACGTGTGCGTGCCCTCCACCTCGAAGTCCACCGCCTTCCCGATGTCGTGTAGCAGCCCGGCCCGCCGCGCCACCGCCTCGTTCGCGCCCAGCTCCGCCGCCATGATGCCGGCGATGTTCGCCACCTCTATCGAGTGCTCGAGCGCGTTCTGCCCGATCGTCGTCCGGAACTTCATCTTGCCGAGCAGCCGGACAAGCTCCGGATGCAGCCCCGTCACCCCGGTCTCGAATGTCGCGCGGTCGCCCGCCTCCTTGATCCTCTCCTCAATCAGCGCCTGCGCCTTCTGCACCGAATCCTCGATCCGGCCGGGATGGATGCGCCCATCGCTGATCAGGATCTCCAACGCGATGCGCGCGGTCTCGCGGCGAACCGGATCGAAGGTGGATATGACGACCGCCTCCGGCGTGTCGTCGATTATGAGGTCCACGCCTGTCAACTGCTCGAAGGCGCGGATGTTGCGGCCTTCCCGCCCGATGATTCGTCCCTTCATCTCGTCAGAGGGCAGTGGGACGGCGGTGACCGTCATCTCCGTCACCTGGTCAACGGAGCAGCGCTGGATCGCCAGCGAGATGATCTCCCGCGCCTTGCGATCGGCCTCGCGGTTGGTCTCCTCGACGATCTGCTCCAGCATCATCGCCGCCTCGTGCCGGGCCTCCTTCTCCGCCTCGGCGAGGACCATGCGCCGGGCCTCGTCCGCGCTCAGCCCGGCCACGCGCTCGACCTCCTCCCGCCAGCGTAGCCGCTCCTTGTCCGCCATATCGCGCAGCCGCGCGATTTCGTTCTCCTTCTCCTCCACCGTGCGCTCGCGCTTGTCCAGCGCGTCGACGCGCCGCTCGATGCTCTCCTCCCGCTGGCTCAGCCGGCGCTCCGTCCGCTGCAGCTCTTGCCGGCGGTCGCGGTTCTCCCTATCGATCTCCTTGCGAAGGCGATGGCTCTCTTCTCGGGCCTCTAGCAGGGCCTCCTTCCGCCTGGCTTCGATCTCGCTGCGGGCCTTCTCGAGGTCGCGCTCGGCCTCGCCAACCTCCCGCATCCGACGCCAGTAGCGGGGAACCAGTAACAGATAGTAACCGGCGAACAGGATGCCGACTCCCGCCGCCAGCACCACAAGCAACAACCTCCATTCCTGGGGCAATTCAGGTTCACTCCCTTCATATGATCCGATCCTCCCCGGCGCGCGGCCCGGGCCTTGCCGCCTCCGGCCGCACCACCAGCGCGCGGCCTGCGCCGAACAGGTTCGTGTAAAGTCTCAGGCCTGCCCGCCGGCGATGCGGCGGGCGCTGCCGGCCGTCGCCGCCCCGGCGTGGGCCCGCGGGAGGTGGCCCGAGCGCGGCGATCGGCGGTACGAGAGTCATCGGGATGTCTCTCCTTCTCCTCTCGCTATGTCTTGCGTCTCCCCCGGGGCCGACTCCGGCTCCAGGGACAATGATTCCAACACCTTGTCCACCGTCTCAAACCCGAACCCCCGACCAAGCAGCAGCCGCCTCAACCGCGTCAACTGCTCACCATCTGCCGGCGCGCCGCGGAACCTCTTGCGCGCAAGCGCCGTTGCCTGGGCCAGCTCCGCCTCGTCGTCCAGGTCCTGCGCCAGCACCCGCTCGATCACCTCGCGGGCTATCCCCTTGCACCGCAGCTCCCACGCCAGCTTCCTCCGCGCCCACCCGCCCGCCAGCTTTCGATCCGCCACCCACGAGCGGGCGAATTCCTCGTCATCAACCAGCCCCGACTCACCGAGCCCGGCCAGCACCCGTTCGCTCACCTCTCCCGGGAAACCGGCCGCCCACAGCTTGGTGCGCAGCTCGGCCGACGAGTGGGCGCGCCGCGACAGCAGCCGCAAGCACTTCTCGCGCGCCGCCTGCTCCCCGAGGTCTTTGCCCTTCTCCTTACTCCTGCTCCTCATCATCCGCTTCTACTGCCGCCGAGGTCAGGCCGGCGCGGCGTCGTATCTCCGCCTCCAACTCGCCGGCCACCTCTTCATGCTCCTCCAGGAAAGCGCGGGCGTTCTCCCGGCCCTGCCCGAGTCGCGTCTCTCCGAAGCTGAGAAACGCCCCCGACTTCGAGATCACCTCCAGCTCCGTCCCCTTGTCTATCAGCCCGCTGGCGCGGGAAATGCCCTTGCCATAGATGATGTCGAACTCGGCCTGGCGAAACGGGGGCGCGACGCTGTTCTTGATGACCTTGGCGCGGCTCCGGCCCCCGATGATATCGTTCCCGTGCTTGAGGGATTCCACTCGGCGAAGCTCGATTCTCACTGACGCCCAGAACTTCAGCGCCCGCCCGCCCGGCGTCACCTCCGGGTTCCCAAACATCACCCCGATTTTCTCCCGAAGCTGGTTCAGGAAAATCCCCGCCGTGTTGGACTGGCGAATCGAGTGCGCCACCTTTCGCAGAGCCTTCGACATCAGCCGCGCCTGCAACCCCACATGCGAATCGCCCATCTCTCCCTCCAGCTCGGCCTTCGGGACCAGCGCCGCCACCGAGTCAATCACGAACAGATCGAGCCCACCGCTGCGCACCAGGATGTCGGCGATGTCCAGCGCCTGCTCCCCCGTCTGCGGCTGGGAGATGAGCAGCGCGTCGAGATCCACCCCCAGCGCCTGCGCATAGGTGGGGTCCATCCGCTGCTCCGCATCAATGTAAGCCGCCGTCCCCCCGGCCCGCTGCCCCTGCGCGATCAGATGATAGGCAAGCGTCGTCTTGCCGGACCCCTCGTTCCCATAGATCTCCGTGATGAGCCCGCGCGGCACGCCCCCGACCCCCAGCGCGACGTCGAGCGCGAGCGACCCCGTTGGGATCACCTCCACCGCCAGTCGCTTCGAGCTCCCTAGCCTCATGATCGAGCCTTTCCCGTGCTGGCGCTCGATCTGCGTCATCGCGAGTTCGATTGCCTTCTGCCGCTCGTCCCTCTTCTGGGTCATCCCGCTTCTCCGCTCTCTAGTAGCTTCTCTTCCAGCATCTGATATATGGCGCCCTTCGGCGTCAGGGTGCTCTTCATCAGCAGCGCGCGGTCCACCTTCGCCTCGCCCAGCTCCACCGCCGATAGCTCCTCGATGACCGCGGCCAGCGCGGGATTGGGCTTCGGCTCGCGCGCCCGCCCCAGCGTCAGATGGGCGGTGAACGCCCGCCTCTCCCGCTCGAAGCCGTGCGCCGCGCACGCCTCCTCCACCTTCGCCGCCATGCCCGCCAGCTCGGCCGCTCCCCGGTCAATGCCAGCCCAGGCCACACGCGGCGCGCGGGCATTCGGGAACACCCCCAGCCCCCTCAGCGACACTGTGAAACTGCGCGTTCCCGCCAACGCCTCGCACACCGACCCCCACACCGCCTCCAGCCCCACCCGCGGCACCGCCCCCAGGAACTTCAACGTCAGGTGAAAGCACCCCGGCTCCACCCACTTCCACGTCGTGTCAGCTGCTCGCAGGCGCGCCTGCGCTTGTCGCAGCCGCTCCACCGTCTCCGGCGGCAGCTTCACCGCGATGAAGCTGCGGAGGGCCTCACTCATGGCGACACCTCCGCCGCCCGGTTCCTCAGCCCCCGGTACAGCAGGTAAAGAGCGTTCTGAGCGGCCCGCTCCTTTATTGTCAGCCGGTCGCCCCGCAGCCGGAGCTCTTCCGTGACGGTCCCGCTGGCGCCAGACCGCCCCAGGTACACCAGCCCCACAGGCTTGGTGGGCGTGGCGCCGGTCGGGCCGGCGATCCCCGTCACCGACAGGCCAATGTCAGCGCCCGAAACGCGCCACACGCCCTCCGCCATCGCCCCCGCCGTCTTCGCGCTCACCGCGCCGTGCTGCCGGAGCGTCTCCTCCGGCACACCCAGGAACTTCACCTTGCTCTCGTCGCTGTAGGTGACGATGGAGTCGAGGAAGTAGTCGGAGCTGCCGGGGATATTCGTGATCCGGTGGCCGATCAGGCCCCCGGTGCAGGATTCGGCGACTGCCAACTTCAGACCGGCTTGCTTGAGCATCCGGCCTACGACTTCCTCCAGCGTCTCGCCGTCCGCGCCGTAGATGTGCTCGCCGAGCCGCTTCCTGATCTCGGCCTCGACCGGCGCGATCATATCAAGGGCCGCCTCGCGGTCGGCCGCCCGCGCCGTCACCCGTAGGAACACCTCATGGATCTTCGCATAAGGAGCGATGGTGGGGTTCGTCTGGCTGCGGACCAGGTCCGCGATCTCGGCCTCGGCCTGCGACTCCCCGATGCCGGCAAGCCGCAGCACCCGCGAGAGGATAACGGCCGGCCCGCCTTCCTCCGAGGCTCGCCCGGCCAGGTAGGGCAGCACGGTCTGCTCGGCCATCGCCTTCATCTCGGTGGGGACACCGGGCAGCGCGACCACCGTCTTGCCGCCCTTCAGGAGGATGAAGCCAGGGGCCGTGCCAACGGGATTGGCGACCACGATTGCCCCCCTTGGCACTCGGGCCTGCTTCAGGAGACTATCTGCGAGCTTGATCCCGCGCTGGCGGGCGAACGATCGGATCTTCCCGGCGGACTCCTCGTCCTGGACGAGGTCCGCCTCCGCTACCTTTGCAACAACTGCCGCCGTAACATCGTCTTCGGTGGGCCCCAATCCGCCCGTGGCGAGCACGACATCAGATCGCCCCAGGGTGATACGCAAAGCGGCAGCCAGTCGCTCGGTATTGTCACCGACCGTAGTCTTATAGTAGACGTTGATCCCCAGCTCGGATAGCTTCCCGGCCAGATACGCGGCATTTGTATCTACGATATCTCCAAGTAGCAGCTCCGTGCCTACGGAGAACAGCTCTACTTGCATTCGCTCCTCCGGTGAAAGGATGACCTATAGCCCGGACGGAGCCCACTTAGGCGGATTATACACCCTTCCTTAACGCGGCGCAAGCGTGATCGAGCCTGCCATCAGGGTCCTTGCACTATCCTAGAGCAGGTCTGGCGCGGGCGCCCAATCCCTTGTGGGAGACTCGTCCCCGAGGCGACTTGGACATGATATGACAATATCGCCCGGAGGACCGGGTTCCCACAGACCCCGTACCCCGCCGGCCGTGCGTGGGAGCCCGGTCGTCCGGGCGACACCGGCCGAAATCGCCCTCGATCCTACCGCGCGTGGCCGGAGGCGAAGCCGCCTTCGCACAAGGCTACGGCGTCCAGGGCTCCTGCCCAACGGGCTTCGGTGCTGAAGCATCCGAGGCAACAACGGCCGCCCTACAGCGGGAGGTTTTCGTCCGTTCTCCTGGTAGAGTGGATTCTAGCATAACTGCCGAGGATCTCGGCCCGAAGGAGCTGTGTTATGAAGTTGGCATTGATGGTCTGGGGTGGGTGGGATGGACACGAGCCCAAGCAGTGCGTGGACATCTTCGCACCACACCTGGAGGCGAACGGGTTCGAGGTGAGGGTCTCGGACACTCTCGATGTCTACACCGAGCAGGACTATATGCAGTCGCTTAGCCTGATCGTGCCGGTGTGGACGATGGGCACGATTACGAACGAGCAGGAGAAGGGGCTGCTGGAGGCGGTCGCAAGTGGGGTCGGCATCGGCGGCTGGCATGGCGGGATGGGCGACTCGTTCCGCAACAACGTTGACTACCAGTTCATGGTGGGCGGGCAGTGGGTCGTGCATCCCGGCGGGGTGATTGACTACGAGGTGAACATCACCAACCACACCGACCCCATCACGAAGGGGCTGTCGGATTTCAAGATGCATTCCGAGCAGTACTACCTGCACGTCGATCCGGGGAACGAGGTGCTGGCCACGACGACCTTCCGGGGGAATGTGTACCCGTGGATCAAGGGTGTGGTGATGCCGGTCGTGTGGAAGCGGGTTTACGGCGCGGCGCGGGTGTTCTATTCGTCGTGCGGACACGTGGCGGCGGACTTCGACGTGCCCGAGGCGAAGGAGATCGCGAAGCGGGGCCTGCTGTGGGCGGCAAGATAACCCTAACCGCAGAGACGCGGAGAACGCAGAGGATTCGCAGAGGGGAGCCTATGAACCGCGGCTGGGAGCGCAAGCGCCCCGCCTGCATGCTCAGCGAAAGACATCAGCGCGTCGTCCTGGGCCTTCCCGATGGCTCCTCTGGGGATGTCTCCGCGCGCTCTGCGACTCTGTGGTAAACGCCTTGAAGGAGAAGATGAAGATATGAAGCCGGCTAAGCTTGGGCTCATCGGCTGCGGGAACATCAGTGGCATCTACTGCCAGAACGCGCAGAAGCTGCAGGCGTTGGACCTGGTGGCCTGCGCCGACCTGATCAGGGAGCGGGCGGAGGCGAAGGCCAGGGAGTTCGGCATCCCGAAGGTGATTATGCCGCAGGAACTGCTGGCCGATCCGGAGATCGAGATCGTGCTCGACCTGACGGTGCCGAAGGCGCACGCGGAGGTAGCGCTCGCGGCGATCGAGGCGGGGAAGAGCGTCTACAACGAGAAGCCGCTGGCGGTGGCGCGGGAGGACGGCGCGAAGATCATCGAGGCGGCGAAGGAGAAGGGCGTGCTGGTGGGGTGCGCGCCGGATACGTTCATGGGCGCGGGCATTCAGACTTGCCGCAAGCTGATTGACGACGGCTGGATCGGGGAGCCGGTCGGCGCGGTCGCGTTCTTTACCTGTCGGGGGCATGAGCGATGGCATCCCGACCCCGAGTTCTACTACGAGGTCGGCGGCGGGCCGGTGCTCGATATGGGCCCCTACTACATCACCGCGCTCATCAACCTGATGGGTCCGGTGCGGCGTGTCAGCGGGATGGCGCGCAAGACCTTCGAGACGCGCACCATCACGAGCCAGCCGAAGTACGGCAAGGTGATCCCGGTTGAGGTGCCGACCCATGTGGTCGGGATGCTGGAGTTCGCGAACGGCGCCATCGGCACGCTGATGCTGACGTTCGATGTGTGGGAGGCGGAGCTGCCGCGCATCGAAGTGTACGGGACGCAGGGGACGTTGAGCGTGCCCGACCCGAACATGTTCGGCGGGCCGGTGCGGGTGTGGCTGAACGGCGAATGGAAGGAAGTCCCGCTGACCCACGGCTATGCGGAGAACAGCCGCGGGCTAGGGGTGGCCGACCTGGCCTGCGCGCTGCGGTCCGGCCGGCCGCACCGGGCAAGCGGGGACTTGGCCTATCATGTGCTGGACATTATGGAGTCCATCCACGACGCTTCCCGCGAGGGCAAGCAAGTCCGGCTGAAGAGCAAGTGCAAGCAGCCGGCGCCGCTGCCGATGGGGCTGCTGCCGGGGACGTTGGACGAGTAGGGCGTGGTTTGAGACATGACGCCGCCCGTCCACCGGCCGGGACGGGCGGCGGTGTTCGTGGCCGGGCGCTACAGCAACTTCGTCCCGTTGATCACCAGCTCGAATTCGCAGCCCAGCACCTTCGCGGCGCGTCGCGACATGACCATGCGGTCGAGGAAGAGCTCGAAGTACTCCATGATCGGGGCGATCTCGGTGTCAGTCTCCAGGTGGAGGGAGACGATGGTGCGCTGGTGGTTGACGGTGACGGAGGAGGAGATGGTGGCGTAGTTGACCCGATCATGTTCGTCAAAGCGAGAGGGCTGGATGTCGCGGACGCGGCTGCGGGCGACATCCGACTTGTCGGCGATGATGACGGCGGCGGCGACGGGGCCAAAGGGGTCGCCATAGGCCTCCTCGTGATTGCCGACGGCGGACATGATCTCGGCAAGCTCCTCGGGGGGCATTCCCATTTCCTTCAGGATGCTGTAGGCCAGCATGACCGCGATCTGGCCGTGCTCCTGGCGGGTGGCGACATTGCCCATGTCGTGCAGGTAACCCGCGATTGCGGCGAGTTCGGCCTCGCGCGAGTCGCGCTCGAGGGCGGCGAGAATGAGGCGGGCGCGCTCGGAGGCGATCTCGGCATGACGGAAGCCGTGCTCGGTGTAGCCGATGGCGTCCATGTTGTGGTCGCCTCGGGATAGGTAGACCTGGATGTCCTGGCGCTGCTTGACTTGGTCGAGCGTCACGATGTTATGCATTGTCGTCTTCCCGGTTCAAAGACTCCTCCACGAACTGTGCGTACCTTCGGCGAGCAATCGCCTGCCGAATATCCTCCATCAGACGCAGGTAGAGATGAAGGTTATGATAGCTGAGGCAGCGCGCGGCGAGGATCTCGCCCGCCTTGTAGAGGTGACGAAGGTAGGCGCGGCTGTAGCGGGCACATACCTCGCACTGGCATTCCTGATCGAGCGGCCCCAGATCGGCCTCGAAGCGCGCGTTCTTCAGGTTTATCTTTCCCCGCTGGGTGTAGGCTGTACCATTCCGGCCGAGGCGAGTGGGGAGGACGCAGTCGAAGAGGTCCACGCCAGCGGCCACGGCCTGGACGATGTCGGCGGGCTTGCCGACTCCCATGAGGTAACGGGGGCGGTCGGCGGGTAGGAGGGGGGCGGTTGTGGCAAGCAGGCGGAAGGTCTCTTGTTTCGGCTCGCCGACGGAAAGGCCACCGATGGCATAGCCGTCGAAGGGCAGAGCGGTCAGGTTGCGGGCGCTCTCGGCCCGCAGGTCGGGCTCGAAGCCGCCCTGGACGATGCCGAAGAGGGCTTGCCTGTTCGGATCGTCGGGTTTTCCTGGCGGGCATGGGAATGCCCGCCCTACAGAACGGCCTGGCGGGCAAAGGTGTGCCCGCCCTACAGCGTGTGCTTCGAGGCAGCGGGCGGCCCACCGGTCGGAGCGGCGGGTGGCCTCTTCGGCCCGGCGGCGATCGGCCGGGTAGCCGACTGGCTGGTCGAAGGCCATGATGATGTCCGCGCCGATGGCGTGCTGAATCTCAACGGCGGATTCGGGGGTGAGGAAGTGCTCCGATCCGTCTATGTGAGAGCGGAAGGTGACGCCGTCGTCAGTGACCTCGAGGAGGGGGGCGAGGCTGAAGATCTGATAGCCGCCGCTGTCGGTGAGGGTGGCGCCGGGCCAGCGCATGAAGGCGGCGAGGCCGCCGGCCTGTTTGATGAGCTCGAGGCCGGGGCGGAGGTAGAGGTGATAGGCATTGGCCAGGATGATCTGGGCGCCGAGGCGGAGGAGCTCTTCCTGGGAGAGCGCCTTGACGGTGGCCTGGGTAGCGACAGGCAGGAAAGCGGGCGTATCGAAGGTGTGGCCGCGGACCGTGAGGCAGCCGGTGCGGGCGCCGGTAGGGTCGGTATTGTGGGTGTTGAACTGGAGCACTGGGCGTGGCCGCGGCGAAGATGTGCTAAGCGTCTCGTCTGGGGTCGGCGGGAGTATAGGCGCGAGGGAAGGGGGGTGTCAAGGGAGAAGGGCGCGGTGCGCCCCTACGTTGGGGAATGGCCGGGTAACCGGAGAGGGCGCGGAAGAAAGGGTTGGCGGGAGATGGGGTTTCTTGGGGGTGGGCTACTGGCTTCGGTGCTGAAGCCCACCTGAGGCGGACAAGCATCCGAAGCAACAGACGACGGCACCACAAAGGTACGAAGGCACAGAGTGGAGGAGCTTCGCTCCTGCCCAACGGGAACACCCACGGCCGCAGACCGCCCCCTTCGAGTTCCTCAGGGCGAGTCGTTGGCTTCGCGCAGGGTGAACAGGTCTGCGCCACTGACGGCCGGCAGACCAGGCGGAGATTGACCTGGGTAGAGGGCGTCACTATAATACGAGCAGGGCAAGGAGGCAGCAGGTTTGCCCCAGGTGATCTGCCCGCTATGTGGTGCGATAACTGATAGCCGCGCGGCTGACTACCCGTTCTGCGTCGGCTGCCAGGACAACCTGGCCAAGTGCGGGTATTGTCGGTGGTACAGCCCGGCGACGGCGGTTTGCACGCACCCGGTCGTGGCCGGGGTCTTCGAGGTGAGCGAGACGGCGACGCCGCCCTGTGTCTACCACACGCCCAACGAGCGGGTGGTGGTTAGAAGGCGGTTGCTCGAATGGATGGTCTGGGCGCTGGTGGGACTGGTCTTGGTGAGCCTGGTGCTGGGGGTGGTGCGGCTGCGCGAGCCCGAGGCGCGGGTGCCGCGCACGGCGAAGCTGGAGCTGGTGGTGGAGGCGACGTATGAGGGTGCGGTGGTGGGGAGGCCGGATGCGGTGACGGCGGTGATCTCCAACACGTCGGCGCTGAGGGCGGACGACGTCCGGTTCGAGATTGCAAAGAGGTCGCTGGAGGAGTTCGAGCTCGTATCGGTGAGCCCTCGGCCGACAGAGCGGAAAGAGCAGGGGATGTGGGAGGTGTTCGGGTTCCCTCCGATGAGGCCGCTGGAGCAGCGGAGGATCGTCCTGGAGGTGGCGCCGAAGAAGGCCGGCACGCTGCACCTGCAGGTGCGCCTGGTGTCTGATGGCAATGTCTTCCACGGGATGGCCGACCTGCCGGTGATCGCGGAGGAAGCGCGGGGCGGGAAGCGGCCGGCGCGAGGGGGAAGGGCGGAGGAGAAGCAGAGATGAGACCGGGTGACGCGATGCTGAAGCGGAAAGTTCGCGCTGAGTTCCTCAAGAGGGAGCTTAACACGACCCAGCTTGAGGTGAATGTGATCCACGGGGTGGCTTACCTGAGCGGTGATCTGAGGGGTTCGCGAGCCACGAGAGTGCTGGACTGGAAGCGGGAGATGGCGCTGCTTGAGAGCATCATCATGACGATCCCCGGGATCCGGGGGGTGGATAATCGCGTGAAGTGCTTCGATCTTTGAGCGCGACCGCGACGGGACAGGCTGGGAAGGGACTGCTGGTTGTGCTGTCCGGGCCTTCCGGGGTAGGGAAGGGGACGGTGGTGGCGCGGGCGATGGCGATGAGGCAGGAGAGCGCCGCGCGCCTGCGCCGCTCCATCTCCGTGACGACCAGAGCCAGGCGGGCCGAAGAGAGAGATGGGGTGGACTACTTCTTCTGCGCGCCGGAGGAGTTCGAGCGAAGGGCGCGGGCAGGGGAGCTGCTGGAGTGGGCCGTCTACCTGGACAATAGGTATGGAACGCCTACTTACTGGATGGACGAGCAGTTGGCTATAGGGCGCGACGTGGTGCTGGAGATAGAGGTGCAGGGGGCGATGCAGGTGCAGGAGCGCCGACCGGAAGCAGTGCTGATCTACATGCTGCCGCCGTCGTGGGAGGCGCTGAAGCTGCGGCTGAAGCGACGCCGGAGCGAGAGCGTGGAGAGCCAGCGGCGTCGGCTGGAAGTGGCGAGAGAGGAGATGAAGTTGCTGCCGCAATATCAGTACGTGATTGTGAACGACCGGGTGGACAGAGCGGCGAGCAAGCTTCTCTCGATCCTGGAGGCAGAGCGGGCGCGGGTGGAGAGGACCGACCTCAGCACGTGGGTGGAGGAGACCGGTGCCTAGGCCACTGGCTGGGAAGGTGGTGGTGCTCGGCATCACCGGGAGCATCGCCGCCTATAAGGGCGCGGAGGTGGCGCGGCGGCTGATGGACCTGGGGGCGGAGGTGCACGCGACGCTGACGCAGGGCGGGGCGAAGTTCATCACGGCGCTGACGCTGCGGACGCTGACGGGGAATCCGGTCACGGTTGATATGTTCGAAGAGCCGGAGGAGTGGGCGGTCAAACACGTGTCGCTGGCGCAGCGGGCGGCGGCGGTGGTGGTGGCGCCGGCGAGCGCGAACGCGGTGGCCAAGCTGGCGCTTGGCATGGCGGATGAGTTCATCTACACGGTGGCGCTGGCGACGCGGGCGCCGGTGCTGGTCGCGCCGGCGATGAACGACAAGATGCTGAGCCATCCGGCGACCCAGGAGAACCTGGCGCGGTTGAGGGAGCGCGGGGTGAAGATCATCGAGCCCGCCTACGGCGAGCTGGCCTCGGGGGCGGTGGGCTGGGGGCGTCTGGCGGAGCCGGCGGCGATTGCGGCGGCGGTGGCCGAAGTCGTGGTCGGGACAGGCGATTTCACCGGTGTGAAGGTGCTGGTGACGGCGGGGCCGACGCGAGAGGCGCTGGACCCGGTGCGGTTCATCTCGAACCGGTCGAGCGGAAGGATGGGGTATGCGCTGGCGGCGGCGGCGGCGGCAAGGGGCGCGGTGGTGACGGTGGTGGCTGGGCCGAGCTGTCTGGCGCCGCCAACCGGGTGCGAGGTGGTTGCGGTGGAGACGACGCAGGAGATGCACGATGAGGTGGTGGGGCGGTTCGGGGAGTGCGAGGTGATGATTGCGGCGGCGGCCCCGGCGGATTATGCGCCGGCGCAGCGGGCGGCTCAGAAGCTGAAGAAGGGAAACGAGACGCTGTCGGTGGAGCTGGCGCCGACGCCGGACATCGCGGCGGAATGCGGGCGAAGGAGGAAGGCAGGGCAGTTTCTGGTGGGATTCGCGGCGGAGACGGAGAACCTAGTGGCGAACGCGAAAGCGAAGCTGCGGGCGAAGAACCTGGATCTGATTGTGGCGAACGATGTGTCGGGCGGGGAGACCGGGTTCGAGTCGGAGCGGAATGCGGGCCGGTTGCTGTTCGCGGACGGGGGGGAGAGGGAGCTGCCGGCGATGGACAAGAGGGGCTTCGCGGAGGAGGTGCTGAACGCGATTGCGGAGAGGCGCGGGCGCGGAAGCTAGGGGATTGTGGCTCTTGGGATGGAGCGGGGAGATCACAGGATAGGATAGGAAGCATGGCCTACGAGCATTACCTCTTCACCTCTGAGTCGGTGACCGAGGGCCACCCGGACAAGATGGCCGATCAGATCTCGGATGCGGTCTTGGATGCGCTGCTGGAGCAGGACCCAACCAGCCGCGTGGCGTGCGAGACGCTGATAACTACGGGGGTGGTGATAGTGGCCGGAGAGGTTACGACAAAGGGATATGTTGATATCCCGTCGGTCGTGCGGCAGACGATCCAGCATATCGGCTACACGCGGGCGAAGTTCGGGTTCGACTCGGAGGTGTCGGGGGTGCTGACGGCGATACAGGAGCAGTCGCCCGATATCGCCATGGGGGTTGACATCGGCGGGGCGGGGGATCAGGGGATGATGTTCGGGTACGCGGTAGACGAGACGCCGGAGCTGATGCCGATGCCGATCATGCTGGCGCACCGCATGGCGCGGCGGCTGGCGGAGGTGCGGCGGCTGGGGGAGGTGGACTACCTGCGTCCGGATGGCAAGACGCAGGTGACGGTGGGGTATGAGGGCGGGAAGCCGGTGCATCTCAACAAGATCGTGGTTTCGGCCCATCACCGGCCGGACGTGGATCACGAGCGAATCCGCGCCGACATGATCGAACTGGTGATCGAGCGAAGCTGCCCGAAGGAGATGATGGACGGGGATACCGACGTGCTGGTGAACCCGACGGGGAGCTTCGAGCGGGGCGGGCCGCTGGCGGATACGGGCCTGACGGGCCGCAAGATCATCGTTGACACATATGGCGGGATGGCGCGGCATGGCGGGGGCTGCTTCTCCGGCAAGGATGCCACGAAGGTGGATCGGTCGGCCAGCTATATGATGCGCTATGTGGCGAAGAACATTGTGGCGGCCGGGCTGGCGCACCGCGTAGAGACGCAGGTGGCGTACGCGATCGGCCATGCGGAGCCGATGGGGTTCTGGGTTGACACGTTCGGGACGGGCAAGGTGGCGGACGATGCGCTGGCGGCGATGTGCACGAAGGCGTTCGACCTGAAGCCGCGGGCGATCATCGAGAAGCTGCAGTTGAGAACGCCGCAGTTCCGACAGGTGGCGGCCTATGGGCACTTCGGCCGAACCGATCTGCCGGTGCTGTGGGAGCGGACGGACATGGCGGAGGCGCTGCGCGAGGAGGCCGGGTGCTAGACGGATGGGGCTCGCCGGCGAGGGCGTGAATGTCGCGGTATGCGGAGGTGCTGCCCGATCCGGGGCGGGCGCTGAGCCAGCTTTTCACGTATGAGGTGCCGGAGCATCTGCGCGAGCTGGTGAAGGTGGGCGCACAGGTGCTCGTGCCTTTCGGCCCGCGGACGGTGGTGGGGGTTGTCGCGGGGCTAACTGACCACAGCGAACGGGGGGACCTGAAGCAGATCGAGGCGGTGCTGGAGGACGTGCCGGCTCTGCCCGAGGACGCGCTGCCGCTGGCGCGCTGGATCTCCGACTACTACCTGTGCGAGCTGGGGGAGGCGCTGCGGCCGTTTCTGCCGGAGGGGATGAACTACCGGATCGGCCGGCAGGTGCGCTTGGGGGAAGACCCAATCCCTCCGTCTGTGCTCGAGCATCCCGAGGCCGGGCCGGTGGCGCGGGCGCTGGCGGCCGCGGGCAGGGAAGTGAGCTTGGGGGCGCTGAGGCGGATGGTTCCACCGGTGCGACTGCAAAGAGGGCTGCGGCTGCTGAGATCGCGGGGGTTGATCGTGGAACGGGCCACCATCTTGCCGCCGAAGGCGCGGGAGCGGCAGGTGCGGTTGGTGGAGGTGGCGGTGGGGCCGGAGGAGGTGGAGCGCTACTGCGAGGAGAGGGGGGCGCGCTCGCGGGCGCGGGCGGCGGTCTTACGGGCGGCGCTGGAGTCGGGGGCGGTGGCGGCGACGGACCTGGCGGCGGAGGCGGGGGTGTCGGTGTCGGCGGTGCAGGGATTGGTGAAAGAGGGGATGCTGCGGGCGCGGTGGGCGCCGGTGCGGAGGAGGCCGTGGAGTGAGGCGGCTCTCGTGGGCGGCGCGGCGCCGGAGCTGACGCCGGAGCAGGGGGAGGCGGTTACGGCGATCGGGGAGGCGCTGGAGTTGGGGCGGGCGGAGTCGTTTCTGCTTTTCGGGGTGACGGCGAGCGGCAAGACAGAGGTTTTCCTTAGGGCAATCGAGCGGGTGCTTGCCAACGGAAAGCAAGCGATCGTGCTGATGCCTGAGATCGCGCTCACCGCCCAGCAGGTGGGGATCTACCGGGCTCGGTTCGGGGAGAGGGTGGCGATATTGCACAGCGGGCTGTCAGTGGGGGAGCGATGGGATGAGTGGCAGCGAGTGCGGACGGGGGAGGCGAGCGTGGTGATCGGGGCGAGGTCGGCGGTGTTCGCGCCGACGCCGAGGCTGGGGTTGATCGTGGTGGATGAGGAGCATGAGAGCTCGTACAAGCAGGAACAGGCGCCGCGGTATCACGCGCGGGAGGTGGCGCTGAAGCGGGGGGAGCTGAACGGCTGCCCGGTGGTCCTGGCGAGCGCGACGCCGGCGCTGGAGTCGTTTTATGACGCCGCGGCGGGAAAGCACAGGCTGCTGCGGCTGCCGAGGCGGGTGGACGAGCGGCCGCTGCCGAGGGTGCAAGTGGTGGATATGAGGACGGGAAAGGGACAGCCGGCGATCCTGTCATCGCCGCTGAGACAGGCGATGGCGGCGCGATTGCGGGAAGGGGAGCAGGTGATACTGTTCCTGAACAGGAGGGGGTTCGCCACGTTCCTGCTGTGCCCGGCGTGCGGGGAGGGGCTGAGGTGCCCGGATTGCGGGGTGGCGATGAAGTACTACCAGGGGGCGAGGCAGGTGAGGTGCCATCACTGTGGGCTGGCGCGGGTGGCGCCAGAGAAGTGCGGGAGATGTGGGGGGCACCAGATCAGGTTCAATGGGTTTGGGACGGAGCGAGTGGAGAGGGAGGTCCAGGGGCTTTTCCCGTGGTCGAGGCCGGGGCGGATGGACCGGGACACGACCGCGCGCAAGGGGGCGCATGTCAGGATCGTGGGGGAGTTTCGGAAGGCGGAGACAGATGTGCTGGTGGGGACGCAGATGGTGGCGAAGGGCTTCGACTTCCCGGGGGTGACGCTGGTGGGGGTCATTTCGGCGGACACATCGCTGAACCTGCCGGATTTCCGGGCGGTGGAGCGGACCTTTCAGCTTCTGACACAGGTGTCGGGGCGGGCCGGACGGGGCGAGAAGGAGGGGGAGGTGGTGGTGCAGACTTATCGGCCGGAGGATGGGAGCATACGGGCGGCGGCGGCGCATGATTACGAGGGGTTCTACCGGAGCGAGATCGAGGCGCGCAGGGAGCTGAACTACCCGCCGTTCTCGCAGCTTGTGAATCTGGTCGTCAGCGGAGAGGTGGACGAGGAAGCGGCTGGTAGGGCGCAGAGGATTGCGGAGGCGTTGCGGAGGGCGGCTTCTGTAGGGGGGGCCGTGCCTGGGAGCGCAGGCGTCTCGCCTGCACCTTGGCAGGAGGAGAGCCGCGTGACAGTGCTCGGCCCGGCGCCGGCGCCGCTGGCGAAGCTGCGGAGGCGATATCGCTGGCATGTACTGGTGAAGGGGGCGAAGGGGGAGGCGCGAGAGGTGGTGAGGGAGGCGCTGGCGGCGTTGGCCGAACGAGAAGTGGCTGGCTTGGCGGTTGATGTGGACCCGGTTTCGCTCATGTGATAGACTGAAGCAGAGGGCTTCTGGGTAGGGTTCTGTAGGTATGGCAGCATTGGAGAG
>Ga0315288_10001183_pt1 | contig 33718 bp, 26 predicted proteins | sample YL17G11_20_MG_FD_203454 | JGI IMG/M metagenome (GOLD analysis project Ga0315288, IMG submission 203454) | Sediment microbial communities from Yellowstone Lake, YNP, Wyoming, USA - YL17G11_20 | ecosystem: Environmental > Aquatic > Freshwater > Lake > Sediment | place: USA: Wyoming | collected...
AATCGAATCTGGCTCAATCGGACGGTAGGAGTGGGTAAGATTTCCGCTCAAGATGCTATCGACTATGGATTATCAGGTCCTATCCTAAGAGGCTGTGGAGTGAAATGGGATATCAGAAAATCCAATCCCTATTCCGGATATGACAAATTTGAGTTTGATATTCCCACAGGTAAAAACGGTGACGTATATGATCGTTACTTAGTCCGCTTGGAGGAGATGAGACAAAGCTTAAAGATTGTCCAGCAGGCTCTGGATGGAATTCCAGAAGGGGATTTTGTTGCCCGTATTCCCGGAGTGGTGCTTCCACCTAAGGAGCAAGTCGTCTCCAATATAGAGTCGTTGATATTTCATTTCAAAATAGTAGTCGAAGGATTCTGTCCACCGGTCGGAGAGGTTTACCACTCCATCGAATCCCCCAAAGGAGAGTTAGGATATTATATAGTCTCCGATGGAAAAAACAAACCTTACCGGGTGAAAGTGAGGCCGCCTTGTTTTGTAAACTTAAGTGCCTTTCCTAAGATGGTTGAAGGAAGATTAATCGCTGACGTGATAGCAGTGATAGGAAGCATTGATATTGTGTTAGGGGAAATAGATAGATAATAAAAACGTTTAAAGTTCAAAGTTTAAAAGTTCAAAGGTTCAAGAGTTCAAAGGTTCACTATTCAAAATTCAAGATTCAAAATTAAAGGCTTGGTAAAATGCTGGGAGAGGTTACACAGAAGAGGATAGCTGATCTAAAAGAGAAATTTCCGCATAAAAGATCAGCCATTCTTCCGGCCATGCACGTGGTGCTGGAAGAGGTTGGTTTTTACAATCGAGACATCCTCAAGCAGGTGGCAGAGCTTCTTGATTTAAGCGAAATGGAAGTGGCAGAGACCGTCTCCTTTTATACTTATTTCCCCAAAGAGGGAGTAGGTAAGTATCACATTCAAGTATGCACAAATCTGTCCTGCATGCTTCTGGGGGCAGAAGAGCTGGTGCATTATTTAGAGGAGAAGCTGAAAATAAAAGCAGGGGAAACCACTCCCGACGGACTCTTTACCTTGTCCATGGTGGAGTGTCTGGGTTCATGTGGAACTGCACCGGTGATGCAGATAAACCAGACATATTATGAAAATCTAACTAAAGCTAAAGTGGATCAGATCATAGAGAAGCTAAAGAAAGAAATAAAAGAATAGGTTTTTGGAGTGCGGAAGCTTGCTTCCACGGTTTTAAAATAGGAAAATAGATTCGAATGCAAAAGGTACTTTTCAAACATATAGATTTTCCTGATCAATACAAGATCGACACCTATATCCGAAATGGTGGCTATAGTGCACTACCCAATGCATTGAAAGAACATTCTCCAGATCAGATTATTGAGCTGGTGAAAAAATCAGGTTTAAGAGGACGGGGAGGAGCTGGTTTCCCCACCGGACTTAAATGGAGCTTTGTTCCCAAAGCTTCTCCTAAACCCAAATTCTTGCTTTGTAACGCAGATGAGGGAGAGCCGGGAACTTTTAAGGATCGAGCTTTGATCGAAAATGATCCGCATCAGCTGATTGAGGGAATCATCATCGCCTCTTATGCCATAGGGGCGCATCGAGCTTTTATCTATATCCGAGGAGAGTTTGCTTTTGGTGCCAATAGATTGCAAGGGGCTATCGGTGAATGTTACCAGAAAGGTTATCTGGGTAGGAACATACTCGGATCAGGCTTTGATCTCGATCTGAATATATATAGAGGAGGAGGAGCTTATATCTGCGGAGAAGAGACCTCCTTGATGGAATCCATCGAAGGTGACCGGGCAAACCCGAGATTAAAGCCACCTTTTCCCGCTTCGGTAGGACTTTATAAGAATCCAACGGTGATCAACAACGTGGAGACTTTATCGAATATTCCTCACATTGTGTTAAACGGAGGAGAGTGGTTCGCCAGTATGGGCATGCCCAAAAGCACGGGCACTAAGATATTCTCACTTTCCGGTCATGTCAATAAACCGGGGAATTACGAGCTCCCTATGGGAGTTACTTTAAGAGAGTTGATATTTGAACATGGCGGTGGAATAAAGGATAATCGTAAGCTGAAGGCAGTGGTTCCAGGTGGCGTATCGACGCCGGTTATGACTCCGGATCTTCTGGATGTGAGGATGGATTTTGAATCCCTTTACGAAGCTGGCTCGCTTTTAGGATCAGGTGCCACCATTGTTATGGATGAAACCACTTGCATGGTGAAATCAGCTTATCGCATATCCAAGTTCTTTGAGCATGAGTCGTGCGGAAAATGCGTCCCGTGTAGAGAAGGAACCAGATGGATTAGACAGATCATGGAGAGGATCGAAAACGGAAAGGGGAGAGAGGGGGATGTCGATCTTCTTCGCGACGTCTGTATTAATATTGTAGCGAAAACGGTTTGTCCTCTGGGAGATGCCGCCGCAGTTCCTGTTATGAGCACGATTGAAAAGTTCCGCGATGAGTATGAGTATCACATAAAAAACAAAAAGTGTATGGTGGAGTTGGGAATAAGGTTTGTGTAATATCTCCCAACAGATTAAACAGATTAAGCAGATGGGTCAACGGATTGAATGGATATAACGGATAACCTCACCTCCTTTGTCCCCCTATCCTTAATAAGGAGAGGGGGGACCAGGGGGAGAGGTAGTCGTAGAAAATATGATTACCTTAACCATAGATGGTAAACAAGTAGTGGTTGAAGATGGGACCACCATCCTCAAAGCGGCGGAGAAACTGGGGATTGAGATTCCCACATTTTGCTTCCACGATAAGCTAGAATCAGTAGGCGCGTGTCGAATGTGTCTGGTGGAAGTGGAGAAGATGGCAAAACTACAAGTTGCCTGCGCTACTACGGTTTCAGAGGGAATGGTGGTGAAGACCGATACTCCCCAAGTGACTAACGCAAGGAAAGGAGTTTTGGAGTTTTTGCTTCTCAATCACCCTCTGGATTGTCCAGTTTGTGATAAAGGAGGGGAGTGCGAGCTTCAGAATATGGTTTTCAAATACGGATCAGATAAAAGCCGATTCGTAGAAGAGAAAAGAAGGTTCGTGGTTGATTCCAAATCTCGATATGACGATCTTTCCCTTGGACCACAGATCATAAGAAATATGAATCGCTGTATCCTGTGTCGCAAATGTGTCCGATTCCTAACAGAGATTGCGGGAGAGACCGATCTGGGAACTTTCAAGCGTGGCTCTAAAACAGAGATAAATGCTCTGCCTGATATTCCAATTAGTAATCCCTATTCTGGAAACGTGGTGGAGATATGTCCGGTGGGGGCTTTAACTTCAAAATCTTTCAGATATAAGATAAGAGTATGGCAGACTGAAACTACACCTTCGATTTGCCCCCTCTGCGGAGATGGGTGTAACATCAATTTATGGACGAAGGATGACAAAATCTATCGGTTAACCTCTCGAAGAAATGATCTGGTGGATGAGGGATTTCTATGCGATAAGGGAAGATTCGGATTTGAGCTCGTCAATCATCCGGATCGACTGAAGCATCCTTTGATAAGAAAGAACGGAAAACTTTCCTCCGTAAGTTGGGATGAAACCATTAGGTTTGTCGCTTCACAGTTTAAAAAGATAAAGGAAGGATGGGGTGCAGATGCTTTAGCCGGAGTGGGATCATCAAAACTCACCAATGAAGAAAATTACATTTTTCAGAAGTTCTTCAGAGTGGTTGTAGGGACAAATAATATAGATCACAGAGTTGACACAAAATATCTTTTGCCCAGCCCTGATCTTAAAACTAAAAATCAAGCTTATGGAATGATCAATTCTATTCGTCAGATCGAAGAAGCAAAACTCATTTTGGTCTTGAGATGTGATTTAGAAAAAGAACATCCCATAATAAACTTGAGAGTTATAAAATCAGCCAAGAAAGGCAATGCCCTTATTTTGGCAAATCCATTCGGCTCTCGCTTAAGAAGATTCGCTCAGGATGAGTTGATCTATAAGAAGGGGACAGAGGTGACTCTGTTGAATGGCTTGGTAAAAGAGATAATAGAGGAAAAACTTTTCGATGCTAATAATGTCGGATTCTCTCTAAAGGAGATTGAGGAGTTAAAAAGAAAAGTTTCTAATTCTGACATTCAGAAGGTTGCACAGATTACCGGCATCAATACTGAAAGAATTAAAAGCTTAGCCCATACTCTGGCAAAAACCGACATTTTCATGATTCTCTGTGGTGGAGAAATAATTTCTAATCCCCAGAATACTGAGTTGATCGACTCTTTGCATGACCTGATGCATTTGACTGGACATAGAAACAAGAATGCTTCAGGTGTTAATCTTTTATGGAAGGATTGCAATTCACAGGGAGCTTTGGATTGCGGACTTCTACCGGATAGACTCCCCGGATATGTCCCTGTTTCAGATGAAGCAGAAAAGAAAAAAATCGAGCAGGTGTGGAATATTAAGATTTCAGATAAACCAGGACTGGATTTCAATCTCATGCTTGAGGGGATTCATCAAGGAAAAATCAAGGCAATGTATATCGCAGATGCAGACCCGTTAAGCGAATATCCAGATAAGGATTATGTAGAAACTGCACTTAAAAAACTTGAGTTCTTGGTAGTACAAGATGTCTTTTTAACTGAGACGGCAAAGTTAGCTCATGTGTTTTTTCCCGGAGTATCATTTGCTGAAAAAGATGGCACATTCACGAATGTAGAGAGAAGAATTCAGAGACTGAAAAAAGCATTTGATCCTTTGGCAGATTCAAAAGCAGATTGGCAGGTCATCTGTATGCTAGCGCAAGCCATGGGATATGAATTTAACTATCTTTCGCCACAGCAGATTTTTGAAGAGTTAGCTTTAGTTTCACCCGTTCATGCAAAAATGAGCTGGGAAAGTTTAGGTGAATCAGGGTAGGAATGGGATAGAGAAAGACTTTTAATATGAAATAGGAGTCAGGTGTTTGAGACGGTCATGGTTTGTCGGTTAAGGTTTTGGCTACGTATCGTAAATCGTCTCTCGGCTTCGTCTTTCGTAATGAGTCGATAGACGAAAACGAATAACGATACCTAACCGAAACCCAAACCTTTAAACGAAACCAATAAAAGAATGAATTGGGCAATTACAAGATAAATTATGTTAGCATTCATCATTATTACATTCATCAAAATCCTGATAGTCTTTGTTGTTTTCCTTTTAATGATAGCGTTTCTGACCTGGCTGGAGAGGAAACTTTTGGGACATTTTCAGGTGAGACTGGGTCCCATACGAGTGGGACCACATGGACTGCTTCAGCCAATTGCCGACGGGATAAAACTTCTCTTCAAAGAAGACATTACACCGGCGAATGTGAATAAGTTTATTTACAATCTGGCTCCGCTTTTGACCTTTATCCCCGCTTTGATAATTGTGGCGGTGATTCCATTCGGTCGGCAGATAGAGCTTTTTGGGCATAAAATCGACCTGGTGATCTCCAGCTTCAATATGGGATTACTTTACATTCTGGCGGTCAGCTCCATAGCAGTTTATGGCATAATCTTGGCAGGCTGGTCTTCCAATAACAAGTATTCGCTTCTGGGTGGTCTGAGATCGTGCGCGCAGATGATCAGCTATGAGGTCTCTTTAGGGCTTTCTTTAATCGGTGTTTTGATGATCGCCAGCTCGCTTAGCCTGGTGGACATAGTGAATGCTCAGGATAAATTTATCCACTGGTTTGTATTCCGCCAACCGCTGGGATTCCTCCTGTATCTTGTATGTGCCATCGCTGAGCTAAATCGGCATCCCTTCGATCTGCCGGAGGCAGATAATGAGTTAGTGGCAGGATATTACACCGAATACTCCTCTATGAGATTTGCCATGTTCTTCTTAGGAGAGTATGGCAATATGATCAACTTCTCTGCACTGGCAACCACCCTGTTTCTGGGTGGATGGCATGGACCATTCTTGCCACCGGTGATCTGGTTTCTGATGAAGATGGGAGCGTTTCTTTTCTTCTTGATCTGGATAAGAGCAACCTTGCCCAGATTCAGGTATGACCAGCTGATGAATTTCGGCTGGAAAATTCTATTACCTCTGGCGATTTTAAATGTGTTCATAACGGCGGTGGTTATGATCTTATGATGCATTGTGCCATAAATAAATTTGTATATCCAAATATCAAAAATCAAAATGACAATGCAAAATCCAAAAATTGAGCGCAGCGAAATCCATAGGAGCGAATTTACAAAAGAGCAATTCAAAGAGGAATTCAAAAAGAGGATAAAACAGTTTGTTCTAAATCTAATTCAGTTTATAGATTCCTTATCAAAGGATACAACCTGTAAAATAATCGCTAACCAATTAAAGCGCAGTGGTACAAGTATTGGAGCTAATTATTTTGAAGCCAGGGCAGCTAGTTCTAAGAGTGATTTTACTAATTACTTTAATCATTGCATAAAATCGACCAATGAATCTAAGTTCTGGCTTGAGATGTTAATGGATGCTTAGAAATGTAATATTCAAGAAGCAAATAAGCTATTTAAAGAGGTTTCTGAGATTGCTAATATCGTTGCTTCAAGTATCTTAACACTGAAGGGTAAGAAGTGATTTTGGATTTTGGTTTGTGATTTTGATTTTTGCAGTTTGATTTTTGGATTAGACTCAATTTACTTAGCAAGGTATTATAATGAAGGTTCAAATTTCCAAGTGTTCAAAAGCTCAAAGGATCAAGGATGTTTGAGGTATTAAAAACTATATTCTTAGCGATTCCTAAAGGATTGTCAGTCACTTTAAAGTATGTGTTTACTCGGGCGATCACGGTAAGATACCCGGAGCAAAAACTGACCCTCTCTGACCGATACAGGGGTTTGCATTATTTGGAGCGAAACGAGGATGGCTCTGAAAAATGTGTCTGCTGTGGGCTTTGCGCTGCCAATTGTCCTTCCGGTTGTATATACATGGAGCCAGCAGAAGACGAATTCGGACACAGATACGCCAAAGTGTATGAGATAAACGAGCTAAGATGCATATTCTGTGGATATTGTCAGGAAGCTTGTCCCAAGGAGGCGATCTTTTTAGGAAAAGAATACGAGTTCTCCAATGATAAACGGGAGAAGATGATATACACTAAAGAGGATTTGTTGGGGACTTTAGTTAGGAAAAGGTTAGCTAATAGAACGCATTAGAACGTGTGTCATTGTGAGGAGTCCCGCTTTTGGCGGGACGACGAAGCAATCCCATGGGATTGCTTCGCTCCTTCCCTTCGACTCCGCTCAGGGACGGTGAGCAAAGTCGAACCGTTCAGTCGCTCGCAATGACAGTGGAAGATAAACGGATGAAAAGATGGAAATATTGATTTTCTCAATATTAGCAGTGGTAGCAGTGGTTTGTTCTCTTTTGGTGATCGTCAGTCGAAACCCAGTGGGAAGCGCACTCTCTTTGATAGCCACTATGGTGAGCATAGCAATATTCTTCGTTATGCTGAATGCGCCCTTCTTAGCCACCATCCAGATCATAGTCTATGCTGGGGCTATCATGGTGTTGTTCTTGTTTGTCATTATGCTTTTGAATCTGAGAAAAGATGAGTTTGATCCAGAGAAAAGAAGAGTACAGAGATTCTTTGCCATTCTGTTTGCTTTTATTTTGTTGATAGGGATAGCAACGGTGATAGATATGGGCATATCTAGTTCAAAATCAGTCGAGTCGTCTTCCGGAGCTATAGCTCCCGCAGGAGTAGAGTCATTAGCCCAGCTTCTTTTCACCAAATATCTTTTTCCATTCGAGCTGGCTTCGGTTCTGCTTTTGGTGGCAATAGTGGGCGCAATCGTCATGGCAAAAAGGAGATTGTGAGAGCTTCCGCAGAGCCATGAAGGCTCTGCTCGCGGAGTTAACTGTCTAACCCAGGTATTTGTTTAGGTAAGAAAATGGTTCCAGCATCAGCTTATTTAATATTAAGTGCGGTAATTTTCACCATTGGCGTTTTGGGCGTTTTGGTCAGGCGCAACATCCTGGTCATGTTTATGTCCATCGAGCTGATGCTGAATGCGGTAAATTTAGCATTTGTGGCTTTATCTCGACAATTGAGTAATCTGGATGGACAAGTGGTAGTATTTTTAGTAATGACTGTAGCAGCAGCAGAGGCGGCGGTGGGATTGGCAATAATCATTTGTTTATTTAGAAACAAGAAAAGTGTGAATGTGGATGACTTTAATTTAATGAAATGGTAACACGTCCGCCGTCCACTGTCTGCAGACCACCACTAAATCCTTTTTATAACGGTGGACAGCGGACTGATGACAGCGGACTATAAAAAACATGAACTACGTTTATCTCATTCCATTATTTCCCTTGATCGGTTTTTTGATCAACGGAATATTTGCGCTAACTCGGAAAGCCAGCACTGAAGAGAAGATCGATGGAAAGACCTTAGTGAGCTGGATAGGATGTGGATCGATAGGTTTGTCCTTCTTAACCTCCGTCGTCTTATTCTTTGAGCTTTTGGCTCTGCCAGCTGGGGAGAGGGTGGTGCAAAAAATCGCCTTCCCCTGGATTTTATCAGGATCATTTCATATCGATATTGGCTTCTTGTTCGACCCCCTCTCATCCGTGATGATCCTGGTAGTAACCGGAGTCGGATTTTTCATTCACCTTTATTCCACCGGCTACATGTCAGAGGATAAAGGATACGCTCGATATTTTTCATATCTGAATCTTTTCACCTTCTTCATGCTGATATTGGTTTTGTCTAACAATTTCCTTTTGCTCTATCTGGGATGGGAAGGTGTCGGTCTTTGCTCTTATCTTTTGATCGGATTTTGGTATGAGAAAAAAACCGCATCCGATGCGGGGAAAAAGGCTTTCATCGTCAATAGAGTCGGAGACTTCGGCTTTGCTCTGGGAGTGATGTTGATCTTCTGGACTTTCGGAAGTTTAAACTTCACCCAAGTTTTTGAACAAGCTCCTCAAGTCTTGGCATGGGGAGGAGGATTAGTCACCGCTATCACCTTGCTTTTATTCATGGGAGCTACCGGCAAATCCGCTCAGATTCCTCTTTATGTATGGCTTCCGGATGCTATGGAGGGTCCCACACCGGTTTCTGCATTGATCCATGCTGCTACCATGGTGACAGCCGGAGTTTACATGGTGGCAAGATGTCACGCACTCTTCCTTTTAGCTCCGATCTCTATGGGAGTGGTGGCAGTGATTGGCGCTTTGACTGCCATCTATGCAGCATCCATCGGACTGGTGCAAAATGACATTAAAAGAGTTTTAGCATATTCCACCATCAGCCAGTTGGGATATATGTTCTTGGCATGTGGAGTGGGTGCTTTTACTGCTGGGATATTTCATCTGATGACTCATGCTTTCTTTAAAGCCCTATTGTTTCTTTCAGCTGGCTCGGTTATGCACGCTTTGGCTGGAGAGCTTAATATGCAAAAAATGGGTGCGTTGAAAAAATATATACCAATAACCTTCTGGTGTTTTCTTGCCGGAACTTTGGCTATTTCCGGCATTCCACTCTTTTCTGGATTTTTCAGCAAAGATGAGATTCTTTGGAAAGCGTTCTCCAACCCGCAAGGTCATTTTCTTCTCTGGCTGCTAGGAGTTATCACTGCCGGACTAACCGCATTCTACATGTTTAGATTATTCTTTATGACCTTTTTAGGAAAATCCCGAATGGATCCGCGGGTGGAAGCTCATGTCCACGAATCCCCAAAAAAGATGACCATACCTCTGATGGTTTTAGCGGTGCTCTCAGTCATCGGCGGATACGTGGGAGTTCCTCATTCTCTGGGAGGATCGAACCGATTTGAAAGATTCCTATCATCAGTATTTGAGGAGGGGCATGCAACCACGGAAGCCGTCACTCATGCACCCTCAACTGAATATCTTCTGATGGCGATCTCCATAGTAGTGGTTTTGGGTGCGATTTTTGTAGCACATAAATTCTATGTTCAGAATCTTGAAATACCCAAGAGGTTAGCTGAAAAATACAAATTTGCATATCGAGCCTTATTTAACAAATATTATATAGATGAGCTGTATGCTAAGATTTTCGTCAATCCCCTTCTGAATCTGGCTTTGTTCTTGTGGAAAAAAATTGACGTGGTGGTGATAGATGGCACCGCCAATGGGATTGCCTCATTAGTTAAGGGGATAAGCGGAGTGATTCGCAAGACCGAGACCGGTTATCTCCGCAACTATGCTCTCTCTTTGATTTTTGGAGCGGTGCTGATATTAGCATATTTCATTTTTAGGTAATACCATGCTAAATATTTGGATTTTGACCATACTTACGTTTTTCCCGCTTCTGGGAATTTTAATACTGCTTCTGGTTGATAAACACCAGCATAGCGCTATTAAGACGATTGCTTTTATCATCTCTTTGTTGAATGCCATCTTCTCCCTATATGTCTATTTTAATTTCATCCCTGACTCCTCAACTATGCAGTTTACAATTAACCTGACTTGGATTGAGAGCTTAGGAATAAACTATCATCTGGGTATTGATGGAATCAGTCTCTTCTTGATTCTCTTGACCACGTTTCTCACACCATTAGCAATTCTGTCCTCCTGGTCTGCTATCACGAATAAGGTGAAAGGTTATTATATTTCCATGTTGTTTTTGGAAACCGGAATGATCGGGGTATTTGTCTCTCTGGATTTGTTTCTGTTCTACGTTTTCTGGGAGCTGATGCTTATCCCGATGTATTTCCTTATAGGCATCTGGGGTGGACCAAGAAGAATCTATGCCACTGTCAAATTTGTTCTCTTCACCATGACCGGCTCTCTTCTGATGCTGGTGGCGATTCTGGTTTTATATTTCATGAATCATACTTACACCGGCTCATACACCTTCAACCTTCTGGAGATAAATAATCTTCCTATTCCCCTGGGTGCGCAATTCTGGCTCTTCTTTGCTTTTGCTTTAGCTTTTGCCATCAAGGTTCCGATGTTTCCGTTCCATACCTGGCTTCCGGATGCACACGTGGAAGCTCCCACCGCAGGCTCCGTGATCTTAGCTGGAGTTTTGCTCAAGATGGGAACATACGGTTTTTTAAGGTTCTGTCTTCCTCTGTTCCCCAATGCCTTTATAGATTACACTGCGCTTTTCTCAATTTTGGCGATAATCGGAATCATCTACGGCGCCTTGGTCTCCATAAGGCAGGAAGACGTGAAAAGTCTGGTGGCGTTTTCATCAGTCAGCCATCTTGGTTTTGTGATGTTGGGACTTTTTGCCTTGAACGTTCAGGGAATGGAGGGAGGTATTCTTCAGATGATCAATCACGGCATCTCCACCGGAGCGCTCTTTTTGATCGTGGGAATGATCTATGAGAGACGGCACACCCGATTGATTGCAGATTTTGGTGGTGTCTCCAAGAAAATGCCGATCTTCGCTGCATTCTTCATGATAGTCACTCTCTCCTCCATTGGTCTTCCCGGAACCAATGGCTTCGTGGGTGAGTTTACGATCCTTCTGGGAACTTTTAAGTCCAACGTGGTTTATGCGGTGATAGCAGCAGTAGGGATCATCTTAGCTGCGATATATATGTTATGGATGTACCAGCGCATCATGTTCGGGAAAGTCACTAATTCTGAGAATGAAAAGTTGAAGGATTTGAACTTAAGAGAGAAGATAATTTTGATACCCTTGATTGTTGCCATCTTCTGGATTGGCATCTATCCTGTAAATTTCTTCAAGAAGATGGAGCCGTCAGTTAAGAGTTTGATTGAGAATGCACAGATTAAATATGAGAAAAACAAGATGTTAGATTCCCAACAGATTGAACAGATGAAACAGATGGAGTTAACAAAAACCAGAAATTGAGAAAGGTGATCTTGGAGTGTCAAGCTTCAGCTTGACTTCGAAGTTTCTTAAGGCAAAACATTTCTTAAGGTTCACCTAAAGGTGAACACTCCAAGAAATTTACGACTTCCCACTTAGTCCATATATTTATCGTCACGGACGGGGCGTCGGTGAGGAACAAGGAGAAATTTAATGGATTGGATCATGCCCACAGTTAATTTGAGATTAATTCTACCAGAGATCGTTCTCTGTGTTTTCGCTATTTTGATTTTGATTCTGGATCTATTCCTAGCCAAAGAAAGAAAGATCTGGACAGCCCATCTGGCATGGATAGCTGTAATCATATCATTTATAGCTAACCTTAGACTCTGGGATTTCCAAGAGACGACCTTCAGTGAAATGTTCTTGGTCGATAATTATGCCACCTTTTTCAAATTCATCTTTCTAACAGGATCATTTCTCATAATTTTGGTCTCCATGAATTATCTAAAACGAGAAGAGATATTTCATGGAGAATACTTCAGCTTGATTTTGTTTTCTACTTTGGGGATGATGCTTTTAGCGTCGGGTTTTGATCTGATTATTATATTTTTGGGTTTGGAGATTATGTCAATTTCGCTATACGTTCTGGCAGGATTCAAAAGGAGTGATCTTAAGTCCAACGAAGCTTCCTTAAAATATTTCTTGATGGGTGCATTTGCCACCGGCTTTCTTCTTTACGGAATTGTCTTGATCTACGGAAGCGTGGGAAGCACTAATTTAGAACAGATAGTTAAAAGCATTGCATACGGTGAAACTGGCTCGAATCTTCTAATCTGGGCAGGTGCAGGATTATTGCTGGTTGGATTAGGATTCAAAATAGCTTCTGTTCCGTTTCACATGTGGGTGCCGGACGTATATCAGGGAGCACCAACTCCCATAACTGCATTTATCTCCGCTGGTCCCAAAGCTGCGGGATTTGCAGCGCTTTTGCGAGTATTTCTTTTTTCCTTCTCCCCCATCAAGCTGGATTGGATCATGATCGTCTGGATCATGTCCGCATTAACCATGACGGTGGGAAACATCATAGCCATAGCCCAGTCCGACATTAAAAGAATGCTGGCTTACTCTTCCATCGCACATGCGGGATATGTGTTGGTGGCTTTAGTCGGTGGAGGTGAAACAGGAATTTCCAGTGCGCTATTTTATCTTTTGGCTTATACTTTTATGAATATCGGAGCATTTACCGTAGTGATTACTCTCGGAAGTAAAGGTCAGGAAAATACTAAGTTGGATGATTATTCTGGATTAGGAATTCGATCACCTCTCTTAGCAATTTTGATGACGGTCTTCTTACTCTCGTTAGCAGGTTTCCCTCCCACCGCTGGGTTCATGGCGAAATTCTATATATTCAGCTCCGCAGTGAAATCAGGTTTTGTAGGATTGGTGATAATTGGAGTATTGAACAGTCTGATTTCGGTATATTACTATTTGAGAGTAGTAGTCTTGATGTTCATGCATCCGCCTAAGACTGAGACTGAGAAAGTAAACGTAGCTTTTGGCGCTGCTTTGGTTTTGTTGATCTCCACCTGGTTTGTTCTGCAAATGGGAATATTCCCACAAAGTTTGCTTAGCTTAGCTCAAGCATCGGTTACCTCGATATTCTAATTTTAACCTCACCCCCTTTTGTTCCCCTTCAGGGTGAATCCCTTTCCTTCGACCCTTAGGTCTCAGGACCGAAGGGCAGGGTGAACCCCTCGCCTTAAACAAGGAGAGGGGGAGGTTTTGTAGCCGCACTCTTCAGAGTGCGTAAAAAAAACAACGCAGACTAAAGTCTGCGGCTACAACTGCAACCCACCCTAGCTCTCCCTTATCAGGGAGGAAATAAAAAAGTCCCAGCTTCCCGTTGGTGTTCTTCACCAACGGGAAAAGCAGTAGCGTATGGGTGGAGCTTTAGCTCCACCCAAATTAAACGGGCGAATCTGAAGATTCGCCCCTACGTATTATACTACTTTTTCCTTTTCTGAAATTCCTTTGCCTGGTGCATGAAGGCTTCAAGACGGGTGATTTCGTTGGAGTCTTCTTGTCCTTCGTAGGCTAAATTTAGCCAGGGGAAATTGCCAAAATCTTCTCTTAACTTTTTGGAAATGGCGGTGACGACAGTTCCGGGCATACAAGTAAAAGGCATAGCATTTATAATTCCTGAAAGTCCCTGGTGCATGTATTCGATAGCTTTGCCAATTGACAATATGGCTTCTCCTCCAAACGATTCATGCAGATAAGGGCTGGCTAAGTCCATTACGTCTTTTACATCAGGTTCATAACATCCGAGAATGGCTCCATCCAGTTGTTTCTCTAATCTGTGCTCTTTCTTTTTCTGCACCCAATCGGTTAGCCATCCTTTGACATAATCCTTGTATTTTCTCTCCAACCGACTTTGGCTTTTATACATATACGTGGTGTAGCAGATCCATTCAGCCATGCCCACCAGCCAGGCTTCTCCACCCAAAGCTTCAACCTTTCTTATCACATCATTGTTGGAAAACCTATTCGATCTTATGTAAATCTCTCCGACTACGCCAATAATCGGCTTTCTTTCTTTTGAATCTTTCTCGATTTTGGCGAACATCTCTTTTGCCCAGCTGAGCGTTTCTTCGATATCTCCCTTGGACGCTATGCTTTTGCATAACTGCTCCAAGCATAATCGGTAAACCCGATCGCTTTTGCCTTTATTCCTTTCGTAAGGTCTGGTCTGATGCAGAAGCTTTATCAAAAGATCGGTTGCCACCATCCCCTTCCAGGCTAATTTGCGGAAATCACCATCCAGATTTGATACAGTAGAGTATCCGTCATCGGAGTCGGGAGAGATGATGGGAACGTTTGAATATCCTAACTCATCTAAGATTATCCGATGCAGGTTATGATACTGACCGAACCGGCAAGGTCCATTTGCTTTAGGCATAAAGAAGGCAGACTTCTCTGGCTTTGTGTCCGATTTTTCTAAGAATTTCACGAGATCGCCGGTGGTCAGAATGCAGGGATAGCATTCTCTTCCAGAGGTGAATTTCCTTCCCAGAATGAGAGTGTTCTCATCCGACTCATCCAGAACGTGCGCTTCCTGTCCACAGGCGTTCATAGCGGCTTTAAAAGCAAAGGCATGGTCGCACATATAAGGGATATATAGAACTCTATGATCGGTGTAAGTTACTACTTTTCGTTTTAGGATGGATTCTTTTTCCTCTTTGGTCTGATATTTCTTTAAACTGTCTAAGAAAGCTTCGCAGCGGGTGATGACGCCAGCATCGGCTGAATGTTCATCCAGCTCGATCATCAAGAAAGGTTTTCCCTCTAAATTCTTTTTGAAGAAATGCAATATGAATGAATCAGGACCACAGCCAAAATTAGAAACATAGATGCCAAAAAGATTTTTGTGTTTCTTTAAAACCTCCGAAGTTGCCAGAATCTTCTGTCCATATTTCCAATACATATTGGGAAGATGATTTTTCTTAATGTCTGGATCGTGGCATAAGAAATCCATGGGGATCGCCCATACTCCCAAGTCCGCCAGCTTTCGGGGGAGATTTAAACTTAGCTCAGGATCGCAGGTGTTGTAAGGTCTTCCGGTAAGAACCAGGGCTTTCTGATCTCCCTTAAGATCGCTTAGGACTTCTTTCCCCTTGAGAGATAGTCTTCTTTTGAATTCTTCCTGACACTCTTCAGCTTTTAGCATTGCTCCTTGTATTTGTCTCTTTCCTATCTTAAGCTCTTTGCCTAGCTGCACCAATCTTCTTAGAAGAACGCTTCTATCTAACTGGAAATGAACCGGGAATGTTATGAGCTGAGCTGAGGAATCCTTTAGATTGATGGCGGCTTTGATTACATAAGGGAGAGACTGAACATAGGGACAGGCATAATTCTCAGTATTGTGATCGTCCTCCTTTTTCATGTTAATCAAGCTGGGGAGGAAGATATAATCTACTTTTTTCTTGAGGAGATTCAACACGTGTCCATGCGCTACTTTAACGGGGAAACAGGTTTCCGACAGAACCTGTTCCACGCCCTCTCGAATTATCTGTTTATTGGTGGGATCGGAGAGGACGACCTCAAATCCCAAATTCTCAAAGAAGGCTGCCCAGTAAGGGAAGAGCTCGTAAAAGGAGAGGCAACGGGGTATGCCGACCTTTTTGTTCTTTTTCTTTTCTGAAGCAGAATGGGAAGATACAAATTCTTTATGGAGATGGAAAAGAAGTTGGTCCCTTTCTTTGAAAAGATCGGGAATGTCTCTTCTTTTTGGTTTTCTCTTGGTGTCATATTTTTCGCAGCGGCTTCCATAAAATAAGGAAGGCTCACCTTCGACTTTTACTTCTTTTATCTCGCAGTGATTGGCGCAATCAGCGCAATCAAAAGTGGAGACGGTATATGGTTTTTCTGAGAGGTCGAATCCTTTGAATCTGCTTTTTTCGCCATTATACTCCTCCAAAGCCAATATAGCGGCGCCGATGGCTCCAGTCACGTCATGATGCGGAGGAACGGTGATTATCTTTCCGGTCACCTTCTCGAAAGCAGCCACTACCGCTTTGTTCCAAGCTACTCCGCCCTGGAAAAAGATGTGGTCACCGATTCTTTTATCTCCCACCACTTTATTCAGATAATTATAAACGATGGAATAAGCCAGCCCTGCGACTAAATCCTCTTTGGACACACCAGTCTGCTGATGTGCCACCAGATCCGATTCCATGAAAACGGTGCAGCGCTCTCCGCAGTTGACCGGACATTTGGATTTGAGAGCCAAGTCGCCAAATTCTTCCTCTATATGGATGGAGAGCTTTTCCGCTTGCTCCTGCAAGAATGAGCCGGTTCCCGCGGCACAGACTTTATTCATTTCGAAGTCGACCACGGCTCCATCCTGCAGCCCGACGTATTTGGAATCTTGTCCTCCAATCTCAAATATGGTATCTACGCTTGGATCGATATTCACCGCGGCGATAGCTTGAGCGGTGATCTCATTATGCACCACGTCGGCACCGACAAAATCGCCGGTTAAATATCTTCCTGATCCCGTGGTTCCGACACCCAGAATGTTTACTTTGTGCTTGATCTGATCACCAACTATCTTTAAACCTTTCTTAACCGCCTCAATCGGTCTTCCTTCGGTCATAAGATAAATGCGGGCGATCACGTTTTTATTTTTATCAATCGCAACGACATTGGTGGATAGTGAGCCTACATCAATTCCTAAGAAAGCATCGATATTGTCCTCTCTGGGGACTTGGTGATTTTTAGTTATATCGAAGTATTTGTTTTCGGGAAATGCAAAGACCAAAGGCTCTTTACCTTTGTGTTTTCTTTGGCTAAAAGCTAAATATTCCTTGAGCCGGTCTAATCCCAAGAATGGAAATTTTTCTTTCTCCGTTCCGATGATGGACAAAACTGCTCCGATAGCTCCCATCTCCTTATAAAATTGTGGAATAATCAATTCCCCTTCGGAAAGCTCAAACACGCTTTCAAAAGCTCTTCTCATCCCTGGGTTGGCGGCAACGCCACCTTGGAAGGAGATGGGCTTCTCAATCTTTTTCCCCTTGGCAATGGAGCCTTTGAAATTACGTGCCATGGCAAAACATAATCCCGCCACTATGTCATAATCCGGAGTAGCGATTTGTTGAAGATGAATCATGTCCGATTTGGCGAAGACGCTGCATCTTCCGGCAATGCGGGGAGGATTTTTTGATTTAAGTGCCAGTTCTCCAAATTCATCCTCGATGGAGATTTTCAATCTATTAGCTTGCTGATCCAAGAATGATCCGGTGCCGGCGGCGCACATCATGTTCATGGAGAAATCTTCCAGCACTGGCGCTTGGGAAGTTTCGTCCCATCGCAAAATGATCAGCTTGGAATCTTCTCCTCCCATCTCGATTATGGTTCTAACCTTTGGACACAAAAATCCGGTGGCTTTTACTTGCGCGATCACCTCGTTTACAAAGCTTCCTCCTAAGATGGAGTTTACCAACCTCCCGCCAGTGCCGGTGATGGCTATGGATTTTATGTCGTTAGGATTATATTGCTCGAAAAGGCTTTCGAGGATGCCCTTAAGCGTCAAGAGAGGCTGTCCTTTGGAGCGCTGATAATAGGTTTGCAGTATCTCTCCAGTAGGGGAGAGGAACACCACCTTCACACTAACCGATCCAATGTCAACGCCCAAATAAAGATTCCTATTCATTCTTTGCATATTTGCATTAGGTGTTTCTTAGTTTTATGAGAGTATTCGATTCGGACATCTCCCTCTCAAATAAAAATTCAAATTCTATTATACGGTCGGAAACTGAATTTGTAAAGTGTTTTTTCTTATGTTTTTCGAGAACCGATTTGAGTGCGATAATACTAAGCAGGCTAAAGGGGGTGTCAAAAAAGCGAATAAACAGAGGTGTCATTCTAAGCGAAGATTCTCTATGTATAGTGAAGAGATTCTTCGGTCGTGTAGTTTATCCATATGGACTCCCTCAGAATGACACTAAAGGTTTCTCAACCGACCCTAAAGCTTGTGGCTACAAAAAATCACATAATTTTAAATAAGTGTGCAACAATCGAAAATCATAATTCGTATCATAATTAGCTTTGTAATTCAAAGTAATTTGTAATTCAAGGAGATTATTATGAACGATATAGAGGCAAAAGAAAGTTTAGAGGTGATAAGGAACATGATCGAGGAGACTAAAAGGTCTACTGCTTACTCTGGTGACATCTACATAGCCTGGGGGGTACTTACCCTTTTAGCGGTTCTGGGGACTTACCTGCTAGTGATTTTCAAATGGTATAACTACATCTGGATAAACTGGATCGTGTTTATGGGCTCTGGTGTCATCTACTCGGTTTATCATGGAGTAACTCAAGAAAGAAAAGCCGAGGCTATTACCTTTCCCGGAAGAATTCTGGGGAGAGTTTGGTTTGCTTGTGGCATGAGTTTATTGATATTAGCATTTGTGGCTCCTATGGCGGGTCTTTATCCCGGCATGATGGTTCCAGCCGTGGTGGCAATAGTGATCGGGATTGGATATTTCATCACAGGAGAAGTGGTGCAATGGAAGCTATTCATCTGGCTTTCCTTTTTGTGGTGGTTAGGTGGAGCTGGGATGATGTTTTTAAAGAACGAAAATATCCTGTTGGTCTTTGCTTTTTTGATGAGTCTGGGCTATCTGGTGCCTGGATTTATTCTTCGGGCAAACTACAAAAAGCAGAGCCGGGGACAAAATGAAGAATAGGGATAAAACACCCTTTGAATCCCAGTTGATAGATTTAGATGATCTCATCCACTCGAAGATCCGTCTGGCTATAATGACTATCCTGATGTCAGTGGAGAAGGCGCAGTTCACCTATCTGAAAAAATTGCTTAAGACCACTGACGGTAACTTGAGCGTGCATCTAACTAAGCTGGAAGATGCCGGATATATTTCAGTGGATAAAAGATTCGTTCATAAAAGACCCCAAACTACGTGCAAAATCACTGCAAAAGGAAGGAATGCTTTTGAAAGGTATGTCGATGTTTTAGAGCAGATAATCAAGAGATGACTTTTTTTCACGTTTCCTCTGGTTTGGGCGGGGGTTAAACCCCCGCCCGATCAGCAAGGATTTGTTTTAAGGAAATCCAAGAAAAAATGAGCTTCAGAATAGAAAAATATTTTTCCAAAAGGTGGTCTTATCCACTGCTTTATGTTATTCTTTTCTTACTCAACACTGTTTTCCCGCCTTATGCATCCAAAGGATATTCTTGGGTAGAGACGGGAGACGTGGTATATAGCTTACTCAGAGTCTCTTTGAAGCCATATCAACATTTCGCCCCCATCTTCCACGTTGCCACTGTGGCTCTAATTTTTCTTATATGGAAGTATGGGAAAAGAGTAAGCCGAATCTTCAGCGTTTATGTTGGCGCAAACTACGTATTCATAGCTTTGGGGCAAGGAATTGGAACGACTGAGAAATATGGCTGGGTGATACTTACAGGGAGTGTAGTATCATATCTTTTTATTGCCCTTTTATGGCTGGGTGAATCTTTTAATCCTAAGATTGACACAACATTCAGAAAGCTTCCGGTTATAAGATACTGGATGGCTCCTTTAGCTCTCTTGGCATTCTGGTTTCCCGTTAAGTCTGTCCCTTCAATCGGTGCGTTTCCTGATTTCAACCCTCTGTTGCTTTTAACTTCCTGGGGGTATGGTTTTTCTTTTTGTATGACCACACCGGTGATTCTGTGCCTTTTGACACTTTTCTATCCCAACATAAATAAGCCCCTTTTAAAGGTGTATTCTTTTGTGGGAATAATTTATGGTCTTTGGAATATGCTATCCTTGTTTGATCCGCAAACGCGATGGTCCGGGATATTACATTTCCCGTTATTACTTATCTCCATTTATGCTTTTGCTTTACTTAACATAATGAAAATAAAGAACTCTTCGATAGATCACGAAATTCACCCACAAATACAGGAGGTTTGATGATGAAGAAGATCGTAATGTCTGTTGTAGTCACTATTTTCTTAAGTTTGATCTCGGTTCCCTCTTTTGGTCAAAGCTCAAATAAAGTTGATCTGACCGAGCTGATAATGGAAGGGAAGAGGATGATCCAGAATGGTGTTGATCAATGGAAGCTGGACGTTTTATTAAATGCCAGAGCTATTTTTGAAAGAATCCTGTCTGTTCAAGAGAAAGATTACCTTCCACATTATTATTTAGCTTATGCCGACTATCGCCTCTGTGTCATGTATATGTCGCAGAAAGATGATAAGAATGCTTATAAATACATAGAGGAAGGGATAAAACATTTGGAGAGGTCGGTTGAGCTTAAATCGAATTTCGCTGAATCACAAGCTCTATTAGCTTCGCTTTACGGATTCAAAATAGGCTTGAAATGGTATTTGGGAATGACTTTGGGACCAAAGTCGGGAAGCTGTTTCGATAAAGCGGTCGAGATAGATAGCTTAAATCCCAGAGTCTATCTCCTTTTAGGCATCTCGAAATATCATACTCCCAGCATGTTTGGAGGAGGAATGGACAAAGCCAAATCCAATCTTTTAAAATCCACTAAACTTTATGAGTATTATTCTACTTCAGATTCGCTTTTACCCAGCTGGGGATATGATGAGGCTTATACCTGGATGGGAAAGATATACATGGAGGAAAAAGAATATCAGAAAGCAGAGGACCAGTTTGAAAAAGCTCTCCTGATAAATCCTGAATGCTCCTGGGTAAAATATGTTTTGAAGAAAGAGCTGACGGAGAAAATGAAAGAGAAAAGATAAGAGATTCTAACTGACTTTAGTCAGGTTTTAGAGATAACGTCACTGAAGTGGCTAGGAACTGGTAGGGTGATGAAATGAAAAGAATCATAATTTGTCTCATCTTGGGTTTTATCTCTTCGACTCTGTCGTTTGCCCAGGATGAGACCTGTGTGATTAAAGGAGTGGTTTGTGATCAGAAAAAGGAGAGAATTCCTTATGCTAACGTCTTTTTCAAGGATGGAAAGCTGGAAGGTCAGCTTACCAATGAGAAGGGGGAATTTGAAATTAAAACCGCGATTTGTGGCAAAAGAAAATTGATGGTTTCTCGCTTGGGATATGAAAATAAGATAATAGACTTACAGCTTTCAACATCTCAACTTTCTACTTTAGAAATAATTTTAAAAGAAGAACCGGTTGAATTAAAAGGAGTAACCGTTACCGCCAGCTCCTTTTCCTCAAAGGAAGAAGACGCAGGGATTGCCATAAATAAAATGGACGTGGTCACCACACCCGGAGCGGCAGCAGACGTCTTTCAATCCATAAAAGCTCTGCCGGGGTTAACCCCTGTTTCTGAAGGTGCTGAGCTTTTTGTTCGAGGGGGAAATCCTTATGAAACATCAACGCTTCTGGATCAAGCCAGCCTGAACCATCCTTATCACAATGAATCTCATTACGGAGGGCTTTTTGGAGTGATCGATCCATCGGTGATAAAGGATATCTACTTCTCCAGTGGAGGCTTTTCAGCTAAATACGGTAATGCCCTCTCTGGAGTGTTAGACATAAAGACGGAGGATTGGGTGGAGAAAAGCCAGATGGATGTTAATGTGAACATAGCTGGTTTTGCATTCAATTCTGCGTTTCCGCTGTATAACCATAAAATGGCAGTGCGTTTCTCCGGAAGAAAAAGCACCAGTGACCTTCTTTTTCAAGTTAACCGCATCCGCTATGATTTTCTCTCCATTCCCACATCACAGGATGGCACTTTCAATCTAAGCTGGAAATACTCCACCAATGGCAAGATCAGATTTTTTGTTTTGGGTGGGGACGATCAACAAAGCCTTAAAGTTGATCTCCCATCGTATAGCCAGGAATTGGGCACTAATTCAAAAAACGTTTTATATAACTTACAGTTGATCGACATTCTCCCCAGCCACATACTAACTAAAATCAGCCTTTCTTCCAGCAGATACTCACAAGCCTGGAGATATGGAATATGGGAGTATGAGAACAAAGAATCCACCGAAAAGCTCAGATGGGATAATGAGCTTTCGTATGGGAAGGAAGATTTTCTCAACTTCGGTATGGAGATAAATCGGGAGAGTTTTTCATTCAAAGGGATTTTTCCTGAAGATTCCACAGATTTTTCTTCGGATGCAAAGCAGAAGGTAATCGAAGACAAAAATGAAGTGAATTATTTGGGGGGATATACGGAAAATCAGATTCATCTTTCGGAAAAACTATTTTTGAAAGCTGGAATAAGGGGCGACTACCAGAGTTTGTCTCGATCCTTTTCTTTGGACGAAAGATACTCCCTGGGAGTTTCTGTTTCCCCTCGAGACGTAATTAGAATATCCTGGGGGACTTTTCATCAGCATCCTCGGTCTCAGCATCTGGACCGAGAATATGGAAATCCAAAACTCAAAGCCAGCAAAGCCTATCATGCGGTAATCGGATGGGAAAGGGAGTGGGATAGAAAGGCTTTGAGAATCGAAACGTATTACAAAAAATATGAAAAACTTCCCTTAGATGATACTTTAATAAACTATTCAAACCAGGGTTATGGTTATGCTGGTGGAGTGGATTTCATATTCAAAGCAAACCTGAGTTCAAAGATTTCAGGCTGGGTAACTTACAGTTTCATCCAGACTAAAAGAAAAGAGCTGGATTTCACCCAGCTTTTTACCACCCGATATGATATTCCTCATAATCTTAATTTGGTAGGCAAAGTGAAACTGGGAATATCCTATGAGGTGGGGATAAATTATCGTTTTTGCACCGGACAGCCTTTCACCCCGGTAGTGGGGAGTTATTACGATTCCACTCAAGTAGTATGGAAGCCGGTGTATGGCGACATCAACGCGGAAAGATTCCCTCATTATAATCGACTGGACGCTCGTTTAACCAAAATCTTTTCCATTCATCCGGACGTCTTCAGCCTCTTTTATCTGGAGATTCTAAACATCTTAGATATTCCCAATATCATGGATTATAGTTACTCCTCTGATTATTCCAAAAGAGAAAAAGTGTTGAGTTATTTTAGTAAAAGATGTATGGTTTTTGGCGTGGGGGTGAATTTTTAGGATATAGATCGGCGTCCCAAGAAGTCTTTTGGGTTCGGGCGGGGATTCAACCCCCGCCCGAACAGTGAAAAGATAATTTGTCAAGCAGCCCTTCGGGCATGGTTGATCTACAAGGTTACATGGTTATTATTCAAATTTATTTCCAGATTAATCTCCGGCACTGATCAAGCACATGAGTGTCTTTCAGAATTCTGTCCAGTTGATTTGTCTTCAGATCATAGACGAATAGCTCCTCATCTCAATGCTCTTCGGGAATAGAGCTATCCGGGGAATGATTTTGGCAAGGATGTAAATCCTTTCTCTGAGCGGTCTTGGCTTAAAGCCATCACTTTTAAGTTATCCGGCGTGATCCTCTTTAAATTGTTTCCTCCCAAATCGGAGAAAAACAAGCAAACGCAATAGTCTTGGTTTAAACGACCATCCTGGTTAGTGTTTTTAATCGCTTCGGGTTAAATTCCTCGCCGGCGGCGGCGAAGAAAAAATATAAAATTCTATTAAGATACACCGCTACTTGCGGCGGGGAGCCTCATTCTGTTTCATCTGTTGGGAAATATATTTCCAAACCTTAAGCTAAGATTTTTCTTGCTAAAGCCAAACCAAGATAAATCGCAGAAGCGGCAGGAGGCACCACCGTCTCAGGCATAATAAACTTAGCAAGGGTGTTCTCATCATAAAGGTCAACGAGAAGAAGACCACGTTTCTCTTCTTCCCATGCCTCTCTTTCGGATAAAAACTCCCAGTTGAATTTAAAAGGCTGATGGCTGGTGTGATAAACGAACCAATCCGGACTTCTGATTAGAAGAAGAGCACAGATCTCCGGTCGCAGATTTAAAAGGTTGACGGTGATGCCGGTATAATAGAGACTGGCATCGTTTCTCTGGAGAATCTCTTGGAGAAATTTCAGCCTGGGATCTGAGTAGAAATAGTCGTAGAAAATTTTGGTTCCGGTAAAATTATAGTCGAAAAGCTCCTCTGTATATTCTCTAAAAATATTATGCGTGACCTTAAACTCGTGCGCGAAATCCTCCACCTCGTATTCCATCATGAAGGATGGTATGACGTGAAACAGATTGTCGTGTACCGCGACTTTACCAGCGCGTTTCATGATGAGAGCCTGGTATTCATTTGAATGGTTAAAGACAATGAGGACGGAAACGGCTAAAGCCGCGCTTCTTCCGGCACCTTGAATAACCGGATCGTTTACTTTCTCGTGGAGAGTTCTGCGATGGGGCAAGCGTTTACTAATTGTTTCGGAATTTTGCTCTTGAGTGTGGGAGACTCCAAATTCCTTCAGCAATTCGTATTCCAAAGCATCACAAGTTTTTTGACAGTCGAAATATCTTCCGGTTCCACATTCTACAGAAAGCTTCGGTATCAATTTGATTTCTTTTATGGTAAATAGCCGACCATTGTAAAGCTTCCTGCCACTCGCTTTCAGTAGCTTGAAATAGCGTTCATCAGAAAAAGCAAAGTCATCATCCGGCAGACGCTCAAGACTTCCAAGCGCGGATTCAATATTATTGGTTTGGCAGTGCGGAGCTTGAAATACAGTTACCGGGAATGATTTGCCATACATTTGGAGTAAAGGGTATTCACTATAGTAATGGCTCAAGAATCTGTAAGTCTCAGGGTCGCGTCGAGTTTTTTTCATCTTCTGTTGATCTTTTTCCCATCGCCTCTTAAGATATTCCTTTCGTGAAAGGAGCTTTAATATAAGGCTTTTGCCGCCCAGAGCTTCAAAAAGCCAAACCACAATCGCACACACCAGCGATAAAGATATTATTACTATCCAGTTTTTATTCAATGAAGATCCTTTAACATTAGAAGCCGGTATCGTGTTCCCAGCCACTTTAGTGGTGTAGACTATGAAATCTGACTAAATTCAGTTAGAACCATACAATATTTATAATCTCTTTTGCGTCTTGTTAATTCCCCTTTGATTCCCCCTTTAAGAAAGGAGGATTTATACAAGACAGAATTTATCAAGCAGGCTTAGAGACAAACCCTACGGTTCATACTTTCGCCATGCTTTACCTACAATACAGCTTCTCCACTTTTTAGTTTATCTGGGCTTATAACGAATGTCAATAAAAAAACAAGCTATTTTACACATACTCTGTAAATTTGACTTTCTAACTCTCTTTTTATAGATTTGCCCATGAATTCGGGGGGAGACAGAGGAGCATTTCATTTATGAATGGAGACGATACGATTGGAACTGAGATTAAGCCGGGATTGAAGAATTCCATTTATGATGGTGCCTTCTGCCAGATAATGACAGTTCTGACCTCCGGAATATTTCTAACCGGTTTCGCTCTGCTTTTAGGCGCCAATGAGCTGGTTATCGGCATACTTGCCTCTATTCCATTTGTGGCGCAATTAACTCAGCTCGTCTCCTCATTTATCATTGAGCAAAGAGGACGAAGAAAGAAAACCTGTCTTGTGTTTGCCAGTGTAAACCGGATAGCCTGGCTTATGGTATTTTCTATCCTGTTGCTGAGGAATCCGGAGCAAAATCCTGTCAGCATCTGGATTTTACTGGGCGCTACGGTCATATCATATCTGTTCGGATCAGCCGGTGGAGTAGCCTGGCTTTCTTGGATGGCAGACTTGGTTCCCGAGGAGATTCGGGGTAGATTTTTTGCCAAGAGGAATATGATATTGGCGATAGTGGGGGTGGGGATTACTTTATTGGCGGGAAAATATCTGGATTTATGGAAGAGATCGGGAACCGTTATGGAGCTGCATGGTTTTTTGAGTTTATTTTTAGTAGCGGTGATTTGCGGGATCTTAAGTCTTGTCTTCTTAAAAAAGATTCCTGATTTAGAAAAAGCAAAACCTGAAAAAGAATTTTACAACTTCTGGAAGCTGATTAAAATTCCATTTAAAGACTCCAATTTTCTAAGATTCGCACTGTTCAGCACCGCTTGGAGTTTTAGCGTATACATAACTGCCCCCTTCTTTGTAGTTTACATGCTGAAAGATCTAAAAATGAGCTATGGTCTTTTGGCTTTGGTCAACATCGTAGGTGACATATCTACAATATTGGCGCTCCCCTTCTGGGGAAAGCTCTCGGATCGGTTCGGAAGTAAGCCGGTGCTGTCTTTGACTACTATGGCGACTTCTCTTTTACCAATGCTATGGGTTTTAACCGTCTCCCCGCATTTTGTTTTTATCATAATGATTCTTCAAGTAAACGCAGGACTTTTTTGGTCTGGATTAAATTTGAATAGCAACAATCTTCTTTTGAAATTATCACCCAAGGAGAACAACTCCATTTATTTAGCCACTTTTGCCGCTTTGACCGGTTTGACTACGGCTATCGCTCCGATTTTGGGAGGACTTCTGGCAACAAAGCTTAGAGGTACTCAGCTCAACTTGGGTTTTGCCAGAGTCTATGACCTCCAGTTTCTTTTCCTTATATCGGGAACACTGCGGTTGGTCAGCCGAATTTTCTTAAAAAAGATCGTAGAGCCAAAGGAAAAGCCGATGGGAAGAATGATCAGAGCTTTAGGCAAGCTGGGGACCATCAACGTAACCAAAGGATTTGAGCCTTTGTTAAATTATGTTTATCTTGCCACCTCCCGGATTATTGACTTCATTGAAAAGAAAAACGATACTCAAATCAATGATAAGAGTAAATGAAATTATGAAATGAAAAAGAACAGCCTGCGTTCTTTGATATTCTACCATAGTTCTCAGCCCATTTGGGCGTTAACATCTAAACCTGACTAAAGTCAGTGGGAACAGCATACTGAACCTGACTAAAGTCAGTTAGAACAATATGTGAAGCCAATTAGAACTGCAAGTCAAGTAAGATAGCTCATGACCATGAGCGGGACGCTCCAATTCGTTCTTCTCTTGTGGTTTTTCGACTAACTTAAGATTAATTTGTTGACAAATCTATGTTTTATGATATTATAGAAGACTAATGAACTGTTATCGTTCATGTTTAGGAAATGGAAAATAGAAGAGGAGGAAGTTTCAGATGAATGACAAGTGGATACACGTGGTTTTTGCGATTTTAATCGCCATAGTCTCAATTTTGGTCTTTTATCAAACTTTAAGGTTTGACTTTGTGGCTGACGATTGGAATCTGATCTATGATAAAATGGCGTTCCTAAAGGATTGGAATAATCTCAACACGGTATTTACCAGACCTTTCCCGGCAGTGACTTATGAACCCATTCCTTTTTACAGACCGATAGTAACTTTAATCAATTTCATAAATTTTCATCTGGCTGGCAAGCTGACCTATGGTTATCATTGGGTCAATCTCGGTTTTCACACTTTAAATGCTCTACTCCTCTACCTGCTGGTGTTTTTACTCTTCAAAAGTGAGCTATTATCGCTTTTTACCTCACTTTTCTTCGTTGTGCACCCCATTCATACCAACTCCGTGGTCTGGATTTCCGGACGAACGGATTTGATCGCCTGTTTTTTTGTCCTTTTATCCGTTATCTTCTTCGTCAAAAGAAAGGATCACATTGGTACATTAAAGATCCTTCTTTTAGCTGGATCAATCCTTAGTTATCTATTGGCACTTTTCTCCAAAGAGATCGCACTGGCTTTACCTCTGTTTCTATTTATCTGGGATTACGTTTCCGAAAAAGATTCGATTAAAAAGAAGATACTTCCATACCTCCCTTTTGTAGCGGTTGCTATTTTGTATATCTTCTTAAGAATATCAGCTATCGGTAACTTGGGCACGGGGAAGCCTTATATCTCAGCTAATATATTTCAGAGGTTTCTCACCAGCTTTGCCATATATTTCTATTACTTCAAGAAATTCATTTTCCCGGTGTATTTAAATTTCTCTCCGCGGGTTCTGACCATTACCTCCCTTTTCAGCTTGAAGCTCTGGGGATCGATGATATTCTTTGCAGTGGTTCTGGCACTGGGACTCTCTCTGCGAAAAATAGCCAAGGAGGTCTCCTTTGGAATATTCTGGATTCTTGCTTTTCTGGTGCCGGTTTTGAATTTGGTTCCTCTGTATGCTTCTGTCAAAGAATGGTGGGCATACATTCCTTCAATTGGCTTCTGTCTGATTTTGGGGAAACTGGCTGAGAAGGGGATAGGCTGGGGAAGAAAACTGGTTGAGATCAAATTGCCGCTACGGAAACCTGAAGAGAAAGTTGTAACTGAATGCCAGCTGAATATTCCGGAAGAGATTTCTTTGTCACCGGTGGAAGGATTTTCAACTTCACCGGTAACAGAGTGTTCGACAGAGGAGAAAGAGATTTCAGAGTCGAAAGTTAAGATGTTTCCTGAGCGATTGGTTATAAAAGCCGGTCATATATTCACTTTGCTTTTTGCGCTGACTCTCATTTTTTATGCATTCACTATCCAAAGCCGGGCTAAGATTTTCAGAAAAGATTATCATCTATGGACCAATACTTCAAATATAGCTCCTTATGATGTGGTGGCACTTAACGCCAAGGGGATTATCCTTCAAAGGAAGGGGGTGTTACGGTGGGCGAAGATGGCGTTTCAAAAAGCGGTTCTCGCTGACTCAAATTCCGCAGAAGCGCGTAATAACTTTGGAACCGTGTTGGAGATGACCAGCCAGGATGATTCAGCTTTAGTCCAGATCAAGGAGGCGGTAAGACTTGATCCCGGATATGTGGATGCTTATAACAACTTAGGCATCGTTTACGGAAAAAAAGGACAGTATGATTCTGCCATAGCTGCTTTCAAGAGAACAGTTGAGCTGGATTCGACATATTTTTCTGCCTACAGAAACATAGGTCTAATCTACGCCGACATGGGAGACCTATCCAAAGCTTTGGAGTATTTTGAAAAGGCTCTGAAATTTGCCCGCAACAAACAGGAAGCTGAAAGCATAAAATACGAGATCAACCAGATCAGAGTGCGTGGCTATTAAACAAAATGTCATTGCGAGGAGCTAAGCCGTGTACCGGATTGGTGCAGGGCGAAGCGACGAAGCAATCCCTCAAAAAGTGATGATAATAAAGAGATTCGTATGAATGCATACGCATTGCCATACTCCTCACGGTTGCTCGCTATGACTATGTTAAGTCTTTCAGTGCGTTTGCTATAATATAGAAAATGAAAACTTCTAGTTGCGTAAGGGAAGAGATGGAACAACAGGAAGAAAAGTTCCTGTCTCTTTATGCTGTCTTAAGCAAAGAGAGCCGGGGGCGAAAATATCCCGAAGAGGATCATCCTTACCGCACCAATTTCCAAAGAGACCGAGATCGAATAATTCATTCCACCGCCTTTCGTAGATTAGAATATAAAACCCAGGTTTTTGTCAATCACGAGGGGGATCACTATCGCACCCGACTGACTCACACAATTGAAGTCGCACAGATTTCTCGTTCCGTTGCCAGAGCTTTGAGACTAAATGAGGATTTAGCTGAAGCCATCGCTTTGGTGCACGATGTGGGACATACTCCTTTTGGACATGCAGGAGAGGAAACATTAAATGAGATAATGAAAGATCATGGGGGCTTTGAGCATAATAGGCAAACCCTAAGGGTGGTGGATGTGTTAGAGGAAAAGTATCCCGATTTTCCTGGTTTGAATTTGACTTATGAGGTAAGAGAAGGAATAATCAAGCATGAAACCATATATGACCATCCCATTCCATCGGAGTTTGCGCCCCATGAACAGGCGACTTTAGAGTGTCAATCAGTGAATCTGGCAGATGAAATAGCATATCATTGCCATGATATAGATGATGGCTTAGCCTCTGATATTTTAAAGGAAGAAGAGTTAAATCAGGTTACGCTATGGCACGATTTGACTAAGAGCTTAGAAAAACAGTATACTGATCTTTCCCATTCTCAAAGAAGACATCAACTGGTGAGGATGTTGATTAACTTTGAAGTGTCGGATCTGATCGAGGAGACCAACCGGAGAATCCAGAAATATCAGATAAAGACACTTGAAGATGTAAGAAATGCTAAAGCGAGCGTTGTTAGCTTTTCAGACACCACCAGAAATTTGAACAGCGAACTAAGAGAGTTTTTGTTCGACAAGATGTATCGGCATTATCGCATGATCCGTATGGCGGATAAAGCCAAAAGGATCATTACCCAGCTTTTTGAAGTATATTCGAATAATTTGGACCAACTCCCCCCATCTTTCCTCCATCGACTTAAAGATGAAGACAAAATGCAGTTGATCTGCGACTATATTGCCGGTATGACCGATAGATTTGCCCTGCAGGAATATAAGAAGCTCTTTGATCCATTTGAGAGAGTATAGTAACAGTGGAGTGCAGAAGCGAAGCTTCCGCTGCACAAACTCCGCTTGCGCACTCCTGAAAGAACTACGCTGAGAAACTCATGCTCTGAATTGAAAAAGAAAGAAGTTAATAATGAAGGGAGAGATTTATGATTCAACTTAAAGAAAAATATGTTGTGGATGAAAAAGGGAAACGAGTGGGGATAATGCTTGACATAAAGGAATATTCCAAAATCTTAGAGGCTTTAGAGGAGTTGGAATCAATCCGGGAATACGATAAGGCAAAAGCATCAAAAGAAAAGCCAATCCCCTTTAGTGGAGCCGTGGCTCAAATAGAAAGAAAACGCAAATGAGATATTCCCTCTTTATCCTTCCAAGAGCAGTGAAGGAACTTTCGGTTCTTGAAGCAACAGAATATCAGAAAATTAAGAAGGCTATCTTACGATTGGCTGATAATCCAAGACCTTCCGGTTGTTCCAAATTGACCGCGCGCGAAGGGTGGTTCACCGTGAATGGTTCACCATGAATGGAAAGTTCGAGTCGGTGACTATCGGGTCATATATGAAATCAACGATTTTACAAAAGAGGTTGTTGTCCTTCATGTAGGACACAGGCGAGACATTTATAGATAAGAGGAAAAACTTATTCACAAATTTATTGTCAACTCAAAGACAAAAACAAGATGCAGTTGAACTGCGACTACATCGCCGGAAGGACCGATAGATTTACCCTGCAGGAATACAAGAAACTTTTCGATCCCTTCGATAGAGTTTAGTTTATCCCTGTTCGGGTGGGGGTTTAACCCCCGCCCGATCCAGGGAGACCTTGTGCTTGCTCTTCTCTTTGCTGATTAATCTCGAGGAGAAAGCTTTCACCTCTTCCAGATATCGGTTGTTGTGTACTTTCCACTTGATGAGCATCCAGTACCGTAGAGTGGAATTTATGCTACCTTGATGTTTTCTATCTCTATCACTGGTTTCTCTTTTTTAAAGCCCAAATGCTCAGAGGCGTCAAGAATCTCAATGCCTACAATCTCCTCATTCGGACCAAGGTCAATAGCCACATCTTCTGTCAAGCGTATGGTAGTAACTTCCATTGGCCCCTTCTTAAAAGAGATATAAGCCGCATCAACCTCAGGGTCATATTTTATCTTCATTTTACACCCCAATAAAAAATACATAGACAGTTACAACCACAAATCTGTCCGGTTCTTCAGCTACAATAGGCATCAATTGTTTGACCTGATAAAATTTGCCTTTCCACATAGCATTATAGCTAAAATTTTTACGAAAGGATAATCTTCCTTTTTTGGCAGGAAGACATTCTCCTGTCCTAATTGTCAGTTCAACTTCCTCCTTGGATGCCCCTCTATCAGCCATATTGTCAAGAGCATGTTGAGAAAATTCTATAACTTTTTCCACCTTTGGATAGCCTCTTTAGTTCTTTTGCTTTGTCAAGCAGGCTCCGCCATGCTTGACTTACAACTGCGATCCTTTGACTGGTCGTTTAGTCTTATCTTTGCTCATCAATCTCGATGAGAAAGCTTTCACCTCTTCCAGATACCGGCTGTTGTGCACCTTCCATTTGATGAGCATCCAGTGACCATAAGAGCGATATAGAAAGTTTTTAAATTTGAACTTCACGCCCGCCTTGATTACCTGCCATAGAGAGTAAAACTTGGGCATAGCTTTCAGCATCACCCCGAACTGAAGCTCCCATACCGACATCTTGTTGGGCTTGTATACCACATGATGCCCATCATAGTGGCTCCAGTCAAACGTGGTGATCCGATTTTCGGAGACCATCTTGTCATAAAGCGGAGTTCCCGGAAGAGGAGTCAAGATCACCATCTGCACGGTATCGATCTTCCACTTGATAGAAGACTTTGCTGTTTGCATCACCGTGTCTCTGGTATCCTGCTCTCCGCCCAAAACAAACATTCCGTGTATTTTGATCTTGTATTGATGCAAAATCTTGATAGCCTCTTCCATATCTTCTACAGTCTGGCGTTTGTTGTATTCGATTAAGGTCTCCGGATTGACCGATTCCAATCCGATATACAAGACCTTACAACCGGACTGTCGCATCAGCTGCAAAAGCTCTTTATCTTCTACCACATCCAGCCGACTTTGGGCGGTCCAGGGCATACGCAGATCGTTTTCCAGCATCAACTCAAGCAGCCTTTTGGTTCTTTTTCTATCAGCGCAAAAGTTATCGTCATAGAAAAACATCCACGCTCTGGGATAGAGTCGACGGTAATACTTGATATCCTCGATCACTTTCTCCGGACTGCGGGTTCGATATTTGTGCCCGAACATTTTGGTGACCGAACAAAAAGTGCAGTCGAAGGGACATCCTCGCGAAGCTAAAAGAGGAAATATCGCCGGATTTTTCCATCCTTCGATCAGGGAAAGATCAGGGGTGGGGAGACTATCCTGATCCATAAAGAGCGATCCTTTTTCATTATGATGAACTCGGTTTCCTATCTTATAAGATAATCCTAAAATTTGGGATATAGCAATGGGATCATTTCCATTCTCCAGCCAAGACAAAAGCTTCAGAATCGTTTCGTCTCCTTCGCCTCTCACCACGAAATCCGCATGGTTGTTTAACGCTTCATCTGCCATGAAAGTAACGTGTGCTCCTCCCATAACGATGGGGATGTCTTTCCCTAATACTCTTGCTTTCTCTTTTATCTTCCGGGCGATATGATAAGCCTCCGGGGCAGTGTTGGTGATGGTGGAGATCATCACCAAGTCTGCGGATAACACCTCCACCCAATCAATAGGAGCGAGGTCGGAGCAAAATATCCTAATCTGGTATCCTTTATCTCTTAGAATCGTCCCCATAATAGGCAAACCCATGCGCGGGAGCTTGAATGCGCTGAAAACATGAAATCCCGGAGGAGCTGGTTCTATTCCTACAATTTTTTTGATTTCCATTTCTTCCTCTCGTTTACCTCCCTATTCTGTGGCTCAAACATAGAATTCATTCAATTTTACCCAAGCAACCTGTTTTTGTCAAGTCTTTTTATGGAGAACTCTGAAAAAGTCGAATTCAGAAATGTCATTGGAGTATCAACCTTATGGTCATCAACCAAATAAATTAACAAACTAAGAGTTCTGCGGTCAGGAAAGAAGTTCGTAGGGGAGTCCCTTGTGGACTCCCGCTTCAGAACGATAACGGGAGGGGACAAGCCCCTCCCCTACAGACACCTTTC
>Ga0315288_10001184_pt1 | contig 33714 bp, 27 predicted proteins | sample YL17G11_20_MG_FD_203454 | JGI IMG/M metagenome (GOLD analysis project Ga0315288, IMG submission 203454) | Sediment microbial communities from Yellowstone Lake, YNP, Wyoming, USA - YL17G11_20 | ecosystem: Environmental > Aquatic > Freshwater > Lake > Sediment | place: USA: Wyoming | collected...
GTCAAAGGTAATGCTGTGGACGATCTACAGCCTGGTGCCGCTGTTTTCGGCCGCTCACGCGCTCTTCCGGGCGATCCAGGACCGTGACCTGCACTGGCTTTATCATCCCGCGGCGGCGTTCCTGCAGAGCGTCACCTATATCCGGATACTGGCTTTCAGCAGCGAGGGGCGCGGTTTTCTCTGGAGGTTAGTCACCGGGAGACAATGACACCGGAAGCGCCAACATACTTTGGGAGCAGGATCGATGAAAACGCGGCTTCTACGATTGAGAGGGTTGCTTGAGAGCATCGATATCGACGCCCTCGTCGTCAGCAAGATAGAGAACGTCCGCTACCTGTCCGGCTTCAGCGGGAGCAGCGCGGTGGCGGTGGTTACCCCGGACAGCAGCACGCTCATAACGGACGGGCGCTACCGGGAGCAGGCCGCCGCGGAATCGCCTCACTGGGAGACGGTCATACACGCGGGAGAACTGTCGGAGGCCGTGGCGGACGCTCTCACCGGCGCGAAGGCCGCGGGCTTCGAGGTCAGCGCCTCGTTCGACTTTCACCGGAAGCTCGCCGGCGCCGTGACACACGGGACCGCGCTCGAGCCGACGGAGCAGCTGGTCGAGGGCTTGAGGTGCTTCAAGGACGAGTCGGAGATCGAGTCCATACGAGCCGCCACCGAATGCGCCCGGGCGGCTTTCGCCCAGGTCCTCCCGCTGGTGAAGCAGGGCACGCCCGAGCGGCAACTGGCCGCCGAACTTGACTACAGGATGATGCTCGCGGGAGCAGAGTCCCCGGCTTTCGACACCGTTGTCGCCTCCGGCCCCAACTCCTCTTTACCGCACGCGGGAGTAACGGACAGGGTGCTGGCTGCGGGGGACCTGGTGGTCATGGATTTCGGCGCCTGCAGGAACGGGTACAACGCCGATATAACCCGGACCGTGCCTGTTGGCGAGCCGGACACACGTGCCCGGCGGGCCCTGGAAGCGGTGAAAGGGGCCAGCCGCGCCGCTATCGAAGCCCTGGAACCAGGGTGTCCCGCGTCTGAGATATACCAGGTGGCACACCGGCACCTGGAGGAACGAGGGCTCTCCGAGTACTTCACCCACGGCCTTGGCCACGGCGTCGGCCTGGAGGTCCATGAGAAGCCGGCTATCTCCGCTCGCTCAAATGACACGCTGGACCCCGGCATGGTGTTCACAATCGAGCCGGGGGTCTATATCGCGGGCTGGGGCGGGGTGCGCTTCGAGGAGATGGTACTCATGACCGGGGCGGGGGCCGAAGTCCTCACGGCTGATATGGATTAACCCCGGGAAGAGGACGCACGTCAGGTGCCAGGTCTCGCCTGAATTCACGATTCAAGACCTGACCCCTCCCATGAAGCCTCGCCAAGAGAGCCTCTTCGGAAAAGGCCACCAGCCGATGATAAAGGCAACCACCGCCGAGGGAAGCATCCTGTTCAGAATGAGCTTCTGGAAGTATCGGCTGTAGAATGCGCCCGGGCTGTCCAGGCTCGAAGCCGACACCCCGGCAAGGTCTTTGAGCTTCAAGAGGTCGTACCGGGATAGAAGCTGGACAAAAAGTTCGCCGACGGCAAGCGAAAACACCACCAATGCCACCGCTGTTATACCTACCGTGACCGAAAACCGCGTGCCGAGCGCCCAGGTGACACCGGCGGAAACGACGAGGGCCACCGCGACGGCAAACAACGGGCTCCTGCGGTGGCTCGCGGCCACCAGGACCGTCCAAGCCACGGCCCCGGACAGAACGAAGATCGAAAGCTTTATCCATGACGCGGCCAGCGGGGGCATACCTTCCCGCGCCTCCCTGTCCACCAGGGCAAAAGGCTGGTGCTCTCTTACCGCCGCGGCCGCCAGGGCATAGACCCTGCCGGGGAAACTCTTGATGGACTGGAAAGACCTCTTACCTGCCTGTCGGGAACGGGACCGGGCGATGTCGTACCGCTTACGGACAGGCACGGCAAAGCGCGGCTGCGGCCGCTTTCCTTCTCCTTCGCCGGCTCCATCCACCGCGCGCGCAGGCTTTTCCCTGCCCCCGAAGAGCGACTTGAGCCGCCCGCGTGAGGGCGCGGCGGGCACCTTCTTCTCCGAGATTCGGGCAAGTGACTCTTCGTAGCAACTCGGGCAGTACTGGCCAGCCCCCGACGGTGGGTCGCAGATGCGGCAGAAATACCTCCCGCACCCCAGGCACGGCACCATGGTATCTGTATCCGGGTGCTCGGGGCAGGTACGCAAGCTCGTTCACACCTCAACAGTCAACGAAGGCCCTGGGCGTCTGGCATTCGAACAAGGGCCCTCTCACTGGGTGCCGCCGTTCGGGGCGGAACCGCCCTGCGGCTTTACCTGTGGTACTTCTTTCATGATCTTCAACTGGATGCCGGCTTTCTCGAGCTCCAGACCGAACTCGGTCCCCACTGCCTGGGTCTTCGCAGCCGCAGTCTCCGCGATAGTCTTCAAGTCGTTGCTCGGCTTGCCGGACAGGAGCGCGTCCCAGTAGTTGTTCTGCGCATCGAGCTGGTCCAGTATGCTTTCCATGTAATAGAGGGTCACGGTATGGAGCTTGCGCAGGCTCACCGGCGGCTCGAGATCGAGGACCTGTCCCAGCACACCCTCGACGTAAGTAATGCGCCGCTTGTCGAGGCTGATGATGCCGGCGATGTCGTTCTTGGCCGCCAGCTCCGAGAGTCGTTTGTCGTCAGCGGACACCTTCGCTTGAAACCGGTCCATGATCTCACTGTAATCTGCCTCGTACTTCTCCTTCTTCGTCTCCTCCGAGGTGCCTCCACAGCCGGCGAGAATCAATCCGGCAAGGACTGTAAACATAACCACCAGGATAACGCCAACATTCTGCCAACCAAAATGACCCGGACGAGTATTCATCGGCAAGCACCTCCCGGATATGCCGCTTTGTATATTACCAGAAAACATATCGCGGGCGGGTCAAGGGCGCGGAGCGCAACACGGTCAAGATATCGAAACATGAAAGATGCCAGGAGCCTGAATGCGTCTCCGGTCACATTGCATGCCGCTACTTCTCCTGCCAGGTCAGGATGCGGACCCGGGGCGCGAACGCTTGAACGTTGAGGGGCCACTGCTCATGGGTGGCCACTCCCACTATGCCAGTCTCTGTTCCAAAAGTATAAGCATCGAACGTTACGTAGTTGCCCGCCGCGATAGAACCTTTGAACGTTCCGGTCCCGGCGGCGGCGAGGGTACAATTGCTCAGGTCCAGGTCGTGCCCCGCGTAGAAATGGACGAAAGCTTCCTGTGAATCTCCGTAGAGATGCTGAAGGCCTCCCCTGGCCAGGATGTCGCGTCTGGCTATCAGGTTCAGAGTCTGGTTCATCTGGAGACCTTGTTCCGCCGTGCCACCCTCCAGTTTCAGGATGATATCTCCGCCCTTCCCGTCGCCGTCCAGGTCCAGGCCGGCGTTGACCAGCGTCGCATTCAGCTGCCAGTCAACGTTGAAATCCATCGCGAAAAGAACGATATCCGCGTCATCGGTGTTGCAAAGGATCTCGTTTTCCCCCGGCTGGCGATCGACCCAGTAATCCCACCTGAGGCCAATGACGCCATCGCCCGGCACGCCGGGAGTGTTCCCATTTTCGTCGAAATAGTCGCCGTTTGCCGGATTTCCGTTGTCCTTAAGGATATGCGGTTGTGCGTCAGCCTGAGCAGGCCCGAATGCCGGGTCGTCCCTGATGATCCTGTCCTGTTCCAGTGCAGCACCGTAGAAGTAATCCCAGTTCGGTTCGGTGAGCTCCACGGGCTCCTGGACGCCGGCGAGGTCCAGCAGTACGTTCTGCATGTTAGAGCCGTCCCCGGACCCGATTAGCGGAGGCGTGTTCTGGAAGAAGGACAGCACGTCGATGTCGGCGAAAGTGTCGCCTACCGGTGGAAAAACGATAGCGTCGTACGCCGGCAGGTCGGGCAGACCCACCACAGGCGGAGCCGACACGGGAGGGATGCCTACTGATCCTATATATTCGGGCTTCGACATGTATATCGTCCCGCCGTTTGAAGGTGTAGGGTTCGCTGGATTGAGCCCGCCAAGGCTGCGGACGTAACCTATATTAAATCCATCTGACCCGATCAATAAAGTGCCCTGATCGGCTTCGAGCGCCACTTGTCCCCCGGACCAGACCCCTTCTTTGATTGGCGTTGTCGCCATAAGCCCTGTGTAGATGCTTGGTCCATTAGCGGGATTACCGTCGTTGCCCTTTGCTGAGAGGGAAACATTTCCTCCGCCCCAGATGCCATGGAAAGTCATGCCCCCGGCGGCCGCGTGGCTCCAGATATCGACGGCACCGCGCGCCATGGTCCGGTTATTGACGTTGCCTATGGCGGAGGTTACAGAAAGATAGATGCTCCCCGGATAGAGGCTGCCGTCGGTGGGATTGATGTAACCGCCGGCCATCACACCGTCTGTTCCGCCGATGGTGGGCAGCGATGACGAGATAATCAGACGGTCGGCTGCCGACCCGATGTCTTTTCCCGCCTTTAACCTGCCAACACCGAGGCCGAGCGAACCGCTAAACGCCGGCTTCGCCCCGCTGTAGTTAAGGATGCTCCCTCCGGCGTCAATATCTCCAACGGTACACACCACGCTGGGAGCGATTGACATATATATGTTGCCGTCAGACTTTATGTCTCCCAATATCGATGATGCGCCGGTGTAATCGACCTTTATGTCACCCACGGCCGACAGGTCGCCGATAGTGCCGCCGAGACCCGCGGCGGTCTTCAGGTCTATCCCCACGCCATCGCTCACGTTGATGCCCGCGTGGATCTTTGGCACAGTAAGTCCGAGCGCCCCTTTGGCGTCCACTATTGCCGACCCCTGGCATTCGATGCCTTCCGCACCCGTTACCTCAAATCCTGCGCCGGCCACGCTCGCGGTAGAGATGTCGACACCTACGCCACTCGGGATACTCGGGTTCGAACCCTCCGAACCCGCCTTCACTTTCGTAATAACGGTGATCTTAGAAAGAAGGCTGTTGACGTCGAGTTTACCGCTGGTCCATATGGAACCGCCCACAATGGATCCGGCCAAGTTCCCGGTGAGTTGTACCCCGAGGCCGGTCGAGTCCTTCCCGCAGTTGATGACGTTGAACATGGCCTTCGCGAATAACTGGTTTATGTCAACTTTGCCGCCGGCGAAGACGTTCGTCAGCGCGACCGGTTTCCCGGCACTTCCAATACCTGTCACGTTCACGTTCCCGCCGGCCACGATCCCGCCCTGGATGTTCAAGGGCGTGGCCACAGAACCGCCACCCAAGAGCGCGCCGACCTGGACGTTATTCTTTGCCGCCAGGTAGCAATCCGTACCCAGCAGGATAGGATCGTGATCATCATCGGCAGTCCAGAAAGTCCCTATAAAGATATCGCCTTCAGCTAGTTCCAAGTGGGCGGTTCCAGTTCCGTCCGGCTTATCCCAGCCGTCAAAAGGGTAATGGGGATTCGGCACGCTCGGATCTATTCCCGCAATGAAATGCCCGTTGGTGAGCTTCAACTCCCCGGCGCCCTTTTCCGGCGTTGACGGGTCGTTGGATGAACCAAGAAGGAGAGCGTCGGTGGAAATGACGTTTCCGTTAAGGATCAGGGATGCGTCCTCGTGGACGGCCAACCAGGCCGGGCCCCTGGTGTAAAGTATACCCTTTGGCTTTACTCCACTCGCACCTGCAGTCGACGCGTTAAAGGTCCACGATCCCCCCATATTGATGCCGATGGAGCCGCTCTTCCAGGGATTGGGACTCTGGCCGGTGCTGCTCCTGGCTTCCTTGCACCCGACGTATATCAGGAAACCCGACCAGTCCTCGTATGCGGCCTGGTTGGGGTCGGAGGACTTAGGGACTATTATTCGTGTCTCGATGGTCCGCTCCGCCGTTCGGCCCCCCTTCGTTATCCTGCCAGTGGAAATGATCACCTTGGCGGTGGGGTCGTCGGGTAATATATTGCTTTGCCAGATCTGCGCTTTGAACTGGCCATCGGCGAAGTTCTCCCAGTGATCCATTACCAGCGGCCACTGAGGCAGTGTCCCAGGCAGTGTCGATCTATATATGTTCTCTGGTGCTGCGGTCTCGGTCAGGAGATCGGGCTGGGTCTTCAGCTGAACGGTCGCCCTGTTCACGCCTGTCTCCGCAATCGAGTAGGCCTGGTCCATCAGCCTTGTTCGCGCGGCGAGGCCGAACTCGTTTATGCCCACAACGACAAGGGAAACCCCGATAAGCGTGAGTATCAACAGCATGAACAGGGAGAATATCAGGATATAGCCCTGCTCATCTGCCCTTATGCCGTTCGGTTCGCTCGCTATTCGGATCCTTCTCACTCTTCACCACCCGTCTCGAGGGCGACATCTGTAGTCATCAATAGTAACTCCGGTCGATGATACGCAAGAAGACGTCCCGCGTGAACGACCTGCTTATCTTTCCCTTGCTGAAAGTCGCCTGGATGCGCACCCTGCTTACATTGTCGTTCTTGTACTTGGCCGTGTATACGGCCCCCGCGGAGTCGTAGTACGTGAATGTCAGGCTGGAGGCGTACGGGCCGATGACCGCGGCAGGGGGTGTTCCTGCTGGGGGAGGGTTGTGTTCCCACATAGTCTGTGTGATGCCATTCGACGATCGCGAGAACTCCACCCTCTCCATCAATTCGCCATCCAACATGTCTCCATAGTCCTGCCTCGAGTAAGGGATAGAGCTCTCATGTCTCCTGACCTCTGCGTAAAAAGATATTGTGCTCGATGTACACCCTGGAGTTCTGAGGGTACCATCTTCATATACGTCATCCAGGTAAGCCGTGCCTTTGAGCTGGCTCGTCATCGAAGATAGGGCCTGTCGCGCCGAATCGGTTACCGCCCTCAGGTCTCTGCCCGAGGCAAAGATGCCAAACGCACCGGTAACGAGCGTCACCATGCCGGCCAGCATGATCAGGCTCAGGATCGCGACCATCATGAGCTCGATGAGCGTGAAACCCGATTCCAGTCGCCACAACTTTCTCTTTACGGTTACGTGGCGCCGCCAAACAGTGTTGCTGAATCCTCGAATACTCATAAGACCAGCTCGATCCGTTCTGGTGCCAGTGTTGGTGTCGGGGTGGTCCAGCTGCTGTGCGAATCAGCCGCGTCATTCATGTTAGTCCAGCGCACTCTGAAATGTTGAGCAGAATTGACGAAGGCCGGCGTGAAAGCGGCCAGAGTGGCTTTAACGTACCTGTACTGCCGGCTGTAAGCCATACTGTTGACGTTCAGTTTCACCCTGACACCCCCCAGATAGATAGTGTACTGGAACTCCCACTTCGGACCGGAGGCGCCTGTTCCATCCTTCATCTTCTTGCATATAACGGAGAACGTGCAGCTCTGGTTCCTCTTGGCCTCGTTCGGATGTCCCGCGTAGTCCCAAGCGCTATCAGGCGCCGTGGTATTGTTCGAGAAGGCCCCCTGCTGTGGCCAGCCATCGGGCTGGGTCGAGGTGGCGCTCAGTGCAGGCACCGCTATCTTGGTTCCGTCAAGGGGAGGCGCGATCACGTTGTATGATTTCGACGCAGTTTTTCCGTTTTCAGTGTCATTGACAACCACGTCCCTGGTCGAGACCCCGAGTTGGATAGTATTCAGTTTCAACCCCGAGATAGACTGAGGATCCGCCCCGCCGTAGGTTCCGGAGACGGCAACCGTACTGGTGGTGAGGCCAACGTCCTGATCGACGAAGAAGAAAGACAAATGTGATGCATCCGTGTCGAAATACTTTCCTGTTATCGTGGTAGGCACATCCCAGTTGTTGTAGCACGTGCCGGTGCCAGCGCCGTCCTCGGAGGTCGTGACCAGGCTGATCGACATCGGTGCGTTTTCAACGCGAATGGATTTCGTGTTGCCCGACTGGAAGTCCTTGTTTGTCGTGTTCAAGGTCCAGTCCCCGAGCTCTCTTCCGCTCCCTTCAATTCCCTGCCCTTCGACCAGGCCTCCATCGGGATCGAGTCCCAGGTTCATCCTGACGTAGGCGTCAGTGAAACACTCGCCGCTTACAGCCGACTCCTTGATTTCAATCGTGGACGCGTTTTCGCCCTGCACAGGTGGGCAATACTCCTTTGACAGCGACAACCTCGGGTAGTTGCCCTCGACATCGTTGAACCACTGCAGGTACTTGCCGTGCACCTTGACCGTGTCGTACAGCTTCTTCCGGTACAGCTTGGGGTTGTCAGCATCCTCCGTCCCCTCGATGCTTATGACCTGGGGTGGCGGATTCATCAGCAGCTTCTTGTCATCAGTCAAGCCCTCGGTGCTTACCATTCCATCCTTGGTGGTGACCTCAATATCCCAGGCTTCGTTCAAGTCCTCGACGATTATTTCGTCCGCGTCCAGCTTGAGCGCCGCGTAAAGCGTGTCCCTGTCGCTCCCGACTATCCCCCAGGTCACGACGCCTTCCTGGTACCTCAAGTTATCCGGCGATATCAAGGCCACGCCCGTGGGGTAATTCAAGTAATCTCCACTTATCGCGATCACCCGGCTGCTTTGCCCGTAGTAGCCCCAATCGTACCCTTTGCCGTCGTTCACCAGTCCGGAGATTACCGGAGGTTCGCCGTCAACCGTGAAACACTCCTTGAGGTTTTGGTCCGACCACCCGCCCCAATTCACCGCGAGGTTGTACAGGCCAGCTCTTACATTGCTGGCTGTAAGGTCGAAAGTCACGATTATCTCCCGATAAGGGTCGTCGGGATCGGAGGGTACTATTAGATCCGTGACGTTGCCTTCCACTTCCAGCGAGGGGGGGTACCACAGTTTTACAACAACCGTGTCGGTCTCTTTCATGCCGGGGGCGAACACCTTCACGTGCGTCACTGCGTTCGGGTTGTCTATGCTGTCGTATGACGGCGAAATGCTTACCGCCATAAGCACCAGGTTCGTGACTCCGCCGCTGGTGACGAAATCGCCCGCGAGCCCCTGAGTCACGTAGGAACGATCCGTGTCGCCGTCCATGTATTTAACGGTGACTTGGATCCTCAGGGCATGAAGTAGCACATTGTTTCCATCGACTATCGCCTCTGGAATGTCGAACTGGGTGACAGTAGGTTCTTTCGGTACCCAGTTGGCAGACATGTCGGCAGGGACCACCAGCTCCGGGTAAGGGTCCTCCATCGTTCCTTCCGGAGTGTATATGTACTCAATATAAGTCTCGAGTGAATAGCCGCCTCCGGGCTCGTCAATGTGTGGATGACCCTCCTGCTGGTCGTTGTCCAGCCACGTCGGCGTTTCACCACCGCTGTCAGCCCAGTAGAAATCGTCGATGTCCTGGGGTGTCCCGGGCACCAGTGCTGTCCCGTTCCACGGCTTGTAGAACGGGAGGCTCTTGATCTCCTCTATCTTCTGAGCGGCGAGGTTTATCGCCTTTGCCTCTTTCGCACTCAGGTTGATGTTGGCGGTTCCTCCTATCAGCATCCCGCTGATGCCTACGATCGACAAGGTAAAGACCAGCATCGCCATGGCCATCTCTGCCATCGAGAAGCCTTGCTGGCCCCTGAATCCCTTTAAGATGCCGGACATCCGCTTTCCTCCCGTCTCCTTCTTAAGCATTATCAAACAAGTCGTTCACTGTACTGATCCAAATACTGAAACCGATATCGTCTCCTGGACCGCGCCGCCCGCGTCTGTTATCTGCAGCGACGGCGATCCCATACCCTCTGTTGTCACTATCGAACCGCTGGCCTCGAATGTTATCCCCCAAATATTTTCACCAGAATCGGAATCGATTTCCTGGGTCATGCCCTGCCCCGTCAGGGCAAAGTGAACAACCGTGTGAGCAACAGGCCTGAACCAGCCCGCGCTCTCGGCCTCCTTTACGTTTGCGCTCTTCGGTTCGGGTTCGTTGCCTCCAGGGGTCCAGGTCGCCCAAGCGTCCCATCCCAACCCGTCACCTAAATACTCCCGCACCCTTATCCGGTACGCGTTGTCCGGGGCTCCTCCGCCCGAGTTGGTGGTGAACTCTATGCGGTACTGGTCCCTTTTGCGAGTGATGCCCGTAGCCGGGTGGAAAGCCCCGTTTTCGGCCAGGGAGTACGTTTTGCTTATCTGCTGGCGAATGACCTCGCTTGCCGCACGCACAGCTGTCTTCCGGGTGGCTGCGTAAATGGAGATGGTGGTGGCGAGAATCAACACACCCAGGACGACTAATGTCGCCACGAGTTCGACCAGGGTAAAAGCATCTTCGGCCTTCACTCGGCCGAACACGCTGCAGTGGCCTCCTCGAGTGCCTCCTCGCACGATTCGCCTCACTCTCTCTGGACCTCCGGATGGTGAACAGGAGCTAAGACGCAACTCATCACCGCCAGACATGGTTGTCTAAATGTGTTATCGGCATAATCAGGTTCTTTTGTAACATATAACGCACAAATCGAGCTTTGGTTTACGTTCGGGGGAGCTTTTTCGTACGCGTTTACACACGATTCATCCTTCAGTGCAGTCCGCAGTCACCCGAACGGCCCACCTTGAAGCATGCCCTAAGGCGCCGAAGTGAACCCGACGGGTGCAAAACCCAGGTTTATGGTCTTTTCGAAGCGCCTGGCTCGGCCGCCCTCAGCCAGCACGACGGAAATCTTTACCCTGTCAACCGATACCGACACGGGCGTCGTCTGCCTGGTATCGCCGGTCAGGACGTACTCGACGTTGAAAGCACGGGGATTGCCTGTGTCCAGAAAGCCCGTCAGCGAAACCTCCTTTGGCTGCCCCCCCGGGCTCTCCACGACATCCACCAGGAGCCTGGGGGTGTCGGGGGCCGTTCTGAACAGCTCCACCTGCTCCAAGCCCGTCGCCCCCTCGGCCCGGAACCCGCCGGTTTTTCCGTCTCCGTCCAGGTCGGCAAGGAAGACAACCGCCCGGCGCGAACCGCCGTTCTCGGATTTCTCTTCGAGATCCCATAAAGGGGCCCGCTCTTCGGCAACAAATGCACGTGCATCCTGCAGCAGGCTTTCGAGCTTCCCGATCAGCCGTTGCCCTTTATCCTGGAGAGCCGCGCTGCCGCCCTGCGAGCCCAGGGAGGAAACCCCCCGGTCGACCAGGAAAACCACGCCGACGAGAAACACCGCGGTAAGCAGGATCAGAAATGCCATCTCCATTCTGCCGAACCCATGTTCGAGCTTCCTCATCGATTTGAAATCGCGCATAACCTCGATCATCACCGCCCCCGCCCGGTCTTCCGGAGCCATCGACCACGGACGTCTCATGCTACCATAATCGGGCAGGCATGGCCGCTGAACGCAACGTCGCTTACCCTCAAGGTATGCATGTATCTTTCCGTATACAGGTGCAGGAGGGGACCCTGGTGGATGAGGTATTATCGCATGCCGCGGCGAAACGTTCTGTGAATAACCTGCTACACGGATATATGCCCCTTTAGAAGAAGGGTTAACAAAACCACTGTCAGGTTCGTTTCAAAGGATAGGAAGAGTGGGCACAAGAACCCAGGAAGAGCTCCTGAGACAACTGGTCATCCGAGCGCGCGAGGGTGACAAGAGGTCGTACGGAAAGATATTCAGGCTCTGCTACAAGGACATCTACGACTACGTTATAAGGAGGGTCGGAAACCGCAGCGACGCCGAGGACCTGACCATGCAGGTCTTTATGCAGGGGCTGAAGTCCGTTTCGTCTTACGAGGAGCGCGGGCACTCCGTGAAGGCCTGGCTCTACCGTATCGCTCACAACGCGGTCGTGGACCACCTCAGGGCCCGGAGGCAGTCGTTTGAGCTCGACGAGGTACAGGAGGCGGCGGCGGACACAGACGTGCTGGCGGACCTGCTGGCAAGAGAAGACATCGGAAGGGTTTACGGCGAGGTCGCGGACCTGCCGCCAGCCCAGGCGGAAGTCCTCATCCTGAGGTTCATGGAGGACATGAGCGTATCGGAAACAGCGATGATTCTGGACAAGAAAGAGGTAACGGTTCGTGCCCTCCAGTTCAAGGGCATCAAGAACCTTCGCAAGAGGATGGAAGGCAAGGAACAGGCGGACGAGGGGCCCGAACAGCAGGGTGACGGGGAGATGAAAAAGCCGCGATGACGGACAGAGGTGAGCGGGAGAAACTGAAGAACGTGGAGCCGGAGGACATGCTCGTGGTCGTTGAGCGCATGAGGTCCGTTCCGCGATGCCACCCCAGGCTCATATTCCGAGTTCGGGTGGCGCTGTGCTCGCTCTTCCCCAAACTTGCCGCCGGCCGGACCGAAAGGCGCGTAAACCCGCGGGGAAGTAAAGCCTGGTCGCCGGCGCTCAGGCTGGCCGCGGGCGCCGCGATAGGGGTCCTGGTCCTGCTTATTGTTTTCACCGGCCTGACAGTCGCGTCCAGGAGCACCGGCCCCGGCGATTCCCTTTACTTCTTGAAGCGCGCCAGTGAGAAACTGGACCTCGCCTTTACCTGGGACAGTGTCAGGAAAGCCCGGAAGAACCTCAACCTCGCGGATAGCAGGCTTACAGAGCTTGACCACCTGATAGAAAAACGGAGCCTCGACACGGAGAAGATCACTGAGGCGGCTGGTGATTACGCCGCCAGGACCCTGGCCGTCACAAGGATGCTCAGGCAGGAAAGCGGGGTGCCGGCTGCCGGCGAGATCGCCAAGCGCTTTGACGCGGTAAAGACTAGGGAGCAGGAAATAGAAAAGCGCCTGGCCGCCGCGGCCGGGCCGGAGAGCACGCTCGCTCCCGCCACAGGCGCTCTTGTCACGGTCACCGATACATCCGGACGCCGGTCCATCGGCCCGGGTAATAGCGTTTTCAACGGCAGGGTGGACGGAAAAGCAGAATTCGCTTTCTCCGTGGACCTCGAGAACCGTGAGGCTGCGCGGGGCCTCGAAGCCCGGGTCGAACTGGATGGCCGGACCGTGGTAGTGCCGGTTTTCCCCGAGGCGGCGGCATCTCAGGCCGGTCAGTATCCTTCTTACACCGCGAAGGTTGAGCCCGAGGCCTCAATTGTAAGGCTGGACAAACCGCAGCTTTTCACCCTGACGTTGACAGGACACGACGTGGCCAGTGCTGCCAACAGGCAGGTGCGCCTGCGGGAAACGACCTCGACCGGCCTTATCAACGGTTCCACAGGGGAGGCCGGACTTGTCACCGATTACTACGGCCGGTGCTCTTTCACCTTCACCAAGACCTCCACGAACCGGGTAAGCAGGATCACGCTGAAGGTCCTGGACGGGACGTGGAGTGACCTCGGGGAGGTCATGGTAGTGGGCGGCGTGAAAACCCCAGAAGGCAACACCGATGCTGGCGGAGTGGTGGTAAAAAGCTCCGGTCCCGCGGCGGGGCCCCAGAGGATTGATTTCGACAACGGACTGGTTCACCTGACAGCGGGTGGGACCGTAGCGGGAAGATTCATAAACAACATCACCCGGGTCGGCATGCCCGGGAAGGCGGGGCCGCTTGATGACCCGGCCGTGGCCGGTGAAGGCGGAGTGGTGCCGGCGGGGGTCAAGGTCACCGGGCCCAGGCTGCTGTTCGCCAACCGGGAGGCGGCCGGCTATGAAGTGGAATACCTGGTGCCATCCGGCAACGGTTCCCTGCGCAAGACACACCGCGTGATCCTTGAACAGGGCAACGCGTACGCGACCATCAATAGCACTCTGGAGAACGTGGGTGATAACGCCAGGAGTGATAACGGCACCGGCTCATCATTGGAGATCGTGCAGCTTCAGATGCCGGCCGGCTCACAGACAAACGTTTCTGGCAGGCCGGGCGGTGCTGCCACGATAGATAAGCCTTTCCAGGTTGACTTCGACCCTGGTAGACCTTACGCGGCTTACAACTCGGCTGGAAGCTGGGTCGTGCTCGCCTGTCCGGTCGATTCCGATATCTACCCTGATGCCTGGACCGTGGGAGACCATTACATCGGTGCCGATGTCGAACGCACAGCTCTGCTGTCGGCGGGAGGCCGGAGCCTGACCACCCTGATAGGGATCACGGAGAAGCAGAACATCGAATCATTGGTGGAGAAAGCCCGAAAAGGTTCCGAGAGGCCAGACGCGGCGGCCGGTGAGGAATCGGCCGGGGATGAAGGTTTCTTTGTCGGGGTAGCCCCTGTTTACAACAACCTGAAAAAAGGCAGACAGCATGTAACGCTGACGATATTGAAACGCTACCAGAAGGTCTTCGAGCACTAGACTGACTTATCAACGGCTTTGGTCGTCCACTTCCAACACCTGGGGTCAGGTCCAACACACCAGGACCTTACCCCTACAATTAACACCTTGGGTCGCGCACTTCGAACACCTGGGGTCAGGTCCAACACACCAGGACCTTACCCCCTCATTAAACACCCGGGGTCACGAAAAGGCCTAACAACCCCCGCCAGTTAACGCTCTGGCCTGACACCCATGGTGGTCAGGTCCAACACACCAGGACCTTACCCCTTCCATTCAACACCCGGGGTCACGAAAAGGCCTAACAACCCCCGCCAGTTAACGCTCTGGCCTGACACCCATGGTGGTCAGGTCCAACACACCAGGACCTTACCCCTTAAATCAACTGCCGCGGATGTGAGCGACCAGGTCGCGCAGCGCTTCGAGATAACCTTCCGGCCCTTGGCCCGAAATCGTCTTCCAGGCGACAGGACTGATGACCGATTCGCGCCGCCACTCCTCCCTGCTTGATATGTCGGACAGGTGCACCTCGAACGCGGGCAGCGCGACCGCTTCCAACGCGTCCCGTATCGAGTAGCTGTAATGAGTGAGTGCGCCGGGGTTTATGATTATCCCCTGGCAGGCCTTTCGCTCTTCGTGAATCATGTCGATGATGTCACCCTCGTGATTGGACTGGTAGAAGACGACCTCGACCTCCAGTTCGAACGCCAGGATCAAAAGCCCCTTGTTGATCTCATCGAGGGTTTTGCTGCCGTAATGAGCCGGGTCTCTCTCTCCCAGCAGGTTCAAGTTCGGGCCGTTTATGATAAGGATACGCTCCACTTCAAACCCCCTCCACAATATCCTCGTAGCACCGACGCAGGTCGCCCTCGTCCAGGCCTCTCATCACCACGGGGTGGCCTTCCCCTTCGAGCAGGACCATGGTCAGGTCGCCGAGGTTCTTCTTGTCGTGTCCCATTGCGTCGAGCAGGTCGTCAAAGCCGGGCGCCGGAGCGCCGGGGCTTACCGGAAGCCCGAGCGAACTCAGCAACGCCCGATGGCGCGCAGCGAGGCCCGCGGGGCTGGTGCCGGTCCGCTCCCCCACCAGGGCGGCATAGACCATGCCCACCGAGACTGCCTCACCGTGGGTGTACACCTCGCCGTACCCGGAGGCCGCCTCGAGCGCGTGGCCCATGGTGTGCCCGTAGTTCAGCACGGCGCGAATACCGGTGTCGTACTCGTCAAGCGAAACGATCTCGGACTTCATAGTGGAGCATCTCGCTACCGCCGCGGTCAGGGCGGCCGTATCGCGCTCCTTCAACGCGGACGCGGTGTGTTCCATCGGCTCACGCCAGCGCCCCGGGTCTAGGAAACTGTACTTGGCTATCTCCGCCAGGCCCGAACTGAACTCCCTGTCGGGCACGGTGCTGAGTGCTTCGACATCGGACACGACCGCGAGCGGCTGGTAGAACGTGCCGACAAGGTTCTTGCCCACGGTGAGGTTGACACCGGTCTTGCCCCCGATAGCTGAATCGACCTGCGACATCAGCGTGGTCGGGACCTGGAGCAGCCCGATCCCCCTCTTATAGACGGAGGCGACAAAGCCCGCGAGGTCGCCCACCACGCCTCCGCCCAGGGCCACCACGATGTCGGCCCTGGTGAGTCCCCTGTCGACGAGGAACCCCAGGAGTTCCCGCGCTTTTTTAAAGTTCTTTGACCTCTCCCCCGGCTCGATCTCTGCCTGGCTGACCTCGAGTCCCGCCCCGCGAAGACACCCGGAGACGGCCCCCGCGTAAAGGGGGGCCACGTTGGCGTCAGTGATTATAGCGGCCCTTTCCCTCCTGTCCGGTGGCAGTAATTCACCTGCCCGCTCGATCAGGCCTTCGCCCACGTATATGGTGTAGGCGCGCTCCGCGAGTTCCACCCGTATCTTGTCCATCACCGGGCCCTTTCCTACCTGCCGGCTTCCCGTACAAAAAAATCATCCGCTATCTCCCCGGCTATCTCCCCGGGGCTTTTCCCTTTCGTCCCGACAACGACGTCGGAAGCGTCGAGGTAAGCCTGCTCCCTGCTGCGAAGCAGGCTCTCTATATCGGCCGCCTCGCGGGCGAGTAGGGGGCGCTCGTCGGTGCGCGTCCGGCGGACGACATCCTCCGGCGACACCTCGAGAAGATATACGACCGCCTTCCGCTTCAGGTCCTCAACGTTTCGGGAATCCAGGACCGCGCCGCCGCCCACGGCGATCACCAGCCCGTCCATCCCGGACACCTCCACGACCTTCCTGCGCTCCATCTCACGGAAACGGTCTTCCCCCTTACTTTTAAATATCTCCTTGATCTTCATTCCGGTGTCCTGCTCGATAAGCCGATCGGTATCAACTAGTTCCATGCCGGTGAGGTCCGCCAGGAGTTTTCCAACGGTGGTCTTCCCCGAAGCCATGAATCCACACAGCACGATGTTGCTCTTGTCCATTGCAGCCTAATCCCGACGTCTCCACAGGTCGCCGATCCCGTCGAGGTACCCCTCGAAGTTCCGGCGCACCTCGACCATCGAATCGCCCCCGAACTTCTCCAGCGCCGCGTCGGCCAGCACCAGCGCGACCGCCGCCTCGCCGACGATGGAAGCCGCCGGCACCGCGCATACGTCCGCGCGCTCGTTGAAAGCTACCGCAGGCTCGAGAAGTGCCACATCGACGGTCGCCAGCGGCTGCCCGAGCGTTGGTATCGGCTTCATCGCCGCCCGCATCAACACGGGCTCGCCGTTTGTCATCCCCGCTTCCAGCCCGCCGGCCCTGTTCGTGCCGCGGAATATCCCCGAGGCCTCCTCATAGAAGATCTCGTCGTGCGCCTGCGAGCCGCGCAGCGAGCCCAGCTCGAACCCCGCCCCCGTCTCCACTCCCTTTATCCCCGGTATCGACGCCAGCGCGCCGCACAGCCTGGCGTCAAGCCTTCTGTCCCATTGTGAAGGGGAGCCGAGGCCGGGCACCACCCCGAAAGCCGCCACCTCGAACACTCCTCCGAGGGTGTCGCCGTCCCCGGCAGCGCTTTCGATCGCTTCTATCATTCGCCGCGAGGCGTCACTGTCAACGCAGCGTACCAGGTCGGAGTCGGCTATGGCAAAAGATGTCCGGTCGATGCCGCCGGCCGGGGCCTGTATCCCGCCTATGGCTACAACCCTGCTCAGAACGGACATCCCCAGTTCTCCCAGCAGGCGCCTGGCGGCCGCTCCCGCCGCGACCCTTGCGGCAGTCTCGCGGGCGCTTGCGCGCTCCAGGACATCACGGGCGTCTCGCGTCCCGAACTTGAGCATCCCCGCGAGGTCACCGTGGCCGGGGCGCGGCCGCGTCTCTGGCTCCGGCGCCGCCCCGGGGGCCGGCGCCTCCACGCCCATCGCCTGGAGCCAGTTCTCATGGTCCCGGTTCTCGATATACAGCGTGACCGGGCTCCCCAGGGTCTTCCCGAGCCGAACGCCGGAGAGGATACGGACCCGGTCGTTTTCCACGCGCATACGTCCGCCCCGGCCGTACCCGGCCTGCCTGCGCGCCAGATCGTTATCGATATCACGGGATGAAAGAGAAAGGCCCGAAGGCAATCCCTCGATCACGCCCACGAGAGCAGGCCCGTGTGATTCTCCGCCGGTCAAGAAACGCAACGTCATCGCTTACTCCTCCGTTCGAGGCACCGGTCCGACCCGACCCCGCAGGACCAGGCCTGCCGCACGGCTTAAAACCTTCCTGTGACCACCGTCATCGAACAGGTCATAGAAAACAGAAACGGCACCCACCTTGCCCGGTGGTGCCGCCCTGACAGTAGAAGATCCTGTTCCGCTCTACAAGGTACCGGATACCATCAACCGCGCGGACGCCACCACCTTACCAGTATATCGACTGGCCCGAATAGACGGTAAACCGCTCATCACCGTACAGGATGATCGCGCTGGAGTCCTTGTCAAGGGCCAGCAGCTTGTAGTTCTCGCCGAAACTCTCACCGACCGCCACCTTCTCGAACAGCTGGTCCGCGACACGGATCCTCGCGAACAGCCGGTCGTCCTGCTGGAAGATCCTCTCGAGGGTAAGCGCACGCGACACGACGTTATCGGACGCGCTGGTGCCGGTATTGAGCTCGGGAGGCACAGTTATCACGTTCGCCGCTCCACCGGTCGGTGTGGAAGTCCCGGCCGGCACCGGCACCGACGCCTCCAGATCCACAAGCGGCCTGAAAGGGTTCCTGCGGTGATAGATCGACAGCGGGGGAACCTCCACCTGCTCGATCGTTAGTTTCGGGGCCGCGGGCGTGGTCCCTGTGGGCGCGCTGCCCTGCTGGGCAACGATCCCTTCACCGTTTTCACGCCTGTTACCGCTGACGAGGAAAACGATGCCCAGGGTCAGCGCCACGCAGACTGCGAGCACCGCCGCCACAAGCGCCAGCCTTCTGTCGCTGCTTTCCACAGCTTTTCTTGGTTTCATCTTCCTGATCTCTTGACCCATGTTCCTGTCCCGTTTCTTGGAGTCCCTGTTTTTTCTCTTGTTCTCTACTGACCTGCCCGAGGATCCTTTATCCTATGACGTCCCTTCTACTTGCTCTGCGGCTTGGGGGCCGACGTCTGTGTCGGCTGCTCCGCGGCGCCCACCGGCTGCGAAAAGGTGAATGTCCTGGCGCCTATATCCGCCTGCACAAGGCCGAGGTTAGCGCTGTAAGTAACGTTCAGAATACCAGTCGTGGCCGTTATGCCGATACTGTCAATGATGACCGACCTGGGAAAACGCTCCATGCGGTAGACCAGGTCGACTACATCATCGTAGAAACCCGCAGCGGTCATCTTGAAGGTGTAATTCGAGTAACTCGCCCCTGCCTGCCCCTGGGTTACCGTCGCACCCGATACCTCGCCGGGAGCGAAAGACAGCCACGGCAACCCTGCCCCGGTCCCGGGGTCGGCCGCCGCCTGGATGGTACGGATCAGGGAAGGCAGCTCGGGCTGGGCGGGTATCTTCGCCTGCAGCGACGCCAGCTTGGACTCGTACTCGGCGGAACGGTTCTTTATGTCAGTAAGATCCCTGTACGTGTTCTTCTCGGTCTGTATCTTGTTCTCGGTGGCCTCTATCTCCTTCTGCTTCTTGTCTATCGTCCCTTTCTTGGGGCCGACCAGCAGGAAGTAGCCGAGGGCGGCTATGACCACCGAAACGAATACCGCGATCAGCAGCACTACCGCCGGACGTCTCACTTGGTCTCACCCCCGGACTTGACACTCGGAGTAGAAGGGGCATTCGTCGGCGCCGTAGCGGGGGCGCCAGCCGATGTGCTGCTCCCCCCGATCGTGGCGGTCTCCTTGTTCAAGGTGGCCTGCGAGCTGAACCTCATGACCCACGTGCCGGTGCTCGTTATCTCCCCGGTCGTACTCCCGGGGGTAGTGGTTGTTGCCGCTGCCCCCCCGGTCCCCAACTGCGTGGGTTCCGCGCTCGAAAGCCATACCTTCTGGAACTCGACTATCTGGGCCATCCTTTCCAGCCAGTAAGCGATCGGCCTGTAGTCAGGGAAGTGCTGCGGCAGGCCGGCCGAGAACCAGCCTGTGTGGATCCGGTTCGGGCACTGCAGGGCATAGCCTTCGAAAGAGACATCCCCCGACCCCTCGGTCGCCTGCCCGCTCAGTGAGGTAAGCCAGATATCGTATGGGCACATTATCGCGATGTCGTTGAGGATCCGCGCCCAGTAGACCCTGTCCTGAAGGGCGGCAACGACCGTCTGCTCGATCCTCACGATCTCTTCCTGCCGAAGCCTGTACTTCTCGAGCTCCTGGTTCTTCGCCTGCCAGTCCGCGAACTCCGCTTTTGCAGCCTTCAAAGCCTTGTCCTTCTCTCCGCTCTTCGAGCTGACCGTGAAATACCAGAAGCCCATGGCCACTATCACTATCAGCGGTATGACAATCAGCAGCCAGACGTAAGACCGCCCGCCTGTTACCCTTTTTTCCCTCAGTTTCTCCGGTGGAAGAAGGTTGATCCTGGTCAAGTCATTCCTCCGTGTCCCTCAGGGCCAGGCCCACGCACACCGAGATAGAAGCTTCGAGCTCCGCCAGCTCCTCCGGTGCGTACTGCAGTTTCCCGAGCTGGACGTTCTGCAGTGGGTGCCCTATCTCGATCGGCAGCCGAAGCCCCCTGTTGAGCTCCAGCGGCAGGTTTATCATCTTCGAGCCGCTGCCCGACAGTATGACCTTGTTCAGGTCCCGCTCCTGGGTCTGCGAGATGTAGTACTCCAGAGACCGCCTGATCTCCCCCACGAACGCCTGGACCTCTCTCTGCAGTAGCGAGTTCGCGTCCTCATCCGTGCTTCTTCCCCTCTTTATCTCCTCGGCCTGTTCGGCAGAGATATTGAGGTTGTCCGCCAGTAACTTCGTGAAGAAGTCGCCGCCACGCAGGAGCATCCTGACAAAACGGGGCGTGCTCTCCTTGACCACGCAGATGTTGCAGGTGCCCGCGCCGATGTTTATCAGGCATACGCTGCCGGGAGGCTCGGCCTCCTCCTCGAGGAACTGGTACTCCTTCTTCACCAGGGACCGCGCCATGGCGAACGCTTTGAGCTCTACCGCCTCCGGCGTGAGCCCCGCCCCCGTGACGACATCCATGAAGGCCTGGATCATCTCGCGGTGGGCGGCTGCGAGCAGTACGGTCTGCATCCTCTCTTCCTCACCGGTCATGTACTCGTCAACCACCTCGTAGTCGACGATAGCGTCATCGATAGGGATCGGGATAAACTCCTGGACCTGGTACTTGACCGCGCTCTCCAGCTCTTCCTCGGGCATGTAAGGCAGGTCCATGGGACGGACGATAACCTTCTGGTTGGAGACGCCGACGATCACTTTCCGGCGGCGTATCCTGTTCTGCTTCCATAACTCTTTGAGGTAGCCGGTCACCACTTCCGGATCGTCGATCTCTCCCTCGCGGACAACACCCTCCGGCAGCAAGATCACCGCCAGGTTCGTGAGCACCGGCTCTCGCCTTGTCACATTCACTTCCGCGACCTTGATCGCCCCGGTACTTATGTCGAGCCCCAGAGCTATCCCGCCCTTAGCCAATCACTTCACCCCTGACAATTCCTCGTCACCTTCTTTAGATAACTGCTACCCCGCTGCCACTTTCTCTGACAAGCGAAAAACGCCCGCTCTAAGTGGAACCCCTGTCAAGGTACTGCTCTACATCATTTTCCTTGATCCGGTAGTTCTTTCCTACTCTTATTGCTGGGATCTGCTTGCTCTTTACGAGCCGGTATATGGTCATGTTCGAAACCCTGAGGATCTTCGCGACTTCGTTAACCGTAAGCAACTTATTGCTCATCCTGACTCTATTTCCCCCTTTAGGCTTAGACCTTAAACCTTATTCACTAGTTGAGTCACTTCGCTTCTATCTCAACTAGAGAATCAAATTATGAACTATTCGATACAATATTGTCAATATCCTCTTTCGTCAACTTGTGCAACATACTTTAGCAGCTATTCTCAATTTAATAAAAAAATATCACAGCATGTGCCATGGATAATGGAAATTTCGCTTCAGAAAACCCTGAACTACCACATCAAGGATACAGAAAAATGCCTAAGGGTCACCTGAAGAGTCCTAGATAGACATCTACCAGTTGTTTACCCCATAACAAGGCGGCGATGCAGCCTGCGCTCAGGAACGGGGCGAACGGCAGCCGGTCTTTACGGCCGTGTCCGGCAAATATGACCAGGAATATCGACACGAGGGCTCCTGTCAGAAACCCGAGGAACAGGCCGACCAGCACCAAGTACCAGTGAAAGTAGCCAAGGGCCATCCCCGTGAAGGCGAGCAGCTTCACGTCTCCCATGCCTATGCCGGTGGGTATCACCGCTGCTGGATCCTCGTCATCAGTGTCCGGACCGGCCTCTCCTCTTCCATCGTTTTCCTCCTGGCCGTCCGGGTGCCAGTGGTGGCCTCTCATGAAAACAGCCCCGTACAGGAGTCCGGCGATGAACAGGAACCCGCCCCCGATAGCACCGCCGGCGACCGCGAGCCCTATGCGTCCCGGCTGGCCGCGGTACAGGGCGATACCCGTCACAAGGGCAAGCATGAGGACCAGGGAGGGGTACATGACCCTGTTGGGGATTATCCCGTGGGTGAGGTCGACACCTGTGGAGATGATGAGCACGGAAACCATCAGCATGCCGATGAAAAGTTCGGGGGCTATTCTGCCGGTCGTTACGCCCAGCTCGCCGGGCACGATTGCGATGCTCCACCAGTAGGTGATGACGAACAGTGCCGCTGTTGAAAGCTCGACCAGCGGGTACCTCCAGGATATGCCCGCGCCGCAGCGGCGGCATCTTCCTTTCAGCAGGACGAAACTGAGCAACGGGATGTTGTCGTACCAGTGGATCATCTCTCCGCACAAAGGGCAACGCGAGCGTGCCCCGAGCGACTCGTCATTCGGAACGCGGTAGATGACAACGTTGAAGAAGCTGCCGAAGATCAGGCCGAAGCCCGCGGCCGCAAGGTAATAGAACCATGTCATTTTCGTTTGCGCCCCATCCTTCTACCGTCTGTTTTGAACAGCCTCAAGCCCGAGTCTATAATCTTTGACATCCAAAATGAAACTCCAGGGGTTACGGACGTTGCCAGGCCGTGCTCCGGCGAGTGGAGGAGGAACCTCGTAACCGCCCGCGAGGGGCCGGGCGGTTTCGGCTAAACCGCTTCCTTCCGCAGGCAAATAAGAAATACGCGAAACGATCAGCCCTTTGCTCAGGTAGTCACAGGTCAACGCAACTCTGGGGTCAGGCACCTGGTTGCATTGTAGCTGGAAGGGGATCTAATGAGTCGAACGCAACAGGGAGCCAGACCCCGGCATCGCTCTGGTGTGATGTGAAAAGGGGTAAGGTCCTGGTGTGTTGGACCTGACCACCATGGGTGTTAGGCCTAAGTGTTAACTGGCGGGGGTTGTTAGGCCTTTTTCGCAAACCGGGGTCAGGCACCTGGTTGCATTGTAGCTGGAAGGGGATCGAATGAGTCGAACGCAACAGGGAGCCAGACCCCGGCATCGCACTGGTGTGATGTGAAAAGGGGTAAGGTCCTGGTGTGTTGGACCTGACCACCATGGGTGTCAGGCCAGAGTGTTAACTGGCGGGGGTTGTTAAACCTTTTCGCAAGTTCAGGGACCTGACCCCAAAAAGTGGCCGTAATTCACGATTCAAGACCTGACCCCAAGTGTTTACGTACGGGAAAGCCGGCCCCGAGAGGCCGGCTTTCGACTTTCAACCACGACTCCTCACGACTAGATAGTGTGACCACCATTATTCGGACACGAGGCGTGCGGCACGCTGGTTGTGCCGACAGTAGCCGTAGTATCATCAGGCCCCACCAGTACGTAGCGACCAGCGGCTACGAGGGGGACGGCGGACTCCGGACATGCAGGCTCCTTCTTGAACTGCGTTGCGCTAATCTGAGTCCATAGAGTTGGATATGCGCCGTCATCCTGCTCGGCCGCGAACTGCTGGACCGCGCCGTCGGCCGTCCTCAGGTTCGCCTGGCACGTCCTTTTCTGCGCGTTCTTCCGCGCGTTCAGGTAGACCGGAACGGCTATGGCTACAAGGATGGCGATGATAAGGATTACGATCATCAACTCGATCAATGTGAAGCCTTCCGACCTGTGCATGAGTTTCTTCATCTTCACTTCACCCCCTTTCACTTCTTGTCGAGACAAACACATCTATTCCCTATATTCAGCATATACATCGGTATATCGGCAATTACGGGAACTGTCTTTAGATAGAACGTTTAAAGTCACTCAAAGATACTGGCCGAACTCATTCTCACGGGGGATGTTTCAACCCGATTTTCCCCTGCCAGCGCCAGCCGCTTCAAGCCCCTACTTGATCATCGTGATTATCCGGAACACCGGCAGGTACAGCGAGATGACGATGAACCCCACGGCGCCGCCAAGGAACACTATAAGCACCGGCTCCAGTATCGACGTGAGGCTGTCCACGGCGGCGTTTACCTCGCTGTCGTAGAAATCGCTCACCTTTCCCAGCATCACGTCCAGGGCGCCGGTCTCCTCGCCGATGGATATCATCTGGGTGACCATGGGCGGAAACACCGCGGACTGCGTCAGGGGCCGGGCGATCGTCTCCCCCTCCTTGACCCCGGCGCGGACCACGTCAAGGGCACGCGTCACCACCGCGTTGCCGGTGGTCTCCCCGGTTATCTCGAGCGCCCCGAGAATCGGTACGCCCGAGGAGATCAGCGTCCCGAGGGTCCTTGAGAACTTGGACATGGCGCTCTTGTGGAACAGCTTGCCGATCACGGGTAGTCTGAGCTTGATGCGGTCTATCGTGAGGCGCCCGTTGTCGGTCGCCTTGTAAGAGCGGTATCCAAAGACCAGGCCGATGACCACCACCACCACAACGATCCCACCCCACCCGGCGACGAAATGGCTGATGTTAACGACAAACTGGGTGAACGCAGGCAGGTTGCCCCCGAGAGACTTGAACATCGCGGCGAACCTGGGGACGACGAAGACGAGCATCGCGACCAGCAGTATGAGAGTGATGCCGAGAACCGCTATGGGGTAAGTCATGGCCGATTTTATCTTCCGGCGGATCTCCGCGTCCCGCTCGAGCTGGCTGGCCACGCGCAGAAGTACGTCGTCCAGCATGCCGCCCAGCTCGCCCGCCCGTACCATGCTTACATAAAGACTGTTGAAAGCCTCGGGGTGCTTGGCAAGCGCCTCTGATAGAGACCGGCCCGACTCGACCTCCCGCTGGCAATCGGTAATGACGTCCGACAGCATGGTCGATTCGGTCTGCTGGGAAAGGATGGAAAGGCACTTTATCAGCGGCAGGCCGGCGTTTATCATGGTCGCGAACTGGCGGGTAAATACCGATATGTCCGCGGACTTGACCTTCCCCCCGAAGATGTGGATCTCCTTCTTCCTTATGGAGGCCTTCGCCTCGTCGATGGACACCACGAAATAGCCCATCTGGCGAAGCTTCCCCGCCAGGACCTCGGAAGAATCCGCCTCCAGCGAGCCGGTGACTTCCCGGCCTGTTCGGTCCCTGACCGTGTATGTGTACGCGTGAGCCACTTTTCCCCCCCCGCTTCACTTACAGGATATTTCTATACTGCTTATCGTAATAGTAGCACCAATCCTTAACAAATTCAACAATACTTAACCTATAAAACATTGCCGGGTTTACCGGCCGACCAGCCTGCGGAAGTCTTCCTTATTGTGTGCGCGCGCGAGGCCGGTCTCGTATAATATCTGGCCCGCCCTGTACAAAGCCGCCAGTGAAGCGTCCATGGTCTGCATGCGGAGCTGCCCTCCCGACTGCATCGCGGAATATATCTGGTGTACCCTCGCGTCGCGGATCATGTTTCGTATAGCGGACGTGGCTATCAGTATCTCGGCCGCCGGAATCCTTGACCGACGGTCCTTGGTAGGTACGAGCTGCTGGGTCACTATCGCCTGCAGGGTGGAGGCCAGCTGCAGGCGGACCTGCTGCTGCTGGTACGTGGGGAATACGTCGATGATCCGGTCCACGGTCTGCGGCGCGTCCTGGGTGTGCAGGGTGGCGAATACCAGGTGGCCCGTCTCGGCCGCGGTCAGCGCGGTCGATATCGTCTCCAGGTCCCTCATCTCACCCACCAGTATTATGTCCGGGTCCTGCCTCAAGGCGTACTTAAGCGCGTTTGCGAAAGAATGGGTGTCCGCGCCCACCTCTCTCTGGTTGACTATGCATTTCTTGTGCAGGTGCAAAAACTCGATCGGGTCCTCGATGGTTATGATGTGCTCATCACGGATCGAGTTGATCAGGTCGATGACCGAGGCGAGGGTAGTTGACTTCCCCTGTCCGGTCGGCCCGGTGATGAGGACAAACCCGCGCGGCAACCTGGCGAAATCCTTGAGGACCAGCGGGAGTTTCAGCTCATCGATGCTCTTTATCCTGTAAGGGATCACGCGGAAAGCGGCCCCCACGCTGCTGCGCTGGAAGTACGCGTTGACCCGGAAACGCGCGCTGCCGGGGACTGAATACGAGAGGTCGAACTCCAGGTTGCTCTCCAGTGTCTCCCGCTGACGGGCGGTCAGGATGCTGTAAATCATCTCCCGGGTGTCGTTGCTGTTAAGCTTGGGAAGGTCCATCCTCTGCAGGACGCCGTTTATGCGCAGCACCGGCGGGACCCCGACCGTGATATGAAGGTCAGAGGCCCCCCTCTTGATGACCTCCTCCAACATCTCGTTTACGTCCAGCTTCAAAGCCTGCTTTGCCACGTGGCCCACCCCCACTGAATCTTATATGCCTTAAGGTTAAATCCCTTCCTACATAACAACCCGCAGGACCTCCTCTACCGAGGTCATACCCTGCTTGACTTTTGCGAAACCATCCTCCCTGAGAGTTATCATTCCCTTTTCACGGGCCACTACCCCGATCTCATGCGCGGATACCCTGGCCACCACCAGCTTCTCGATGTCCTCGTCCACGATCATCAACTCGAAGACGCCGACCCTGCCGCGGAAACCGTTACCGTTGCAGAAAGCGCACCCGCCGGGCTTTGCCCTGTAGACGGTGACCTCCTCCTTATCATCGACAGGAAATCCGATTTTCTCAAGGTACTCCCTTTCGTAAGTGGCCTCCTGGCGGCAGCGGGTGCAGAGGCGGCGGGCGAGCCTCTGGCTCACCACGCCGTCGACCGCAGAAGCTATCAGGAACGGCTCCACGCCCATTTCTGTCATCCTGGTCATTGCCGACGGCGCGTCGTTTGTGTGCAGGGTGCACAGGACCATGTGTCCGGTAAGCGCCGACTCGATGGCCATGGTGGCGCTCTCCGGATCACGAACCTCACCGATCATCACGATATCCGGGTCGCACCTGAGGATCGACCTGAGAGTCCTTGCGAATGTCAGTCCCACCTTCGTATTGACCTGTACCTGGCTGATGCCTGCCAGCTGATACTCAACGGGGTCCTCGACAGTGATAACGTTCACCTCGCGGCAGTTCAGTTCGCTGAGTGCCGCATACAGCGTGGTGGTTTTTCCAGAACCGGTAGGGCCGGTCACGATGACGGTGCCGTACGGCCTCCCGAAAGAAGCCGTGAACTTCTTGAGCGGTTCTGGTTGAAAGCCGAGGTCATCAAGGCTCTTCAGGATGGACCCGCGGTCCAGTATCCTCATCACTATCTTTTCGCCGTAGACGGTAGGCAGGGAGGCGACCCTGAGGTCGACCTCCTGGTGACCGACGTTGACCGAGAAGCGGCCGTCCTGTGGAACCCTCCGCTCGGCTATGTTCATGTTGGACATTATCTTGATACGAGATACTATGCCGGGGTGTACCCTCCTGGGAGACCGCCTCGTCTCGTGCAGGACCCCGTCGATACGGAACCGGATCCGGACGTCCTTTTCGCCCGGCTCGATGTGCACATCGCTCGCCTTGTCGTTTACCGCTTCCGAGATTATCAGGTTGACGTACTTGACGATGGGAGCATCCTCACCGGCCCCGGCCGGTTCGCCCTCGTCGCCTTCCTCTTCCAGGATTTCTTCCGGAAGGGCCAGCTCGTCCATCGCCTCGTCCATCTCCACGCTGCTGTGCAGGTACCTCTCTATCGCACCCTCGATATCATCCTTGGTAGCGACAACCGGCAGTATGTCCATGCCCGTCATGATGCGTATGTCGTCCAGCGCGAAGACGTTGGTGGGGTCCGCCATGGCGACCACGAGCTTCCCGTCCTCGTAGTCTATAGGGACGACCATGTACCTGCGCGCGAGATTGCCGTCGACCAGAGAAGCAGCGGTGGGGTCGACCTGGTATGTTCCGAGATTGACATAGCGTATGCCGATCTGCTTCGCCAGGATAGAGGTCAGCTGGCTCTCGGTCAGCATCCCCTTATCGATGAGCACCCTGCCGAGAGACTTGCCGGAACCCACGTGCTCCGCGAGAGCTTCATCGAGCTGTGCGCTGCTTATCAGGTTGCTCTTCACCAGGAGCCGCCCGAGGCGGTCCTGCTTGGGCTTATCCACCTTTTGTCCGTCCTTTTGCCGTCAGGCCAGAAATCTCAGATATGGGCTTCCTCCAGGGCTCTGAGCAGCGCGACCCGCATCACCTCGACCGGCGCCTCCAGCCCGGTCCAGATCTCGAAGGCCGCGGCCGCCTGATAAAGCAGCATGCCTTTCCCGTCCATCACCCTGGCGCCGCGCGCCTCCGCCTCCTGCAGCAACGGCGGCTGGTGAGTGGAGTAGTTCAGGTCACAGACCAGCTGGTTCCTGTTGAGCATCGACAGCGGCACCCTGAGGTCGGAGCCTGTGAAATTGGTAAGCGGGGTAGCGTTTATGATGATATCGGCTTCGGCCAGCAGGAGGTCGTAATCGTCACCAGGCGTCAGGCACGTTGCCTCTATCTCGGGTACGCTCTTCAGGACCATCTCCGCGAGCTGCCGGCTCCTGTCCGGCGACCGGTTGACGACCACAATGGAAGAGCATCCCGCAAGCGCCAGGGATACGGTTACGCTCCGCGCCGCACCACCCGCTCCCAGGATCAGCACCTTGCGCCCTTTCACGTCGTAGTCGAAGTCCCGCACCAGGGCTGTATAGAACCCGCGACCGTCGGTGTTGTACCCGATCAACTTCCCCTTGTCCAGCAGTATGGTATTGACCGCACCGACCGACTCGGCGAACATGGCCACCTCGTCCAGCAGGGGGATAACGGCCGACTTGAGAGGCATCGTCACATTGACGCCGACGAACCTGAGGGCCTTTATTCCCCTCATTGCTTCTTCAAGGCTTTTTTCCTCAACCGGCAGCGGGACATAACACCAGTTGAGGCCCAGGTAGTCAAACGCGGCATTATGGATTGTGGGTGAAAGGGTATGGTCCAGTGGATACCCCATCAGACCGACAACCCGTGTCTTTCCGTCGATGTGCATCGAACACTCCGTAACCGCGAATCATCCGGCAGCTTCCAGGGCGTCAGCCCTTTCGAGTACCATCTCCATGAGGCTCAAAAGAACCAGTTTCACGTCCCCGCGCCTGCGCGCGTCGCATTGCATTACCTGTATTTCGTCATCCGGCAGGAGCCAACTCCCCAGGCGATCCGGCCCTACACATTCTCCGCGATCAGGCCTGGTGATGCCGACCACGAAGGGGGCATCGGACATCCGGCAAAACGTCTCAATTATTCTTTTACCATCCTCGAAGGTGGAAGGGTCGCTTCCGTCCATCAGGACCACGTACCCCAGCATCCCTTCCGACAGGATCTCCCACATGAAGCCGAAACGCTCCTGGCCGGGAGTCCCGTACAGATGTATGACCGTCCCGTCAGGGAAAGATATGCGGCCGAAATCCATAGCCACGGTGGTCCGGGATTTCCTCGCGCCTGTTGACCGTGTCACGCGCCTGTCAGTGGAAACCACGTCGATCTCGCTTATAGCGTCGATGAACGTTGTCTTGCCTGAATTGAACGGGCCGGTTACCACGATCTTGTAAACGCCAGCCAAGCAAAACCTCCCGGGGCCTACATTTTTTTCAGTTCATCAATAATTTTCTTAATCGACCCCTTGTCCACCTCTTTCGCGGTGCGAGATTTTGCCCCGGAGACCGGAGATTTGCCGGCAGCGCCAACGGACCGGCGGGTAGTCGCCGTGGAGCCTCGCTTGCCTTTCGATGCGTCCCTGGTGTCCTTTCCGCCCTTCTTTCCCTTCTTGCCCTTCGTATCTCCTTGTCGGCTCCTGTCCTTCAAGGGGATCCTCTTCCTGTTCTCTCTTGTGCCCGCGAGCTCGAGGAGTTCCCTCTCGAGTTCAAAAGTCTCGAGGTCTATCAGGCTGGTCCCCGCGGTTCGACGGCCACCGACCTGCATCGATTCGGCAAAGCCCTCATCGCCATCCTCATCGGCCTCCTTTTCGATGTTCTCTTCGATCTCCTCTTCGATCTCAAGTACTTCGCTTTCCTCCATCTCCGGGATCACGACAACTTCTTCGACCACCCTCACCTCTTCCGCCACCGGCACCTCGGAAACAAGCTCCCTGAGGGCCTCCACCTCCTCGAGGTCTACACCGGCGAGGCCCTCCTGCGAGTAAGCCTCCGTCTCGGTTATTTCAAGCACCAGGGCGGCGATCTCGTCATCCGCGGTGCCAACCCCGGAGGGGACATCCGTGACCCGGTCCGCATCCGCTGCGGGCTGCTCCGGTTCCTCCTCCGGCGCGGCCTCATCGACAGGCTGGAACTCCACGTCGAGCTCCTCGGCGATCACTGGTTCCGCGGGGGCGCTATCTATCGGGATCACCTCCGCCACCGGCCCCTCCAATGCTATCTCGCCCGCGTCCTCGACTTCCGGTTGGATCCCGGGCAGCTCCACCACCGTGGCAGCCGGAACTGCCTCTTCTTCCGGTACCGCCTGCTTCTGCGCGACCTCCAGGACAAGAGGGATCTCTGTAGCCTCATTATCCGCGCCAACCGCCATGCGGGCTTCCATTTCCGCGGGGACCGAGGCGACCTCAGATGCGCCCTGTACGGTTGGCTCCGCCATGACCGGTATCTGGAGCTCACGCGCGATCCCGAGCTCGTTAACGTCGGTGGCCCTCAACACCGGTTCGGGCCGCTCAATGAATACTTCCACCACCTGGACCTCGCTGGCTTCGGCAAATTCCAGCACCGTGCCCGGATAACTGGTTTCTTCCCCTGCCTCAGGTGCGGAGACCACCGGTGCCGGAGGCTCCTGCCATGCCCCGGTCGCCGGTTCGTCCGAAGCAAGGGCTTCCGCAACCTGGGCCGCTTCATCCTCCGCTTCCGATTCTTCGGCCACGGCCCGGGTTTCTCGAGCCTCGACATCGGGATAAGTAGGCTGGTCGAAGGCCAGCAGTTCCTCCCGGCTCAGATCCTCGCGGCCGCGTGGCATATCCTGCAGCAGCCTCTCGATCTCGTCCTCCAGCGGTAAAGGCCCGGCCTCCACGCCGGAGTCGTCCAGCACCCGGGTAACCTCCTCGACCTCCAGCGCGGCCGATTCTTCGATCGACGCGATTTCTTCAGATACTTCGTCGTACGCGGACACACCTTCGGGCTCCGCGGCCCGGGAGGCTTCGGGTGCCCACTCGGTCTCTCCGGCCAGCTCCTCCAACTCCGCACCATCCGCGGAGTCTTCCGGGACGGCAAACTCCGGCTCCCATGAGGTCTCACCGGCGATCACCTCCGCGGTGAGCTCTTCGGTGACCTCTTCAGTGACATCAGCGGCAATCTCCGCGGTGGCAGCCTCCTGTGTTACCACTTCCGCGGTGAGTTCCCCGGTGGCTTCAACTGTTGCATCTCCGGCGAGTTCCCCCGAGACTTCCATCGTCAGCTCTTCGGCGGGTTCCCCGTCCTGAGCGATCTCTATCGCTTCTTCTTCCGCGATCAACCCCGCCTGCAGATCCAGCCCTGTCGGCTCCTGGGAAGGCGCTGCTTCGCGCACGTCCTCAACGGCGTACTCGCCGGAAACAACCTCCAGCTCAGTCGGCGCCTCCACCACGGCTTCCTGCTCGCCCTCCCCCTCGTCATGATCATCCGGCTCCTCTGCCGGTTCTTTCACCTCATGCTTACGGGTAGGCACGTTATAAACGCCGCGCAGGCGGTTAAGGTGCTGTCTCCATTCGAGCGGGATCTCCTCGGGCTCCCTCAGGTCCTCATCGGGCCCCTCGCCCTCCGTCGCCTGAGCCTCTTCCATCTCCGGCATACGCCCGGCGGGCGAAGATTCCTCCAGCAGTTTTTCCTCGGTATCACGGTACGCCGAGAGCCTTTCCGCATCGGTGGCTTCCTCGATGGCCATGGACTTGTAGTAATCGACCAGGCTCTGCCCCGGAGCAGGCTTCGACTCCCTGGCGGGTTCCATCGAAGGCTCCTCGACGGAAGTTACATCAGGCACAGCCGCCCGGCCCCGCTCGCCCGGCGGTTCGTCGGTCAGGGCTTTATCCTGCCATTCCGCGCTTTCCTCCTCGACCGCCGCTTCCCCGGCGGCGACCTCATCAACGGCAGGAGGCTCGACGTCCGCCTGTTCCACGGCAACGTCTTCGGTAGAGGTCTCCATCGGCGGACCCGCCACGTCCATCGGCTCTTCCGGTCCTTCGGAGGCCCCCTTCTTAACTTTCCGTTTCTTGCGGCGCTTTCCACCGCTCTTGCGTAATAGCGGCCTTCGGGCGGCTTTTTCAACCTCTTCCTCGGACACACCGGTCCCCCCGGCGATCACGGCCCCGGGTCCCTCTTCAACCGTTTCCGGTTCCTCTTCGGCCTGCACCGGCATTTCCACCGGTTCCTCTTCAACCGTTTCCGGTTCCTCTTCGGCCTGCACCGGCTCCTCATTGACCGCTGCAACGATGCCTGTCCCGGCCAACTTGACAGCGTCAGGCGCCTCACCCCTGCCTTTCTCCACACCCTCCGCCGACTCGAACTCGTTTATCTCCACCTCGAGGCCGGCTGCGGCACTGATTTCGGGCTCCCCGCCGGCAACCTGGGTTATCAGCCCGGCGGTCACGAGGCCGAAAAGGGCTTTACAGGCAACCAGGGAGCTTTGCCCGGATTTCTTGATTATGCCCCGGACAGTGGTATGCCCGTCCACGTGGTAAAGGACCGACCACTCTTCACTGTTCAGGTTGATGTCCGTGGTGCCCCTGTCCGGGGCCTTGTCCATCTTGAACACGGCGGCGAGGGAAGGCACCTTCTGTTCTATCTGGTGCCACTCGTCAAGGCGGCGGCTCCCCTCCATGATGACGTTCTCGGCGCTCATGGAGACCCCTATGTCCTCGTCGGGGAACATCTGGTTGGGGTCGAAAAAGAAATCCCCCTCGGCCCATTGGAGAAGGTGGAAGACAGCGTCCTTGATCTGTTCCGTCAGACGCTCCTCGAGAGATTCCCGGCTGAGGTAGCCGAGTTCCACCAGGATGTTGCCGAGGCGCTGACCTTTGCGAGTGGATTTCTGAAGGTCCAGTGCCTCTTCGAGCTGGTCCTCGGAGATGGCGCCGGCTTTCAGCAGGCTCTGTCCCAGCTGGGGTTTCTTCCAGTTATATGTTGCGAAGAACACCTTGCCCTTGCGGAAACAGACGTATCCCCGGGCGTCACCGTTGGTGATGTTGAGAGTTCCGTTCTTCTTCCCGAACTGAATCAGCTGGAACAGGTCCGGAAGACTGAAATCTCCAATGCTCCCTTTGAGAGGCATGATAACTCACAGCTTTACTCGTACTCTATCTGGAGGTCCGATTCGAATATGGCGGCAATGTTCTTTGCCGCGTTACGTATATCGTAAAGGACGAGGCCCAGCTTGCTGCCCCTCCGGACGATCGTGGTGAGCACACCCTCATGGCCGGCGGCCAGCAGGAACACGTAACCGTGGGTGCCCTCTATGAACACCTGGGCCAGCTCACCCCTGCCAAGCTCGTCGGCGGTCCTTTCTCCCAGGCTTAACAGCGCAGCGGACATGGCTCCCAGGCGGTCCTCGCCGTAGTCAGCAGGCAGTATCGAGGCAAGCACATAGCCGTCCATGCTGACGACCGCGGCCGCGTCTATGTCAGGGGACTTCTCGAGGAGTTCCTTTAAAGCCTCCTGAAGCCTGCTTTCCCGGTCTTTCCCTTCGGCATCGTCCAACCTGACTACCTCCTGGGCGTCACTAAG
>Ga0315288_10001185_pt1 | contig 33687 bp, 35 predicted proteins | sample YL17G11_20_MG_FD_203454 | JGI IMG/M metagenome (GOLD analysis project Ga0315288, IMG submission 203454) | Sediment microbial communities from Yellowstone Lake, YNP, Wyoming, USA - YL17G11_20 | ecosystem: Environmental > Aquatic > Freshwater > Lake > Sediment | place: USA: Wyoming | collected...
TGAAATTCAAGAAATCTCATTGACGGTTGAAAAGCCGCCATTGGAAGACGTGCTTCTTGATTACGTAAAGAAAACTAACGGAGAAATCGATTTTACTCGTTGCTCGGTTGATTTGAAAGCTTCAAATAAAGAGATTGAGAAGGCTTTGGAAAGCCTAGGAACCAAAGGAAGAATAAAAATCGAGCTAAGAACAAATGAATAGGAGGAAGAGAAAACACGAGCGCAGCGCCGGAACTTGAAAAAAACGCGACTAATTGTGCGTTAGAAGCGGTCCGTCTCGACAAACAAGGGTCGAAGGGTCTGGCAATAACAATGTATCAGAAAGCCATAGAGAGCCTGCTGCAATTAACCCAATTGTATCCTGAGTATGGTTTGAACAGAGTCTACATACAAAGGGCAATAGCGTATCAAGAAAGAATAAAGGCGCTGCAAGGAGCCATAATGCCAACAGAATCAAGAGTAGCGGAAAACAGCAATGGCGAACCCACCGGAAAAACCACTGAAAGCAGCAAGTCAAGTTATGAAGAACTCGTAATGGCTGAAAAACCAAATGTCAAGTGGGACGAAGTTGTCGGACTCGATACAGCGAAGAAAGCTGTGAAGGAAGCCATCGTATATCCGGTCCAGAGACCTGACCTGTTCCCACTGGGATGGCCAAGAGGAATCCTCTTGTTTGGGCCGCCAGGTTGCGGGAAGACATTGCTCGCAGCTGCAGTAGCCACAGAAATAGAGGCCACATTCGTATCAATTGACGCTGCTTCAATAATGTCTAAGTGGCTGGGTGAAGCTGAGCAGAACGTGGCCAAGCTCTTTGGTTCAATAAGAAAATCAGCGGTCGAAGGAAAAGCCTCCATAGTCTTCATAGATGAACTAGACTCTTTGATGGGCAAACACTCAAACGAGGTAGGCGGAGAGATCCGCGTTCGAAATCAATTCCTGAAAGAAATGGATGGCATAGTTGACAAAGGCAAGAACCTGCACATCTACGTCATTGGAGCCACAAACAAACCATGGGATTTGGACTGGGCCTTCATACGAAGATTCCAGAAGAGAATCCTTGTGCCTCTTCCTGACCATCATACGCGATTGATGATGTGTAAGCTTTACACGGGTCATCTTCAACTCGATCCAAATGTTGATCTGCACGAGTTAGCCAGGCTTTCAGAAGGATTCTCAGGCAGCGACATAAGAGATGTCTGCCAATCAGCCCAACTTAAACTGATCGGGGAATTCTTCGAGACAGGTCAGGCTAACAACAAGCAGGCTAAGCCCAGATCTTTGACGATGGATGACTTCAAGCAGACATTGGAAGAACGAAAACCCAGCGTGTCACTAGACATGTTATCGCTATATAACCGGTGGTTTGACGCCTTCAAGGCTCTCTAGAAGGAGGGGAACTGAAAAGATAGAAAAGGTGTGGGTGGAAAGGCTTGGAGAAGCATTTTAATTTTTGAATAACTCCTTTCTCCCCCTCAAAGTCTCCAAGCCCCACTTACCAACACCAAGATCCCAGCAGAAATCACGTCTTCTTCTTTCTAGCTATCTTCTCAATAATATCGATGATTTCGTCCACGTTTCTTGATGTGTCCACGTAAGGTATGTCACTGTGCATGCTCTTTGTTGAATATGGTCCGGTGAAAGCGAGTATGGGCTTGAATACTTTGAGGGCTTCTGAGGCTTCCTCGGCAGATCTTGTGATCACGATTTTGAATATATTCCTCTTGTTGCCCACTTGCTTTCTGAATCCTTCCAGAAAAATCACATCAACCTTTCCACATTTCTTCAAGATACTGCCAAATGGATAACTCTTTATCGTTATCTTCTCTATAGTAGTTACTTCATCTGGCGAGACGCCGATGATAGTTCTGGCTCCTGCTTGAGAATATCTCCACGTGTCTTTGCCTTCGGTGTCGATTGTGAAATCCGGCTCAGGAATATGCTTCACGGCCGCTACTCTAAACCCTCTTTTAGCCAGTCCTCTTGTCAACGCCTCTATAGTAGTTGTCTTTCCAGATTTCTTGCCGCCCACGACGGCTATGACTGTCGCTTTCAACTTCAGCCCTCAGTTCTTTTCCATCACAGAGGCGAACGTGTCTTCCAACGTCTTCTTGTCTATCTGCAGTTTTTCGGAGAGTTTCTTGACCCACTCTACATATGACTTGAAGAGGGTCTGCAGTATCTTTGCTTTTTCCGTTCTCGACAGATCCTTGTCTTCAGCTAGTAGCAGTGCGAACCACTTGCCTGAATCTGAAAGCTGGTATGATTTAACCCACACAGTTCGCCCATTTTTCTCGTCTTTTTCCATTTCGTCTTTCAAGACTCCCATTTTCGTTAGCGATTTCAAATTCTCTATGACCGTCTTGTTGGAATAGGAAAGCCTCTTAACCATGTCTTTTTGGTAGATCTTGGCTGAAATACCCTGATTCAATGAAAATTTCAGAACGTCAACAGATGCTTTAGAACCAAAAATCGCGCTCAAAATTCGAGTTTTCTGTTCAGAGGGCAGAAACACTATATACGGATGTGACTCTTCTGTCAAGCAACTCACTTAACACTGCTCTGTTCCAGGCGAGTATCTTAAATATTATGGCCATCTTGTTAGACTCAAACAAACTCTTAAACCCGAAAACATATGCGCTGAAACGTTGAGGTGCGTTAAGACGGCTCCTAACGAATGGGTTCCAACAGACGGAGACACTTTCGTTTCAAAAGAAGGCTTCATATTCAACGTCTTTGGTTACGAGCACCTAGAAGATCGAGTCTTCGCTTTCCTAAAATACATTCCAGTCAAATTCAAACATCTCTTCAACATCGCTTTCCTAAAAAGAACGTGGAGATATGGAAAAGCGGAATTGTTTCGGGCTGAGAAGCTTTACACAGCACAGAACTACCGGGCTTTTCTCGCAACCTTTCGAGACAATTTTCCAGAATACGCGTACTATGATCCCTTCAGGGAGAAAGACGTAGTCAGTGCACCATTGAACTCGATCGCGAGAGTCTATGTTCCCAGGGAGTGCTTGTGTGCCCTAGCCGAACTTGAGAATAGAGACGACTTGCAGAAGATGACTTTAGAATTCATTGACTTGCTTGCTCATGAGTCAGGCATAGAGAAAAGGAATTTTGGCGTACACGGCTCAGTGGCTTTGAACATGCATTCACCCAGATCTGACATCGATGCTGTTGTCTACGGGGCAGAAAACTTTCGCAAGCTGGAACAGACGATTGATAGACTTGCCAAAAAAGGAACTCTGAGCTTTCAAATCAACAACAGGTTGGATGCTGCAAGACGCTTCAAAGGACGCTATAGGGACAGAGTTTTCATGTGCAATGCCATACGCAAACCAAATGAAATACACTCAGAATACGGTGCATTCAAATACGTGCCGATCAAGCCTTTGAAATTTCGTTGCTTGGTGGGAGACGACAATGAAGCCATGTTTAGGCCAGCCATCTACAGAATCAGAGATTATGAACCGATAGAGGTTGCATCAAAAATTTCTAAAGCAAAAATCCCTCAGCATGTAGTTTCAATGATAGGTTGTTATAGAAACGTCGCCCGAAAAGGAGATCAAATCAGAGTTTCGGGGATGTTGGAGTGCGTAGAGGACGTGCGAACCAACGAGTTATCTTATCAAGTGATTGTTGGAACAGGCACAAGTGAGGATGAGAGCATTTGTCCGCCTTGAGGCTTAGGGACCGCGACGCAATTGTGACAAGAGAGGGACTGATTTTTCGCGTCTTAGGGTACGCACACCCATCGAACGCTTGCATCTGTGACATCGAATATGCACCAGCAAATCTCTTCAAATCCGATAATCCGAAAGCGCCTAGAGGCACTAAGGAAACTATTTTCTACAAGTTTTATGAAGACGAGGGATGGAAATTCATCAAGCACTACTTTCCGCAGTATCTCATCTTCAATCAGAATCTTGGAAAGAAAATCTTAGGCGTTAGACATGACGACATTACAGAAATTCGAAAGCCCGAAGCAAAACTTGAAAAACTGATTGCAGGAAAACCTGAAGATGAGCTTGAATCCGCATTGCAGAACGTTATGGGATTCATAACCCGGCGTTCAAGTCTATCACAAAAGGACTTTGGCGTATTCGGCTCTATTCTTCACAATTTCCATCATCCAAAGTTTTCTGACGTAGATCTAGTTGTTTATGGACGAGGTGAATTTGTCAGACTTCGTGAGACTCTGAAAGAGCTTTACGTGGATGATTCTTCATTGTTTGCAAATGAATTTGAAACAGAAACGCCAATCAAAGGAAAATATTGGTGCTTTCAGAACCTAAGCCCAGAAGAGTTTGTGTGGCATCAACGGCGAAAAATGATCTATGCCCTGTTTGAAGACACTGGGAGCAGGAGAACCGTGAAAGTAGAGTTTGAACCTGTGAATGTTTGGAAGCAAATTGGCAACGATTACGATCCTCTAACAAGGATAGTGCATAGGGGATGGGTAAGAATGCTTGGAACAATAACCGAAGACACCGACGCTCCATTCATTCCATCAGTCTACGGCATCGACCCCTTGGAGGTTCTCCACGGGGCAGACGAGGCATGGGAAGCAAGGCACATAGTTACCTATATGGAGGAGTTTCGAATGCAGGCACAGAAAGACGAGGTCGTCTACGTTGAGGGAAACCTGGAAGAAGTCACGACCAGCAAAGAACACTTCCATCAGATCACGTTGACTTACTGTCCCAGATACTACGAACAAGTTCTAAAAGTGGAACACTGCAATTGTTCTATCCAAAGTCATAAAGTCTGAAGGCTTATTGCCGAGCAACAGTCGAAAGTATTCGCGGTCGTGCTTCTTGTCAATGACCCGTTCAACTTTTCCCTGGGCAGCGACTACTTCGCCCAGTCTGGCTTGTTCACAGAACCTGCCGCGGAAAGATGCAATCTCATCTAATGGCTGGGCTTTGATGCCTTTGATGACAGCAACGTCTTCAATACAATACTTGCATGGCGTGAAAATCGATTCAGAATCCCCCACGACCTTAGCCTTGATCTTTGCATAGCCCACATTTCTGTAATGAACATCACCGTATTTCTCGCCAATTTCTGACCAGTCTTTCACAAACCGCACAAAGAAGTCAACGTCCATGAACTTGCCTTGCATGATCTTTCTCGATTCGGTTCGAACAAAGCTTTCAAAGTCCGCCGCAGAATCCTTCGAACGAAACTCGAACAAGGTTCGCAGATCTCTCCGGCTGTAAGATCTGAAGGGTCCATTTTGTTCGTTTAGGAAGCCCTCTAACGCAGAATGAATCTTCCAGCAATTTTCAGAACCGTACACTATGAGGTCAATGTCTGAACTTGCATTGTGAAACCCAACCAATATTGACCCTGAAATCCCAATCGAACTCCATGGAACGTTGGCCTTTCTTTTCAGCAGCTCCGCCAATTGCAGAGCATGACTCTCAAGCTCATCCAACGCCCTGGAACTGCGAAGCTCCCGAAGCTTCTCGGCGGGTCTGTAGTGTTTTTTCACGTTGACGGCAGGCACTTCGCACATACTCTCATCAAAGATCGAATCATAGACAAGATATTTCGGAAACGCCTCTTTCAAGATCTCATATCTCTTTGAAAGAGAATAGACCTTGCGATAAGTCGTCCCATTCCTTTTCCGTTCACCATTCTCATCCGGTAAATACCTGATGAAAGCGACTATACACTTTGGAGGATGAACCAAACCTTTGACATCAAAAATCAGGTCCTCATATGTTTCTACCAAGTCTCCTTCTCTAGCCTTCATTTGACATCTTCTCGTTGTGAAGAGGTGTGTCAACCTTGTTTCTTCGATTCCAGAAGATCTACCGCGAGCGTTCTTATATTAGCCCTTCTCAAAGCCAAAAGCACTATCGTACCTATGATTGCCCCTGCAACGCAGTTCAAAGAGTCAGCAATAGCATAATAAACCGTCAACGGAGCCCAGAACGCATACATTTCTGGAACACCCCAATTCAAAACCCAAACTGCAACATTGTTACCTGTGGCAACGTCGCCTCCTATTCTTGCGATCCATGCGAGACACCACAAGGCTACTGTCAAATTTGCTGGGTTTCTGGTTGTAATAGTTCTGATGATCCATTTCCGTATGGGGGGGACAACTATCAATATTAGAACAAGCCCGTATTGCCACATTATGATCGGCATTAGCTGGTACCATGCAAAAGGATGAGAAAGCCAGATGCCTAGTTGCAAGGCCAGAATCAGAGTTGCCTCCTTCCATCTGTTGAACAAGACGAGGCCACTCATCAGTGCGGCCATGGTCGGACTCAGAAATGTGAGTAGCCCAATAGATGTCGAAGGATTTGCATATGGAACAAGCCACCCAAAAACAAAGCCCGAAACAGTTCCCCATAAAGGACCTAACAACGGCGATGTCAAACTTGAAAACACAATGCTTGAGAGGGTAATCACGGCCGAAGTTCCCAAAACTGGATAAGCGGGAAACCATGCACAAGCCAAGACGACCGCAACCCAAACGACACTCAAAGCCAAGAATACCGTACTATTAACGTGATTGTGAGCCATTAACAATCCACCGCATGATTTGTATTTCTCTTCATCACTGTGAACTTTTTTACACAACGTTAATAAGATTTTCCCAACGCAATACGCAAGGGGCTTCCTTGAGTAAGCATCCATTTGAGAAAGCGGTTCAAATCTCAAAGTGTTTAGAACTTGCCATTCTCCTCGAAGCCGGCGCTCACAAGCCTGGAAACGTCAGCGTGGTAACCAACTTTGAAAACACACGTTACGAGCATTTTCTTGCTTCAGCTGTTGCTGCAAGTTCCTCTCTTGAATATGCGGCTAGGCAGGGAGTTGCGGTTCGTGAAAAGAGAATATGCGTAGCTGATGTTGCCGCCGGGAAGATCATAAAGGCTTGTGTAGCAGATATTAATTCATGGCAGCACGGCGGCAACACCCTGCTTGGCACAGTGATTCTCTTCGTTCCAATTGCAGTCGCTGCGGGCATGGCTCCAAATGACGATCATCTTGATACTTCCGAGTTGAGGGAAAACGTGAAGCTTGTTGTGGAATCAACGACTCCAGAGGATGCTGTTAACGTCTACGAAGCCATGAAGATCGCCAAGCCCAGCGGACTTGGCAAAGCTCCTAGACTTGACATTAACGATCCGAGCTCGATGAGAAGAATACTTGAAGAAAGGGTCACGCTGTTCCAGGTCTTCCAAATAGCCGAAGAATATGATGCGATTTGCTCAGAATGGGTCAACAACTATCCAATAACCTTCGATCTAGCCTATCCCTTCCTAGCTAAACAGATCGATAAAGGAGGCGACCTAAGCCAAGCCATTCTTCACACGTTCTTGAAAGTTCTGGCAGCGTGTCCAGACACGTTCATAGCCAGAAAGACGAGCCTTGAAAAGGCGAAGGAAGTCTCGGTTGAGGCAGGAAAGATCCTCAGATTAGGCGGACCTGAAACTCCGAAGGGCAAACAGCAGCTGACCGAATTTGACACGAAACTCCGGAGGTCAAACAACCTCTTGAATCCTGGCACTACAGCTGACATCATGGCCGCTGCCTTAGCATTATGCACTCTCAGCGGATATAGACCCTGAGCCTATTTCTCTACCCATCTTTTGTAGAGTAGTACCCCAACTCCGTATAGGATTGCTGCGGTAGCGGCCAGTGTTGCCATTGGCAAGAGCAGATCGGCTAGCGTGGCGTTTCGGATCATTATGTCCCTTAGCGCTTGGGCTGCGTATGTCATTGGTATCACGCGGCCTATCTGCTGCATGTATGTGGGAAGGTAGTCGATGGGAAAGTACATTCCTGTGAAGAATTGAAGCACTATGGCTATTGTTGTAGCTGCGTTTGATGCCTCTTGTGGTGCTCTGCCTACGCATGATATGATCAAGCCCAAGGCTATTCCGTTCATTGATCCCAGGAAGAATATCGGTATCAGTAGCGGGAGATTCCAGTTGAGTCTTGGACCGAGCAGAACCACGGCCAGAACCGACATGATCGCTATTGACATCGCCGTTTGGAACAGTGCAGCCAGCGTCTTTCCAAAGAGCATGTTCAACGGACGGATAGGCGCTGCTCTAATCTTCTTGAGTGTTCCTTTTTCTCTTTCTAAAACGATCGCTCCCGTGGAGACAACCATGCTTGAGAACAGAAGTGGATAGGTCAGCATGCCTGGTACGATGTTCTCTTTGTAACCGACTTTTTGTCCCACGTAGAACGTTTCGTCATAGACCTTTATCGGCTCTGTGTAGTTTTGATTGACTTGTTTGTAGAATTCTGAAAAGAAGGTCGTTACGCCGCCTTTGATCAAACCGGCAATGTCAGGGTTTGTGCCATCCACGACTAGCGACACGTTCGCGTGTTGAGCTAACAGGCTTTGTGTAAAACCTTGAGGGATCGTTATGATAGCGCGAATGGTTGTGGCGTTCAATTCCTTCTGCGCTTCGAGTTGGCTCGAAAACTCTTTCATTGTCATGAATCCGGTGTTGTTGAGTCCAGTTATGATGCTAGCTGTCATGGCTGTTCCATCATTGTCCACTACGCCCACGTTTGCGTTGAACGGTATATCTCTCCCAAAGATCGCTGTAAAAAGCAAGAGTATCATTATCGGGAAAGCTATCGTCCAGAACAGTGTTCCTCGCTCTCTGAAGAAGGTCTTGATGTCTTTCACAGCTATTCCTATTATCGAGTTCATCGTGAATCCTCCGTGAGTCTTCTTCCACTAAGCTTCATGAACACGTCTTCCAATGTCGGTTCGACGATCTCCACTTTCTCCGTAAGAACTCCTTGCGAAGCCAATTTGTTTGACACTTCCGTCATGGTTTCCCATGGGTTGTTTGCAGATATTTCAATTTCATCATCCCCTAATACGCCGTTAAATTCCTTGAGGATTGCAAGCGCACGCTTCGTCTGAGAGGCATTCACTCTGACATGGATTGATGCTCTTCCCCCGATCGTTTCTTTCAGGTTGCGCGGTTTATCAAGTGCTGCCACTTTTCCTCTTTCCATTATTGCAACCCTGTCACAGATTTCGTCAGCCTCATGCATGTCATGAGTGGACAGGAGCACGGTTTTGCCATAACTCTTGAGGTTTCTAATCAGATCCCAAAATTCCCTTTTTATTGCAGGATCGAACCCCACGGTAGGTTCATCCAGAATGACGATGGGCGGATCGTGAATAATGGAAGCAGCGAGGTTTGCACGTCTTTTCATTCCACCCGAAAGCTGTTGAACTCTTCTGTTCAAAAACTCGCCAACACCCAAAACCTTTGCGGAGAAATCCACTCTTTCCTTGAACTTCTTTGAATCAAGGGAATAGAGAGAAGCTGAAAATGACAAGTTTTCGCGCACACTCAGCAAGTCGTAAAGCAGTGTTTCTTGAGGGCAAAATCCTATGGAGCCACGAACCTTGTAGGAATCTTTGACCAAGTCGAAACCTCGAACGGTCACTTTCCCCTCGTCGAATCTTCTCAAACCGCAGAGTATTTCCATAAGGGTTGTTTTCCCAGCCCCGTTTGGACCAAGAAGACCAAAAGTCTCTCCATCTTCAACGCTGAACGAGACTCCATCAACTGCTTTGATCTCTCCATAATGTTTCACTAGATTCTCGACTTCAATGATCATCCAATCACCGGAGTTGAAGTTTCAAAGCACAAGAACACTACCCTCTTGCTTTAAAAGTGTTTCTAGCTGCATCTGAAGCATGAACCAATCGGGTTATATTGAGTGTCTGCTTCGGAATCAAACAAGTTTCAAGAATGGTAAGCTCACACTCTTTGATGGTGCTGAAAAATGATGGACACTCAGAAGCTGCAGGTCACGCTAATCACTGGACGAACAATAGAACAGGGTGTTGGAAAGGAACAAGGCAAGAGTTCGGAACAATACTTCGACAACGTCTCAATCTGCTACGTCGATGAAGCGGATTTGTCAAAACTCGGTATCAGAGAAAAAACTAACGTCTTGATTTTGACGAAGCATGGGTCGGTCGTTGTCAGAGCTTTGAAGTCATTGAGAGGCCCTCATCCAGGAATCGTCTTCATCCCCTACGGTCCATGGGCAAATGCCGTGGTTGACCCTGAAACGGATAGTATTGGGATGCCCTCTTTGAAAGGCATATCTGCAGATATCAAACCTGCACCGAATGAACCTATTTTAAGCCTTAGAGAGCTTCTTAAGGAGCAGTTTGGCAGGTAACAGCATGCCTGTGTTGAAGGCCGTGACGTGTCCAGTTTGTGGGTGTCTTTGCGATGACATAGAATTGACGATTCAAGACGATCGGATAGTCAAGGTTAGAAACGGGTGTTCTATGAGCGAATCAAAATTCCTAAGGTACATGCAGCACAGGGTTTTGAGGCCACTCGTCAGGAAGGGTGACCGACTTTGTGAGTGTTCGCTCAAGCATGCCGTGACACGTGCCGCGAAAATTCTTGCTGAAGCAAACTTCCCATTATTGTATGGTTGGAGTTCGACAAGTTGCGAAGCCGTGCGCGTGGGCTTGGAACTGGCTGAGGAGATCGGGGGAGTGATTGATAACACGACAACGATTTGTCACGGGCCCTCCGAGTTGAGCGTCCAGGAAGTGGGTCTGCCAACATGCACTCTCGGACAAGTCAGGCACAGGGCAGACCTAGTGATTTACTGGGGAAGCAACCCTTGGAGCTCTCATCCAAGACACTTGGAAAGATACACGAATCTGTCAGAAGGAAGATTCGAAAGAAGCGAGTGGAAAGGATACTTCAACAAGATCAGAGCCTTAGCAACAGGAAAGAAAGTTGACAGCGCACTTAGACGAGCGTTGTCTAAAAAGCGGGCTTTTTCAAAACCGCATGCCGAACAGGAGCCTTCTGCACTTCTCAAAAAAGGAAGAAAACTCATCGTTGTTGATGTCAGAAGAACAAGATCTGCTGACATAGCTGACCTCTTCGTCCGGGTCGAGCCAAACAGAGACTATGAATTGCTGCAAGCCCTCAGAGCTCTTATCAAAGACCAGGAAATCGACGTTGACCAAGTCGCCGGAGTTCCGGTGGAGTATTTGGAAGAAATAGCGGATGTCATGGTCAACTGTAGCTTTGGAGTGCTGTTCTTCGGATTAGGACTCACCATGAGCAAAGGCAAACTGCGGAACATAGATGCAGCCCTTTCTTTGACCCGTGACCTGAACGCAAGAACGAAATTTGCCATAATGCCCATGCGTGGACACTTTAACGTTACGGGCGCTGACACTGTTTTCACGTGGCAGACTGGTTACCCTTATGCAGTTGATTTTTCCATGGGTTATCCACGCTACAATCCCGGTGAGACATCAGCTGTTGATGTTCTTATGCGCAGAGAATCGGATGCTACACTGGTTGTCGCTTCTGACCCTGTTGCGAACTTGCCCAGAAAGGCCGTTGAACACATGGTTAGAAATCCTCTGATAGTCATTGATCCACACATGAATGCTACGAGCCAAATGGCCGACGTTGTCTTTCCATCAGCTTTCGTAGGCATAGAAACCGAGGGAACGGCTTATCGCATGGATCACGTGCCACTGCCACTCAAGAGAATCGTGACGCCGCCAGAAGGAGTATTGACCGACGAAGAAATTTTGCGTAAGACCCTATCGGAAATCAGGAGAATGAGAGCGAGAAAGCGATTGGAGAAACCTTGATTGGAACTTCTGATAAGGAATGGCTTCGTCTACGACCCACTCAACGGCATTGACGGCGAAAAAATGGACATTGCCGTCAAGAATGGCAAAATCGTCGAAAAGGTTAATGTGAAGAGAGCCAAGACCGTCGTTGCCTCAGGAATGATTGTCATGCCTGGAGGCGTTGACATCCATTGTCACATTGCAGGCGCAGAAGTGAATGCTGGAAGACTCTTGCGACCTGAAGACCACTTTAAGGACTTCGAATGTAAAACATCTGTGACAAGATCCGGCGTTGGGCGTTCAATCCCTTCGACTTTTACGACGGGATACCGCTACGCTCGGATGGGATACACAACCGTCATGAACCCATCAATGCCTCCACTGGAGGCGAAGCACACGCACGAAGAGCTGAATGACACTCCGATTGTTGATAAGGCAACTTATCCGCTTCTGGGTGACTGGTGGCACGTACTTGAACTCCTAAAAAAAGGAGATATCAAGGAGCTTGCATTGCATGTTGCGTGGATCATGTCCTCCACAAAAGGGTATGCCATAAAAATCGTTAATCCTGGAGGCCTGGAAGCATGGGGATTCGGCCACAATATCCACAGCTTAGGCGAGCAAGTTCCATTCTTCTGCGTAACGCCTATTGAGATAATCCGAGGACTGTGCAAGGTTAACAAGCTTCTGAATCTACCACACACGATTCATGTTCACACCAACAATCTGGGGCAACCTGGCAACTACATGACTGCTCTAGAAACCATGGACTGTGTTAAGGATTTAGCAGACGAAAACAAGCCCGTAATTCACATTACGCATTGTCAATTCAGCGCCTTTAAAGGTGAAGACTGGAGAACCCTGAGTTCGGGGGCGGAAGAAATAGCAAACTACGTCAACTGCCACACTCACGTCACGTTGGACATGGGGCAAGTGATTTTTGGGGACACGACAACCATGACAGCTGACGGCCCATTCCAATTTGGGCTTTCCGAATTGACAAAAAACAAGTGGGTCAACCATGACGTTGAAACCGAGACAAGCGCAGGCATTGTACCGTTTCATTACCGACGCAGAAACTACGTTCACGCCACGCAATGGTCCATAGGTTTGGAGCTTGCCTTGCTGATCAAAGATCCTTGGAGAATACTCATGACAACCGATCACCCCAACGGTGGACTGTTCACTCACTACCCAAGAATTATTGCTTGGCTCATGAGCAAAAAAGCAAGAGAGGCCACTATGAAAAAGAACAACCCACGAGCTAGCAGCAAGAGCCTTCTACCTTCGATAAACCGCGAATTGGGGTTCTACGAGATCGCTATCGTTACCCGGGCTGGACAGGCGAAAGCCTTGGGACTAAAGGATAAGGGGCATCTAGGCGTTGGAGCTGATGCAGACGTCGCCATATACAATGTGAATCCTGATGTGACTGATCCAGCCAAAGAATACAAGAAGGTGCGTAGAGCGTTCAAACATGCTGCTTACACGATTAAGGGCGGTGAGATCGTCGTCAAAGACGACGAGGTAGTACAGGACTTGAAGGGCAAGACTATGTGGCTTGATGTGCAAACCTCGGAACCCGCCTCTCTGACTGACTCTATGAGACAGCGCTTCAGGGAATATTGGACAGTGGAATACGAAAACTACCCAGTAACAGATCATTATCTTGAGGTTTCACATCCGATAGCGGTGAAGGCTGGCGTTTGAATGATGAATCTCTATCCGCTAAAGGACTTTAGATATCCAATAGTGGCTAAATGCATAAGCCCAGACGTTTTTCGAGGCAAGAAACTCGAAGAAGTGGCAGCGTCGGAAGTTTGGGAAGGAAACAAACGGAGAAAGCTTGAAGAACTCTTCAAGGTTGAAGAAGCTGAAGGCAAAGATGCTGCGGTTGTGATTCACGGAAACGTAGGGCAGGTCAGAAGAATAGGCGCTGGCATGACTAGCGGTGAGATATTGATCAACGGAGACGTTGGCATGCATCTGGGCGAGGAAATGAAAGGCGGCAAAATAACTGTTAGGGGCAATGTGGCTGGGTGGGCTGGTGCGATGATGAAGGGTGGCGAGATTGAAATTCATGGCAATGCAGGTGACTATTTAGGTGCGCCATACCGTGGAAGCAGGGAAGGGCTGAATGGTGGCAGGATTATTGTTCATGGAGATGTCGGAAGCGAGGTAGGCACCCACATGAAAAAAGGGGTAATCAAGATTTATGGTTGCGCTGCTGAATTTGTCGGTTTTCGCATGCACGGCGGAACCATCTACGTTCAGCAGGATTGTGCAGAAAGAGCCGGCGCATGCATGGCTGATGGCAGGATAATCGTGGGCGGTTTGCTGGAATCTGTTCTGCCCACTTTCGCAATAGATAGCACTAGAGCAAAGGTCAAGATTGAAGAAGGCGAAACGATTGAAGGGCCACTGTACGTTTTCTTGGGCGATCTCGCAGAGAACGGAAAGGGCAAACTATATGTCTGCAAACAGAAAAATCCTCAGTTAAGCAATTATGAGAGGTTTCTTTGAAGGAGAAGAAATTGGTGAAGAAAACCCTCAGCGTGAATCGCCTTGCAATGAAGTTACTCAACAAGCTGATTAGAAACTCTGACTTTTACGGCGTCAAGGTGGAAAAGACAGATTCAGGAGCGACTATAGTCGATGCTGGAAAAAGTGCGAAGGGCGGCTTTCAAGCGGGCAGACTCATAACCGAAATCTGCATGGGAGGATGCGGAAAGGCGAGGATAACTTGCAGAGACTATGGAAATCTGAGACTTCCATCAATATTCGTCTACACTGATCACCCAGCCATAGCGACTCTGGGGTCGCAGTATGCGGGCTGGCGCATAAACGAAGGAGGATGTTTTGCGATAGGTTCTGGGCCTGCAAGGGCTTTGGCTTTGAAGCCCAAAGACATCTACATGGAAATTGGATACAAAGACGATTTCGATAATGCCGTCGTGGTACTAGAAGTTGACAAGCAGCCGCCAGCAGCGTTGATAGACCGAATCGCAAATGACTGCAAGATTCCGCCTCAAGACCTGACGATAATACTGACACCAACCACGAGTCTGGCTGGTGCTATCCAAATCTCTGGCAGAACAGTAGAAACTGGCATTCACAAACTCAGGAAAGTCGGGTTAGACCCCAACGCAATTCTACATGCTTGGGGAATTGCGCCAATTCCGCCTGTTCACCCGAAATTTGCAGATGCGATGTCGAGAACAAACGATGCTATCCTCTACGGTGGGACCGCCTACTACATCGTGGAGCATGACAATGACGAGGAGCTTGAAGCCATTGTTGCCAAGACCCCAGCCAAGACATCCAGAAGCTATGGAAGATCATTCACAGAAATATTCAAAGAAGCAAAATACGACTTCTACAAGATTGACCCTGATCTGTTTGCACCAGCAATCGTTGTTGTCAACAATGTAAGAACGGGAAGAACCTTTGAAAGTGGAAGAATAAACGTTGAGGCGTTGGCAAGATCATTTGATCTGAAAAGTGTCTAATTATTCCCTGTCAGTTTTCTTGTTTTTCGACAAATTATCTCTACTGCCTTGGAAGACCGAAGATTTGACAATGAATTCTCTGAAGCTGGCTCTCGTTGTAAGTGCGGTCATCAGCATACTCATAAAGGTGATTTCCAGCCATCCTTTCGAAATGACGAAAATGACAAACGTGATAGTAATGAATTGGGTCACGTAACTCCCTAAGAAGAAAGGTACTAGATTAACGAAATAGAGGTATGTATAGATTGATTCTGGTATGTAAGACGCTAGGGTCATCGGAAGGGTCAAGATTCCGCGTTTTGAGCTATTGCCTACTTTCAATCTTTTGTAGAGAAAACCCGCAAGCAAGCCCGTTGCCGCTTTTCCAAGCGGCAGTCCTATTAGAGACAGCAATCCGAAGCTGCCTCCAATATAGCCGAAATAGTAGCCTGCATAAACGCCTCCGAAGAACCCAACAGCTGCTCCTACATATGCTCCTCCGAAGATAGCAGAAATGAACGTCGCAATGTGCGAGAGATCTAATGCAGCAGTTCCCATGCCGGCAGCAGTTAAGAATGGTGCGACACTTATGGAAATGCCTGAAAGCAGTGCGCCCAAGCTGCTCATTATGGCGACAAACGCGATCTGTTTTGTGTTCAAGCGATTTTCATCCCAAGTCGACAGCAGAGGCTACATTTTTCTAACTATTTAAGAGTAACTACCTGAAAAAGAGTACGACCACATCTCAAACTTGAAAGATAAATATTCCTGATGCATAATTCTCTTCTGTGAAAGCCCTTGTCTGAAACGCTCAAGTTCTCCTCGAAAGACATCAAAAGCTGGCTTGAACATGAAACAAGTGCGCTCTCTGCTCCAATCCAGTCAAAAGCCCAAAAACTGTTTCAGGAAATGAAAAAGGAGCTTGCAAGTCTATCCGATTCCTGCAGAATGCTCTCCGAGAACAGTGGAAAGGAAATTGAGAAAAGAAACGCGAGGATCTATTCCCGTGCAAAAGCGTTGAATAAACTTGCTCGTCTTTTCACTGAACGGATATCCAAGATTAAGATACCTGAAAGGATCACTTATGACAGTTTTGGCGAGTTCGTTCATGAGACTCAAAAGGCCCTCTTAGTTACAGACGTTGACGTGAGAAACTGGTTTCCACATATCTCGCCGTTTTTCATTCTTGATAGAAGGAAATTCCAAATAGTCTTCGAAAGATCAAAATACCAACTGAAGGAGCTTGACAATTTCCTCACAAAAGAATATGTTAAGATCAAGGCGCAAGAAGAGACAAGCCAACTCGTAGACGACCTACGAGCTTTGGAACAGAACCTTGCCAACCTAGGTGGACAGAAAAACACGGCCAAGAGTGAGAAAGCCCAACTTGAGAAAGAAATAGCTGAAATCCAGCAAAAAATCGCATGCCTGAAGAACAGCGGAAGCCTAGGCCAACTAAACCAGGTGAACGTTGAAATTAGCTCTCTTAGTACAGAGATCAAACAGAATCTGCAACACCTTCAGAAACCTTTCATAAAACTGCAATCACTATCGCTTCACGGGGAAGGAAGTGGCCTAACGCCCGATGAACTCGCCAAGCTTAACCAATACCTAGAGAATCCTTTCGATGCATTGGCCACTGAAGAAGCTGGGCACCCAATACTGAATCAGGTCCTGCAGAAACTAGCCAAACTGACGGCCGACGGGAAACTCCAACTGAAACCAGAAAAAACTAGGAAAGCGGAACACGTAATTGGCGATATCATTAGCAAGAATTCGTTGGCAGACATTCACCGGAAAAGCACTGGCTTGATGAAGCGCAGACAACAGCTCTCTACGTCGATTGATGTAACTGAAACTGAAAAAAACGTGTCAAGGCTTCGTGAACAGATGGTGGAACTTGAAAGAAAGAAGAGAATAGTGGAGGATCGCCAAGTCGTTCTGGAGCGAACCTGCGTTGAGACAACGGAGAAGATTCGAAGTCACAAAACTGAGATTGAAAAGAACATTCTCAGCTTCATGAACAAGACAGTTCTAATCGAATGATTAAGAGTAGAGAGATTGTCAACGGACATCGGCAGAATCATCAAAGATGCTTTGGAAACTCGATGCGAGGCTTTCACGCAACTGACTAAGGACGCCACCCAACTGTTGTGCGACGAAGATGGAAACGTCGGAAACCTAAGCATTAAAGGGCGACTTGTTAAAATCAACCCTTCAGGCCAAGCGCTGATCGTAGGTGACCTGCACGGCGACCTAGAAAGCTTGATTGATATTCTCAAGAAGAGCGACTACCTGCAAAGAATGAATAGTTCACGAGACGCTTGTCTGTTCTTTCTTGGAGATTATGGTGACCGAGGAGTCTTCTCTGCTGAGGTTTATTACGTTGTGATGAAGCTGAAGCTTCTTTTCCCTGAGCAAGTTGTTATGATGCGTGGAAATCATGAAGGGCCTCCTGATCTCATGGCTAGGCCACATGACTTGCCTCTGCAATTTCAGAGAAAGTTTGGCAAGAATTGGCGGTTCGCCTATACTGCGGTCAGAAGAATGTTCGGTTGCCTGTACTCTGCGGTGCTGGTTGAAGGGCGTTGCCTTTTGATTCATGGCGGCTTACCACAGCAAGTGGACACGATTGAAGAACTAGCGTATGCCCATAGCACGTATCCACAGAGGGATTTCCTAGAGGACATGCTTTGGAGCGACCCTGATGAGACCATTGAAGAAACTAGCATGTCACCAAGGGGAGCTGGGAAACTCTTCGGCCGAAAAGTCACAGAGAGAATCTTGGGAGAATTGGGTGTAAAAGCTCTGATAAGGGGTCATGAACCATGCCAAGAAGGTTTCAAAATAAACCACAGTGGGAAAGTCTTAACAGTCTTCTCAAGAAAGGGTCCTCCCTACTTCAACGCGTATGGTGCATACTTGGACATGGATCTTTCTGCTAAGCTGGCAGATGCAAGTCAATTGATCTCACGCATTCACAAGTTCTAGGATAGCGGTTTCGCGCAGACTTTATGAATGCGATTGGCCCTGTTCATAGGATAAAGAATGCGGAAGGCTTGTTTTTGAAGTTCGGGATCATAACGCGAAACCAGAATTCTTGGTGTTCAACCAAGCTTCAGGAATCATTAGTTAAGCACAATATCTCGTGCATTTGCTTTAGTTTCCCGAAGATCATTGCTCGTGTCAAGCATGAGCCAATGCTGAAAGCCCAAGATACCGATATGCTACGGGATTTGGCGGCATTGATAATCCGCCCCATAGGTCGTGGATCAATTGAGGAATTGGTTTTCAGGTTGGATATCCTGTATCGGCTTCAACGCTTTGGTTCGTACATCATAAACTCTCCTGAAGCTATCGAGCATTGCGTTGACAAATATGACGTGATAACTCTCTTGGAGGAGAATAATATTCCTGTGCCACGCACAGCGGTAACAGAAAACGTCTACGAGGCTCTGAATGCTTTTAAGGAACTAGACAGCGACGTCATTGTAAAGCCTCTTTTCGGCAGTAGAGGGATTGGCGCTACAAGGATAATGGATTCGGATATTGCTTCAACCGTCTTCAAGGCCATAACATTCTATCACGGCGTAATCTACCTCCAAGAGTATGTGCCTCATGGGTATTCCGACATTCGAGTCTTCGTAGTTGGGGATCGTGTCGTGGCTGCCATGAGACGTGTTGCAGACAACTGGAAAACTAACTACAGCCAAGGCGCGCGCCCGGAATCCATAAAGATTGACAAGTCGATGGAGGATCTAGCCATAAAATCCGCAGGAGTTGTGGGGTGTAGAATCGCCGGTGTGGATGTTCTTGAAAGTCAAAGAGGACCAATTGTGCTTGAGGTTAACAGTCAACCGGGGTGGAAAGGTCTGCAGTCAGTCACGAGCGTCAACATTGCTGACGAGATCATCGATTTCGTCTTACCTGAATTAAAGAAGTGAAGAACATGCTGAAAGTCGAAATTCTAAGAGTTGACGTCACATCTGGAGAAGCTGAGAGGATGGTTGATTTCGTAGCGGAAGAAAAGCCGCTTTATGTGTTTCTCAACAAAACCCATTATGTGACACTTTCCTGCTCACCCTCGAACCTGAAGGAGCTAGTATTGGGATTCCTTCTTTCAGAGCACATAGTAAATTCGCTTGGAGACATTGACAAAATAGACCTGAAGGAAACAGTATGTAAAGTCAAGTTTAGACCAGAAATCGATTTGAAACAGAAACTGAGTTTCTCCAGACCTTTTTCGAGAGTGGTTCTCTCAACATGTGGTAGCCAGTTGCCTCATCAGTTCTCTGGAAGGCTTCCCAAGGTTAAGTCACGCCTCGTGGTCAAAGCTAAGACAATCTTGGATTGTGTAAGTCGTCTGAACTCCTTGGCTGAGACATACAGAAGAACTGGCGGAGTACATGCAGCTGCGATCTACAGGATCGATGGTTGCCTTCTAGCTTTTGCCGAAGACGTTGGTCGGTACAACGCAGTTGACAAAGTCATCGGGACGGCCGCTTTGGGCAAAGCTGATTTTGGAGAGTGTTTTCTTGCATTGAGCGGCCGATTGTCAAGCGAAATAGTTCTCAAAGCCGCAAGGGTCGGCTTGCCCATAGTGGCTTCTTTGGCTGCGGCGATAGATTCTGGCGTCAAAATCGCTGAGAAAGCCGGCTTGACGCTGGTTGGCTTCGTTCGAGGAAAACGAATGAATGTATACACTTTTCCTGAAAGGATTGCAATATGATCTTCATCTTTGCAATGACCCCGAGAAATCAAAAAAGGGGAACTAGAGATAGATGTTAAGCAGGTTTCGTTTGAGTAGTATGAAGATTATGAAAGTGCTGACTATGAATTCTGGAACAAGGTATGTAGCATTGTAAGCTGCTGAGTACGCAACGACGTTCCACCCTTCCCAAGCGTATTGGCCGAAGAACACAATGCCAGAGATGAAATGGCAGATGAATCTGCCGAAGATGCCTACGCCTACACCCATGACTGGTTGTCTTTGGAAAAATCCTGCCAAGCCAAGAGCGCCGAAGGCCAGAGGATAGTCTAGTATTATCTGGGTTGGATAGTAAATATCGCCAGAGATGACCATGTGAACTAGGCCATAGACTATTCCCGCTTCTACACCCCACCTTGGGCCACGTCTTAACGCAAACCACAATAGGGGAACCATACTTGCTAATGTCACGGTGCCGCCTTGTGGTAAATGCAGGAAGGGCAAATAGAGCTTGCTTATCAGATATAGGGCATTTGCGAGTGCAATGAAGACAATCATTTCAGCCAGAATTTTGGTTGTGGTTGTACTTGACGATGTGTTTGGTTTCATGTTCTTTTCCCTCCGCCAGTATTATCTGGTTCAGGTTCTATGGGTCGACGGCGGTTTCAGCCGTCCTCTCAGCCGGGTCACGTTCCCAGCTCCCCTAAACCCTTGAGGATAACTGTTATCTATATGTATATTTATTTTTCCTAAGGTTCAGGTAGACTTAGGGTGTTACACGAATGAGACAAGCGTTGCCCAAAGAGCCTAACATTCTTGAGGTCGAGAAGAAATGGCAGAGTAAATGGGAAGAATTGGGCACTTATCGCTTTGATTGGGCTGATCTAGAATGCCCGGTTTTCAGCATCGACACGCCGCCACCTTATACTTCAGGCGAATTTCACATTGGGCTTGTTCTGAACTGGACATACTTTGATGTGGTGGCCAGATACAAGCGTATGAGGGGTTACAACGTTCATTTTCCGCAAGGATGGGATTGTCACGGTTTACCCGTCGAAGTAGTAGTCGAGAAAGCGAACAAGATTAAGAAGACAGATGTTCCGCCTGATCAATTTCGGAAGCTTTGCATGCAGCTTGTAGAGAAGAACATCGAGGGCATGAAGAAGTCTATCATGCGTCTCGGATGCTCGATTGATTGGTCTACAGAATACAGAACGATGAATCCCGATTATTGGAGGCGCACACAGCTCTCCTATATTCTCCTGTACAACAAGGGCTTCATTTACCGTGGAAAGCACCCTGTGAACTGGTGTCCACGATGCGAGACAGCTATAGCTGATGCTGAAGTTGAATACGACACCAGGAATGCGGAACTGCACTACATCAAATTCAAACTTGAGAAAGGCGGCTCCCTAGAGATCGCAACAACAAGACCAGAGCTAATTCCTGCTTGCGTAACTGTTGCCGTAAACCCGAATGACGAACGATACGCTAAGTACGTTGGAAAGAGCGTTCAAGTTCCAACTACTGACAGAATGGTCAAGGTCATAGCTGACGAGATGGTGGATCCGAAGTTTGGCACGGGAGTCGTGATGATCTGCACGTATGGAGACAAGGCTGATGTTAAGACTGTGATAAAGCATGACTTGCCCGTCATAATGTGTATTGATGACAAAGGAAGAATGACCCAGAGCACCGGAAAATATGCAGGCATGAAAAGTGAAGAAGCAAAAAAAGCCATGTTGGCAGACCTGAAGACCCAAGGACTGGTTGACAAGGCCGAACCGTTGACTCAAGAAGTCAGTCTGTGCTGGAGATGTCGCACGCCGATTGAGATTCTTGAGAGAGAACAATGGTTTATGAAAACACGAATATTCACGGATGACGTTGAAAAGAATGCGCTTGAAATTACGTGGTATCCTGACTACATGAAGCACAGGTTGATAGATTGGGCAAAATCGCTTGAATGGGACTGGGTTATTTCGAGACAAAGAGTGTTTGCCACACCCATACCGATCTGGTACTGCAACAACTGCAATGAGATTATTCTCGCGAAGCCTGAGTGGGTTCCCATAGATCCCCGCACAGAGAAGCCGAAGATTGACAAGTGTCCAAAATGCGGTTTTAAAGACTTCAGACCTGAACGGGATGTCTTGGACACGTGGTTCGATTCGTCCATAACGTGCGCAGTTCACGCAGGATGGCCAGACAAGAAGGATTGGCATCGACTATTCCCAGCCAGCATGCATCCTTCTGGCGTAGACATCATTCGTACTTGGGCGTACTATTTGATGGTTAGGCACTTGGCTCTGTTCAACGAGAAACCTTACCAGAGTTGCTTGATCAATGGCATGGTTCTAGGCACAGATGGACGTGAAATGCACAAGCATCTCGGTAACTACGTAGCATCACTGGAGGTCATGTCAAAATACGGCGCTGACGCGACGCGGCAATGGGCAACAGCAGGTGGAGCTACTGGTTCCGACATACCCTTCCGTTGGCCAGACGTTGAATACGGCTGGCGGTTCCTGATCAAGCTTTGGAACGCATCAAGATTCGTAAATGACTTAATCGCAGATTTTGAAATGAACGACAAAAGCGAATATGCGTTGCAGTCTTTGGATAAGTGGATTCTCAGCAAGGTTGAAAGGCTGACCAAAAAAGTGACGGACGCCTTGGAACGATGTCAGTTCAACATTGCCATAGAGGAGACCCGCAATTTCGCATGGCACGTTTTCTGTGATTGCTACATAGAAGCAGTGAAGGACAGATTGTACAAGCCTGAGCATTACGGTAAAGAGAAACGCAAAGCAGCACAGTACACGTTGTACACAGTATTGTACAGAATCCTACAGCTGCTGGCGCCTATAACACCCCATGTCACGGAAGAGATCTATCAGATAATGTATGCCGATGACAAAGGCTCCAAAAGCATAAACTTGTCTCCTTGGCCAACCCCGGATGAAAAACTTGTCGATGAAGAGATAGAAAAGCATGGCGACCTCATTGTGGCTTTGATAAACGAGATCAGACGTGAAAAGTCTGAAAAGCACATGCCGCTGAATACTCCTGTCAAAAGGCTCAAGACCTACGCTGGAAGCAAAGATTTCGCCAAAATAATCGCAGAAGGAAAAGAGGATATTTGCGGCACGTGCAAGATAGAGGATTTCGAGGTCGTGCCCAAGAAAGGTGACGGCAGAGAAGTGGCGAATTATAGCGATGTTCACTTTGTCATGGAATGCTAGTGTGCTTGCTGGAAGCGATAAAGAGTGAAAAGAATTGGCATCATAGGCTGTGGGGCAATAGGCACACTCATTGCGCAAGCTGTTGAAAACGGAACCATTAGCTGTGACGGCCTGATCTTGTACGATTACGATTCTAAGCAAGCTGTACAACTCAAGAAATCGTTACACGTTCCAACTACAATTGTCAGAAACGTCGATGAGATGATTGAGGCTGGTCCCTCAGTCATCGTGGAGGCGGCATCGCAGCAAGCCGCTAGAGACAACTTGCCAAAAGCGCTATCAAAGAACATTGACATCGTAGTGATGAGCGTAGGCGCACTCATCGACATGAACATTGAAAGCGGCAGGATTCACATACCTTCAGGAGCCATCGGCGGCCTAGACGCTATTTCCAGCGCATCCTTAGCTGGCATTGAGAAGATCGTTCTAACTACACGAAAGAATCCTGGAGCTTTGGACATGGATAATCGTGGAGAGAGACTGGTATATGAAGGGACTGCAGAAGAAGCCGTCAAGCGTTTTCCGAGAGAAATGAATGTTGCAGCGACTTTGGCTCTTGCCGTAGGACGTGGAAAGGTGCACGTTAGAGTGATTTCAGATCCGAAAGCGGACAAGATCATGCATGAAATCGAAGTAAGGTGGAAACAGGGTGACATGTTCTTCAAATTCTCTAATAGTCCTCACCCGCAAAACCCGAGAACCAGTGCACTCGCAGCGTATTCCGCAATAGAACTGATAAGGAAAATACTTGAAAAACGGGCTTAGATGAATCGTTTGATCTCCTCCGTCAACATTTTTGACGAAGTGAACTTTCAGGTTGAGCCGCTTAAGCAACTAGCGCGCATGCTTGTTCCGAAATTCGCTTGTGAAGCGTTTCGCGCTTTCCTCTTCATAACATGAACCCCTAGCGCTCATTCATGAAAAGGCACACACTCACCCGCCGCCCCAAAAAAGGAATTTAGGAACACACTAGCGCGCTCCACTGTGCCCTCTTGTTTCAGTTCTTATGACTTATGGAAGGATCTTCGATTGACAACTTGTGACAAGGCTCGAGTCTGAGCTTCTACGGACTCCTTGGAAGCTCCGTGAAAGACGAACTGCACTCTGTCTTGGCGTCCTACAGTTCTCTCTAAACGTTTATTAAGTCTTAATATACATGTGAGTACTCGATCAGAGATGAAAAACGAATCAAAAAACGCCTGCATCAATGATCAGTCATCCTGTATTATAACATCTGAACGAATCGGAGAAGAGAACACAGCACAAATACCGCATGCAAAACGATTGAAGGATACCACATCAGAACAAAGGAAGAAAGAGGCAAGCAAACCAATTTACCTAGTTCGATATGAGTAGCCTCTCGATTCATTCAATTATTCATTACGACGATCATGGCAAACAGGACCGTAGGGAAGACACCAACAAACCCCAGAATAGACAAGCTTTTGTCTGCGTCATGAACCCGCAGATCTTGGTCGAGTGAGCTAACTTTTCTAAGCTCAGGTGTTCTATTTCGTTTCTGTATACTTGTTTTGTGCCATGTAACAGGTGTGGGCTGGAGGCTTTTCTGAACCACTGAGGAGTGTGTCTCATGAAAACCTATGTCTAGGTCGATGAGTTTAAAGGAAGGCATCAAGTCAACGTGTTCGGAGTGATGTCTCTGCGCCCCATTCAGAGCGTGCTGCTGATTCAAGTGTTGCATTCTTTTGCTTCCGGAATCCTCGGGATAACGCTGCCAATCATGATGAAAGAAAGACAGATCAATGTTGTGACAGTTGGATTTGTCTTCGCCGCGATGCCCATCATATTTCAGTTTGGAAGGATGCTCTTCGCGACTTTCTCCGACTTCTGGGGAAGAAAGCTGTTCTTCGTCTCTAACGGTCTCCTCGCCGTCGCGTCTGGTCTGATATACTATGTCGCCCACACTCCGCTGGAGTACATGTTCGGCAAAGTGGTTGAGGGAACCAAGGAAGGCACGCTGTGGGCTGTTAACCGCGCTTTTCTGCTGGAACAGGGCTGCGGACAACTGAAAGTACTGATTCGTCTTCGAACCGTTGTCTACATCGCGTACGCCGTTGGAAGCTTCATGGCAGGCTATTTGGTCGCTTGGATACTGTTCGAAGGAGCGATGCTACTGTGCGCGGCTTTCGGAGTGGTTGTGGTTCTTGTGGCCCTGACTCTGAAGCGGGGAAAGAAGGAGGCGTTTGACTTTTCGAAGGCCTTGCGTTTCCTTGACTTTCGCAAGAAGGAGAAGCTTTTCAAGAAATTCCTCGCCTTGTTCTGCATGATGGGTGTGTCCCTAGGACTCATCGGCGGTTTTGTGTTGACTTGGTATCTTGACGCTAACGGGTTCAACCTTGAGACAATAGGCCTGATATTGGGCTCGCAGATGCTTCTTGCGGGCCTGTTCTCTCATCTCTTCTCAAAGACCACGAGAGCAAGACAATCAATACTCTTGAGTGGAATCATGTTTGCCGCCACATTCCTCATTCTTGGTTTCGCGTTTCCATTTCTTGCTGCAGCTCTGATAGTCTTCTATGGTGCCATCCAAGGGATTGCAAGCATCGGCCAAGAGGCGATAGCGTCCAGAATCAGCGACAAACGATCTTACGGGACTGACATTGGGCTCCTGTGGACTGGATTCCACATCACTGAGTCATTCAGTTTGGCCTTGACAGGTATCATAATCTCGCAGTGGGGCTTCACCGCTCCATTTGTTCTAGCTGGGCTAACGTACTTGCTATTCGCTGTTGGCTCTTACTTCTCTCTCAAGGACTAGAGGGCCAGAAGCCGAGAGTACACGTGTGAGCAGAAACGCCAGAACCGAAATCTTAGTCTTCTATGGGGTCGAAACGATGAAGAAGCTATTTTTTATATGGGCTGGAATGCTGGAGGAAAGCTTCGAATACGTATGCCAGAAAGACGATTTGATGCTGTTCAGGAAGAGAAAATGGTAAGTAAATTAGGAAATCCACGTAGAGAACGCTTGTTCCCGCAACTAAGCGGCGACGTCTCACGTAAACCGTCCTTTTTTTCTCTTGATACTTGTGGCTGGTCTCGATGTGTCGAGTGCTGGGTTTGAATCCAAGACAGATGGAGGCGTATCCCGCAAACCCCTCTTTTTTCTGCCACTTTGAGGGGCATTGGGAGACATTTCCAGGACCCCCGCCTGCTTTTTTAGAACATAGATCCACATAACTATTCATTCTAGAATATGCGCGCTATTTGGAGGCCGGGGTCTCCTACGTTTTTGTGCAACTATCCTCTGTCCTTTCATTTTGTGAACCGATCGTTCTTCCATACGTCGGCTGTGTCGTTGTATCCTCTCTTTTCCCAGTAACCCAACTCCTTCCTCGCTGTGAATTTCATCCGCGTGAGCCAGAGTGCACTCTTGTAGGCATACTTATCTGGGACTACTAATCGAAGTGGAAAGCCGTAGCCTTCTTCAAGTTGTTCACTATTCAGCTTGTATGCGAGCAGAACGTTGTCGTTTGATAGTTCTTTCAACGTGAGCGATGTAGTATATCCGTCTGCACATTCGAAAGTGACAGATTTAGCAGACTGTTTTGGTTTGACCAGATCAAGAATTGCCCTGAATCCTATTCCTTGCCACTTGCAGTCGAGTACGCTCCAGCCTTCAACGCAGTGAAAGTCGCTTACAGATTCTGTGCTGGGGAGTTTCACTATTTCGTCCCAAGTCAGCTTTAGTGTTTTTTCAACTTCTCCTTCTATGGTTAGTGTCCACGTTTTCAGGTCGATCTTTGGGATTTTGCTTGTGATTGCTGGGTGATCTGTTCCCCATCTCATCAATCTCTTGATTGGCATTTGACTAGGCGGTAACTCTCTGTCTTCTGATGCCATAACTATTCAAGAAATGTTGGACTGTCCAGTGGGATAAAGCTTCTCCAGTGCTGCTTCGGAAAGAGGGCAACGCTATTCGTCGCCAGTTTCGAAGAAGCTTGTTAATTGCTTCTGACTCTTCCGTTCCTTCGTGAGACCGGAAACTTTCACGCCTACTCTTCTCATTTTGAGTCCAGATTCCCCGATGAATTTTCCGAAGAGTTCTTTGGCCTTTTCCTTGAGGAAACTTAGGTCGTTCTTGGGAGTTTCAAAGGTCATGGACCGACTGTGGGTGCTTAGGTTTGTCATTATGGCGATTATGCTGATTGTTTTGAAGCTGAGTTTTCGTTGTGAAAGATCACTATAGATTTCGTCGCACAGTTGATTCGTCTTGTCTACTATTATGTCGAGCTCGGTTGTGTCTTCTTTCAGAGTGGCGATTCTGCTTATGGATTCAGCTTCGCCCTTCTCTTGAACAGGATCATTATCGATTCCCATGGAAGCGTAGTGGAAGTACGTACCTTGGCCTTTGCCGAAAACTTCTATCAGTTTCTGCACATCTCGTTTGGCCAAATCCCCAATAGTGTTGATTCCAAGCGCTTGCATCTTCTCTTTGGTCTTGACTCCTACACCTATTAGCTTCTCAATTGGCAAAGAAGATAGAAAACTGTTAACTTCGTCTGGCACGATTACTGTTAGGCCGTCTGGCTTTTGGTAGTCTGCAGCGATCTTGGCTACGAGCTTGTTTGGGCCTATGCCAATTGAGCAAGTGAGTTTCTTTTGAGCTTTAATTTCTTCTTTTATTTCAGTGCCTAGTGTCTTTGCCTTGTCAAAGCTTTCATTAACCTTTTGGCTCACATCCAAGAAGGCTTCATCTACGCCAACTTGTTCGAAATGGTCAGCATAGCCTCTGAGAATGTTCATTATTTCGTCCGAGATTTTTTCGTAGAATGAATAATCAACTGGCAGAAACACGGCCTCCACGTTCTCAAGTTTCTTCTTTGCGAAGGCAATGGATATTCCTGACTTTACCCCGTATTTTCTTGCCACGTAGTTTGCGGTGCTTACTGCTCCACTGTCCTCACTGCGCCCAGAGTAAACGCATATGACCACGGGTTTGTCTTTCAGGGAGGGGTTTCGCAGTTCTTCGCATTGCGCAAAGAAGTAGTCGAAATCCACTAGCATTATCATTCTGGTACGCATGAATCTAATCGTTCCAGTAATCACTATTTGATGCTATTTCTAAGGGAGCATGAGTGTGATAAGCCTTAGCAGTTCAAGCACATGCTAACACAGAAGATATAATCAACCTCCAACAAGGAATCGGTGGAAGCTTGATCTGATGAACCAATGGCGATTGCTGGAACTCGAAACACATGACCCATACATGAACATGGCGATTGACGAAGCCATACTGACTGCTAAGACAGCCAATCATGTGGTGAACACAATAAGATTCTATCGCTGGAACCCTTCTGCGGTCTCGATCGGGAAATTCCAAAAACTCGAAAACGAAGTATGGCTTGAAAACTGCAGAAAACAAGGCGTAGGCTTCGTGAGACGCATAACGGGCGGAGGAGCAGTCTACCATGATGCAGGGGATGAAATCACTTACAGTGTGGTCGCAAGTAAAGAAGACCTGGACGCATCTAGCGTAACTGAAGTTTATGCAAGAACATATTCTGGGTTAGCCGAAGCCTTGTGCATCTTGGGAATACGTGCGGACTTCAATGAAGGCAACGCGAAGGTCTGTCCGAACCTGACTGTGAATGGTAGAAAGATATCTGGCAGTTCCCAATCTCACAAACATGGCACGGTCCTACAGCATGGTACACTTCTCCTCAACGTTGATCTTGAGAAGATGTTCACTTTTCTGCGTGTTCCGTGGGCTAAGACGTGCATGGAGATCGTAGACGTTGCCAAACAGAAAATAACCTCGGTAAAAACGGAACTCGGCAAAGAAATTGCGATTGAGCAGGTGAGCAGGGCATTGGTTGAAGGTTTTCAGAATGCTTTGGGAATAGAGCTTGTCGAGGATAGTCTGTCAGTTTATGAGCTTGATATTGCTCGAAAATTGGCTAAAGAAAAGTATGCCACTGACGAATGGAATTTTCGCGCCATGTATTCTTCAGCCTAGCGCTTTTGGATCCGCCATCTCAAGCCCTGAGGAGTATCCTCAATAATTACGCCTATTGCTTTGAGTTGAATTCTGAGCTGATCGGCGGTTTTCCAGTCCCTAGCTTTTCTGGCTTCTTCTCTTCTTTGAATGAGTTCTTGAGCTTCTTCTGGGAGCTTCTCTTCTTTGTTTAGGTCACCGAGGACGGCGAGAACTGTGTCAAATCCGGACATCAACTCGTATACTTGTTGCGCTTCTTCGTTGCTGAGCAGGTTTTCGTCGACTAGATTGTTCACTTCTCTGACGAACTCGAACAGCGCGGCTATGGCGACACCTATGTTCAAGTCGTCATCCATGGCATCGCCAAAATCCTTCTGAGCGCGTTTCATCAATCCATTGATTTCTTTTTCGCAGCCTTTTCCATTCGCATCTTTGAGTCTGTACATGAAATTCGTCAAGCGGTCAATGGCGTTTTTGGCTGCTTCCAGTCCGTCGAATGTGAAGTTGAACTGTTGCCTGTAGTGAGTTGACATAAGTAAATAACGCACTGCCAACGGGTTGTGCCCCAGTTTTCCGACGAGGTCTCTTACGGTGTAGTAGTTGCCGAAGCGTTTGCCCATGCGTTTTCCTTCGACGAGCAGGTGCTCGTTGTGTAGCCAGTAGTTCACGAATTTCTTGCCTGTTGCTGGTTCGCTCTGTGCTATTTCGTTTTCGTGGTGTGGGAACATGTTGTCGACTCCGCCTGTGTGGATGTCTAGAGTCTCACCCAAGTATTTCATTGACATTGCCGAGCATTCGATGTGCCAGCCTGGTCTCCCTTTGCCTATGTCTGTTTCCCAGAAGACGTCACCGTCTTCCTCTGTCCAAGCTTTCCACAAGGCGAAGTCTCTGGCTTCAGCTTTTTCGTACTCGTCTACTTTGACTCTGGCCCCGACTTTGAGTTTCTCAACTTTGAATTTGGAGAGCTTTCCGTAGTCTTTGAACTTGGAAATACCGTAGTATATTGAGCCGTCCTCGCCCTTGTAGGCATAGCCTTTCTCCATTAGTTTCTTGATCAAGGCAACCATTTCGAGCACGTGTTCCGTGGCTCTAGGATACTGTTCCGCTCTTTCGATGTTCAGCGTCTGTAGGTCTTCAAAAAAGGCTTCAACGTATTGTCGTGTGTGCTCGCTTAAGGGGATGTTTGCTTTTTTTGAGGCGGCGATCGTTCTATCATCAACATCCGTCAGGTTCATGACTTGCGTGACTTGGAAGCCGCGGTATTTGAGCCATCTGCGTAGCACGTCTTCAAAGATGAATGCTCTGAAATTCCCGATGTGGGCGAAGTCATAGACAGTGGGTCCGCAGGTGTACATCTTCACTTTGCCTTTCTCTAAAGGTGTAAAGCGTTCTTTTCTGCGGGTTAGAGTGTTGAAGAAGTGTATGTTTTCGGTTGAATCCTTCATGATTTTTCTTGAACAAGAATGGTGCAGAATGTATTTAAGCGTTTAACGTTGGCTGCTAGTCGTATCTTTTGAGTCTGATCATTTTTCTGTAGCTTTTGAGGTCAGCTGCGACTCGTTTCAGGAGGTACAGTTCTTCCATTGTTCTTTCGAACTTTGCAAACTCTTCGCGGAGTTTCTGTGCGAGCATGTTGTTCTCGCTCATTGTTTTCATCTTCGTGGCGTTTTTGGTGGAAGGCTTTCATCGTTTGTTGGCGAACCGCTTGGCCGTTTCCGTCATCGAGGAGAAAGGAGAAGGCTTCGAAAACGGAAGAAAAACATACGTGGCTTCTGCAGTTCGGCATTCAACCTTAGCCCTCCACACTACGTCGTAAGACTTAAGATACACTTGTCGTATAAAAACGTTGCGAACCAGTAAGAATAATCTGGCATAACTAGCTTATGGCCAGAATGCCTTCAAGAATCCTCTTTTCTTCGATGTCCAGTTGTCGAGAGAGCCAAGCTTTCAGGAATGAAGTGAACTTGGGAAGCTCGCCACTGTAAGTTATTATTTGATTATTCTTCAGGGCATCAACTTGGAAGGCTTTTTCGGCTTCCCTGTACAGGAAGGACACTGTTTGAGCTTGGCATGCTATGTTCTGGAAGTCTTCCCATTGCTTGCAGCGCAGAATTACTGGTGGGCCGCGGATTTCTTTCGTTTGCAGCGGTTCGGCGGAGCATGGTTTTGATTCATTTGCGGGCACTCTTCCGGTCTCGTGCGGTGCTGATAGGTATGTGATCAGGTTTGCTATTTCGTTCTGCAGCGTGGTCAGCCTTTCTTCGACCTTTTCGACTTTTGTGCTTAGTTCTCCAGTGTCGCCCATCTTCTCGGTTACCGTACCCAGTTCGGTTATCAGTCTGTCTAGGTCTTTTTCGTGTTCTTTCAGAACGTTGACTATGAAGTCTATTGCTTCCAATGCTTCATCTTTGGATGGAGTTCTTTTGGACATGCAGCTCGACCTTTGCCTATGTCTACTGAATATGGTTCTGTATAAATAAACGTAGCGAATCCTCAAGACTTATCCAAACGAAGACATAACTATACTTATTTTGAATTATAAGTCAAGATGGAGGCTTCTCCCGCACAACATTCCCCTTTTTTTCCCAAGTCTAAGCATGGAAGGAGTAGGCCATGAATGACTAGGAAAAGACGCCAAGACCCGCGCGCGCTAATCGTATGATAACATGATTACGGTCTTGGCTTGTACACGCACATCTTTGATTGCCTACAGAAGTCTGTCGAAGTCCTCTTTGAAGTCCTTGGACGACTTTATTATGTGTACCAATGTCCCATTCTTCAATTCCGCATGAAGTGGAACAACGAAAGGTTCAACAAGATCGCTTGGCTTGTCAACGACCACATGCGATCCTCTTCCTCTGCGGATCCTGAACCCCTTCCTCTGCAGAGCCTTCAGAGCATCTTGACCAGAAACTGAAGGCATGTAGTTGTCTTCCTATCGACCAGTCTCAGCTACTCTATCTTCTGCTTGTACTTCTCTGAGAAGACTGATTGCCTCAGCAAGATCCTTCACAGCTTCGTCGTAGGTTTCGCCTTGCCCGACTGCGCCAGAATATTCCTTACAGTAGACCACAAATCCACCTTCTTCTTGCGGTTCGAAGCGCATGTGCAAGCCGGGCGTAGATGTAAGCGCGTCGAATGCTGAACGCTCAATCAAAAACGAGAAAAGTGCTGACCGATTTTCTCCAACAAAATGGACTGGTGACTGCATGAGTTGCTCACGACCGCCTATGAGCTTGAAGTCAAACGCCTTTGCGGGTGATCCGATTATTTTTTCTTGTATCTTTCCAGTTTGCCCGACCAGAACGCACTCAGTCATGTATACCACCTATTTTGGAACTGCTTGTTCCTTTTTCTTCATTGCCTCTGCCCTTTCCTTGGCAGCTTGACCCAAGTAACTAGCCACATCGCCAAGTATTCGTGTCGGAAACATAAGACGGGCAGCAACGGCGGGCTTTTCCGCACGTGGAGGCATAACTATGCCGTCTAGTACAGCGTAATCGTCACCAATGTATACTGCAAAACCATCAATCCAGATCCCCTTCATTATTTCATCATTCAGAGGAATTGGCTTCATGGTCTTCATGGTTTGGAGTTTAGCTGTATCTATTGGTTCTGAGGACATAATATCAATCGCTTATGAAATTGGATTCAACTATTAAGCCTTATTGCCTAAACGTAAGTAGAAACGTCTGTACCTATACCTCTCCTTTTTCTGCGAGCGTTATAGGGTTCGTTTTCAGTGATCATCTAACGATATTAATAACGTGGCGCGACATAAACAGCGACTCGAAGACAAACGTGCTAGACTGCATAATCCTATCCAACAACTTCGGCAAAAGCTGGCCTTAACTCCCATCTTGCTGCTTTCCCAGTCCTTTGAACTCAACACTGGACTTGGTGCAACCAAACTGGTTTTGCCTTCACTCAAAAGCATTTTCTATCTTAGGTATTTTACTTTATCATCTACCATTAGACCTTGATGGGTACATACTATATATAGTGACGCTATCTGAGACTGATTCAGGGTTCTTATTCTTTAAAGTGAATTATGCGTAGCTTTTCAGACTCTGTTTGCACCTGTTTCTTGATTTGCCATGAACACTTCGGTCAGAGCTTCCAGCTTTCTGGGAGGTTTATTCTGTTCTTACGATTTTTCTGGACAGACTCAAATAGACAACCCAGCAGATTATCAGCATGATGCCGCCGGCAAACGCGTAAAGTGCATATGAAGAGAACGCTTTCTGTTCATTCGGATCTTTCAACACGTACGTGACTAATCCTCCGAGATAGATGGCTAGGGCGAACAGCAGCAAAGCCAGGGATCAGTGTTAGGGTTTCAGCCCTCACGTCGAACCAGTCTCTAGTGCATGCCCATAAGAAAACTCTCACCACGCACATACTATATAAGATCTGGCGTGACCTGCAGTCATGATTAAGCGCAAGCGGGCTAACAGTGCTTTTGGTTTTCCTCGAATCTGATTTACATGAGAGAGTTAAAATACGTGCTTTTGAATTGTAAAGCTGTCAATGAACGGTGATGTTCCGTGCATGGATTGCTAAGCTTTTCTGAAAGAAAAGAGGTCGCTCAGTTTGTCAAGGACAAGGGCATAAGAATCCTCAATTTGTGTCACGTTCCCGAGGATGGGCGG
>Ga0315288_10001186_pt1 | contig 33677 bp, 28 predicted proteins | sample YL17G11_20_MG_FD_203454 | JGI IMG/M metagenome (GOLD analysis project Ga0315288, IMG submission 203454) | Sediment microbial communities from Yellowstone Lake, YNP, Wyoming, USA - YL17G11_20 | ecosystem: Environmental > Aquatic > Freshwater > Lake > Sediment | place: USA: Wyoming | collected...
GGTCGAGTCGAAAGAGCTGGAGGCGCAGGTCAAGGAGCTCAAGAGGCTTCTTAACTGGACCGAGCAGCGCCCGGAATACGAGACGGTGGCCGCGGACATCGTGGGCCAGTCGCCCGACAACTGGCAGAGGCTGATGATAGTGAACAAAGGCTCCTCAGACGGTGTTAAGAAGTATATGTCCGTGGTAACCGAGGAGGGCCTGGTTGGAAGGACGATAGCGGTGGGCTCGAATTCGTCCGTGGTACAACTCATCACGGACTCCCGGTCCGGGATAGGCGCCAGAGACCTGCGCAACCGGGAGACCGGGATCCTGGAGGGTCGCAACGAGGAGACGTTGAGGCTCGTCCCCATGAACGATGACGCGGTGATGCAGGTGGGTGACGGAGTCGAGACAAGCGGGCTTGGCCTCACCTGCCCTCCGGGGATCACCATAGGCAGGGTTTACAAGGTGACAAAGCGCGAAAAAGGCATGTCGAGACTGGTTGAGGTCAGGCCGTTCGTCAAGTTTTCGCAGCTGAGCAAGGTTCTCATAATAATCATGCCTGAGCCGGAGAAGGCGATACTGAAGGAGGCGGAATGAGCCGCAGGCGCCAGGTATTCCTGGGTTGCTCGCTGCTGCTGGTGTTTATATTGCAGCTGGCGGTTATTCCCCAGTTCAAGATTCTCGGCGTCCAGCCGGACCTTATACTGGTGCTTGCGGTGGTGGTCGCCGTTCAGGATGGACCGGTCGAGGGGGCTATCATAGGCTTCATCGGGGGGATGATGCTGGACCTCGCGAGCCACCAGGTTGTCGGGGTGGGTGCCTTCTCGAAGGCGCTGGCCGCCCTGTTCGCCGGCTTGCTCAAGGATTTCTTCATGACGTACTCGATCCTGTTACCGGTGCTGCTGGTGTTCCTGGCGAGCATATTCGAGTTGTCTCTGCACCAGCTGGCACTGATGATGCTGGGGCAGGAACAGCTTCCGCCGTTCAAGCTGGTGGGCCTTGTGCTGCCCGCAGCGCTGTTCAACGTGCTCACCGTGTTTGTTGTATATACCATACTGAAGAGGTTCAGATTCCCGCTGAAAGAGGAATCGATGATAGTAACGAGGATTGGAGGCAGTTAGCGCCGCAGTGAACGGCGTCAGTAAGATGCGTCTAGGAAAGCGAACCGGGTTAAAGATAAAACCGGACGAAACAACATACAGCAAGCCCGACTCGGCCCAGGAGAACCTGCAGCGCCGCATGGCGTTTCTCGGACTGGTGATAATTGCGTGTTTCGGGCTTCTTCTGACTCGCCTGTGGTTCATGCAGATCGTATCCGGGAACGATTATCGTAAAAAAGCCGAGGGCAACAGCATCAGGGAGATATCCCTGGAAGCTCCACGGGGCCGAATCCTCGACAGCAACGGTCAGATACTGGTCAAGAACCGCAGCGCCCTTACCATATCGGTGGTCCCGGCGGAGTTAAGAAATGATAAAGCGGTTATAGGCCGGCTCTCCAAGCTGCTTGGCATGGGGGAGAAGGAGATCAAGCAGAAGATAGAGAAATCACAGGCCCCGAACCGGCGGGCGGTTTTGATCAAGAGCGATGCGGGTGAGGATATAGTGACCTACGTGAGAGAGCACCAGCGGGAGTTCCCGGGAGTGATGGCCGGGACCAGGCCGGTGCGTGAGTATCCGAACAACGATTCGGCAGCGCACGTTATCGGTTATCTCGGCGAGATATCACCCGAGCAGTTGAAGGAGAAGAAGGACCAGGGCTACCAGGCCGGTGACGAGATAGGGTTGTCAGGTGTGGAGTCAACGTATGACGAGGCACTAAGGGGAAAGGTGGGTAAGTACCGCCTCGAGGTGGACGCGTCCGGTAACGCGATCAAGGTCCTTTCGCGCAAGGAACCAGCCGCAGGGCTGAACGTGCGCTTGACCGTGGATGAGAACGTTCAAAAAGTTGTCGACAACGCGCTCAAGGCACAGGTTGAAGTGGCGCGCAGCCATAACGATCCGGAGACCGGCAAGACGTACAAAGCGTCCGGAGCCGCCGCGATCGTGTTGAACCCGCTCAACGGCGAGATCATAGCGATGTCCAGTTATCCCGCTTTCAACCTCAATGAGTTCGTGGGCGGGATCAGTGAGAGGGCATGGAAGGCGATGAACGACCCCAGGAACATGTACCCTCTGAACAACCGCGCGATAATGAGCGAACTACCCCCGGGCTCAACTTTCAAAGTGGTACCGGCGATAGGCTGCATGCTGGAAGGCATGTATAACATAAACTCACCGTTCAACTGCGAACACGTTTTCACCAGGGGCCCCTTCAAGCAGTACCCTAAGTACTGCTGGAGCAGGCATGACCACATCGACCTGTTCAACGGCATAGTTCAGTCGTGTGACATCGTGTTCTACGAGGTCGGGTATAACTTCTATCAGCGACAGGTGAGTGAAGTAGGACGTCCCCTCTGGGAATACGCGCGTGATTTTCAACTCGGCAAGCGCACGGGGATAGACCTTGTGGGCGAGATGGACGGACGGGTCCCCACCCCCGAGTGGAAGAAAGAGTTCAACAGGAACAATAAGGAGAACCAGGTCTGGTACCCCGGAGATACCGTCAACATGACCATCGGTCAGGGAGACATACTCGCGACACCGCTGCAGATGGCATATCTCTACAGCGGGATAGCGAACGGCGGGAAGTTCGTAAGGCCGCACCTTATGAAGAGCCTCGAGGACGAGGACGGAAAGGTCATCAAGCGCGCCGAAGTAGAGACTACCGCACAGCTTGAGATCAATCCGCAGGTGCTGGGATACGTCTCGCAGGCGCTGACAGGAGTGGTTAAGGGGAAGGGCACCGCCGCCGCCACCTTTGAGGGGTTTCCGGTGGACAGCATCCCAATCGCCGGCAAGACGGGGACGAGCGAGATAGTCGGCAAGCAACCGACGGCCTGGTTTGTTTGTTACGCGCCCGCAACGAACCCGCAGTATGTGGTCGCTGTCGCGATCGAACAGGGTGGACACGGTGGCGAGAGCGCGGCCCCAGCAGCCCGGCGGATACTGGAGGGGCTGTTCAATCTCCCGGCCAGGGGCGAGATAATGCCGAGCGCAGGAGACTAGGTCGGTGACCGGATTATGATGCGCCGTACCGCAAGCACAGAGTTCTCACCGGGCCTGGTTCGAGGCAGCACGGCCAGTGAGGTCGTAAGGCGGTTCCCTCTCCGGAAAATGGACAAAGTCCTGTTGTTCGCGGCGGTCGGCATCTCCATTTTCGGGATAATCATGATATACAGCGCTACCCGCGTGGACGCTCCGTCCACCTTCTACCTCAAGCGCCAGTTGATGTATTTCTTCCTGGCGTTGGTGGCGATGCTGCTGGCGGCTGGCTTTGACTATCGCAAGATCATGCCGTATTCGAGGATTTTGTACGGAATCACAATATTCCTGCTTCTGCTGGTATTCGTGTTTCCTGCTTCCGGGGGAGCGCACAGGTGGATCTCACTGTGGTTTTTCGACCTGCAGCCGTCCGAGGTAGCAAAAGTAGCGGTGATCCTGACCCTGGCGACGTTTATAGCGGACCGCAGGATGGAGATAAGGTCGAACCAGGAGTTCCTGAAGGCACTCGGCATAGCGCTTGTCCCGATGCTACTAATATTTCTGGAGCCTGACCTCGGTATCACCCTGAGCATCTTCGCGATATTTGTCGCCATGGTACTGATCGGCGGCGCGCGCCTGAAACAGATGGCCGCGCTGGGAGCGGGCACGCTGGTAATGGTGAGTGCAGCGATAGGGCTCCACCTGTTGAAGGCGTACCAGGTGAACCGCCTGATGGTCTTCGTAAAGCCCGGCCTTGACCCGCTGGGAGCAGGCTACAACCTTCTCCAGTCAAAGATCGCTATCGGCTCCGGGCAGCTGGTTGGCAGGGGCCTTTTTCACGGTACGCAGACGAACCTGAAGTTCATACCGGCTCACCACACTGACTTCATATTCTCCGTGGTGGGGGAGGAACTCGGGTTCATCGGAGCGATGATCCTTCTCGCGTTGTTCGCGATCCTTGTCTGGAGGGCGTTCAAGGTGGCCGCCACCGCGCGAGATTCTTTCGGAACAATGGTGGCGGTCGGCATCGTGGTAATGTTCCTGTTCCAGATACTGGTGAACGTCGGTATGACAATGGGGATAATGCCGGTTACCGGGATCACACTGCCTTTCATGAGCTTCGGGGGGAGCTCGCTGATTATAAATTTTATTTGCGTTGGCCTGCTTCTCAATATAAGCATGAGAAGGTTCCCGCAGACGTGACCACCGGCGGAGTGACTCTGAAGGGCCGTGAACAGGGGGATCGAGTTGGTAACCATCGATGAAGAGCACCATGCCGGACCGGATGAACACCGGTCCGGATTCATCGGCATAATCGGGCGCCCGAACGTGGGCAAGTCCACCCTCCTGAACAGGCTCGCGGAGCGCAAGATCGCCATAACCTCTGAGAAACCACAGACCACGCGCAACAGGATACGCGCGGTCGTAAGCACTCCCGCGGCGCAGCTGGTTTTCGTTGACACACCCGGTTTTCACAAACCCGGTGGAGCGCTGGGGGAGAAGCTGAACCACATGGTTCGCGCCACCATGGGAGATGTAGACGTGGCAGCTTTCGTGCTGGATGGGACACAGACCATCGGCAGGGGCGATGTCTTTATCGCCGGTGAACTGGAGAAGCTGGACACGCGTGTGGTAGGCCTGGTGAACAAGATAGACCTGATCGACGAGGAGAAGGTCGCGTCCCAGGTCGAGGTGGCCCGGCACCTTTATCCTTTCGTGGAAGTGGTACCGATATCATCCAAGCTCGGCGTGAACGTAGGGTACCTGGTGGACCTGTTTGCCGGTTTTATGCCCGTGGGGCCCTGTTATTTCCCCCCGGACACTGTCACCGACCAGCCAGAGCGAGTCTTGATATCTGAGCTGATAAGGGAGAAGGCCCTGCAGCTTACCCGCGAAGAGGTCCCGCACAGCGTGGCTGTACTTATCGAAGAGATAAAACCCCGTGAGGAGAAAGACGACCTGGTCGACATCGAGGCTGTGATCTACGTGGAACGGGAATCGCAGAAAGGCATCCTGGTGGGGAAGGGTGGCCGCATGGTAAAGGAGATCGGGAGCCGGGCCAGGCAGGAGATCGAACCTTTGCTGGGAAACCAGGTGTTCCTCAGCCTGCGCGTGAAAGTTCAGAAGGATTGGACAAAGAACCCTGAGTTCATTAGTAGGCTGGACTACAGTTGATAGCGTGTGCGGACAGCATCAGGTTGACATATTTCGACTATGGCAAGTCTCTCGTGCTCGTGTGACTGGAGAAGACGACAGCGGTCATGTTCGACTCTGAGCCGGGTCCCTCCGACCCGGATGAGTAAGCGGTGGTTATAGATGGAAGAGAGTAACAGAGTGATCCTGGAGGCAGTAATCGACATGCTGTCGGCAGGCGAGCTCGACCAGGCGGTAACCACGGTGGGAGGCCTGCACTCTGCGGACGCGTCGGAAGTCCTCTCCGGACTTGCTATCAACGGAGAGGTCGAGATACTGGTGCGCCTGGAACCCGGCCACGCCGCGAGAGCCCTGCTGGAGATGGATGAGCTCCACCAGGTCGAGGTAGCCGGGCGATTGAGAACAGGTGAGCTGCACATCCTTCTTTCTCGGATGCCGGTGGACGAGGCGGTCGACCTGCTGGGCGACATCCCGGAGGACAAGAGGCGGACGCTGCTCAGGCTTTTCGACCGCGACGAAGCCGGTGAGCTCGAAGAGCTGCTGGCTTATCCCGACGAGAGCGCCGGAGGGTTGATGACACCCGATTACTTCTCGGTTTCGCCAATGGCTACCGCGGACGAGGTTATTGAACGGCTGAGAGCCGTTTCGCCTGAAGTGGAGACGATCTATTACGTATACGTTGTATCCGACGAGAAGAAGCTGGAAGGCGTGCTGTCCCTGCGGGAGCTCATTATCTCGTCCCCGGAGCAGCGCGTCGAAGGAATTATGATGAATGACGTCATAAGCGTGAGGCCGGAAGAAGACCAGGAGGAGGTCGCCGAGGTCATAAGCAAGTACGACCTGCTGGCGGTGCCGGTCACCGGTGACTCCGGGCGCATGCTTGGGATAGTAACCGTAGACGACGTAATGGATGTCATGGGGGACGAGGCCGAAGAGGACATAATGAGGTTCGCAGGCGCGACTGGCCTGGATGAAGAGCTGTCCCAGGGCCTGTGGGCCAACCTCGGGCATCGCCTGCCATGGTTCGTGGTTGCCGCGGTCATAGAGATACTTCTTGCCGGAGGTATACTCAAGCTCTACTCGCCGGTACTCAAGAAGTTCGTGGTGCTTGTTTTCTTTATCCCGCTGCTGGTGACAATGGGCGGGAACATCGCGGTGCAATCCTCGACAATAATGGCGCGCTGGCTTGGGGGAGGGACCGCTGCACTTGATCGGGGCACATGGAAGACGATATCGGGTGAGGTTGTCTGGGGAGTGCTTGTCGGCCTTCTTACAGGAGGAATAGTGACGGCTTTCAGCGTGTTATTTCACCTGGGCGCTTCGGTGGGGCTGGTCGTCGGGCTCTCGCTTGCACTGACGATAATAGTCGCGGCCGTGGTCGGCTGCGCCCTCCCACTTACCCTGAAAGCGCTCGACCGGGACCCGGCGGCGGTCTCCGGGCCTTTGCTGGGAACGACCATGGATGTACTCAGCCTCGCGATATACCTGGGAATCGGCCGCCTTCTGATCTAGGGGGATGCGAATGGCGACGTACCCTTCAGTTGACCCGGGCTCGCTCACCCGGGAAGGCCTTCTTTCAATGATCGACTACACTATGCTCAAGCCGGAGGAGACGCTGCGAGGATACACGAAGTTCATCAAGGCCGCGGCGCAGTGGGGCTTTCACGCGGTATTCGTCCCGCCCTGTTACGTGCCAGTGGCGGTCGGGATGTTGAGCAGCACACCCGTTATGGTGGGGACCCCTGTTTCTTTTCCGTTCGGCTACAGCGACCCCGACACGAAGGCCGCCGAGGCTCTGTCAGCCCTGGAAGAGGGAGCGAGTGAACTGGACGTGGTGATGAACGTCTCGGCTGCGCTTTCCGGCGTATGGGAGATCGTCGAGGAAGACCTGAGTGAAGTCGTCTCGACCGTCAGGGCATGGGAGAAGAGCACCCTCGGTGGGCCGGTGACGGTGAAGGTCATTCTGGAAACACCTTACCTTGACCGCGAGCAGAAGATCGAGGCGTGCCGCGTATCGGTTGCTGCGGGGGCGGACTTCGTCAAGACTGCGACGGGGCTGGGCCCCGGCGGGGCGACGGTTGAAGACGTGAAGCTGATGCGACAGGTTGTCGGCGAGGGCATCGGGGTGAAGGCCTCCGGAGGCATCAGAACATGGTTTGCCGCACGGGACTTGATAACCGCCGGTGCGAGCCGTATCGGGACCAGCACCGGACCGGAACTGGTGGAGGAATTCCTCGGTGTCAAAGGGAAGTAGCAGATCTCCTGACCACAGGAGAAGAGGGCGCGAAGCACCGGTTTACAGCGACAGCGGCATTGTCCTCAGGTCGCACAAGCTCGGGGAATCGGACAAGGTACTTCGAATACTCACCAGGGAACATGGCAAGAGGTCCGCGGTGGCCAAGGGGATCCGCAAGACAACCAGCAGGTTCGGGGCCAGGCTGGAACCGCTGACATGCGCGACATTGCTGATGCACTCCGGGCGTAACATGGACATAATAAAGCAGGCCGAGATACAGTGTTCCTCCCGCGAGGTAAGGGAAGACCTTGACCTTTTCCTGCGGGGAGCGGCGATGGCGGAGATCGTTGATTGCGTTACCGAGGAGCACGAGCCACACCCGGAGCTGTTCGATCTACTGGTAAAGGGACTGGCGATTCTGAGGGACTGCCGCGGGCGCCCTACGTTCCTGCTGACGTTCTTTGAATTCAGGGTACTGGCCATCGCCGGGTTCGAACTCAGGGTGACGTGTTGCGCCGGTTGCGGAAACGACCTGGGGGCAGGCGAGGCTTTTTTCTCCCTTCATATGGGGGGCTTTGTATGTGATGCATGCAGGGGAGACCGCACGGGCGAAGTGGGCAAGCTGGTCAGGGTGGGACACGAGACTGCCCGGGTGCTATCATGGATGGCGGATCACGACATCGGAGAATGGCCGGACGAAATGCCGGGTCCTGGCGCAGAGCGCGAGCTCTACTTCTTGATGAACAGGGTTATCGAGCACTGGATGGAGCGGCAGTTCCCCGCGCACCGGGTGATGCGCGACGTATCCAGGATGCTCGGAACTAACAAAGCTGGAGGGTGATGATATGGCCGGGAAGGTCAAAGAGGTTCCACGCAGGATCGCTGTCATAATGGACGGAAACGGGCGCTGGGCCACCAGGCGTGGGATTTCGCGGATCGAAGGGCACCAGGCCGGCGAGGCCGCCATCACGGACACTGTGAGGGCTTCATCCGAGCTGGGTCTCGAGGCGCTCACCATGTATGCTTTTTCGACCGAGAACTGGAAGCGTTCACCGGAAGAGGTCAAGTTCCTGATGAGTTTTCATGAGAAGCTGCTTGACCGTCGCGTTGGGGAGTTCCACGAAAGGAACGTTAAGATCCGGTTCCTTGGCCGCCGCAGGCGTATTCCAGGCAAGTTGGTGAGAAAGATGCAGGAGGCAGCGGAGCTCACGGAGAAGAACACCGGGCTCAAGCTCAACGTTGCTTTCAACTACGGTGGCAGAACTGAACTCATTGATGCCATAAGGGAAATCGCAGAGGAGGTCGCTGAAGGAAAGATAAAGCCAGGCTCGATAAACGAGCGGCTTGTTAACAGGCACCTTTACGCGCCGGATCTGCCGGATTATGACCTGCTGATCCGCACCGCAGGTGAGATGCGTGTCAGCAACTTTCTGCTCTGGGAGATCGCGTACGCGGAGTTCTACGTGACACCCGTACTCTGGCCAGATTTTCGCCGCAAGCATTTGCTTGAAGCTTTCGAGGAGTACAATCGCAGGACCCGCAAGTACGGCGGCCTATCCTGAAGTTCAACATACGGTGCCAGTCTTATTCTCTTTTGACGCAAACCGGGGTCCGCAAACCGGGGTCAAACAGCTCTTTGCGTAGACCGTAATCAAAGCTGATGCAGCGCAAAGAGCTGTTTGACCCCGGTTTGCGTGGTGGTCAGGTCCAACACACCAGGACCTTACCCCTTCATTCAAGACCTGACCCCATCGGGTTTTTCCTCGATGCCCAGCTTCTGCAGGCGCTGGACAGTTGGTATGCCTACCTCGCTCCAGCCCCTGAGACGGTAATACTTGAGCAGCAGCCTGGTCAGCGGCACGACCTTGCCGGCTAACGGGCCTTCCCTGAAGGGTTCACCGATGAACCGGAGAGGAAGGCTGTCATCCTTACTGGTAAAGCCTTCCCGCAGGTTGAACAGCCTCTCGAGGTTGAATATCCGTTCCCCGACCCGCAGCAGCGCCCCTCTGGGATAGCGGACCCCGGTGACGAATGACACCGCCCGGTAGTAGTCAGAGAAATCGACCAGTGTAGAGGCCAGGGACGGCATGTTTCCTGTTATGAAACCCCTGAGCGAGGCGGGGAGCCCGCGCATCCAGGGAGGCACCGTCACAAGGCCGTAGGCGGCATGGTAGCATGCGACCAGACTGCCGAGCGCATTGAAAAGGTTCTGGGTGAACACGGTCGCCTGGGCTTTTCCTGCTGCTCGCGCCCCGGGGATCGACATAGGCGTGCCCTGTATCTCAGGGGCAGCCATCATAGAGCCGATATGGCTTCCACCAGCGGGGCATGTGGCGAAGGACAGTCCCTGTCCCCAGCAACCACGCGGGTCGTAACCTGGAAGCTCCATTCCCTTGACCACCATACCGATATCGCTGTAGCCGTACTTCAGGAACAGGCTGACCGCGCCGTCGGCGAGCTCCTTGCCCACCCCTTTACGCTCCGCTATCAGCGCTATCAGAGGAGTAACCTCCCGGGCGCTACCGAAGTGCAGAGGCAGATCCAGACGGCCCTTCTCGGTGAGTTCCATTGCGAAGGCGATGGTCCCACCAAGGCTTATCGGGTCCATTCCCAGCAGGTAGCACAGATAGTTGTTGCGTATCACGGATTCAAGGTCGTCAACCATGAGGTTGCTTCCCAGCATGGTCAGGGACTGGTACCCTGGCCCTTTGACACGTATGGTACCCGAACGGGAGGGAAGCTTGATCTCGCTGGTGCAGGTCACCGGGCACCCCTGGCAGTCTAGCGCTTTACGCTTGATCTGTGAGCGCAGCGCTTCGCCGGAGATCTTGAGGTAGTTATCAAAAGACCCATACGTGAAGTTCCTGGTGGGAAGGACCCCCTTCTCGTTTGAGACGGCGAGGTTATCGGCGGTGCCGAACCGCGGGTACGATTCTGAGATCTGCAGGCGCTCCCTTATAGAGCCGGAGGGCACCTTGAGGCGGTCCCTGTCGAAGACCGAGGTCTCCAGACTGCCACCGACCCTTATGGCCTTGACCATTTTGGAGCCCATCACGGCCCCGGTGCCGCCCCTCTGCGCGCTGTGCTCGCCGGAGACTATAGTGGCGTACCGGATCATGTTCTCGCCAGCGGGCCCGATACAGGCCGTACTGGCGAACTTGCTCGCGAGCACTTCCTGGGTACGCGCGGCGTTGGCACCCCACAGGTTACCGGCTTCTCGTATTTTCCAGCGCCCGCCGGTGATGTCGATCACAACCGGTCGCGGCGACCTGCCCCTGAGGATCAAACCGTCGTAACCGCACGCCTTGAGCTTCGTGGCAAAATCACCTCCGAGGCCGGCATCGACGACGGTGCCGGTAAGAGGGGACTTGGTGCATACAGAGAGGTGGTTTACAGCCGGTATCCCGATACCCGTGAGCGGGCCGGTCATGAACAGCAGTACGTTGTCCGGGCCGAGCGGGTCCGCGTGCGGCTCCAGGCCCTTGTAGAGCAACCAGACACCGATCCCCTTTCCGCCCAGATACTTCTGAACTATCTCCTCGGGAACAACGAAGTCCCTGGCGCTGCCGTCGCCGAGATTGATGTTCAAATATTTTCCCGCGTAACCGTCCACCGTGAACCGCCCTCGTCCGCCACGCGTCAAAATTAATGTAACATATACCGCTGCCTGCCATATTCTACGACAAAGTGCGTGATTTGACCCGTACAGGCAGGGTATCTACCGGGATAAAGCCCCGTTATAATAAGCTGGTAGTATCAGAGACGGAAGAAGAGGTTCAATGCGTGTCGCATGTTTGAGAGGTGAATGAGTTGAAAAAGATATTTGTCATCCTGCTGTTGGTACCGCTCGCGTTCTTCCTGACGGGTTGCGGCCCCAGCGCCGAGCAGGTACTCAAGGACTCGATGCGCGGGTCCAAGGAAGTAAAGACGGCGCACTTCGTGATCGAGCAGGTGACCAAGCTCCCCAGGGCTCCGATAAGCCAGGGCCAGGTGGCGAAGCAGAACTATGTCCAGAAGGCCTCGGGCGATTACGACTTTCGAACCGGCGATTTCCAGGTCAAGACCAGCCTGGGAGGGGCCATCATCACGATGCGACAGGTTGGCAAGAAGCAGTACTGGCAGATAGCCGGGAACTGGTACGAAGTCCCACAGGCGGTCCAGATATCGCCGCCGGTCACCCAGGCTCTGAGCGTGTCGCAGTACATCAAGTACTTTGAGAAGCTGGAGAAACTGGGTGATATCAAGATCGACGGCGAGGACTGCTATCACGTCAGAGGTGTCCCCAACATGAAGGAACTGGTAAAACAACCGGGCGTAACCGACCTGCTGAAAGACCCTACCGGCAAGCAGATAAGGTCTGTGGATGAACTGGAGAACATAAAAGCCGTTTTCGATTTCTTTGTTATGAAGAAGAACAGCTATTTCAAACGGTCCGATGCCCTGGTCACTTCTCCGGCGCCGAACGAGTTGATCAAGATCGGTTTCGCGGAAGCGGGAGACAAGATCAAGGAGACCGCGGAGGTGACGTTCAGCGACTTTGACAAGAAGCTGGACATCAGGGTTCCCGCGAAGGTCAACCCGTGGCCCGGCCAGACACCCCAGGGTTAACAGCCGGCAGGCCCTCGCGTGTGAAACAGAACGGTTGAGATAGAAGCGCCGTGCAATGGGCTACTCGTATATCTTTTCTTCATCGTTATACGCTTCGGGCGCGTCGAACTCGGTATCTCGGCCAGCGGGCTTGCCGTCGGCCATCTCCTTGTAGAACTCGTGCTGGATGATGAGGTTCATTATCTCGTTGGTGCCGGTCCAGATCATTATCAGGCGGCAGTCGCGCAGGGCTCGTTCTACAGGGTAGACGTTCGTGTAGCCGATCCCTCCCATTACCTGCATAGCGTGGTTTATGACGTGCCAGGACATCTCGGTCGCGAACTTCTTCGACTCGGAGACCATCCGTCGCGCCCTGCCGTGGGGGACACTACTGTCAAGCGCTCTGGCAGTGGCGTACACGAGCGCCCTGGCGGCATCGAGTTCCGTTATCGATTCGGCGATCTTGAAGGAGACACCCTGGAAGTCCTTTATCGGCTGGCCGAACGCCTTGCGCCGGGTGCTGTAACGCATGGCAACCTCAAGGGCGGCCCTCGCTCCGCCCAGAGCACCGGCCGCCGAGGTCAGACGCTCCGGGATCATCATCCTGTAAAATATCTTCCCGCCCTCGTTCTCTTTGCCGACCAGGTTCTCGGCCGGGACTTTCGTGTCGCGGAAAAGCACCCGTCCGGTACCGCCGCCCCGGGCGCCCATCAGCCCGTAGACATGTTTCACCTCGACGTCCTCGTCCCTGTCGACCATGAAGCAGGAAAGGCTGTCGCGGGGTGGCGCGTCGGGGGCGGTCTTTGCGTAAGCCATGAAGTAGTCAGAGCCTTCGGCGCCCACGATGAACCTCTTCTGCCCGTGCAGTATGTAGTGGTCGTCTTCCTTCCTGGCGGTCGTGGTGGCGCCGAAGAAATCAGACCCGCCGCGGGGCTCGGTAAGCGCCTCGGAGCAGTAGAGCTTTCCCTCGATTGTGGGCCTCAGGTACTTTTCCTTATGATCATCGGTGCCGAACTCGTTTATGCATTCACCGACGATGGACACCAGGGAGTAAAGGCATGCGGGTGGGATTCCCAGGGTGGCCATCTCCTCGAGCGCGATTATCTCTTCCGTCCAGCCGAGGCCTCGACCGCCGTATTCTTTGGGGAACCGCAGGCCGAGCAGGTTGCGTTTTCCGGCCTCAATCAGGATCTCCTTCGGGTACTGGATCTTCTCGGCGTCCATGTCTAAAAGGTACTGGCGGTCGATTGACTTCGTGAAATCCCTCATCTCTTCCTGAAGCTCTTTTTGCTCTTCTGTCATCAGGAAATCGAACATGTGGGCCTCCTTTGTAGCGGCCAGTCCGTTGTTAACCTGCCTCGGACCAGAGTACCTAAACTATTATAGAATAGGCGGAAACGAAAAGGGGTTGAAGAACACAAATGGCAAAGAAGAAAAAGAAAAAGAAGCGCTCCGGAGCTCGCAAGCCGACATACGCCAAGGGGAAGAAGATAGAGCCAGCGCCGGAAAAGAAGGGCGCTGCGGTATCTTCGGCAAGGCCTGCGGCGGCGAAAGCGGGGGTGAAACCCGGCACGGGTGGTAAGGGAGGAGACGGGGCTCCAGTCGCCGGGGCGCAGTGGAACATGGTCCGCCGGGGCACTCTCGAGTGGAAGGTCTTCTGGACGATCCTGATCATCCTCGTGATAGCCGTCCTGCTGCAGTATCCGCTCCTCAAGGCAGATGCCGACAGGGCATATAAAGACCTCAAAAGAGAGTACCCTGGCCAGCTCAAGAAGTGGGAGCAGAAATATCCTACCGAGCAGGCTCGTAAGGAGCACAAGAAGGAGAAGCCGATTCAGCCGAAAAAGCCCACTTTCGGCGATTTCCTCATGCTGCAGGCGTTCTTTCTTATCCTCCAGGGGGGGCTCCTGGCTTTCCTCGGCCTGAATATCGCGCGCAGGACAGATCTCGGGACACCGATACTGGACAAGATACACTCGGGCGATGGTTTTTCCGGGGAGGATCTTACCGGCCTGGTCAAATACTGCGTGCCGTGGAGCCTGGTCTGCCTTGCCCCGCTTGTGGCGTCCAGTTTCGTGGCCAGGTACCTGGGCCCCTCGAAGTCGATAAAGATACAGTACCCGGTGTGGAAATACTGCCTCTCATACGTCAGCATCAGTGTACAGAACCAGATCATGTTCCTGCTGCTACTGTTTTCTGCCCTGGTGTGGCTGTTCACGAAGTACCGGGACCGGACCAGGATAGAGCCCCACTGGGCCGCCATCGCGTCCGCCTTTGTGCTCACATCTCTATATTTCATCTACCTGAGCAGGACGGCGGGGGACAAGTACGCGGTAAGCGTGGCCTCGGCGTTGTTCCTGGCCGCTTCACTGGTACTGGCCCTGGGCTATCTTTACTGGAAGAAGGGATTGGAATACTCTTTACTGGCCGGAGCGATAGGCTTCGGCATTTATCCGTTACTGGCATCTTTGATCATCAAGTAGGGTTGGCGCTACCGGGGAATATTTCATGGCGAAGACATTGCAGCAGATAATCCTGTCCCTCGAGGAATACTGGGCCGGCCGCGGTTACCTGCTGGCACAGCCGTACGACCTGGAGGTCGGCGCCGGAACTTTTCATCCTGCTACGCTCCTGCGCTGTCTCGGCCCGGAGCCGTGGCACGTGGCCTACGTCCAGCCCTCAAGACGCCCGACTGACGGGCGCTACGGCGAGAACCCGAACAGGGTGGGCCGGCACTTCCAGTTCCAGGTCATAGCGAAGCCCTCGCCTCCCGATATCGTGCAGCTCTACCTCGAGAGCCTCTACGGGTTGGGCATAAACCCGGGGGAGCATGACATCCGGTTCGTGGAGGACGACTGGGAATCTCCTACCCTGGGGGCGTGGGGCCTTGGCTGGGAGGTCTGGCTTGACGGGATGGAGATAACGCAGTTCACCTATTTCCAGCAGGTCGGAGGGTTCGACTGCCGCCCCGTCTCGGCCGAGATAACTTACGGGCTAGAGCGCATCTCGATGTATGTTCAAAACGTGGATGATATGTTCGAGGTGGCATGGAACGAGGATGTGACTTACGGTGAGCTGTTTCATACCTCGGAGGTAGAGTGGTCTCGGTACGCGTTCGAGGAGGCCGACATTTCCTTTCTTTACCGGCTGTTCTCGGACTTCGAGGCGGAGGCGAAAGCTCTGCTTGAAAAGGGCCTGCTCCATCCCGCGTACGACGCGTGCCTGAAGTGCTCGCACGTATTCAACCTGCTGGACGCCCGTGGGGCGATAAGCGTGACCGAACGGACCGGTTTCATATCTCGGGTGCGCGCTATCGCCCACGCCTGCGCTGAACTGTTCATCGAATGGCGCGAACGCGAGGGATATCCGCTCAGCGCCGGCCGGAAGTGAGGATAAAGCTTTGGATCTGCTCCTTGAGATCGGAACCGAGGAACTGCCCGCTTCGGCGGTTAACGGGGGGATAGCGCAACTCGAAGGCAACTTGCCGTCGATGCTGGAACATGTCCGACTCGACTTCGACAGCATACGGGTAATGGGCAGCCCGCGACGGCTGGCGGCATTGGTCGCAGGCCTTCCGGAGGCCACCAGGGGCGCTGTTCACAAGAAAAAAGGGCCGCCGCTGTCAGCCGCGAGGAATGCGGACGGCTCGTGGTCGCCCGCGGCCCAGGGGTTCGCCCGCTCCCAGGGCGTCGAAACGGAAAACCTGGTCGTGGAGGAGACTCCGGGCGGCGAGTATATGTTCGTGATAACGGAGACCGAGGGAGAGGCGGCTACAGAAGCGCTCACGGGCCTGCTCGAGGCGCTTGTGAGAAGTCTCAGGTTCGGCCGGTCAATGCGCTGGGGTGAAGGGGAGGAGAGGTTCAGCCGCCCCGTGCGCTGGCTCGTTGCAATGCTCGATGAGAAGGTGCTTGATTTCGGCTTCGGGGAGTTGAGGTCATCGGACTGGACATACGGCCACAGGTATCTTTCAAAAGGCGCACTCCAGGTGCCAGACCCCTCCTCCTACGAGCGGATACTGGAGGAAGGTTTTGTCGTGGCTGACCATGACCGGCGCCGACAGTCCATCATCGGTTCAGCCGAGACGGCGTGTGCCGGCGCGGGATTGTTGCCCGTTCTCGAAGGTGCCGTGCTGGACGAGGTCGTTCAACTTGTGGAGTGGCCAGGTGTCTTGCTCGGCCGGTTTGAAGATCGTTTCCTCGAGTTACCGCGTGAGGTACTGGTGCACGCGATGGAGGACCATCAGCGCTATTTCCCTGTAGAGGGACGGAATGGAGAGATTCAGGCGTGCTTCCTGGCGGTCCATAACGGCGACCCCGCTCAGGCGGAAGTGATACGCACCGGTCACGAACGGGTGCTGGCCGCGAGACTGGCCGACGCCGAGTTCTTCTACCGGGAAGACCTGAAAAGGCCGCTTGCTGAACGTTTGAAGGAACTTGAACACGTTGTCTACCAGTCGGAACTCGGAAGCATGGCGGAGAAGTCCGGCAGGCTTTCCACGCTGGTCACCAGGATCGGTGAGAGCCTCGGCCTGGAAGTTGACATCATAGAGCGAGCGCGTCGGGCCGCTTCGATAGCCAAGTGTGACCTCGTTACCCACATGGTAGTCGAGTTCCCTGTTCTGCAGGGCATAGTCGGCTCGATCTACGCTCGACAGACAGGTGAGGACGAGCGGGTTGCCGCGGCCGTTGCGGAGCAGTATTTACCTCGCCGCCTGGGCGACGTTCTACCGGCGACCGTCGAAGGCGCGCTCCTCTCACTTGCAGAGAAGGCCGACAACCTTGCGGCTTCGTTCGGGCTCGGTCACGTGCCTACCGGCTCGGAAGACCCCTACGCGCTCAGGCGACAGAGCCTCGGGATGTGCCTGATAATGATAGACAGGGGTTTCCTGCTGTCGGTCACGGACATGGTGCGCGCCTCAGCGGCGGAACTCGCCGCTGAGGCGCACGGTTTTACGTGGTCGGAGGATGCGGAGAGGGCGTTTTACGAGTTCTTCACCGGCAGGGAGCGGGTTTATTTCAACGAGAGGGGTAATCGTTATGACCTGGTAGAGGCGGTGCTCCACGTCGACTGGGACCGCCCGCTGACGGCCCTGCGCAGGCTGGAAGCTCTCGGTGAGGCCCGCGATTCCGGGCAGCTCGAGCGCCTGTACACGTGCTTTGAGCGCTGCCACAACATCTCGCGTGGTCAGGAGACAGGAGAGGTCTCACTTGAACTGCTTTCCGAGGATGCTGAGCTGGAGGTATATCGCATCCTTGTGGATGTTGAGAAAAAGGTCGAAATGGCGCTCGGGCATCTTGACTACAGCAGCGCTCTGGAAGGGCTGGCAGAACTCTGCGGACCGATTGACACGCTTTTTGATGAGATCCTGATAATGGCTGACGACCTGGAAGTGCGCAGGAACAGGCTCTCTCTGCTTGCTCATATTGACGAGCTGCACAACCTGGTAGCTGATTTCACGGTGCTTACATGGGATTAGACCAGGACTTCTGAGAAGGAACACCGAAGGCGGCCGGGCAGAAGTCGAAGAAGGAGGAAGAAGGGGTGGGTAACAAGTTCGTTTACGACTTCTATGAGGGTAACAGGGACATGAAGGAGCTCCTTGGCGGCAAAGGGGCCAACCTCGCCGAGATGACGAGCCTTGGCATCCCCGTGCCCCCGGGATTCACGATCACAACCGAGGCGTGCGCCTATTACTCCCGGAACGGCCACTATCCTCCGGGCCTTGAGGAGGAGATGGGGCAGCACCTGGCGGCGCTCGAGCAGAAGATGGGCAAGAAGCTGGGAGAAAAGGATGACCCTTTGCTGGTCTCGGTACGTTCGGGCGCGCGCGCGAGCATGCCGGGGATGATGGATACCGTTCTAAACCTCGGGCTTAACGATGAGTCCGTAGAAGGCCTTTCCAGGGGGACCGGCAACCCGCGGTTTGCCTGGGATTCCTATCGCCGCTTCGTGGCGATGTACGGGGACGTCGTGTTAGGGCTGAAACCCGAACGCAAGGAGGAGCGCGACCCGTTCGATGTATTGCTCGAGGAGCAGAAACGGGAGAGCGGGGTGGAGCAGGACAACGAGCTCTCGGAGGCGGACCTTCGTGCCCTGGTGACAAGGTTCATGGCGGAAGTAAAGCAACGCAGGGGGGCTGATTTCCCGCAGGACCCGCATGAGCAGTTGCGCGGCGCGATAATCGCCGTATTCAACTCCTGGGACAACGATCGTGCCGTAGCCTACCGCAGGATGTACGATATTCCGGCTGACTGGGGCACCGCGGTGAACGTCCAGGCCATGGTTTTCGGCAATACCGGCGAGACGTCCGGCACCGGGGTCGGTTTCACGCGCAATCCGGCGACAGGAGAGAACGAGATATACGGTGAGTTTCTCATGAACGCGCAGGGTGAGGACGTGGTGGCCGGCACCAGGACGCCGCTCAAGATCGACGAGCTGAACAGAATCCTGCCTGAGTCCTACGACGAACTGGTACGTATACGCGGTGTGCTTGACGAGCACTACCGCGACATGCAGGATTTCGAGTTCACCATACAGGAGAAGAAGCTCTGGATGCTCCAGACCCGTTCGGGGAAGCGGACAGGATTCGCGGCGGTGAAGATCGCGGTCGATATGGTTGACGAGGGATTGATAACCCCCGAGGTGGCGCTCTCGCGAGTGGAGCCGGAGGGCCTGAACGACCTGCTCCGCCCCGTGTTCGATCCGCTGGAGAAGGAAAAAGCTCGAAAAGATGGCCGCATGGTGGCAACCGGCACCAAGGCAGGTCCAGGCGCGGCGACGGGCGAGGTCGTGCTTTTCGCCTCTGACGCCTATGAGCGGAAGACCGCCGACCCCGACGCGCAGTTTCTGCTGGTACGCCATGAGACCAGCCCGGAGGACATCAAGGGCATGGCGGCGGCCGAGGGCTTCCTCACCCAGTTCGGCGGGGCGACTTCACATGCAGCTCTGGTAGCGCGGCAGATGGGTAAGGTCTGCATCGTAGGCTGCGCGGCCCTCGATATCGATTACGATAACAGGGTCGTGCGCATCCGGTACGGCGAAAGCGTACTCGAGATCGGAGAGGGTGACTGGCTCTCGATAGACGGCACCGCTGGCGAGGTCTTCATCGGGAAGATCGAGACCCTCCCATCAGAGGTGGAGCAGGTGCTTTTCCAGAAGACGCTCAAGCCCGAGGAGTCCGATATCTACCAGGAGTTCGAGCGGTTCCTGTCGTGGGCAGACGAACGGCGCAGGCTGAACGTCCGGACCAACGCGGACACGCCGGGACAGTCCGAACAGGCAATCGCCTTCGGGGCTGAAGGAATAGGGCTCTGCCGCACGGAGCACATGTTCTTCGGGGGAGACAGGATACTGGCCGTAAGGCAGATGATCCTGTCGGAAGACGAGGCCGGTCGCAGGACCGCGATCGAGAAGTTATTCCCCATGCAGAAGCAGGACTTCGTCGAGATATTCAGGGTGATGGGCGAGCGACCGGTGACAATACGCCTGCTGGACCCGCCGCTTCACGAGTTCCTTCCGCACACGGAAGATGACATCGAGGAAGTCGCGGTGCAGCTGGGAGTAAAGCCCGAGGAGGTCGAAGAGCGCAACCGTCGCCTGAAGGAGGCAAACCCGATGCTCGGGCATCGCGGATGCCGCCTGGGCATTACCTATCCCGAGATATACGAGATGCAGGTACGAGCGGTCATCGAGGCGGCGTGCCAGGTGAAGCTTGAGGGGATAGCCGTCAAGCCCGAGATCATGATCCCGCTGGTGGGCAGTGCTAGTGAGATGGCCGTCACCCGCGAGATGTCTGTAAGGGTGGCCGACGCGGTTATTGATGCTCAGGGAGTCGGGCTGGACTACATGGTAGGAACCATGATCGAGCTGCCGCGGGCCTGCGTGGTAGCCGATAAGATCGCTGAGAACGCCGAGTTCTTCTCGTTTGGCACCAACGACCTGACCCAGACCACTTACGGTATATCGCGCGATGACGTTAAGGGTTTCCTGCCCTTTTACCTCGAAAAGGGCATCTACGAGGTGGACCCGTTCCAGCGGCTTGACCAGGAAGGGGTCGGTGAGATGATGAGATTGGCCGTTGAAAAAGGAAGGAAGCAGCGCCCCGACATCAAGCTCGGTATCTGCGGAGAGCACGGCGGCGAGACTTCTTCCGTCAAGTTCTGCCACCGTATCGGGCTGAACTACGTCTCGTGCTCCCCGTTCAGGGTGCCGATCGCGCGGCTGGCGGCTGCGCAGGCCGCCCTTGAAGAATAATGGAATAATGGGGTCAAGTCTTGAATCGTGAATTTATGCGAGACCTGGCACCTGACCCCCTGAATATCTTATAAATTCACGATTCAAGACCTGACCCCAAGGTTTGTGAGGTGATGAGTATGCTGGTAGTAGGTATAAACGGTTCGCCAAATCGCGGTGGCGAGACGGCGACTCTACTCGAGCAGGTATTGAAGGTATGCGCTGAGCTGGGCGCAAGGACAGAGATGATACAGGTGATGGAGGCGCTGGAAGGGCAGGACCGGCCGTACTGTGAGGCGTGCGATTCACCGTGCCCGGAAACTTGCCACCAGGTGCAGAACCTCGCGGACGCGTATGACCTGCTGCGCGATGCCGACGCGCTCGTCGTCGGAAGCCCCGTTTACTTCGGTACGGTCAGCGCTCAGCTCAAGGCTTTCTGGGACAAGAGCAGGAACCTGAGGGGGGAGAAGGCGCTGGTGAACAAGCCTGGCGCGGCCGTCTCCGTAGGGGCAGCCCGGTTCGGAGGCCAGGAGACGACAGTTCGCGCCATACACGACATATTCCTGGTACAAGGCATGCGCATAATCGGAGACGGTTCCAGGAAGTCAGGAGCCGGCCACCAGGGTGCCTACGCCCAGCGCCCGGTGTCCGAAGATACTTACGCGCTGGAGCGCGCCAGGGTCCTGGCTGAGGGACTCGTGGAGGCGGTAAGCGATTAGAGCGCAAAGAATGCCGGCAATCCAAAGACCCGGGGGTCTCCAGTCATGATGGTGAGGGAGAGAACAGAGGAAATCGAGCGCCGCAACCTGTCCCCGCGCGCAGCACTTTCCAGTAAGACAAGGGGCCGCTTGAGGTTCGAAACCCCCTGCACCCTGAGGACCGAGTACCAGAGAGACCGGGACCGTATAGTCCATTCAAAGTCTTTCAGGCGTCTCAAGCATAAGACGCAGGTCTTTCTTGCTCCTGAGGGCGATCATTACAGGACCAGGCTCACGCACACCATGGAGGTCGCGCAGATATCCCGCACAATAGCGCGCGCGCTCATGCTGAACGAGGACCTGACCGAGGCGATAGCCCTGGGGCACGACCTGGGCCACACCCCCTTCGGCCATATCGGGGAAAACGCCCTGTCCATATATCTGCCGGACAGGTTCGAACACAACCGGCAGAGCCTGAGGGTGGTGGACCTGCTGGAATACGATGGTAAAGGCCTTAACCTCACCTGGGAGGTCCGGGACGGGATTCTCAACCATACCGGTGAAGGGATGCCGGCCACCCTTGAGGGTGAGATCGTGCGGATAACTGACAGGATCGCTTATATAAATCATGACATCGACGACGCGCTGAGGGCGGGCATACTGCTTCCAGAGGACCTGCCCCCGGAACCCGTGCGCATTCTCGGCCTGCATCCGAGCCAGCGGGTCGACTCACTCGCGCATGACCTGGTGGACAACAGCACGGACTCCGATTCAATAAGGATGAGCGACGAGACGGGAGCGTTGATGGACGAACTGCGCGAGTTCCTGTTCGACAGGGTCTATATCGGCTCTATCGCCAAGACCGAGGAGGACAAGGCGGTCCGCGTGCTGCAGTCTATCGCTGACCACTACATCAGGAACCCCGACAAGCTGCCGCCCGAGTTCCGGCCCGAGAACGAGGAGGAGCTGCCCGTAAGGGTCTGTGATTACGTGGCCGGCATGACGGACCGCTACGCGTTGAAGAAATACGAACAGTTTTTCCTCCCCCGTTCATGGATGGTGGAGTGATAATAGCGGATTCCTCTATCACACGTTATATTCGTAGAGGAGTTTGAAAGCCAGAGGTCGAACAAGAATTCCAGAAGGGTAGCTCTTTGTATGGGCCTGGTTATTCTGCGAGGTATTAGTCTTGTCCCCCGGAGGTAGAATCAAGGATTCGGACGTCGAGGCCGTGCGGGAACGCACCGACATCGTCCAGCTCATATCGGAATATGTGCCGCTCAAGAAGTCGGGCCGAGAGTTCAGGGGGCCGTGCCCTTTCCACCAGGAGAAAGACCCCTCTTTCTACGTGAACCCTGCCAAGGGGGTGTACTTCTGTTTCGGCTGCAAGGCAAGCGGCGGGACCTTCAACTTCGTGATGCAGATGGAGGGGCTGAAATTCGGCGAGGCCGTGGAGAGGCTCGCCGACCGTATCGGGTACCAGATCACGTACGAGGCCGCGAGCCCCGTCGACATGGAGAAGCGCACACTGAGGGACAGGGTTTTCAGGCTGAACCAGACCGCGGCAGACTACTTCCACTACCTGCTCTGCGAACGGCCGGAAGGGAGGGAGGCCCTGGATTACCTGACCGGCAGGGGGTTCGAGGACGCGGTACGAGAGCAGTTCCATCTCGGGTTTGCACCTCAAGGCTGGGACAACCTCACCGGCTTTCTGCTAAAGAAAGGTTTCAACGAAAAGGAGATGGTGACCGCCGGGCTCGTAAAGGAACGCGGCAGCGGGCAGAAAGGGTCCGGCCGGGGTGTTTACGACATGTTCCGGAACCGCGTCATGTTCCCAATCCATGACCACCGGGGGCGCGTGGTCGCGTTCGGCGGCCGCCGTATGCCCGGCGAGGCGTCCGAAGGGGAGCCCAAGTACATCAATTCGCCGGAGACTCCCGTTTATCGCAAGGGACACATACTGTATGGACTCCATCAGGCCCGGGCCGCTATACAGGACGCGGGTGCGGCTGTAGTTGTCGAAGGCTATACAGACCTGCTGGCCCTTTGCCAGGCCGGGCTGAAAGAGGTGGTCGCTACCCTGGGCACCGCCCTGAGCGATAACCATTTCGACCTTTTAAACCGGTTCTGCGATTCGGTGTACCTCGCGTTTGACGCCGACCGGGCCGGTGTTGAGGCCGCACAGAGGCCTCTCGAGTTTTTCAACAGGTTCAGGATGGAGGTATTCATAATCAGCCTGCCCGAAGGGGAGGACCCCGCCTCACTGGTCGAGAAGGGCGGCGCTGACGCGTTTCTGGCGTTGAAGGAAAAGGCAGAGCCTTTGCTTGAATTCTCAGTCAGGAGGATAATACAGGGCTGCGATTCGTCGACTCCTATGGGAAGGCGGCGCGCCATGGAGGCCTGCGTGCCGGTCCTTGCGAAGATATCCGGTGATGACATGCGCCCCGTGCGCGACGATCTGGTCAGGAAGATCGGAGGATGGCTGGACATGCCACAGGAGACCGTCGAAGTGTTCATGAGGGAAGCCTCACGGATCTCTAAGAGGCCAATGACGGCGCAGGATGCCATGAGGGCACCCGCGATGTGGGAAAAAGTCGAGAAAGAGGCCCTCCGGGTGTTGCTGCACGACCCGGAGGCGCTGATCGAGCACCAGTACATGGATTCGGACTACTTTACTGATAAGAGCAACAAAGAAATATTCAACATGTTGAAGGAAATAGCCGTCGGTGACGAAGAACTTCTAGATACCGAGTTCAACGCGGTCATTGGGCGTATGGTTGACGGGATCGAGGACGGGGCCCTCAGGAGCAGGGTGACCCGGTTGCTTATCGAGCCGCCCCCACTGGGCGACCCAGATGACGAGGACAAGGTATTCGACCGGCTGAGTTACGTGTTTTTCAAGAGGCAGATGCGAATAATAGAAGTAGAGATGAGCAGGGTCAACAAGAAGCTCGAGCCAAGGAAGTATGATTCTCTCTGGAGACAACTGATAGAGCTCAACCAGGTGATAAAGGAGCAGTTTCCCTATGATCACAGTTGAGTCGTCGAATTCGAGCGTGGCGCCAGGCAGGAAGTAGTGAGGCTTTCCTTATGGCTGAAGACTGGAAAGACATTGACATAGAAGAGGTCAGAGATCTTGCCACCTGGAGTAAAGAGAAGGGTTTCATCTCGACGGACGAGATCGTTGAACGCCTGAAGAGCGTTGAGCTCACCCCGGACCAGATCGACAGCGTTTTTGTCATGCTTTCGGACATTGGCGTAGAGATCACTGACGAGGCCGTCGATGAGATAAAAGAAGAGATTGAGGAGGAGACCAAGAAGGCTCGCGCCAAGTCGATTGAGGGGGCCCTCGACCTCTCGGTGCAACCGGTGACGAATGATCCGGTGCGCATGTACCTGAAAGAGATAGGCAAGGTCTCCCTGTTGACAGCCGCTCAGGAAGTCTCCCTCGCGAAGCGGATTGAAGCGGGAGAAAACGCGTCCGCTCGACTGGTATCCGACGAGAAACTCAAAGAGGCTGATGTAAAGAGCATGCATGCGATCGAGGAGGATGGCCTGGATGCAAAGAAGAAGCTGGTAGAGGCGAACCTCAGGCTGGTGGTGAGCATCGCCAAGCGTTATGTCGGCAGGGGGATGCTGTTCCTCGACCTCATCCAGGAAGGGAACCTGGGTCTTATCCGGGCGGTAGAGAAATTTGACTACGTTAAGGGATACAAGTTCAGCACTTACGCGACCTGGTGGATACGCCAGGCGATAACGCGCGCGATCGCGGACCAGGCCAGGACCATCCGAATCCCCGTGCACATGGTCGAGACGATCAACAAGCTGGTCAGGGTTCAGCGCCAGTTGCTCCAGGACCTGGGACGGGAGCCGCTGCCGGATGAGATAGCGAACGAGATGGAACTCTCAACGGAGAAGGTGAGGGAGATCCTCAAGGTGAGCCAGGAGCCAGTGTCGCTGGAAACCCCTATTGGCGAGGAGGAGGACAGCCATCTGGGCGACTTCATCGAGGACTCCGGCGCCGTGGTTCCGGTTGACGCCGCCGCGTTCAAGTTGCTCCAGGAGCAGTTGGAAGAGGTGCTTGACGACCTTAACACACGCGAGAAACGAGTGATCCAGCTGAGGTTCGGACTGCTCGACGGCCAGCCCCGGACCCTCGAGGAGGTCGGCCGCGTGTTCGGGGTTACCCGTGAGCGCATCCGACAGATAGAATCCAAGACCCTGTCGAAGCTTCGTCATCCGTCTCGCAGCGGCAGGCTCCGCGACTATATCGAAGAATAATACGCACAACGAGGTCAGGCCCCGACGTTTCAGCCGTCCCTGGGTGGGCGGTCGCTCTCCTCTTATGGCACGCACTTCGGAGCGTCTATGCAGTCTTTGGAAGTCCTGGTTTGCGCAGGAAGAGGAAAGGTTTAGGAGAATAATGCAGTTGTGTGGTTGCGATTCCCAGGTGCGACAGTTAAGAGTGTGGGCGTGCAAAAAGGCGGGTCGCTCTGAACGAAATTGATGGGTTACATGTTGATCGAAGAAGATCTACTCGAACTGGAGGAACGGTGATCAAGCCCGGGGTCACCAGGGAGATACTAGAGGAGCTGTACAGCAGGTTAAACACCAGGGAGTACGCGCATCCGGATCCTGTCGAACTGCTCTACCAGTACGAAGGGGTCCAGGACCGGGAGATCGCCGCGATCATAGCCTCGTCGCTGGCTTACGGAAACGTAAAACAGATACTGAAAAGCGTCACGAGTGTCCTTCAGGTGATGGGGAAGTCGCCCTACGAGTTTGTCAGGCGCTCTTCGAATCACGACCTCGAGGACGCGTTTACCGGTTTCAAGCACAGGTTCACAGACGGCCATGACCTTTCACTCGTGCTTGCCGGCGCAAGAAGCGTCATCGAGCGGCACGGCTCTCTGAACAACTGCTTTCTCTCGGGACTGCACCGGTCTGATGAAACGGTGATTCCCGGCCTCAGTGCGTTTGTCGCCCAACTGGCTGGTGGGCCGGTATCCTGCACCTATCTGATGCCGTCGCCGGCCGGCGGGAGCGCCTGCAAGCGTCTTAACCTGTTCCTGAGGTGGATGGTCAGAGCCGACAATGTTGACCCGGGGGGGTGGGAAGGCGTTCAGGCGTCGAAGCTCGTCGTACCGCTCGACACGCACATGCACAGGATCTGTATGGAGCTCGGGCTGACGGAAAGGAAGCAGGCGAATCTGCGCACTGCCCTCGAGATAACCGATGGCTTCAGGAAGTTTGCGCCGGACGACCCCGTGCGTTACGATTTTGCTTTGACGCGGCTGGGGATAAGGACGGACGTCTCTTTGAGCGATTTCCTTGGCAGAATTGACGAAACGCAATGATTGAGCGTTCCCGATGTGATAATTGTTGCTGGTGAAAAGTCGCAGGGGCATGGCATTACCTGTTGTTTCCTGATGGATGTGACACCTGTTAGTCAGCAAAGAGCAGGAAGTGAAAGGGAGCTCTGGAGAAAGGAGGAAGCGTGGCAGAACTGAAAGGGTCCAAAACGGAGGTAAACCTGCTCACCGCATTTGCGGGCGAGTCGCAGGCACGGAATCGATACACGTATTTCGCCAGCCAGGCCAGGAAGGACGGGTTGATCCAGATAGCCGACATCTTTGAAGAGACTGCGAACCAGGAGAAGGAGCACGCCAAGCGGTTCTTCAAGTTCCTCGAGGGCGGGACTGCCGAAGTCAACGCGTCATTCCCGGCAGGTGTGATAAGCACGACGGGCGAGAACCTGAAGGCGGCAGCCGCGGGAGAGAACTACGAGTGGACGGAGATGTACCCGGGGTTCGCCAGGGTTGCCAGAGAGGAAGGCTTCGAAGAGATCGCGAAAGTCTGGGAGGCGATTGTGGTCGCCGAGAAGCAGCACGAGAAGCGTTACCTCGGCCTGCTCGCCAATGTTGAAGGCGGTACGGTGTTCAAGAAGGACAGGACGGTCGTCTGGCGTTGTCGCAACTGCGGTTACCTTCACGAAGGGCCCGAAGCGCCTGCCAACTGCCCGGCATGCGCGCACCCTCGCGATTACTACGAGATGCTCGCGGAGAACTGGTAGGAAAAGAGGCCGGGCCGTCGAAAAAGGGTGAGGGAATACGTTCGGGTTTTGAGAAGTGATGAAATACAGCGGCGTTCTGGATAGAGCCAGGTTGAAAGGAGGAGGGCGTTATGGCGGTTCAGTACTCAATCTACGAGTGCGAGGTATGCGGTCAAATCGTCGAAGTCTTGAGGGGTGGAAAAGGCACGCTCGTCTGCTGCGATCAACCCATGAAGTTGCTCGAGGAGAACACTGTCGACGCGGCCGTCGAAAAGCACGTCCCCGTGGTTGAGAAAGTGGATGGCGCAATTAAGGTCAGGGTTGGCAGCGTCGCTCACCCGATGGAACCGGAGCACTGGATCGAGTGGATACAGGTCATCGCCGGTGGAAAGTACTGCCGGCATTTTCTCAATCCAGGCGAAGAGCCGGAAGCGACATTCGAGATCAAGGCTGACGACGTGATCGCCCGTGAGCACTGTAACCTGCACGGACTCTGGAAGGAGTGACTCTATGCTGAGTGAAAGGATGCAGGAGGCGATCAACGGGCAACTTAAGGCCGAGCTATATTCTGGATACCTGTACCTTTCGATGTCCGCGTACCTGAGCTCGATAGGCCTTCCAGGCTTCGCGCGATACATGCGGGTCCAGAGACTGGAGGAGGTCCAGCACGGTTTGAAGTTCTACGACTATATCGTTGAGAGCGGTGGCAGGGTTTTACTCGGTCCGATAGATGGACCTCCGATCGAATGGGATTCGGCGTTGGCGGTTGCCGAGGCGGCCATGCAGCATGAGAAGAAAGTCACGGGATTGATCAACGACCTGGTGAAGGTCGCCGAAGAGGAAGGCGACCAGGCCACCAGGGATTTCCTCCAGTGGTACGTCAAAGAGCAGGATGAAGAGGAGGGGTCCGCGGAAGCAGTCGTCAGCAAGATCAGGAGCGCCGGTGAGGCCGGACCCGAGTCGGTAGACGCAGAGTTGGGCCAGCGACCGTTCAAGCCGAAGGACGCCGGGTTGGCCGGTGGAATAGGATAGGCATGGCGAGATCGCCGGCCTTTGTATTTTGAACGGACGGCGCGGGGGACTCCACCCGGGGGGTGCAGAGAGTAGATGAAAGGTTCATTTGAAGCCTTAAAGCTGAGTGACCACGTTTACTGGGTGGGTGCGGTCGACTGGGGAATACGAGATTTCCACGGCTATTCGACATTTCGCGGTACAACGTACAACGCGTACCTGATAATGGGGGACGACACGATCCTTGTTGATACCGTGAAAGCTCCGTTCATGGATGAACTGCTCTTGCGAGTGTCGTCGGTCACAGACCCCGTGAACATCCGCTACCTGATATCAAACCACTCGGAGATGGACCACAGCGGGTCCCTGCCCCGGGTGATCGAGCGAATAAAACCCGAGAAAGTGTTTGCCTCACCGATGGGTGTCAAGGCCCTGGCCGACCATTTCCACATGGGCACGGAGATCGTGGCGGTCAAGGACGGAGAGGGCCTTACCCTGGGAAATCTCAACATGTTTTTCGTGGAGACACGCATGCTGCACTGGCCCGACAGCATGTTCACCTACCTGGCAGAGGACAGGCTCCTCTTCTCCCAGGACGCGTTCGGCATGCACCTCGCTTCAGGCGAGAGGTACGCTGACGAGATACCCGAAAGCGTTCTGTTGGAGGAAGGCGCGAAGTATTACGCGAACATCATCCTGCCTTATTCGGCGGTCGTTAAGAAGACCCTGGAGAAAGTTGGAAGACTGGGTCTCGACATCAGTATCATAGCGCCGGACCACGGGCCTATCTGGAGAAAAGACCTGGACATGATCACAGGGCTGTATTCCCGTTGGGCGGCTCAGGAGCCCACGGACAGGGCTGTGGTTGTGTTCGACACGATGTGGGGGAGCACGGAGAGCATGGCCCGCGCGGTGGGCGAGGGGCTTGTCGCCGGAGGGGCGGGAGTATCGATCATGCCATTGAAGTCGGCGAATCGAAGCGATGTGATAACAGAACTGCTGGATGCCGGAGCGCTGCTGGTCGGTTCGCCAACCATAAACAACAACATGTTCCCGACGGTGGCGGACTTTCTCTGCTACGCCAGGGGTTTGAAGCCACAAAATCTGATCGGCTCGGCATTCGGCTCGTACGGCTGGAGCGGCGAAGCCGTCGGTCACGTAGCGGATATCCTCTCCGAGATGAAGGTCGACCCCGTAGGGGAGGCTATAAAGGTCAGGTACGTACCGGAGTTCGAGACACTCCAGAGATGCCGCGCTCTCGGGCTGAAAGTTGCGGGAACGCTTAAGGGAGCGGTGGGCAGTGGATAATGAGCTCGACACCAGGTCACTGTGGAGCTGCAGTTATGGGATATACGTGGTCACCTCGTGTTTTGAAGGTAAGGCGAACGGGCAGATAGCCAATACGGTGATACAGGTAACCTCTGAGCCCCCGCGTGTAGCGGTGGCAATCAACAAAGACAATGTCACGCATGAGTTTATAGCCAGAAGCGGCGTGTTCGCGGTGTCCGTACTGGAAGAATCCACCCCGATGCCTTTTATCGGGAGGTTCGGCTTCAAGTCGGGAAGGGATTTTGACAAACTGGAGGGCGTACTTTCGACCGAAGGAGTCACGGGTTGTCCCTGCGTGACAGAAAACGCCGTTTCGATCTTCGAGGCACGGGTTTTCGAGCATGTCGATGCTGGTACCCACACGGTCTTTGTGGCTGATGTCGTAAGCGGCAAGGTATTGAGCGATGGAAAGCCTTTGACATACGCGGCCTACCACGCGAACAAAGGGAAGGCTCCGAAGAACGCGCCTACCTACAGGGCTCCGGAACAGCAGAAAGCGAGCAGCGCTGAAAAGACGAAGAGCAAGAAAGGGGAATCATCGATGAAGAAGTATGTATGCAGTGTATGCGGGTACGTTTATGATCCCGAGGAAGGCGACCCCGAGAGCGGCGTGGCGCCGGGGACGGCGTTCGAAGGCCTTCCAGATGACTGGGTCTGCCCGGTGTGCGGCGCCGGCAAGGACGAGTTCTCACCTGAGGAATAAACCGGATCCTGTCGGGGCTGAGGAAGTCCTCGCGGTATTCAGGCGTGTCAGGGACGAATTATAGGCCAGGCTGGAGGAGTTCATGACTCAGCCGGCTTGATAACGCGCACATAACCCGGTGATATCCACGGAGGGAGTATAGATGGCGGTCAGGCATATGGTGAAGATCGACGAGGAGAAGTGCGACGGCTGTGGCGAGTGCGTCACAGCGTGTGCTGAAGGGGCGATCCAGGTTATTGACGGCAAGGCCCGCCTCATAAGCGATACTTACTGCGACGGACTTGGAGCCTGCCTCGGCGAGTGCCTCCGGGAAGCCATTTCCATAGAGGAGCGAGAAGCGGCTGAATTCAACGAAGAGGCGGTAAAGAAGCATCTCGCGGGCAGGGAAGTCGAGGAACCGGCGGTGAGCGCGTGCCCCGGCGCTGCCGCCAGGGTCATCGACCGCTGCGAACTCGTGGACATGAAGGGCGAGCCCGGTGAGAAGTCGGCCGTTCCATCTCAGCTCGCCAACTGGCCGGTGCAACTGAAGTTGGCCCCGGCCCAGTCACCGAACCTGGAGGGCGCTGACCTTCTCATCGCCGCGGACTGCGTCCCCTTCGCGTTTGCTGACTTCCACCGGAAGTTTCTGCCCGGTAAGGTCCTGATGATCGGCTGCCCCAAGCTGGACAGCGCTGGTTTCTACCGGAAGAAGCTCGCGCAGATATTCATCCAGAACAAGTTGAGGTCGATCCAGGTCGTCTACATGGAGGTACCCTGCTGCTTCGGCCTGGTGCATCTGGTGCACGAATCATTAAAAGAGTCCGGCAAGGATATACCGCTTACGCTCACAAAAGTCGGCATAAAGGGCGACATTCTGGAAACGATCCAGGTAAATACCGGCGGTGAGGTGTAATGGCCGACATGATCTGCCCCGGACAGAACACGCTCTTCTGGAAGCCTGAGGACATATTCGAGACCCCGTGCCCGGTTTGCGACGCCACGGTAGAGTTCTTCAAGGACGACGTCTCGCGTAAGTGCCCGAAATGCGGCTTCACCTTTCCCAACCCGCGCCTGGACATGGGCTGCCTGGAGTGGTGCCCGTACGCAGATAAGTGCGCCGCCGCGCTCGCGGAAGGCCGGCCGGCCGGGCAAGATTCCTACGTTGACGTGCCTGCGGAACCAGAGTAATAGACCCTCCGCGTTGCCGCAGCTCAGCCTCTTATCTATAATGTGGTTCAACGCAACTGCGGATTGAACTTACTACGGCCACTCCCCGGTAGCTCAATCGGTAGAGCAACTGGCTGTTAACCAGTGTGTTGCAGGTTCGAGTCCTGCCCGGGGAGCCACTCCTCACAAATACCACTTAATCCCGGGCAGGGCTCGAACCTGCCGTCATTGAGCGAAGCGAACCAGAACCGTTGCAGGGGGGTCACCACGTGAACAGGTGTGAGCGTGGGGTGAGTCCTGCCCGGGGAGCCACTTGTCTGGACACAGCTTGATCAGACTCCCCATTGATGGCGACCGCTGGCAAGCGTCTTGTTCAGTGTGGTCGCACCACCAATGGGGGCCCCGACCGTCCGAGCCATTTGTCTGGCCTCAGCTCCATTAACCTGCAGCCTATGGCGCCGCGAAGCGGCAACCTGTAGTGTGGGGTCACCAGCATCGGATAAGTAGGCCTTCGCTTGCTCCTCTTGCTTTCATTCGGCCATAGAATTGAGTACCGAAAGAGTCGAGCGCAGCGAGGACGCGTGGGGCCGAGTCCTGCCCGGGGCACTACTCCTAAACCATTTCTCCATGGAACCAACCTGACAACAGCGAACGCCGTATTTGCGCCGCTTTGACACAAAGCAATACGATAAATAAACTCCCGGTAAATGCGTCATTATTTGCGACTTTGGGCGTTTAATTAATAGCGAATACGATTTTGATGAGTCTTACGGATCATAATCAGCGATTATTAGGGAGATCCCATGGCCAACCCAGATATCGAACTCGAAAAGAGAGTCGAGACAACCCCCGAATATTTTGGCCGTCTTTACGAACTCAACCATGACAGGATATTTAACTATATCCTCTACACCACACGTGATATCGAACTGGCTTTCGACCTGACCTCTGAGATGTATTTCAAAGTCTTACGCGCCCTGCCGAAGTATGAATACAGAGGAGTATCATTCGCGTCCTGGCTTTACAGCGTCGCTTCACGGGAGATCTCAACTTTCTATCGCAGGCAAAAGCGTTCAAGAACTATCAATATGCCATCGCTCTCTTATTCCGATGAGATCGAAGAGATAAGACTGGCGGTGAATCACGAAATGCCATATTCAGTCATTTGAACGGGTATGTCCCGTGGCAGCGGCCTGACTCGAGGGGAATCGTCCGCTTTTTGACCCACTTTGGTGCTAAGGCGTGACCCCGGGGATCAGTATTTAAGGAAACTGAGGATGCGCTGCTCTATCGCGCGCCGCTCGTCGAAATGCTCGCCCGGCGCGAGCAAAGGTTTCTCTTCCCCGCCATCGTCACGCTGCACAAGCTCCGAGAGGAGCCCCATCTTTCTGTAGCACTTGATGGCGTTCTTGAACGCGATGCGCGAAAGCGATTCCTCGCGCCGGATGGCGCCGTCCTTAAGCATGCGCTCGCCCTCTGTAAAGCAGAGCTCCACGGCGTCGTCCATGGTCACGGGCTCGTCGGTGGTGAGCGAGCCGATCGCCCGGCAGGCGACCATGTACCCCTCGAGGTACGAGTCCAGAAGCGAGCAGAGCACGAAGGAGTACGCCTGGTGGTCCAGCTTCCAGGCCTCGTCTGCGCGGCTGGGGCTGAACACGAACTCCTCCGAGAATAGGTGCTTCAGGAATCGGATCGACTGCTCGGTCTGCAGGCCGTCGCCGGACTCGTCGTCGATGCGTGAGCGGTCGGCGATCGCCGCCAGGGAGGGCTCGAGGAAGTGCGCGAGCTGGATGTTCTTGTTGTACTCGAGGAAGCGCCGCCCGTTTCCCTCAACGCGGAATCCTTTCTGGCCGTCCATCTCATCGGAAACCACGTGGCCCTCCACCGCGTACAACTCGACGGCGGCCTTCACTCCATCGTGGTCGGCGTCGACCGCCATGGGAAGCCTGCGCCGCTCACAGTAACCGAGGAGGTCATCCACGGCCTCCTCGAACTCTTCCTCCGTTACCCAGTTCGTCCCGGGGGCAAGAAGCGCGCACCCTGCGAGCGACCGCGAGGTGACAGTGGTTATGCGGTTTATCTCGTCGCATGCGACCTCCGCGGCGCCCCCCAGGCCGTGCTTGTCCAACAGGGCCTTGAAGCTCATCGGCGTGCCGAACTTCACGTAGGCCTTTCCGAGACTGGTGTTGACGGACTTGATTATGCGGGCGAAGACGCCCATCGTCTCGGAGACTTTCCTGGCACCGGCCATCTCTTTGACGTGCGACGGCTCCTCGGGTATCTTGTCGAACCCCAAGTATACGGGTACGAGCGTGATATCCGGGCACACCCCCATGCGCAACGCGTCCTCGAGTATCCCCAGGTATCCGATCTTGGGTTTGGCCAGCTTGCCGTCCCTGGTCCTGGTGCCCTCGATGTAGACGACGCTCGTGTAGTTCTCGGCGAGCAGGTACCTTACGTACGCG